>Ga0126378_10002055_pt1 | contig 14917 bp, 15 predicted proteins | sample PanSoiMetPlot_23_FD_92587 | JGI IMG/M metagenome (GOLD analysis project Ga0126378, IMG submission 92587) | Tropical forest soil microbial communities from Panama - MetaG Plot_23 | ecosystem: Environmental > Terrestrial > Soil > Tropical forest > Bulk soil | place: Panama | collected 2016-02-17 | reverse complement strand
TTCCCCTTCGGGCAGACAACAGTTACTTGGTGACCGGCAGCTGTTAGCGCCTGGCATTCCAGCCATACCCGCCGATCGAACGGCACGGGCAGGTTCTGGACGATGATCAGGACCCGGCTCACCAGCCGAGTCCTTCGTACCCGGTAACGGCCTCGAGTTCAGCTCCCAGGCGCCCGCTCAGGTCAATCACATGCGGGGGCGGTTGCGACAAGAGCGCTGCGACAACTTCCGGATCGCTGGTTGACACGACCGCGACGTCCGCGCCCTCGAGCGCAGCGGCCGGCTCGTGCGTAAGCAACCTGCCTAGGTGCGGCAGCTTGGCCTCGACGTAACGGCGGTTGGCTCCGATCAGCGTGGCCGGATTGACAATCTGGTCATAGATGCGGACGTCGAAACCCTTGCCGATCAGCCGTTCGGCGAGCTCAACGTTTGGGCTCTCGCGCAGGTCATCGGTATTCATCTTGAAACTCAGGCCGAGCACCGCGACTGTGCGTCCGTCGCATGCAACCACCCGGTCGACGACCTCGCTGACGACAAGTTCATTGGTGGCCAAGGTCCCAGCCAGCAGCGGCATGTCGGCGCCGTTCATCCTGGCCAGGTGCAGCAAGGACCGCAGATCTTTGGGCAAGCACGAGCCACCAAAAGCGAAGCCGGGGCGAAGGTAGCTAGGGGAGATGTTGAGTACGTGATCTTGGCAGAACAGCGACATGACCGCGCGTGAGTCGACGCCTAGATGCCGGAATAGCCGAGCGAGTTCGTTCGCAAACGACACCTTGGTGGCGTGGAAAGCATTGCAGGCGTACTTCAGTGCCTCCGCGATCCGGACGTCGACGACTTGCACCGGCTCGGCCAGGAAGGAGAACAAGCTGACAGCTGCGTCGGCAACGTGTTGCCCCGTCGTACCGACGATGATCATCGGCGGAGCGAAGAAATCTGCGACGCCCGAGCCCTCGCGCAGGAACTCGGGGCACATTCCGGCTCCGACTGTCAGTCCCGAATCAGCGAGGCCGTCAGAAAGCAGCGGCAGTACGACGTCCTCGACTGTTCCGGGCGGGACCGTACTCCTGATGATGAGGCTGTGACGACGGGACTCGGGCGGCCGTACCTCACGCAGGGCCGACACAATGTCGGCGACTGCGCGCTTAATGTAGGTCAAGTCAGTCGCGCCGCGGGCCGTCGAGGGAGTCCCGACGCAGACGAGCGAGACATCGGCGCCCTCGAGCGCCTCAGTGCAAGACGTTGTCGCGGTCAGCGTCCCGGCTACTACAGCGCTCTTAACTATGGCGTCAAGGCCCGGCTCTGCAACCGGGCTACGCCCGGACCTGATTTCTTCAACTTTGGCCGAGTCGACATCGACACCGCATACTGAATGTCCATTAGTGGCAAGGCATGCAGCCGTTACTGTGCCGACATAGCCAAGGCCAATTACCGCAACCTTCATCGGCATCACCTCCCCTGGGCTCCGGCCGCACGTCAGTCGTGCCGGGATGCTTGCGTGCATATGAGAGTGCTAGCCGAGCCGCTGTGATACGAGGGACAACCAGGCATCCCTCCTGCGGGTGAACTCGGCATGCGCTGGGCGCGAGTTGTATCAATTCGCTGCGGTCGTGGATCAATTTGGGTGTAGCGAGAAGGCTGCCAAGTCGCCCGCATGGATGGGCCGGTATACAGCTGGGGAATTGCGGTGAAGTCATGAGGGCGAGTGCCAGCAAGGGCTGCCCGCCGACCGTATGCGTAGGTCCAGCGCGCAACTACCTTCCGGCGAGGGGCGCAATCAAGGCGCGGATTGCTGCAAATGGCCACTGACGTGGGGCGCGCACCGGACGATGCGCATACTGGAGAACGTAGCGCTCCTGTGGCCAAGCGGCTGCTCGGCCGATCCGGCCGCCGGATGGGCTGGGGACTCGCCGATCAGGCTGTGTCCAGCCTCACGAACTTTGCCATGAGCATCTATGTCGCCCGAACCCTGGGCGCAGCTCAATTCGGCGCCTTCAGCCTTGCCTACGTCACGTACTCGTTCGCACTGAACGCTTCTCGCGGCCTGGCTACCGACCCGCTGCTGGTTAGATTCAGTGGCACAGATGCCTCCAGTTGGCGACGTGCGGTCAGGAAGTGCACTGGGACAGCCGCGGACGTCGGTCTTGCGACTGGGGCGATCGCGCTAGCTGTCGCCTTTCTGCTGAGCGGAACCTCGCGGCTGGCTTTTGTCGCCCTTGGGCTGACGCTTCCCGGCCTGCTACTTCAGGACAGCTGGCGGTACTCGTTCTTCGCGCAGGGTCGCGGAAATCAGGCCTTCCTGAACGATCTCGTGTGGGCCGCAGCGCTTGTCCCAGCTCTGCTGGCAGTGCGCATCACCAGGCACGAGACGGTGTTCTGGTTTGTGCTTGCCTGGGGAGCGTCAGCCGCGGTGGCGGCGCTAGCCGGGCCGCTGCAGGCACGGTTGCTGCCCCGCCTGTCTGGTGCACATGACTGGCTGTCGACCAATTATGACCTCGGACTCCGCTACCTCGGCGAGAACACTTCGAACAGCGGTGCTGCTCAGCTTCGCACCTACGCGGTGAGCGGCATCGTCGGCCTCGCGGCTGTCGGATATGTGCAGGCAGCCACGATGCTGATGGGCCCATTCATGGTTGTGTTCATGGGGATAGGGGCAGTGACGGTTCCTGAGGCTTCCCGGGTCCTCCGCCATTCGGCACGCCACCTGCAGCTATTTTGCCTCCTGGTTGGCGGCGGACTTGCCCTGGCCGACCTCGCGTGGGGTGCCGCGCTGCTGGTATTGCTGCCACGCGGACTCGGTCACTGGACGCTTGGCTCGATGTGGCGGCCCACCTATGCGCTGATCCTGACGTGCACGCTATCGATGGTCGGACCATGTATCACCGCCGGAGCGACGGCCGGCCTGCACGCGCTTGGCATGGCCAAGCGGAGCCTGCGCGCGATGATTCTCGCCTCGGCAGCCTTCCTGGTAGGGAGTGTGGCCGGCGCGTTTGCCGGCGGAGCCCTCGGCGCGATGCGCGGCACCGCCATCGCAACAGCATTTGGTGCCTTGATCTGGTGGTGGCAGCTGCGTGCCGGACTACGCGAGTCGGGACTGGTAGCTGCCAGTGGCCGCTCTTGGCTAGGTCGAGCACAGCCGCGGCATGGCAAGCCTGCTCCGGCCCGCGGGCCGAGCCGCGGTCTTCGCGAAACCCCCGCACCGAATAGTTCAAGCCGCGATCTTGCCGATAACGATCTCGGTCAGTGGCTCGGCCAGTAGGCAGAAAGCAGAAAGGAGATGGCGCAATGAGCACGACGCCCCGGTTGACTATCGGGCTTCCGGTCTACAACGGCGAGAATTACCTGGCCGAGGCGCTCGATTCGCTGCTCGGGCAGACCTTCGAGGACTTTGAGCTGATCATTTCGGACAACGCATCGACAGACAGCACCCGCGAGATTTGCTTGCGATACCAGAACCAAGATTCCCGGATCCGGTATGTCCGCCAGCCGCAGAATATCGGCCTGTCGCCGAACGCGAACTTCCTTGTGGGGCAGGCAAGGGGAGAACTGTTCAAGTGGGCCTGGCACGACGACCTGTATGCCAGGGAGCTGCTAAGGACCTGCATCGCGGCGTTGGATGAGCACCCCGAGGTAGTCCTTGCGCATTCGTGGACAGCAATGATTGACGGAACGGGCAAGGTCACGACAGCCATCGAGTATCCGCTGGCGACAGCGTCGTCACACGCGCCGGAGCGATTCCGCAGCATGCTGTTCGATGACGGCGGTGATGATGATGGTGCAGTCATACGCACGAGCGTCCTGCGGCAGACGCCGCTGATGAACAGCTACCATCATGCGGACCGGACTACAGTCACTGAGATCGGCCTGCACGGCCCCTTCTTCCACGTGAAGGATTGGCTGTACTTCCGTCGTGATCATCCAGAACGTGCCGAGCGGGCATGCCCCACGATGCGTACAAGATGCGCGAATATGGATCCTCGCCGGGCGAGTCGCCTGCGTCATCCTGCTATTCGCCTGTATGGCGAATACGTGTGGGCCTATGTGGCGGCGATCAAGCGCGCTCCACTATCTCCGCTGGATCGGCGCGAGTGCTATCGCTACCTTGGCCAATGGGTCGTCAGCCGGGCGTCCCGGAACGCGCCGGAGGAGCAGGCAGAATCTGGTCCGCCGCCGACTCTATCGGTCGACGCGGTGGTCGCCGGCCAGCCACGGCGCGAGCCATGACGAGCGTGCAGGCCGGGCCACGCCGGGCTGCTCGGCCGCGGATTGGGCTATTCGGCCTGTTCGGCTCGGGCAACATTGGCAACGATGGCTCGCTAGAAGCGATGCTCGCTTACATCAGGGCAACTTTCCCTCGGGCCGAAGTCGAAGTCCTATGCCCTGGGCCCAAGCGGGTTAAAGCTGCCTTCGGAGTGGCGAGCGTGCCCGTCAGGTGGTACATCCGACATGCCGATGGAGCATCCGGATTCGGCGCGATCGCGTTGAAGACGGTTGGAAAGATCGCAGATCCGTTCCGGATTGCGGCATGGGTGCGGCGCCAGGACGTGATCATAGTCCCGGGCACAGGGATACTCGAGGCAACACTGCCGCTTCGACCATGGGGTACGCCGTACGAGCTGCTGTCGGTGTGTGCGTCCGGGAGATTGTTCAGGACGAAGGTCGCGCTTGTCAGCGTGGGCTCGAATCCCGTTAAACAACGTCTGACACGAGGCGTTATCGCCGCGGCCGCGCGCCTGGCTAACTACCGGACTTACCGTGACGCTCAATCCCGCGATGCGCTGCGACGCTGCGGCGTAGACACCAGTCGCGACCGTCTTTATCCCGACATCGCATTTGCATTGCCGGAACCATCATCGGCGTCGCGAGATGTAGCAACTGAAGGCCGGACAGTGGGCGTGGGCGTCATGGCGTACTTCGGCGGGAACGACGACCGTCGGCACGCAAGCGAGATGCATCTCGCTTACACGGACAAGATGAAGACCTTCGTCAGGTGGCTCGTCGAGACCGGCCATCCAGTACGCCTGTTCACAGGCGATGACGTCGATGCCAGCGTCGTGCAGGAGATCGTGGCGGACTTGGAGGCGCACCGGCCTGATCTCGACCCTTCCTGGTTTGTTGCCGAACCCGTCTCGTCCCTGACGAACTTGATGCGCCAGATGGCGTCTGTCGACATGGTCGTCGCCACGCGCTATCACAACGTGGTGTGTGCGCTTAAGCTCGGCAAACCGACAGTCTCCATTGGGTATTCCGGAAAGAACGACGCACTCATGGCTGACTGCGGGCTGTCGGATTTCTGCCAATCCGCCAGGTCGCTTGACATCGATAAGTTGATCGAGCAGTTCACTGAGATGGAGTGCCGCTCCGGCGAGCTGGTGCGAGCAGCGGCCGAGCGTCGCAAGCAGTACGCCCAGCGCATTGATGAGCAGTTTTCAATCTTGTCCGCGCTGATCAGGCCGGATGGCGAAGTCAAGGGACGTGCCCGTGGAGCTCACAGAGCAGGCTCGGAGATGAGCCGCACGACCCTGTAACCACGATCAGGGCCGCGCGGCTCACGTACCAATATTCAGCTGTCAGAGCGGGAAAAGGCTCTCCTGCTCAATCCGGAGTTTGTCAACAAGCCGACCGGACGGAAGTTCAACGTCGTCATAGGTAATGACCTCGTCGATACCCAGCGCCCTGGTGAGCCGGCATCCTTCAGCGACACCCATGGGCAGGAGCCGTTCCGAGCGGGTCACGTCGGCACGCTCCGCTTGTGCATAGGTGTCGTAGCCGCCGAGCCCGTCCAGGACGTGTCCGGCCGGAAGTGCACGCTTGGCCGTGGTGATCGCTTCTACGCGCGGCTCGCCTAGCGGCGATACGGTCGGGTCACCGAACAGGACTGCCCTGGCCATGCTGTTCGGAACCTCGAAGTGACATAGGTGGTATGGGGTGTAGAAGCTGTAAAGCGGGCCCTTGCCGAGCTTGTACAGCTCAAGGTAGTGCCGCTGCTTGGGATCGTCATGAGTTGCCATGCAGTAAATGCCTGGATTGGGTTGCGCGCCGACGACGTAGTCGACGATGCCACCATGCGAGCGCAGCATGTCGATGTCGTAGCGGGTTGTCAGCTCATCGACGTGTCCTGCGTGGTCCCATCCCAGCATGCCGCGCTTGCACACGGTCATGCCGGTGGCGTTGGCCACCGTGGCTTGCTCAAACGAGATCTTGGTCCCGTCGGCGAAGCTTGTCACCATGTAGGGGTTCTGGCCCCAGCGTTTGGCGAAGCCTTCCTGCGTCGTCGGGTTACGGTGTTCGTCTTGCAGTCCTTTGATGTTTCCGAGCAGTAGTGGCGTGCAGCCCAGCTGCCGGACGAATCGCCAGAGGTTGACCTGGACACCTGGCTGGTCGCCATCGCATCCGCTGACGACGACACCTGCCTTCTCGGCCTTAATCCTCAGCAACGGCCCGAGGGTCCCGTCAAGTTCTGCGTTCATGAGGATCATGTGCTTGCCGTTTTCGATGGCCGACATGGTGACGTGGGCGCCGTACTCTACGTTCCCGGTCACCTCGCACAGCGCATCGATACCTGCAGCCTCGGTCAACGCGAATGGGTTCTCGGTGACGCAGGGGATGCCGCGAGCGATAGCGCGCTCAACCCCGCGGGCATCGTCGGCTTCGGCCAGTTCGGTGATGCCAAGTTCCTCGTAGGCCCGCCTGGCATTTGCGATATTGCGATTGGCAACGGCGACCAGTTCCATGCCGGGTGTGGCGTTGATGATGGTGTTCGCCAGGCCCCGGCCCATGAAGCCTGCGCCGATCATCCCGACCTTGATCGGGTTTCCGTCACGCTCTCGCTGCTGCAATATACGGTCGATGATGATCATAGTTCTTGATCCTCTAGAGCTGGCCAGGACGCGTCCTGCTGCGAGATGACCGAGACGGGCAGCGGCCAGCTGAGACCGAGTGCAGGATCGTTGTAGCGCAGGCCGCGTGCGTTTTCGGGTGAGTACCGATGACCGACGAAGTACAGCACCTCAACGTCGTCGGTCAGAGTCTGAAAGCCGTGTGCGAACAGCGGCGGAACTTGGACGGCACGCCAGTTGTCACAAGACAGCTCAACTTCCACGTGCTTCATGAAGGTTGGCGAGTCGGGCCGTAGGTCGACGATCTGATCGAGCACGGCGCCTCGGGTGCACCGCACCAGTTTCGGCTCCAGGGCAGGGGCGGCCTGCCAGTGCATTCCACGCACAGTGCCTCGCCTTGGGCTCCACGACACATTGCACTGGACTACGTCGGTGCATAGCCCGGCCGCTGCGAACTCGTCGACACAGTAACTGCGAGCGAAAAAACCGCGCTCGTCTTTATGTGGGGCCAAATCCACAATCATCGGCCCCTCGATGTCCGTCGGGGTGAAATGCATGGTAATGCTACCGCGTCCTTCCTAGTCCAGAACTTTAAGTGTCAGCCGTGGTCTCGCAGATATGTTGCGTGCCGGTGAAAAGTCACGTGGCTCCTTTCGTGCGGCAGGCTATCGCTAGCGTCTCAAAACTGGCAGTGAATCAAGGATTTTGTGCAGGTAAATGCTTCGGCGTATGTTGCCCGGCACTCCATGCCACGCAGCCGTGCCAGCCCCAGAAATACTGCCTCGTCCCACCAGTCGCGGTTTCGCTGAGATGGATAGCACTTCTGCAGCAGTTCCACCTTCCGTTGCGCGATATCCACCGACAACGGGAAATACATTGATGGGCGGCCGAAATCGCCGTCCCATTTGGGGATCTCATATGCCAGGTGGAGTTGGTCACGAAAAACGGTCGGCACTATTTCACTGATCGTGCGGTGATCTTGATGCGCATCGTAGGTAGCCGGGGCGAAGATCACGTCCGGGGCGCATGTTTGGGCCACCTGCTCGAGGCTGTCCTTTACCTGGCTCCAGACTCCAGGTAGCCGCCCTTCTGGCAGGTTGAAGAGCCGGACATTCAAGTCTGCGCTGGGCAGGAATGCCGCGGCCGCGCTCTGCGCTTCGAGCTGGCGATCGGCCGTCCCAGTCAGGACGACGTAGTGGGCACGCAGACCTGGTTGGCTTTCGGCAAGGCTGAGCAGAGTTCCACCAGCGCCGATCTCAATGTCGTCAGGGTGCGCGCCTATAGCCAGTATGGACAAGGGCCTGTCTGTGGGGGCCGTCAGTTTCAGTGGCAACATACCCGGATCACTCCGGCAGGACCGAGCCCATGCGATCTGGATCCCAGATCATCCACGGACAGTTTGCTCGCTGGTAGCGCTCTTCGAGCAGTGCCCGCTCCTTCACCGTGTCAGCAGGCGACCAGTAGCCCTTGTATGGGTAGGCAAGCACGCGGCCATGGGGTACCAGGCGCATCACCGCGTCTTCGACCAAGTCCTCGCCTTCGTTCAGGTGATCAAAAATCTCCGGCCGGAGGACGAAGTATCCGCCATTCTCCCATTGGCGCAGGTCACGCATCGGAGTGACCTGAGTAATCAACCCGTCATCGCCGACGTCGACCACGTGGTGCGACGATTGCGGCGGCACTGCGAGCAGGCTCGCAATCGCGGAACTCGCACTGAACCTGGCGATCATGTCTGGCAGCGGAGCGTTGGTCAGAACGTCGGCATAGTTTGCCATGAACATCGGCTCGTCTTCGACAAAGCGACGTACGCGACGAAGCCGCTCGCCGATCGGCGAGTTTAGACCGGTATCGACGAATGTAATTCGCCAATCCGAGATGTCCGTGCTGAAGAGCTTGACGTCGCGGGCGCCGTTCTCGAGAACGAAGTCGTTTGACCTGGTCTCGTCATAGCTCAGGAAGAAGTCCTTAACGTAGGACGCACCGTAGCCAAGACACAATATGAAATCAGTATGGCCGTAATGCGCGTAGTAGCGCATCACGTGCCATAGCAGGGGGCGCTCGCCGACCATCGCCATGGGCTTAGGCGCATTCGTTACGCCGTCGCGCATGCGCATCCCCAGGCCGCCGCAAAACAGAACGACTTTCATTGAGTACCACCTACTGGCCGATTCAGCATGTTGCTCACGTCGCTTGAAGTACGAGGCGTAGCCGCTCCAGGCATCTGCCGCGGGTCGGGCCGATACTGCCGATCGGCAACCCGAGCTGGAGGGATATTTCGGTATAGGAGACGGGCGGGTCTGCCATCAGCAGTTCGATCAGCCGCTGCGACCTCGATGGCAACATCGACAGGGCCTCACGCACTGCCTGTGCGCGTTCTTCGGCCAGCAGCCGCTCGTCGACGTCGGGCTGATGTGCGAGGACTCCGCTCAGCGCGACGTCGTCGTGCTGAACGGGCGTGACACGCTTGCCGGCCGCCACATGCCGGAGGCATTCGTGCCGTGCTGTTGTTGCCAGCCAGCTGCCGATCCGCTCGGGGTACTCAATGCGGTCGATGTGCTCCAGCAGGCGCAGCCACGTTGCCTGGACGACATCAGCGGCGTCACTCTCAGGGAGTTTGAAGTCGCGCGTCATAGCCCAGATCAGTCGCGAGTACTGATCTACCAACCGCTCCCATGCCGTTCGGTCGCCGCGAGCGGCGCGCCGAACCAGGTCTGCGACGTCTAGCTGTCCGCCGTGCTGCGTAGGGACGGCCGACAGATACGTGCCAGCCGCCGCTTGCTGCCCGCCAGAGCCGGGCGCCCGCCTACGAGTTGTAGCCCCCAGAGTCAAATGTCTCCCCCTTCGTTGATCGCGTTGCTATCTGTCGGCATGTCTGGTGACCTCGGTCAGTAGGCTCCGGAGCCGTGCGTGACGGCCGACCACGTCTTCCACAAGATCTGCAGATCAAGTGCGAAGGACCAGTTCTCGACGTAGCGCACGTCCAAGCGCACTGCCTCATCCCAGGGGAGATCAGATCGTCCGTTCACCTGCCAGAGGCCAGTGATCCCTGGCTTGACCGCGAGCCGGCGCCGCACATGATCGGCGTAAGCGTTGGTCTCAGCCGGAAGTGCCGGACGTGGGCCGACCAGTGACATGTCGCCGATGAGCACATTGATGAGTTGCGGCAGTTCGTCAAGTGAATAGCGGCGTAGCCAACCGCCCACCCGCGTCACGCGGGGATCCCTGCGCATCTTGAACAGCAGGCCATCGCTTTCGTTCATGGCCATCAGCTGGTCTTTGCGCTGCTCTGCGTCGACGACCATGGTGCGGAATTTGTAGAGGGTGAACGGTCGGCCGTCCTTTCCCACCCTCGTCTGCCGGAACAAGGCGGGCCCGCGATCGCTGAGCCTGACGGCGAACGCAAGCAAGATGAGAACAGGAGACAGCAGCAACAGCGCAGCAAATGCCGCGGTTCGATCGAACGCCGACTTGATGAGCCAACGCATGCCTGCAAATTCCGGGTGGTCCACGTGCAAGAGCGGGAGCCCTGCCGTTGGCCTGATCGTCGTGCGAGGCCCGGCGACGTCCAGCAACGCAGGCGCAACGCATAGGTCAGTGCCGGTCTTCTCTAGTGCCCAGGCGAGGTCGCGCAGCCGGGAGCCGATCATCTCAGGGCAAGAGAGCACGGCAACGGTGTCAGCTCCGCATCGTTCCACCACGTCGACGACATTCGCCAACCCGCCGATCACCGGGATCCCGTCGATAGCCGCCGGACGATCTGGCCCGACCACGCAGGCCGCCACCACGGTCAGCCCGTGATGCGTGTCGCGCCGAAGCACTGCCGTCAGGTCAGCAATGATGCCCGCGTGCCCGACGACGACAACCTTGCGCATGCAGCTGCCCTCGGACCGGAGCCGGTGCAGCTTCTTCCGCATCGCATACCTGATGAACAGGTCGAACCCGGTGACCGCGGGTAGAGCAACGACAACGTAACCGCGGGCGATGTCGGTCTTGGTGGCATACGCCACCACAGCTACTGCCGCGGTCAGGCAGACGCCAGCGTTCATCACCCGCCGGAACTCGTCGGAGCCAACACCAATGAACCGGGTGTCGTAGGCGCCTGCGAGGGCCAGCGCACCCAGCCAGAGGACGGGCAGCGCGAAGCCCAACCAGAGGTAGGGCAGCGCCGCCGAATGCTCGCCGCCGAACCGCACTTCGGTCGCCAGCAGTCCAGCCGCAAGACCGCAGCATGCATCGACCGCGCCAACCTGGCGCAAGTATCGACTTGTCCAAGTGGTGACGCCACGGTGTGCCAGCCGAACAACTTGGCTGACCGTCACCGGTTCAGGGACTGCAAGGTCCTCCGACATTAGTGCCCTCCAGCACACCCCGATCGGGCGCGCCGCCCTCCCCGGCTGAGCACCCAATCCCCTCTCCCATGCACTGCATAAGGGAGACGCCCATATAGGTGACCTGGTTCACAGCCAAGTTCCGTGAAATTAGGTCACGGGGTGTCTCCCTGCGGCTACGCACTGTAGCGGTACGAAGTCAAGAGGTTCCATCGCTAACTAATGGGAGTGGTTAATTCTTGGTATGAAGGATTCAAGGGACTAAACAACCGTTGCCTCGACAGATAGTGAACTTGGCCAAACCAGACTCAATTGGGCGCCGAAAATAGCGATCTATTGCCACGCCATTCGGAGCTGGCTGCGGCGTCGGTCTACCGAAGAATGTCAGCCAGGCCGACGGCCCGGGGATCGACAATCTAGTAGGGGTTTGCGCCGACCAGACGGTCGCCGGTTTAGTATCGGCTCCGTGAGTGAGGAGGAGCAGCAAGCTCCCGGCCCGGAGGACGTCAAGATAATTACGCTTGCTCGAGCTGCCAGGGCCAGGGTTGCCGCTGCGGAAGGTGCTGCCGTCCGTGACGAGACCGGGCGGACTTATGCTGCTGCGGCAGTCGCGTTGCCATCCTTGCGGCTTTCCGCGCTGCATCTGGCGGTTGCGATGGCAGTCTCGAGCGGGGCTTCAAGTATCGAAGCCGCCGCTCTTGTCAGTGAAAACGACGCGCCCGACCCCGGTGACCTTACCGCCGTACGCGAATTGGGGCCCGATGCCGTGGTGTTCGTCGCTGCGCCCGATGGCACGCTCCTGAACTCCATGCGCCCGTGACCATGGAAGAGCAAGACGACGTCACCTTGGTTGATGTACTGCGGCCAGTCCGGCAGAGCCGGGCCAGCCGCGCACGCCGGAACCTTTGGATTGGCATTCTGGTCGCGGTCTGGGCGGTTCTGGCGGTCCTTGATGTGTTCGTGTTCCACTTCAACCCCGGCTCGTCGCATGCAGCCGCCACAAAGCCGATAGCTTCGCCGGGCAACGCGGGGCACAACCCCGCCAATCCGGGTGCCGTTCCGCTTCCGGCACCCTCAAAGAAGGCCCCAGCCAGCCGAGCTTTGATAGCCAGGGCACTTGTCCCGGTAAGTGCTTCGGTTTACGGGCCGACCGGTCCCGCCTCTGGGGACAATTCGCAGCATGCTTCCCTTGCGATTGATGCGAGCACCTCGACTGCATGGGTCACGGATTGGTATCAGAGCGCGCAGTTCGGTGGCCTCCAGAAAGGAACAGGTCTCCTCTTGGATTTTGGCCACACGGTCAAAGTCATGCGCGTCCGGATCACGCTTGGCGCAATGCAAGGCGCTGACATCAAACTGCTCACCGGGAACGTGCCAGCCCTCGGGCAACTGCGGCAGGAAGCCACAGCCAGTGATGTCGGCGGTAAGGTGCGATTGCGACTTACTCACCCGGTGAGCGCGCGCTACCTGCTCCTATGGTTCACTGTGCTGCCCCCCGACGGATCTGGGACATTCCAAGTCAGCATCTACAACGTCAAGGTTCGGGGAAGGCCCTGAGCAGTCAACTGCGCCCGGCGATACCGATGATGATGGACTGGTGCGGTGTTCCCGGGCAGCCTAGACGGCGAATAAGATTGCTCCCTGCACAGCCGCTGCCAGGGGGAGGCAAGCTTGGATAGCACGGCCCGCCGTGATGTTTTGCTAACTGGATGGGCACGTGGTGCGGCTATCTTCCTGGTCGCCTGTTGCGTCGTTTCTGTGCCTGTGCTCAGGCGCCTGGCAGCCTGGTCAGCCTCAGTGGCCCGGTTGAACGACAAGATCGACAACGGCCTTATGAGCCGCCTGGGCCAGCATGAGACTGCTCTGAACCTGATCGCGGCGCTGGGCGAGCCTTTCGCTGTGACGCTGCTGTGCCTGACATTTGTGATCGCGGGTCTGGCGGCACGCAGGATAGAGGTGGCGGCGCTGGCGGCGATCGCGATTCCGCTCGCGCCCGGCCTCACCGAGTATGTGCTCAAGCCGTTGTTCCGAACGCCCGCCGGTGCCACGGTCTTCCCAAGCGGTCATACAACTGCCGCATTCGCTGTGGCCACCGTCCTCATTGTGGCGATGGTTGGGGCGCATAGGTCGCGGCTGGTTGCGCTCAGGATCTTGACGGTCGCGGCAGCCTTGATTGGTGCGGTGGTCGTCGCGATCGCAGTCGTCGCGCTCGACCTGCACAATTTCATAGAAGCGCTAGGCGGAGCGGCGGTGGGAGTCGGGGCCGTCTTGGCCGTGGCCCTGTTTCTGAACCTGCCAGCGCCGCGCCGGCTGCTAGCAGCTCTCGCCCGGAAGATCAACCGACCGCAGCGGCAGACTACGAGCTCCGAGTTCGAGCCGGAGCGGGCACCGCGCTGACAGCCACGCAGCCCTCATCGGCCGGGTTTGCGCCGCGAGTAGCCGGCGGAGCCGCTGCTGTCCTGCTGGGTGCTGCGGCGTGGGGAAGTACCGGCACCGCAGCCCACTTCGCGCCGGCATCTGCCAGTTCAGTCTCTATTGGTGCCGCGCGGATTACTCTCGGCGGCGCGCTGCTGCTGATCCTGGCGCTGAGTACCAGCAGAAGCAGGCGAGCGATTCGCGGCCTAGTGAGTGGCCGCCCCAGCACCCGCGCCGCGCTGATACTGGCGGCCGCTGCGGTGGGCGGTTACCAGCTTTGCTTCTTCACCGCAGTCCGGATGACCGGAGTCGCCATCGGCACAGTCGTGGCGATCGGAAGTGCCCCGGTCTTCACTGGCGCGCTTAGCCGAGTGACTGGCGGCGGACAACTGGGCCGCCGTTGGGTCGTCGCTACGGTTGCCGCGGTCGCCGGATGCACCGTCCTAGTCACGGGCGGACGAGCGGCGGGCGCGGAAGTCGGCGGAGTCGCTCTCGCTCTAGCAGCCGGATTCTGCTACGCGATCTACGCAGTCGCCGCAGCAAAACTTATCTCCGCAGGCACGTCGGAGGCGGCCGTGATGGGCGTGCTCTTTGGCGGTGCCGCTGTCCTGCTCGCGCCTGTCCTCGCAGCCAGCCAGACATCCTGGCTCCTTACCGCGAGAGGCGCAGCTGTCACCGTTTATCTCGGCGTGGTGACAACCGTGCTCGCCTACCTGCTTTACGGCCGCGGCCTTCGGACGGTGAGTGCACCGGTCGCTGTGACGCTCGGACTGGCCGAGCCAGTTGTCGCGGCCATTCTTGGGCTTGTGGTTCTTGGTGAACGGCTGACCGCAGCGTCAACCGCTGGCCTCATCCTGGTCGGTGTAGCTCTTGCCGTCTTGGTCAGCGGCAGGCCCGCGGGCCAGCCCACGAGCCCGCCGGGTTAGCCCCGCCACGCCCCTGTAGTGGAGAATCTCCCCGTGGAAACCCCGTCCAGCCGACCCCCAGCTGCTACGACCGCCGAGTACCGGTCTGGATTCGCCTGCTTCGCCGGCCGGCCGAATGTGGGCAAGTCCACTTTGATGAACGCCCTGGTTGGGACAAAGATCGCGATCACCAGCAGCCGCCCGCAGACAACTCGCCGGGCCATACGTGGAATCGTGCACAGACCAGATGCACAGCTTGTGATCGTCGATACGCCCGGCCTGCACCGGCCGAGGACTCTGCTGGGCGAACGGCTCGACAGTCTGGCTCGCTCGACATTGACCGAAGTCGATGTCATAGGCCTGTGCATACCTGCGACCGAGCGAATCGGGCCGGGGGACAAGTACCTTGCGAGTGAACTGGCCAGCATCGGCA
>Ga0126378_10002054_pt1 | contig 14918 bp, 13 predicted proteins | sample PanSoiMetPlot_23_FD_92587 | JGI IMG/M metagenome (GOLD analysis project Ga0126378, IMG submission 92587) | Tropical forest soil microbial communities from Panama - MetaG Plot_23 | ecosystem: Environmental > Terrestrial > Soil > Tropical forest > Bulk soil | place: Panama | collected 2016-02-17 | reverse complement strand
TACGGTCGCCACTCGCGATATCACAACGTAATGTTGTTCCGTTCCGTCGCGCTTCACAAAGCGCCGGTAAAAGTCCGCGACAAGATACGAAGCGCCCCAGTTCAGTTGCGTCGCCACGGTGGACATGAACGCCGCCAGGAAGCCCGCAAACACCAGACCACGCAGCGCATGCGGAATGTGGTCCGCCACAATCCGCATATACGCCGGCTCGGGTTGCGCGAGGCCCGGATAAAGGACGACCACCGCCAACGCTGCAACGATCCACGGCCAGGGCCGCAGGGCGTAGTGCGCGACGTTGAACCACAGCACAGACAGCAAACCGTTGCGTTCGTCGCGCGCGCTGAAAATGCGCTGCGCAATGTACCCGCCACCTCCGGGCTCCGCCCCCGGATACCAAAACGCCCACCACTGCACGCCAAGAAAGACCGCGAAGGTGATCACCGGAAGCGCCCATAGCGCCTGATACGTGAACGGCCGCGAAAAATCGGGAAAGAACGCCGTCGGGTCGCTAGCGGAAGGTCCCGCCGCAGCCTGCATCGCGCCCAGCTTCGCAAGCAGGGCGTGCATCCCCCCGATGGCGTCCACCGCATACCAGGCTATGCCGATGACAATGGCCATCTTCAACACAAACTGGAAAAGGTCCGTCCACAAGACGCCCCACAAGCCGCCCAGCGTCACGTACAGGCCGGTGAACGGAATCAGGATCAGAACGCAAATCCACTTCGCGTTTGACTCGCTGACTCCCAGGCTGATAGCCACGATCGCGGTCATCGCTTTCGTGACCCATCCAAGAATCAGGCAGTTCATCAGCAGGCCCAGATACAACGCGCGAAAGCCGCGCAAGAATGCCGCGGGCTTCCCGGCGTAGCGCATTTCGGCGAATTGCACGTCGGTCAAAAGGCCCGAGCGCCGCCACAATCGTGCGAAAAGAAAAACGGTCATCATCCCGGACGGCAGGAAGCTCCACCAAAACCAATTGCCCGCGATTCCGTTTCGGTAGACAAGCCCCGTAACCACCAGCGGCGTGTCCGCGGCAAAGGTCGTCGCCACCATCGAGGTTCCTGCAAGCCACCAGGAAACGTTGCGCCCCGAAACAAAATAATCTTCGGTGCTTTTCCCCGAGCGGCTCCGGAAATACAAGCCGAGAATCAGCGTGATAAGCAAATAGCCGACGACAGCGATCCAATCGGCAGCGGCAAATGTCACAGTGAATCCTTTCCCTACCCGTTCCACTACCGTTTATAAGGACGGCGTGCGCAGTACTATATAGCACTTTCCAGTCCGGGCGCGCATGCTGTTTTTGAGTTCCTGCACTGCTTCAGCTCCCTCCATGCGCGCTCCTTGAGCAAGGCGCAAGTACAAATTAGGGTTGACATCTTACCCAAGCAGACTTACGCTTAGGGTTAAATGTCTACCCGAGAAGACCGCGAACGGCTGGAACTCCTGCAAGGCACGCTGGACTTGCTCATCCTGCGCACGTTGATTTTTGGATCGCAACACGGCCAAGGCATCGCGCGCACCATCCAGCAAACTTCCAACGAAGAACTGCTCGTGGAGCACGGCGCTCTCTATCCCGCCCTCCAGCGCCTCGAGGAGCGCGGCTGGATTTCCGCGAAGTGGGGAATCTCGTCCAACAACCGTAAGGCGCGCTTCTACTCGCTGACCGTTGCCGGCCGCAAACAACTCGGAAAAGAGACCAGCAAGTGGAAACGGCTGGCGGCAGCCATCGGGCGCATTCTGGAAGCCCAAGGAGGCTGAAGCGAGGGGGCTCCGGCCATGTTTTGGCGCAAACGCAATACCAGCGACTTCCGCGATGAGATCGAATCTCACCTGCAGATGGAAACCGAACGCCTGCGCGAACAAGGTCTAACTGAAGATGACGCCCGAGCCGCGGCGCGCCGCGCTTTCGGCAACGTGACGCAAGCTCAGGAGCGCTTTTACGAATCCCGCCGCTGGCTCTGGTGCGATCATCTCTGGCAAGACCTCCGCTTCGCCCTCCGCATGTTGAGCAACTCTCCCGGCTTCACGGCGACGGTCGTCCTCACACTCGCCTTCGGCATCGGAGCAAGCACCGCCATCTTTTCGGCTGTCTATACCGTTCTGTTGAAGGCCCTCCCGTATCCGCAAGCCAATCGCCTCGTGATGGTTTATGAAAACGTACAGCTTCCGACCTACCAGAACAGACGCAATACTCCCTCGCCCGGAAATTTCTCCGACTGGTCGGTCCAAAACACCGTTTTCGAGAATATGGCGGCATACACCAGCCGCAGCTTCAACGTAGCAGGCAACGGCGAACCGATGCGCCTCGAAGGTGAACTCGTTTCTGCCGGATTTTTCTCCACCCTCCGGGTGAATGCAAATCTCGGCCGCGTCTTTAGTCCCGAAGAAGACCGCCCGGGTAACTCGCGGGTTCTGGTGATAGGCGACGCACTATGGCGCGGCACCTTCGCTTCGGATCCGCACGTCCTTGGCAAAAAGATTTTTCTCGACGACCAAACCTACGTAATCGTCGGCGTCATGCCGCCGGGCTTCCATTTTCCCGATCCCGACGATCAACTCTGGGCTCCGCTGGCGCTGTCGCCTGATGAACGAATCAATCATGGCAGCCACTATTTGAATGTGTTCGCGCGGCTCAAGCCCGGCGCGACCATCGCGCAGGCGCAGACACAAATGAACCTGCTGGCCCGCCGTCTTACCGAACTCTATCCCGATTCCAACACCGGCGTTGCGGTTGCAGTGGTGCCTTTGCTCGAGGATATCGCCGGCCCCGTGCGGCCTGCGCTGCTTGTGCTTCTTGGCGCCGTCGGACTGGTGTTGCTGATCATTTGCGCCAATGTCGCTAGTTTGTTTCTTGCGCGGGCATCTGCGCGTTATCGAGAGATTGCCGTGCGCGTTGCTCTGGGAGCCGGCCGCGGGCGCATTATGCGACAGCTCCTTACGGAAAGCTTGCTGTTGGCTCTGCTCGGCTGCGTTTTGGGAGTCCTGCTGGCGCATTGGAGTTTGGGCGCGCTGAAAATCCTCGCGGCCACGAATCTTCCTCGCGCCGAGGAGCTCAGCCTGAGTTCGCCGGTTCTTCTATTTAGCCTGGCCATTTCGCTGGCGGCGGGCGTCATTTTCGGGATATCTCCCGCCTCCGGGGCTAATCGCGGCAACGTGCAAGACGCGCTGAAGTCCGGCTCGCGCGAATCCGGAGTCGCTTCCCGGCTCCGCACTCGTAGCCTGCTCGTCGTTCTCGAAACCGCTCTTGGCTTTGTGGTGGTAATCGGGGCGGGGCTTTTGGTTCGCAGTTTTCTGCATATCGAACAAGTCCGCCTGGGATTTCAGCCTGAGGGCCTGCTCACGTTTCGCGTGATTCCGCGTGGCGAAAAATACTCTCAAATCTCCGAGCGCACTCTGTTTTACGAACAAGCCATCGAAAAACTGCGGGCGCTTCCCGGAGTAAAGGCCGCCGCCGCAGTGACGTTTATTCCACTGACACTAGCGAAGGGCCGCAAGGGTTTCACCATCGAGGGCCGTCCGCCCAGCGGCCCCGGGCAACTTCCGATGGCCGGCTATGAAGTCGTAACCCCAGAATACTTTCAGACCATGCGCATCCCGTTACTAGAAGGGCGCGATTTTTCCTGGAGCGATTCGCCCGAGACTCAGCCCGCGGTCATCATCAATGAATCCATGGTAAAACGCTATTGGCCAGCCGAGAATCCGCTCGGCAAGAGGTTCCACCAGGCCGGGCCCGACGACAAGTTCCCCTGGATGACGATCATCGGTGTCGTTGCAGACGTCCGCGAGTTCAGTCCGACCGTAGAAGCCGAGCCGGTCATATATTTCCCCACCGCGCAATTCACTTATACCAACGGAATCTTGCGCGATTGGGTGGTGCGCACCAGTGGCGATCCCGAGCGCATCGCGTCAAGCGTTCCCTCCGCGATCTAGTCGGTGGATAAGAATCTCCCTGTGACGCGAATCCGAACCATGGAAGAAGTTCGCTCGATGTCCTTAGCCGGGCAGCGAATGAATCTTCTCCTCTTTGGACTCTTCGCCGGGCTCGCTTTGGTCCTCGCGACGATTGGAATCTATGGCGTGCTTGCTTACAGCGTCTCGCTGCGCATGCGCGAAATTGGCATCCGTTTGGCGCTTGGTGCACGTCGCACTAACGTGCTCCGGCTCGTGATCACCCAAGGAATGCGCTTAGCCGCAGTCGGCATTTTGCTCGGATTGTTCGGATCCCTTGCATTCACTCGTCTGATGGCGGGCATGATTTACGGCGTCAGCTCCACAGACCCACTGACCTTCCTTGCCGTAGCAGCTCTCGTCGTTGTCGTCGCCGTTGCAGCGTGCTACATCCCCGCGCGCCGGGCTATGCGCGTCGATCCTGTTGAGGCCCTGCGTTATGAATAGTTCGTACTACCAGCTCCTTGTATCTTGGTCCCCTGCTCGCCGCGCATCGTGCGTCGACCCAATGGTCGCTCCGAGGTACGATTAACTGAGAGTCAAGCGCACTTAGCAGCGACTCTCAACCATCATTATGTAATCGGCGCGCGCATGCCGCGGCCGTGGAATACGCCAGGCTCTCAATTCACTTGCAGCCAGTCGGTCCTGCCAAGAAAAAACCTCCAGCTGCACTCATGGCCTTCGCTTCGTTATAGGTAATACTTGCCTGCGGCTCCTTTTGGCGGGAGAATGCCCGCTCTTGATTTGTCTCTGATCCCGCGACCAGCACTCGTCGAACGAAAGAAGGAGATCTCCTCATGTACCTTCGCCCTATCACGTTTGTTGCGGCGACTGCGATGCTGCTTTCTCCGGCATTCTCTGGACTGCAGGCGCAAACAAGTCTGAACTATCAGGAACCTCCCAAGGCGCTCGTGGAGTTGGTCGACGCGCGTCCCACCCCGAATGTGGAGGTTTCCCCCCGGGACAAAGACGGCAGGCAATGGCTGCTGATCGAAACCATTTCTGGTCTGCCGACTGTTGCAGACCTGGCGCAGCCCGAATTGCGACTCGCGGGCTTGCGCTTTAACCCCAGGACAAATGGCCCGAGCCGCGGACGCTACTTCACTTCCTTGCGGCTTCAGGCTTTGCCGGATGGCACGGAAAAAATCGTTTCGGGAGTGCCCGATAACGCGAAGATCCGATTCGCGGCATGGTCGCCAGACGCACGCCACGTAGGCTTCGTGAATATCAGCGACAATTCAAACAACGCGGGCCTGAGTTTGTGGATTGTCGATGTTGCGTCAGCCACTGCCAAGCCGCTCACCGGAATTGACCTCAATGGCGTTTTCGGCCCGCCTTGCGAATGGAGGGCCGACAGCGCAAGCCTAACCTGCAAAGCGGTGCTCAAAACCAGAGGGCCAGCTCCTCATCGCAACGAAGTTCCCTCCGGGCCTGTGATTCAGGAAAATCTGGGGCGGGTGACGCCCGGACCTACGTATCAGGACCTGCTAAGGAATCCGGAGGACGAGCAGTTTTTCGACTACTACGCGACGTCCCAGGTTGAGGTCGTCTATCTTGACGGGACGATCAAAGCCGTTGGCAAACCGGGAGTCATTCAGGGTGCATCGCCCTCTCCGGACGGGCGTTACGCCATGATCGAAGAGCGGCACCACCCGTATTCGTATTTGCTCCCGTTCTCCTTCTTCCCCGAGCGACTTACAGCCATCAACTTGACTACCGGAGCCAGCAAGCAACTCGCCGATCGGACGCTACAAGACACGATTCCGAACATTCATGATGCGGTGGAAGCTGGGCCACGCGAGTTCGACTGGCGCGGCGACGCAGCCGCAACAGTTTTTTGGGTCGAAGCCGGCGACGGCGGCGATCCGCGCAAAGAGGTGCCAGTTCGCGACAGGTTGTTCTTGCTCGATGCGCCATTTGACGGGCCTGCGCGCAAGATGGCCGAGATTCCGGTGAGGTTCAGCAGCGTGACGTGGGGAAATGGCAAGCTGGCGCTTGTGGAAGAAGAACGCTGGAAAGATCGCAAGAGGATCATGCTGGCGGTTTCACCCGATGCCGGAGGCGCTTCCGTGAAGCTGTTCGAAGGATCGTTTGAGGACCGGTATCAAGATCCGGGGCGTCCGTTCGAAGTGATGAACGCAAGCGGCAAGCACGTACTCCAAATGACGGGGGACGGGAACGGCATTTACCTGCATGCCGAGGGCGCCTCGCCTGAGGGAGACCGTCCATTCCTCGCGGTGATGAGCACGGGGAACGGCGAGAGCAAGCGGTTGTGGCAGTCCGCCGACAAATTCTTCGAGTTGCCTGCCGCGGTCCTCGACGCATTGCACCCGAGTGTCCTGATTCGGAGAGAATCGCCCGATTTGCCACCCAATTTCTACCTGAAGAGTCTGGCGAAGGGCGACTTCAAGCAGGTGACGTTTTTCCCCAGCCCTTACGGCAACGCGCCACTTCCCAAGAAGCGAGTACTCAAGTACAAGCGCGCCGATGGCGTGGAGTTAAGCGCCAACCTCTACCTGCCTGTAGGTTACCAACCCGGAGGCGGACCGCTACCAACATTAATGGAAGCCTATCCGACCGAGTACAAAACGAAATCCGCCGCCGGGCAGGTTATCGGCTCTCCCTACGAGTTCCCGTTTCTGTGGTGGGGCTCGCCTATACCATTTGTAACGCAGGGTTACGCGGTGCTCGAGAGCGCGACCATCCCGATTGTAGGAGAGGGGCAGGCAGAGCCGAACGATACCTACGTTGAGCAACTGGTGGCCAGCGCCCAGGCGGCGATTGACGAAGGTGCGCGGCTGGGAGTGGTAGACCGGAACCGGGTTGCGGTGATGGGACATTCCTACGGCGCGTTCATGACCGCGAACCTATTGGCCCACAGCGACCTGTTCAAAGCGGGCATCGCTCGCAGCGGCGCGTACAACCGCACCCTCACGCCTTTCGGATTCCAGAATGAGGACCGCACCTACTGGCAAGCGCCAGAGGTCTATTACAAAATGTCGCCGTTTTCTTACGCCGACAGAATCAAGACACCGATCCTGCTCATCCACGGCGAAGCCGACAACAATACCGGCACATTCCCGATGCAGAGTGAGCGCCTCTTCAGTGGCATCAAAGGCGCAGGCGGCACGGTGCGCTTCGTCCTGCTGCCCCTTGAATCGCATGGTTACGCCGCGCGAGAGTCGGTGCTTCACATGTTCTGGGAAATGAACAACTGGATGAGCACGTATGTGAAGAATGCGCCTGCGACCTCGGCCGCAAAGCCTTGATCCGCGTTGTGGCTATAGGCTGGACCGGCAGACGTCGACTCCTGCGCAACGCCGCCTCTCGGGCGATCGCGTGACCCTGCGGGATAAGTGAGTTCGCTTAATTCTGCGCCTGGAGCCATCGCAAAGTTGATGAGATTGCCGAGTGCTACGGAACAAGCGGCGCCCGCACCCCCTGGCCGGGGAATACTCCGTCCACCAACTGCCCGTCCTTGACCACCGAAACGCCATGCACCAAAACAAAACGAATTCCCTCCGCGTATTGCAGCGGCTTCTCGTAGGTGGCTTTGTCAATGACGGTGTTGGCGTTGAAAACGGTGATATCCGCATCCGCGCCTACTCGAATCCGCCCTTTATCCTTGAAGGCGGGCGCGCGTTTCTCCAAACGCTGTGCCGGCATCAGCGTCATTTTCTTCAGTGCGGTCATCAAGTCGAGCGTTTTCTCTTCACGCACGTAATGCCCCAGCACGCGCGCGTACGTTCCGGCAGTTCGTGGGTGCCCTTTTCCATTAAAGAGCGCGCCATCACTGGCAATCATGGTGAGCGGGCTTTCGATCGCCGCGTCAATATTTTCTTGCGTATTCGAAGGAAGAATAATCATCCCGCCCTGTTTGCGATAGCGCAGGAAGGACTCCCGTGTTAGATGTTCTCCCGTCGCGGGCCAGAGCATCGGAGCAAAGTAGCTGTCCGGCTCGTTCTGTTTATGGTCGAGAAACGCGGCTTGAATGCTCGTCATGCCCATCGTGTAGGGATAAGCCTCGCTAGTCACATCCATCCCGCGCGAACGCGCCTCGGAAATCATCTGAAGCTCATAAGCTACATTCGGGCCTCCCGTGCTCTGGATGTGCACAATGTGCAACGGCGCGCCGCTCGTTGCCGCAGCCGCCATAGCCTCTTCAAAACCAGGGAAATTTCCCGCCGGCTCTCCGACCTTCGGCGCTCCCGCGCGGATGTGAATGTGGCAAGAAGCGTGATACTTCGCCGCCACCCGAAACACCTGCACGATTTCCCAATTCGTCGCCGCTTCCGTGTAGGCCGGGCCAACGCCAACCGCCAGTGCTCCTCGCCGCAATCCCTGGTCAAGAAGCGCCATGATCTGTTGCATTTCCTCCGGGGTCGCCTCGCGGTGCGCTGCATCTCCGCTTGGCAGGAGTTGCCCCGGATCGTGCATCACCGCCATTCGCGCGGGAATATGCCCTGCGCTCGCGCCAAAATTGATAAGTGCCTTCCCTTCCCGCCCTCCGTACCACTGGTCGACGTCCGCAACGCCAACTTCCAGCTCCAGCGCGGTAGTCACTCCGTCGTGCGCCTTCGCCTGGTAGTTTTCCTCGTCCTGTCCGTGCTGATGCAAATCAATGAAACCCGGCGCAACAACGAGTCCTTTCGCGTCAATCGTCTGCTTCCCTTTCAGCGCGCCCGCGCTGATCGCGCGAATTTTCCCGCCACTGATTCCCACGTTGCGCACGCCGTCAAGTCCCGACTCCGGGTCCATCACCCGCCCGTTCGTGATCACGACATCATACGAACCGTCCTGCGCGAGCACAGATCTCGCTCCCCCCGATCCCAAAGCAAAGGCCAAAACGCCAGCAGCCGCCAACCGCAAACTCCTAGCGTATCTCGCGCGCTGAATCATGATTCGCACCATCCTTACTTCTTGCCTTCTCGCGCCGCCAAGTTTCTTTATGTCTCGAGGCCCTGTCAAATAGTTTTGGGGTTGCTGTGTGAACGCACACCCGCAGCGCGCGGCTCGAAGTTATAGGACAAGTCCAACCGGCAGATGATCGCGCTGATGAAGGAACTAACGAATGGGCGGTTTCGAGACGGAGCCATTGCGCGAATTCTAGCCGAACCCGCGGCACCGCAGCGCAGGAACTGCGAACCAGGAAAGCGGCGAGCGCTTTGAAGCGGCTCCATGCAATCGCTCGGCCCTAAACGCCACGCAGATTTTAGTCTTCGTTGGCTCTCGACAATCCCGGGGCAACCGCCGCACGCGCCCTGCCGCGGAGTGTTTATCAGGGCTGTAGTTCGTCTGCGCGAGGACGCGCCGCAACCTACTTTGTCTGGCAAAGCCTAAAGCTATACTTTAACTGCGCCCCTAATCGATTGAACTGAAAGGCGTTACGCCGAAACGAAAGAAAAACCCGGGTCGCTGGGGGGAGCGACCCGGGTGGGGGTACTGCTTGAGGGGGGCCGGAGGAAACTCGTTTTGTCTTGGGTGCCTGCCTTCCACAGCTTGCCTGCTCCAAGCAGGGCAGGGTTTGTGCACGGTCCTGATTTAGTGCACGTGGTTCACAGCCAACATACAAATCTGGCGCAATTCCTCGTAAGTGAAATAGGTCTCTTCTTCCTGGCCGAAAACCTCTGTGTGGCCGAAGCCTGACTCGCTCGAAATCCGATTCAATTCCTGTTCGGAAAGACCCAGCAGCACTGCCGCGCGCCGTCGTGTCACGTATTTCAGTTCTTGTGTCTTCATGTCAGCCCCCTCAAGATGGCAGGAGGACCATGGCGTCCTCTTCCACTGCCAGGATCATGGTCTTGTAAATATCCACGTCCCAACCTTCTCCAATTCGCATCCGGACCGTGTCGTTTCCGTCCTTGAGAAGCCTTCCTCGCAGCGGCACCTTGATGTCGCCTAATGCCACCTGAAGAACCACCGGCTGCCCAATCCAAGCCTTGAACGCTCTGTCCATTCTTTCGACCCCGCAGAACTTCAGCGTGACGGGAAGAGAATCGCGCACAAAACCGTGGCTCACAATGGTACAGAGGGGATACAGGACTAGTAAGTTCGTACTGTTGGATTGGAGCTGCACAAACTCATAAGACGCTCCTAAGGAAGTACATTCGTACTGTTTCCTGAGGACGGCCGGACCATAGGTCGAAACGCTTGCGGCTGGCATCCTTGTGCGGATGAAGGAGCAGCACAATCCCGCGCAGGAGAAGATGGCCCCTGGGACAGGCACGCCGTCCCAACGGGCAGGCGTTGGTCTGGCCCTTGGTGGGGGCTTTGCGCGCGGCTTTGCGCACCTCGGCGTCTTAAAGGTATTCGAGAAGTACGACATAAAGGTTTCCCAGATCGCCGGCAGCAGCGTCGGCAGCATCCTCGGCGCGGCTTATGCCAGCGGAGCCCCGCTCGAGCGCATCATCGAGGCTTGCCGGACGCTTCGCTTCCGCGACATCGCCCGCTGGCGCGTGTCCCGGCTGGGCCTGGCGAGCAACCAGCGCCTCTCCACGTTGATGGAGCGCGTGTTCGGCTCCCGTCAATTTGAAGATCTCAAGATTCCCCTTGGGGTGGTTGCAACAGATTTGTCCAACGGCGAACCGGTGGTCTTTACCCAGGGCAATTTGGTGGATGCCATTCGCGCGAGCTGTGCTTTCCCGGGCTTGTTCGAGCCGGTCGAGATTGGCACGCGCTGCCTGGCCGATGGCGGATTGGTGGCTCCGGTTCCCACGCAGGCGGCCCGCTTCATAGGCGCGCAAACCGTGATTGGAGTTTCTGTCGGAATGCAGGATGGACGTCGCGGAGCGCCAACCAATATTTTCCAGGTCGTGAGCCGCGCGGTCAGCGCCGCTCAGAAGCACCAGCTCGAAGTGTGGGAACGTCATGCGGACCTTGTTCTTCGCCCCGACGTGCAGTTCCTGGCCTGGGACGATTTTGCGCGCGCCGACCAGGCCATCGAAGCCGGCGCTGCGGCGGCGCTTCGGGCGTTGCCGCGCATTGAGAGTCTGCTGGAAAAAAGAGCAGATGCGGAAATGCCCGCGGAAGCGCGGCTGATGTTGAAGAAGAGAAGTCAAATGTGGCTGACGGAGGTGCAGGCATGATTCGTCCCAGCATGCTGCTCGTGGCCCTTGGCAGTCTGATCTTCCTGTGGCACGAATGTGGCGAGGACTTGCCCGTTTTCTGCTACCGTATAGGACTGGGTGCCGTCACGGGCTTGCGCAAGCGCGCGCTCGTTCTGGCTCCCGCAGGATTTTCAACCTATTTTGCCGGTGCGAGGAACAGGTCTGAGTGCTTGACGCCGTCCGTCACTTCTTCTATTTGCTTTTCAACCCCGAGGGACTCAAGCAATTAGTCCACAGCGGCGGCGCGCCGCTGATCTGCGCGATCGTTTTCATCGAAACTGGATTCTTTGTAGGCTTCTTCCTTCCCGGTGATTCCCTGCTGGTTACCGCTGGCATTTTCTCGGCCGCGGGGGTAATCCCTCTCAAGTGGCTGCTTGCGCCGGTGATGCTGTGCGCGATTGCCGGCGATCAGATTGGTTACTGGATCGGGCGTTCCGCCGGTGCGGCGCTTTACCGGCGCGAAGATTCTTTCTTCTTCCGGCGCAGCCATCTGCGGCGCGCGCATGAATTTTACGAAAAATATGGCGGCAGAGCCGTGATTCTCGCGCGTTTTGTGCCGATCGTGCGAACGTTTTGTCCGCCGGTGGCGGGCGCGGCGAAAATGCCGTATGGGCGTTACTTGGCTTTCGATATTTTTGGCGGCATTTTCTGGGTCGGAACCATGATCCTTGGCAGCTATTTCCTTGGTCACCTGGTTCCTAACATTGCCCAGCGCATTCATTACGTGATTGCGGTTGTGATCATTCTTTCGATCCTGCCTGCAATCATTGGCATATTGCGCGCCAGTCGCGAGGCCGGCGCCGACAAGGTTGGTGGCGCGAATCGTTCCGCTTCCCTTCCGCAAGCTGAGAAAGAGTAGCTCGTGACTTCCCCCAAGCTGCGAGCCGTCATTTTCGACATTGGCCGCGTGCTGATTCGCGTTGATGTGGCCCGCGCAATGACAGGCCTCGCCGATGGTGTCTCGCTCTCTCCCGAGGAAGTCTGGTCAGCGATGCAAAAAGATCCCCGCTGGAAGGATTGGCAGGAGGGGCGCATGTCGCCGCAGGATTGGCACCTCCATATGTCCCGGCGGCTGGGGAGCAAGCTTAGCTTCGACCAGTTTGTGGAGGTCTGGAACCGCGCGCTGGACCCCAAGCCCATCCACGAGCGGGCCTTCCTCGAAAAGCTGGGGAAGCGATACCGGCTGGCGCTGCTGTCGAATACCGACCCGTTGCACGTGGCTCACTTGGAGAAGACCTTCGAGTTCTTTCGGTTGTTTCCGGTGCGCATCTACTCGTGCAGCGCGGGGGCTAGCAAACCCAGTCCGGTCATTTACAAAGAGGCCCTCGAAGCCTGCAAAGTCAAGGCCCAGGAAGCCGTCTACGTGGATGACGTGCCGGCCTACGCTCAAGCGGCGGAGCAACTGGGAATGCACGGGATCGTGTTTCAGTCGCCTGAGCAGCTTCAGTCCGACCTGCGAAAACTTGGCGTTGCTGCTTAGTTTTTGAGTCGAGAGCGGAGCAGCAAACTTCCATGTCCCTTTGATTTACGCCGAGAGAGCCACCCAAAAGTTCCGCCCCGAGCAAATACTTGACACCTGGTGAAACCGGGGGACAGACGGAACGTTTTCTGATATTTTCCGGCGATGGTGCAAGCAGTTCCTCGTCGCCCGCAAGTTGAGAGGATCATCGGCAAAACAGAGCCGAGGGCGGGGGTGCGTCCGGCTATGACTCGATTCGTCGCGTTGTCAGTTTTCATTGCGTTTACGACGCTGCTTGCGGCAGCTTCGCAGGCGCTCGCGCCCGAGAAGCGTTCTCGCGCGCTGCAGGATCCGCACGACTCGCTGTGGTCGCAGCCTGCGCCTGGTATCTACCGCGTACGCATGGAAACCGCAAAAGGCATCGTCCTGCTGGACGTCACTCGGGCGCTCGCGCCACGCGGCGCGGACCGCTTCTACCATCTCGTCCAAGTGGGCTTCTACGATAATTCGCGGTTCTTCCGCGTGATTTCCGGCCGATTCGCGCAATTCGGCATTGCCGGCGATCCCGCGATTGCGAAGATTTGGCAGAACGAACGGTTCCCCGGTGATCCTGTGAGGGACAGCAACGTGCGAGGGACGTTCGCTTTTGCTATGACCGGTCCAGACGCTCGTACGACGCAGATCTATATCAACACCGGCGATCAATCGCGCCTCGACCCGGCGGGCTTCGCCCCATTTGGCAAGGTCGCCGAAGGCATGAGCATCATCGACAAGCTGTACGCAGGCTACGGCGAAACTTCCGGTGGCGGCATGCGCGCAGGACATCAAGGAAAGCTGTTCGAGGAAGGCAACGCGTATCTCGACCGCGAATTCCCTCTTCTTGACAGACTCGTCCGCGCTGAAATCATCGAAGAGCAGAACTAAGCTGCGGCTCTACAACCGTGCGGTCCGCGGCCTCTTCCTGTCGTATTTCACGCGGAAGCAATAGAGGGAGGTGCCCTACCCTTTCCGTTTTTGGTTTTGGCAAAGGGTGGTGGTTCGGTCCTCGCTTTGTGCTGCCTAAATGCGGGACTTTCTCTTCCATGCCGAGAAGACTGAAACGCTACCGATGCGTTTAGTCGGGGTAAGGGGAGTTGGGGCGCACGATACGGATGCGGTGGTCTACGAACGGCGAATGCATGGCGGGGAATTCGACGCGCGGCATGTGGCACGTGACGCAATTCCTCGACGCGGTGGGGCAGGCTTTGCCCGGATGGTCTTGCGAAGGCTTCTGTGAACGAGACGAAGCGTGGCAAGCGAGGCATTTCGCATCATAGGAGGCGGGATCGTGGTTGAGGAGTTGGTGCGGGTCATGGCAGGCGATGCACGAGAGCCGCGCATCGCCATCGCCCCAGCAGCGGCTTTTCTCGAGCCGATAGGGCTGAAAGCGCACGTTTTCGACGCCTTTGACCCGCGCCTCGAAAACATCGTAGGAGGTGCGGTGACAGGCGCCGCAAAAGTCCACTTGCGCTACGGGGCCCAAACTCCTGGGATTGAAAATAGCCTGGCGGCCCTCGGCATTCTTTTCGGCGTCCATGAGGTCGGCATGCTTGGCGCCGGGACCGTGACAGGCTTCGCAATCCACGCCGAGAACGAGGTGAGAAGGATCAAATCCCGCTCGTGTGGTGGAAGCGGTGGTGTGACAGCCAAAGCAACGGCGCACCGTATCCGGATCAAGCCGCTGGCCGAGCGCCTGATCCAGGGTGGGCGGCGTTTTGGGCGAGTGGCCCGGAGTCAGGTCCAGGCTCTCGAGACTCACGAAGAAACTCATTCGGCTTTCGTAGAACGCGCCGTTTCTCTGAAGAACGTAAGTCTGGCCCTTGTTTGCTAATCCAAAGGCCCAGCCAAGAGGTTCAGAAATGTTTTTTGCGCCTTCGCTTACCGTGTAGGTCCTCGCCGCTCCGTCTTTGGAGATCGTAAAGGTGTAGGGCGCGGCGTGGTGTAGGAGCCGTTCGTGCTCGCGAAGCGCAGCGGAATCTGCAGGCAGGCTGGCCGCGCGCGCCATTGGCGTCCCAACTTGTGTGGCTACGATTTTTGCGTGGCATCGCGCGCATTCCTTGGTGCCCACGAAATCTTGCAAAGAGGCGGATTGTTTCGTGGGCCACCAACCAGGCGCTTCCAACCGCTCTTCGGTGGCCATGGGCGTTTCGACTTGCTGTTGCGGCGCCGGATAAGCGCGGGCGGATTTCTCAAAGGAGGCCAGCAATGGGAAAAGCGCTATTGAAAGGACACAAAACAGCATTGAGCGCAATGGAGTTCGGCTCATTTCTCACCACAGGAACTGAAAGGATGCAACAGTGCGTTAGGGTTGGGCTCTATTTCAAGCAAATCGTGCCGTTTCTTGTTTCCGCGGGTGAGGCGCAATG
>Ga0126378_10002053_pt1 | contig 14921 bp, 12 predicted proteins | sample PanSoiMetPlot_23_FD_92587 | JGI IMG/M metagenome (GOLD analysis project Ga0126378, IMG submission 92587) | Tropical forest soil microbial communities from Panama - MetaG Plot_23 | ecosystem: Environmental > Terrestrial > Soil > Tropical forest > Bulk soil | place: Panama | collected 2016-02-17 | reverse complement strand
CGGTGGTCACGCTCGCAATCGTGACACGCCCCTTAGGCGCGGATCGAGTACGTCGCGCAACGCCTCGCCGAACATAAGGAACCCAACTGTCGCGAACGCGAGCGCCAGCGACGCAAACAGCACCGCCCACGGGGCCTGGTAGATCGAATTGAAGCCATCGGAGAGGATCGAGCCCCAGGACGGGTTGGGTGGCGGTACGCCGAGCCCGAGGAACGACAGGCCGGCCTCGGCTGCGATCGCGCTTGGGATGTCCATGGCCATAAGAATGAAGAGTGGTGCGACGATGTTCGGCACGATATGCCGCACCATGATTCGCAGGCGCCCCGCGCCGAGTGCCCGCTCGGCGACGACGTACTGATTCTGCTTGACCGTAAGCACTAGCGCCCGGCTCGTTCGGGCGTAGTTCGGGCTGAAGGTCACGGCGATAACGCTGATGAGGTTGCGCAGCGAAGGCCCGAGCACCGTCAGAAGTGCCAGGGCGAGGACAATCGCCGGGAAGGACTGGAAGGTGTCCATCAGCAGAACAACGACCTCGTCGACGATCCCGCCGAGATAACCCCCGAGCAGGCCCAGGGCGAGCCCGGCCACGAGGGCCGCGCCCACCGCCGTCACGGCCACCTCGAGCGCAATGCGGGTGCCATAAATGAGCCGGGAGAGAAGGTCCCGGCCGAGCTGGTCGGTGCCAAGCAGGTGGTGCAGCGTCGGGCCCTGGAGGGGAGCGTTTACGTTGATCTGGCCGAATGGGTACGGTGCAATCTCTGGCCCGAAGATTGCGATGATCACCAGCCCTGCCACGATGATCGTGCCGATAAGGCCGCCGGGGGTCTTGAGGACAGCGATGACGGCCCCCCGCGCTCGCGCGCCGCGAGCTCGCAGAACCTCCGAATCGACCGGGACGACTTCGGCGACGACGACAGGATCGCCCGACCCGCCTGTCCCGACCAGTGCCATCTCTTCTCCGCCCCCTACGCCGCCGTTGTTTGCCCGAGCTGGATGCGGCTATCGAGCAGGCGGTAGCTGAAATCGGCGAGCAGGTTGGCGCCGATGACCATGACAGCGATCACGAGTGCCGTGCCCTGCACAATGGGGTAGTTCCGCGAGGCGATCGCGTCGTAGGCAAGCGTGCCGAGCCCCGGCCGGTTGAAGATGACCTCGATGAAGATCGCACCGCCGAGTGTGCTGCCGAGCGCGACGCCCAGCACAGCCACCGCAGGAGCTGCGGCGTTCTTCAGCGCGTGCTTGTAGAAGATCTTCCAACTCGGGATCCCGAAGGCTCGCGCCGTCCGCACATAGTTAGCCGTCAGCACCTCGAGCATGTTCGAACGTATAAGGCGGGCAAAGTAGCCGATCCACGAAATGGCAAGAGCCGCCGCCGGCAGAATGAGGTGCTTGACGTCGTCGACAGGCTGCCCCGGATTGCCAGCCCCGATGACGGGAAGCACATGAAGGCGCACGGCGAAAACGAGGATGAGAAGCAGGCCGAGCACGAAGGAAGGAGTGGTGATGACCGACACCGACATGACGCCGATCACGCGGTCGACCACGCTGCCTGGCCGAGAGGCAGCGATCACGCCAAGGGGGATCCCGAAAAGGATCGCGAGCCCGAGACCTGAAAATGCGAGCACCACGGTATAGGGCAGGTTCTCGGCGATGAGGCTGGCAACGGAGCGGTTAGTGACGAAGTCAACCCCGAGGTTCCCGTGCAGGGCATTGTAGATATACCGATAGATCTGATCGGGCACCGACACGTCGAGGCCCATCTGATGGCGGACCTCGCGGGCCAGGGCTGGACTTGCCCGTGGCCCGAAAATGTAGGTGACCGGATTGCCCGGAATCAGGCGGTCGAGAATCGCCAAAAATGCCATGACGATGAGGACCACCAGGAACGCCGTCACAAGGCGCCGGGCGATGTAGCGGATCGGCATCAGCGGCTCGCGATACCTCGAACGTTCCGGCCAGAACCGCTCACTAGCAAGGCGGCGATAACCATCTGCTCACCTCCGCGTCGGAGCCGCTGGCGAACAGCCAGCCTCCGGGCCTGGACATGAAGACCACCTCAGTCCAGGATCCGCCGATCGTCTGCGACTACACAAGCTCCTGGACGACAGGCCATTGATCCGTTGCCGAACTGAGCTGACCGGTTTTACCATCCGCGATGTGGCTGACAGTGTGCACGATGTGGATGAGCACCGTCAATCGCCTGCTACTGGCACCCAGGCAGTCGACCGTGCGTCGCGGCTTCTCATCCAGATACTCAAGAGCAGTGAGCCATTGTCGGTGGGCGACTTGGCTCGGGCGACGGGCCTGCACCAGAGCACCGTCTCACGCCTGCTGGCATCCCTGAGACGACACGGGCTCATCGAGCGGGTTGGCCAACGCGGCCGTGTTCGTATCGGCCCGGCCATCGCAGCGGCCGCTCGTGGCCGCCGATCGCGGTCGATGCTCGCCGAGTTTGCCCAGCCTGTGCTTGATGATCTCGCGCGGGATACTCGTGAGACCATCACGCTGGGAGTACCAGTCCCGGGTGGTGTCGGCCACATCGCTCAGGCTGACTCGCCCTATCTCCTTGCCGCCAGGAGTTGGATTGGACAGGTCGCCCCGCTGCACTGCTCGGCGGGCGGGAAGGTATTGCTCGCGTTCGGCGCCACAGCGGTGGGCGAGGAGCCTCTCAAGCGTTTCACCCCGACAACAGTTACTGACCAAGACCAGCTTGCGAAAGAACTTGCCCACGTGCGCAGCTGTGGCTTCGCCTTCACGCTCGACGAGTTGGAGATCGGTCTTCGAGCAGTGGCGGTACCAGTCACAGAGGCCTGGGGTCAGGTTGTGGGCGCGCTGGCGGTGTCCGGCCCGTCCGCCAGGCTGCCGAAGCGCCGCCTGTCGCAGTGCGCGGACATCTTGCGGGGCGCCTCATCGAAATTGTCGGCCCGGCTCGCGGCAGTCTCAGTGAGCGATGAGGGCCTGGGGATGCCGCCTTCATCCACGATGTGAGTAACACAAGTCCACAAGCGGGAAACGTGCCTGAATTGTTGTCAATATGTTGCATCATGTGAGATAGATATGAGCGGAGCATTCTACTCACTCAATACAAGGTGCCGGACAAGGGCTCGAGGGGGACGAGGAGCGACTGCGACCTTTCGACCTGGCAGGTTTGCCAGTGGAGCTACCAGATCCGCCCCGCCTGAACGTTAGGAAGGGAGAGCGATGACAACGGACCCGAACAAGGTTGTGTCACTGGTCGGCGAGTACATGGAGAGCCGGATCGACCGGCGCCAGTTCCTGAGCCGAGCCCTCGCTCTCGGCGTTTCCGGCACGGCGGCGAGCGCGATCCTGGCTGCGTGCGGCTCGCCGTCCAGTCCGTCGGCCTCGACCTCCGCCAAGCCGCCCACAACGACGCTTACGTATCGGCCGCAGGTCGACATTCAGAACCTCGACCCGGCGTTCTACGTCAGCCAGGACGACACGATCGTCACAGACTGCATTTTCGAGGGGCTCGTCACCTTCCGGCCCGGCACCTGGAAGGTCGTGAACAACCTAGCCGAGTCATTCGAGCCATCGTCGGACAACCTGCGGTTCCACTTCAAGCTGAAGAAGGGCGTCGAGTGGCAGAAAGGATATGGCGAGGTTCGTGCCAGCGACGTCAAGTATTCCTATGAGCGGATCGCCGGGCTGACGAAGCCGAACCTGCACTCCCCGTACTCGGGTGACTGGTCGGCCCTGGAGACCGTCCAGGTGACCGGTCCCTTCGAGGGGACCATCGTCTTGAAGCAGCCCTTCGCGCCGCTGATGAGCAGCACGATGCCGGTGGGAAGCGGAAAGGTCCTGCCGCAAAAAGCCATCGAGCACCTCGGCAAGTCCTTTGCCACAAACCCAGTGGGCTCCGGACCCTATGAGTTCGTCAGCTGGGTGCCCAAGCAGCACACCATCTTGAAGCGCTTCGACCGCTACAGCGGAGCAAATAGATCCTTCGCGCCAAAGGCACCCTGGGACACGATCGAAACCCAGGTCATCGCGAGTGACAACACCGCCTTCGCGGCCGCCCAGACCGGCACCGTCGCCTTCGCCTACATCCCCCCCTCGCTCGTAGGCCAGGCGCAGCGATCAAGCAGCCTCAAGGTGTACAGTCGGCCAAGTCTCAACTACAACTTCCTCTCCATCAGCCAGAAGAACGTTCCCAACATCGACGTCCGCCGTGCCATCCGCTCAGCGATCGACGTCCCAGGCGTGATCAAGGCCGCCTACAACGGCAGGTACCAGCGCGCCTACGGGATCATCCCGCCGTCGATGAAGATCGGCTACTGGGCCGACGCCCCCCACTACAATCAGGACCTCACGCTGGCCAAGCACTACCTGGCCAGCAGCGGCATGAAGAACGTCTCGCTGACACTCACCGTTGACAACCTCGCGCCCGACGAGGCAGCAGCCCAGGTCATCGCCGCCAATCTGCAGCAGATCGGGATCAAGGTAAAAATCCAGGCGGAAGACTCCGCCACAATCGATGCCATCCCTGGCAACGGCGGCGGCGGCCCGCACCGTCAGCTCGTGTTGAGCGGCTACGTCACCGAGCCGGACCCGTACTGGTCGTTCATCTGGTTCACCTGCGCGCAGATGGGGCTGTGGAACTGGTCCGACTGGTGCAACCCGCAGTTCACCTCCTTCCTGAACCAGGCCCTGAAGACATACGATCCATCAACCCGCGACAAGCTCTACATCGAGGCCGCAAAGCTGTGGGACGAGCAGGCCAACATCGTCTGGATCGCCTACCCGACGTTGAACTACGCCACTCAGCGATGGGTACGGCCCTCGCTCAGGCCCGACGGGTACCCCAACCTCTGGAGCACGACGGCGATGTGAGCGGCGAGAGCTGCTGGCTGTGCCAGAGGTCTAAGTTCCTTTGGGGGAGTCCATGAGGGTCGTCTCCGAATTTCCCCGGCCATTGCGTGTGATTGAGCACACATGGATCCGGATGTCGGACGGCTGTCGGCTCGCGGCGCGTACCTGGCTGCCGGCCGACGCCGACCGTGACCCGGTCCCCGCGGTCCTTGAATACATTCCCTACCGCAAGAACGACGCTACGGCGCTTCGAGACGCGCCTATGCACGCCTACTTCGCCGGGCATGGGTACGCGTCGGTCCGAGTGGACATGCGGGGTTCCGGGGACTCGGACGGAATCCTCGAAGACGAGTACCTGCCGCTTGAGCAGCAGGACGGCCTGGAGATTCTTCGCTGGCTGGCGGCACAAACCTGGTGCACGGGAAAGGTTGGGATAATCGGCAAGTCCTGGGGTGGTTTTAACGGCTTGCAGATCGCCGCGCTCGACCCGCCTGAGCTGAGTGCTGTCATCAGCGTGGCATCGACCGATGACCGCTATGTGGACGACGTCCATTACATGGGCGGCTGCTTGCTGTCCTGGGACATGCTGCCATGGGCCACGACCATGCTCGCCTACAACGCGAGGCCACCGGATCCCGCAGTGGTCGGCGATTTGTGGCGCCAGCAGTGGATCGACCGCATGGACCGGACGCCCCCGTTCATCGATCACTGGCTCGCCCACCAGCGCCGTGACAGCTTCTGGAAGCAGGGTTCAGTCTGCGAGGATTACTCCGCGCTCAACTGCGCGGTCTATATGGTCGGCGGGTGGGCCGACGCGTATCGCGGCGCCGTCCTGCGTTTCCTCCAGAATTACCGAGGCCCGTGCAAGGGGCTAATCGGCCCGTGGGGTCACGTGTATCCGCAAGACGGCGCGCCGGGACCGGCCATCGGCTTCTTGCAGGAGGCGGTGCGGTGGTGGGACCACTGGCTTAAAGGTATCGACAACGGGGTCATGGACGAGCCAAGGCTGCGGGTCTACATGCAGGAGGCGATGCGGCCGGCGCCGAGCCTGGCCATGCGGCCGGGACGTTGGGTGGCAGAGCCGGGCTGGCCGCCCCCTGCACTTTCGGCCAGGAAGTTCGTTCTCGTATCGGCCATAGGTCAGCAAGACGGTCCCGGTGCGCCGTCGGACGAGGCGGGGGCGGCCGGGCTGGGAATACTGTCGGACTCGCCTGGGCCGGAAGCGGAGCTTCGGATACGGGGCACTGAGGCGGTCGCCGGTGACCCGGGCCCGTGGTGCGGGTGGGGCGGTCCAATCGACTACCCAGCCGATCAGCGCGCCGACGATGGGCTCTCGCTTACATTCGATACCGCTCCGCTCGCGGAGCGGCTCGAGATACTCGGCTTTCCTTCGGTGCGGCTCGTGGTCGCTTCAGATCGGCCGATGGCCTTGGTAGCCGTGCGTCTTTGTGACGTGTGGTCAGACGGAGCGTCGACGCTGGTAACCAGGGGACTTTTTAATCTCGCCCACCGTGCGAGCAGCGAAGAGACATCAGCCTTGGAGCCTGGGCGTCGCTACAGCGTCGATGTGCGGCTCGGAGCCATCGCCTACGCGGTTCCGGCCGGGCACCGGCTCCGTCTCGCCGTCTCGCCAACCTACTGGCCATGGGCGTGGCCATCCCCCGAGCCAGTGACACTCACGGTCGTGGCCGGGCCGGGCTCATTCCTCGACCTGCCGCTGCGGGCGCCTCCCCGGGCGGAGGAGCCGGCCCCACCGCACTTCACCGAGCCGGAAGCGGCCCCGTCGCCGCCGCATATAGCCCTCCGGGCCGGCGGAGAGGAGCGTTCGATGGAGCGCGATGCCAGGACCGGGCTTGTGCGCATCGTGGCTAAGCGGTCGCACTGGCCGGCTGTGCGCTTCCTCGACTCAGGGCTCTCTTACGACGACGAGGAGTGCGATGTCTACCAGATCGTCCTCGGCCAGCCTCTCTCTGCCCGCACTGCGTCGGAGCGTTCCATCACAGTTGGCCGCGACGACTGGCAGACGCGTGTAGAGGCCCGGAGCACGTTGTCGGCGAGCGATGAGGCATTTCTCGTAACAAGCACCCTCGAAGGCTACGAACGGGACGCTCGTGTCTTCGCCCGGAGCTGGCACCGGTCCATTCCCCGCGACGGGGTCTGACCTGGCATGGCCCCTGCCCTTGCCCGCCATGCGCCGCAGGGCACATGGCTTGTTCAGCGAGCCGCGCGAGGAGCGTCCGCATGTTTGTGAACGAGATGCCTTACTACGAGATCCTTTCCGAGGATGCGATGGCGGTCCTCGAGCGCGGATGGAAGCGGATCGTCAGTGAGCTCGGCATCGAGTTCCGCCATCCTGACGCCGTCAATGCCCTCAGGAGGGCGGGTCAGAAGGTAGACGGCAGCGTCGTCAAACTCGACCCGGAGTTCGTGCTTGAACATGTGGCGAAGGCCCCACCATATTTTGACCTGCGGGCACCTAACCCTGACAGAACGGTTCGCATTGGCGGCCGGAGCATGGCTTTCCTGCCGGTGTATGGCTGCCCTTTCACACGGGAGGGCGGCCAGCGTCGCGAGGCGACGATGGCTGACTACGAGCGTTTCGTAAAGCTCAGCCATGTCTTCCCCGAGATCGATATGGCTGGAGGCACGCTCGTCGAACCAAACGACCGCCCGCTCGATTCGCGCCATCTCGACATGCTCCTGGCCCTCATGACCCTGTCCGACAAGCCTTTTATGGGATCGGTGACGTCTGGGCCAAATGCCGCCGACACGATCGCGATGGCCGAGATCCTCTTTGGCGGGCGCGAAGTGATCGAGGAAATTCCTGTGGTCCTCTCGATCATCAATGTCAACTCACCCCTATGCTTCGACGAGCGCATGCTCGCGGCGATGCTTGAGTACACAAGAGCGGGCCAGCCTGTGATCGTTACGCCATTTCTGCTGATGGGGGCGATGTCACCGGTGAGCATCCCGGCCGCCCTCGTGCAGCAGACTGCTGAAGCGCTCGCTGGGGTGGCGCTCATCCAGCTGCTGCGGCCGGGCTGTCCAGTCGTCCTCGGATCCTTCCTCTCGAACATCGACATGCAGTCGGGCTCGCCGATGTTCGGCACACCGGAGTCGGCGATCGGGCTATATGCAGGCGGACAGCTGGCCAGGCGCTACAGGCTGCCATGGCGAAGTGGCGGCGGAGGGCTAACTGCGAGCCAAACCGTCGATGCGCAGGCCGCCTATGAGGCACTCATGACCATGCTTCCCGCGTTCCTATCCGGCGCTAACGTCATCATGCACGCCGCTGGATGGCTGGAGTCCGGACTGGTCTCATGCTTCGAGAAGTACGTCGTGGACATAGAGATCCTCCGCATGCTGGTCAGTGCCTTCACACCGCTAGACATAAGCGAGGAGTCGCTGGCTTTCTCCGCCCACCAAGAGGTAGGCCACGGCGGCCACTTCCTCGGAGCGGCGCACACATTGGCGCGGTTCCGCGACTGCTTTTACAGGCCGTTGCTTTCGTCATCGCAGAATTATGAGCGCTGGATGCGCAGTGGTGCCGAGGACGCGACGGCGCGTGCGTCCAATATCTGGCAGGTGAAGCTAGCCGCCTGGGAGCCTCCGCCGCTTGACGCTGCGATCCGTGACGAGCTGTCCGGCTACGTCGCCAAGAGAAGGCAGGAACTCGGCGACTGATGGCGGTCGCCACAACCGGCGCACTGGTCAGTATTGAGGTCATCAAAGCCTACAGTGAGCACGATAGCCATGCCTACGCCGCTGTTCCTCACTGGGGAGTTCGCCGCGTGGGCGGCTCTGGCCGCCCAGCTAGGACCTGAATCGCGGAGGGCAGGGTTCCCGCGGCGACGTCGGCGAGTGTCACTGCTCCGAGGACGCCGGAGAGGGCGGAACGGACGGCCAGCCAGACGTCCCGGAGCGGCCCGGCGGCACCCGGGTAAGTGATCTGTTCAATTGTGGGTCGCGACAGGTCGCGCTGGATTGTGTCGATGATTTCGGCGAGGGTGATGCGGGCGGCTGGGCGGGCCAGTTCGTAGCCCGCGATCGGCCCGCGGTGGCTTCTGATTAGCCCTGCGCGCCTGAGCTCGACCAGGATGTTGAGCAAGAATCCGCGGGGAATGGCCTGAGCCTCGGAGATGCGCTGTGCGGTGACCGGCCCGCTGCCTGCCGCCGCTATCTCGGTGAGCGCCCTGATCGCGTAGTCGGTCCTCGCCGACACGCGAAATGGCAGGTCGGTCGTAGTCGACGGAGTCGCGGCGCTCGCAAGCCGGTTCGCGGTCAAGCTCGCATCCGCCGCGCCCACGCCCGTCACGTCAGCTCTGGCTTATTTGCGCTGCGAGGACGTCGTTCTCGTCGCTGGTATGCAGGACCGCCGGGCCCGGGCCGTTGTCGCCTCGGGCCGACGCCGGATCCCCGGCGTCGAGTGAGAACACCTTCGCGTTGCGCAGGTTGGCGTGAACACGATCTCCTTCCTCGATGCCGTCAAGTTCTTCGTTGGGCAGCTCGGCGTGGATGACCTGACCGTCGGTCATCCGGAGCTGGAGCTTTGACACCCATCCGAGGTTGGTCCGCCGTTCGACGGAAACCGGGAAGGACCGCTCGCCTGCAGTACGCGCGAGTAGCACGTCATGCGGGCGGATGTACGCCTGCGCATCGGCGCCCTCCGCGACATGCTCGACGGCGGTTACCGCGGGGCCGCCGAAGTTCAGGCCGCCGTTCTCGACCGTGCCGCGGACCATATTCGACGCGCCGACGAAGCCGGCGACGAACGGCGTCGCCGGGCGGTTGTAGATGTCGACCGGCGCAGCTGTCTGCTCGACCCGACCGCGGCGCATGACCACCACGGCGGAGGCAAGCTCGAGCGCTTCTTCCTGGTCGTGGGTCACGAGCAGGCTGGTCACGCCGAGTTCGCGGTGCAGCGCGTCAAGCCACCTGCGTAGTTCCTGCCTGACGTGCGCGTCCAAGGCGCCAAACGGCTCGTCGAGAAGCAGGACCTGTGGCCGCGGTGCGAGCGCCCGGGCCAGCGCGACGCGCTGGCGCTGGCCGCCGGACAGCTGGTCCGGGTAACGGCCGCCGAATGGCCCGAGCCCGACCAGGTCGAGCAGCTCGTCGACGCGTGAACGCGCGTCGGGGCGGGGGGTCTTGCGGACCTTCAGGCCGAATTCGACGTTCTGCCGGACGGTCATATGCCGGAACAGCGCGTAGTGCTGGAACACGAATCCCAGGCGGCGTTCCTGCGGCGTCTTACTGGTGTGCTCCTCTTCGCCGACCCAGATGCTGCCCGCGTCGGGCTGCTCGAGCCCGGCGATCATCCGCAGCACCGTGCTCTTGCCCGAGCCGCTTGGCCCGAGGAGCGCAGTGATCTCGCCGGCGCGGGCCTCGAAGCTGACATCGTCGACGGCGCGGAAATCACCGAACGACTTGGTCAGGCCTTGCACCTTTATGGCCCCGGCCATTTAGTGTGCCTCCCTCGTCCTCTTGCGTTTGAAGGTCTCGATGCCGATCAGCATCACGATCGAGAACGCGGCCAGCGTTAGCGCCACGATGTACCCCTGCTGCTCCTGGAACTGATCGAAGAAGCGCAGGATGAGCAGCGTCGCCGTCTCGGTCTTGCCCTCGATCGCGCCGCTGACGATCAGGACCGCGCCCACCTCGCCGATAGCCCTGGCGGCGGAAAGCGCGATCCCGTAAAGCAGTCCCCAGCGGATGTTCGGGAGCGTCACCCTGAAGAAGGTCTGGGCCTTTGACGCGCCGAGCGTCCAGGCGGCTTGTTCCTCCTCAAGCCCGAGTTCCTGCAGCACGGGGACGACTTCACGGATCACGAACGGGATCGAAATGAAGATCGTCACCAGAACCATCGACGGCAGCGCGAAAATGACCTGAATGCCGCGCGCGGCGAAGAACGGCTCGAACCATCCGCCGCGGCCGAACAGCAAGACCGCCATCAGGCCGACAATCACTGGCGAGACCGCCAGCGGGAGGTCCACCAGGGCCGACGCCAGGTGCTTGCCGGGGAACCTGTCGCGGGCCAGGACCAGCGCCACCATCACCCCGAAGACTGTGTTTACGATCACGGTGATCAGCATGATGAGGAAACTCAGGTATAAAGCATGCTGTACGTCCGGCTGGCTGATGGTCTGCCCCACGACGCCCAGGCCGGACTTGAGCGCGTAGTAGACGATGCCGGCGAGCGGGCCGAGCAGTAGGACAAGGACATATGCCAGCGCCACGGCGACAAGCAGTCGCGCCACCAGCCTTTCGCGGTGCACCCGCCTTGGGAATTTTCGCGGCGTAGCCGGGCTGGCATGAGGTTGCGGCGGCCGCTCGCGCGCCTGTGTCGTGCTCATGTCTTCAGCCAGCCTGCGCCGCGCGAACTGAACTTCTCGGTGACAAGCACGATGACGAACGCGAGGCCGAACAGCAGCGCCGAGACTGCGGCCGCCTCATCAGGCCCGCTCGTCGCGGTTGAGCCGTAGCTGGTCTGATTGATCAGCTGAGAGATAAGCACCGGTGCGGTCAGCGTCTTGTACGGGATGTTTCCCGCCACGAGCACGACGGCGCCGAACTCCCCCAGGGCGCGGGCGAGTGCCTGCAGCGATCCGGCCGTGATGGCCGGGCGAAGCGCCGGAAACACCACCTTGCGAAAGGTCGTCCACTGCCCGGCGCCGAGTACCCGGGCCGCCTCCTCTTCGGTCAGGTCAAGTTCGAGCAGCACTGGCTGCACACTGCGGACGACGAGCGGAAGCGTCACGAAGAGGAGGGCCAGCAGGATTCCCGGCGGAGCATCCACGATGTGGATTCCGTGCCGCTCGAGCCATCCGCCCACGACCGAACCCGGACCGTAGAGCGCGGCTAGCATGACGCCGGCCACTAGCGTCGGAACCGCGAAGGGCAGGTCGACCACAGTGGAGAGCAGGCTGCGCCCGGGGAATCTGATGCGGACCAGGACGTAGGCCAGCAGCGTGCCGAAGCAACCGTTGATGATCGCTGTCAGGACGGCCAAGATCAGCGTCAGCTTGATGGCGCTCCACGCGCCAATTGATGAAAGCGCGCTGCTGAGGTTGCCCAGCCCGGTGCCGAACCCGCGCTGGAGGATCGCCGCCACTGGCAGCAGGATGAAGAGCCCCAAGTAGAGCAGCGCCGCCCCGCGGAGCGGCCAGCGGCCCACGGCCGCGCCCAGCCGGAGCCGGGCGCGGCCGCCACGCCGCCTCGTCTGGATAGCCGTGTCAGCCAAGGTCCGCTACCCCTTGGCGGCCTTGAACGCCTTGGTGAACGCGCCGTTCGTGCCGAACACCGTATTCACCAGCTTCGGCCAGCCGCCGAGCATGTCAGCGGTGAACAGATCCTTGATCGGCGGGTACTCGGTCCCGCTTCCTTTCCTGGCCGCAGCCACGCTTACCGGCCGCTGATAGCCGACGGTCTGGAAGATCTGCTGCGCGTCCGGCGTATGCAGATACGCCACGAACGCGTTCGCCAGCTTCTCCACGCAGTGCGCCTTGGCGTTCTTGTCCACCACGACCGTCGGCGTCTGAATCAGGATCGTCGACGGCGGGATGATGAACTGGTCTTTGCTGCCGGCCGCGATACCCGCCAGCGCCTGGTTCTCATACGTGATGGCAACATCGCCGTTGCCGGACTCGAAGTTCTTGAACGAATCGTTCGCGCTCTTGTCCATCACGGTGACGTTCTTGAAGATGCCCGTCAGCAGTCGCTGCGCGGCAGCCGGGCTGTTGGCCGCGTACCCGGGAACCTGGCCGCGCATCGCCGCGCCGTAGGCGGCGGTGATGTTCCATTTGGCCCCGCCGCTCTGCGCCGGGTCCGGGGTCAGGATCTTCAGCCCCGGCTGGGTCAGGTCGTTCCAGTTGTGGATGTGCTTGGGATTGCCAGGTCGGACCATGAACCCGACCACCGAGGTGGCCACTACCGACTGATTGGGGTCCTTCAGCCAGTTGTGCGTGATCAGCCCGGCCTTCTGGACCATCGAGACGTCCGGGGCCAGCGACGACGCGTAAACATCGGCGGGGAACCCGTTGACGATGTTCTCGGCCTGCGTGGTGCTCCCGCCGAACGACATCTGGAAGATGATCGACTGGCCGGTCTTCGCCTTCCAGTTCGTCGCGAACGTCCCGGACGACGAGGTCAGCTTGCCGTACGCGTCATACGGATTGCTGTACGCCGCGAGCGTCAGCACCGGCGAACTCGTCTTCTTGCAGGAACTGACCCCGCCCACCGACGAGGACCCGCTCGCCGACGCGCAAGCGGCGGCCACCAGCGCGACCGTCGCGCCGATCGCCGCGGTCGCAATCCGGGAGCGTCTGCTCATCGTTCCTCCCAACTCCACAGCTCAGCAGTGGATAAGTAGACTAATTCTATCAAGTTAGTCAGGAATGTAGACGGATCATTTCTTCCTGTCAACCCGATAGGACAAGTTGGATAGGCCGATTGACGCCGGCTGACCGCGGGATGCTTTTGAACACCAAGCCGAGCACTGAACCAGCGCTCTCAGCTCCGACTGGCTTCATGCGGCCGGGACCGCGCCGGATCTCTTTCGTCATCGTCGGAGCAGGCCGGCACTAGCGGCGCGGTCAGCGTTATTGCGTGTCCTTCGCAGGTGCATGACGGTAGTTGTTGTCGATGTGCTGCAGCGGGGTTGATCAGGCATGCTGGCGGCATGACCAAGCCGGGCGGGGTTCATGATCACGGTCACGAGGATGACCGGGTAGTCGGCCACAGCCATGACCACGGGGAGCGCGCGGGTGTGCTCGCGCGGCTGCGGCACCTGCTGCGCCCGCACTCGCACGAGGCAGCGGACCAGGTTGACGCCGCGCTGGAGGGCAGCGCGGAGGGGCTGCGCGCGCTGTGGATCTCCCTGGCCGGCCTGGCCGTGACGGCGGCACTGCAGGCGGTCGTGGTGGCGATTTCGGGATCGGTGGCGCTGCTCGGCGACACGCTCCACAACGCGGCCGACGCGCTGACCGCGCTGCCGCTAGCGGTGGCGTTCATCGTGGGCCGCCGCCCGCCGAACCGCCGCTACACCTACGGTTATGGCCGGGCCGAGGACCTCGCCGGGGTGGTGATTGTCGCAGTCATCGCGGCATCGTCGGCCCTGGCGGCGTATGCGGCGCTGACCCGGCTGGCGCACCCGCGCCCGGTGTCCAATCTGGGGGCTGTGGCGGCCGCGGCTGTCGTCGGGTTCACCGGCAACGAGCTGGTCGCGCGCTACCGGATCCAGGTAGGTCGCAAGATCGGCTCGGCGGCGCTGGTCGCTGACGGCCTGCATGCCCGCACCGACGGGCTCACGTCGCTGGCGGTCCTGCTCGGGGTCGGCGGGCTTGCCCTAGGCTGGCGCTGGGCTGACCCGGTCGTCGGCCTGCTCATCACGGTGGCCATCCTCGCCGTGCTGCGCCAGGCGGCGCGGGACATCTACCGGCGGCTCATGGATGCGGTCGACCCGGCGCTGGTCGGCCAGGTGGAACAGACCTTGGGCGCAACACCCGGGGTGCTGGGGGTTGGCCAGGTCCGGCTGCGGTGGATCGGCCACCGACTCCGCGCCGAGTGCGAGGTCATCGTCGATCCGGACGCGACCGCCATCGCGGCGCACGAGGTAGCGGTGGCCGCCGAGCATGACCTCCTGCACGCGCTGCCCCGGCTCAGCGCCGCCCTGGTGCACGCCGACCCGCAGCCACGCGAGGGCGCAGATCATCACGCCGTGCTGGCATCACACCGGTGACGAAATTCGTCTCGACCGCCGGTCAGTGCAGCAGGATTCCGGCGAGGCCGCCGAGCGCGACGAAGACGGGTTCGGGGATCTTCTTCCACAGCAGCAGGCCGAAGGAGATGACGGCGATCGCAGCGGTCGGCACGTCGGTCACGGTCTGGCGGGTGAGCACGACCACGGCGCCGGCGATCGCGCCCGCCGCGGCGGCGGTGGCCCGCTTGACGAAGGCCTTGATCTGCGGGTGGTCGCGGTGCCGGACGAACCACCGCCCGGGGATGGCCACGCCCAGTTGATGGGCGTGAAGATCGCCGCGGTGGCGATGAGGGCGCCGAGCAGCCCGGCGACCAGGTAACCGATGAACGTCGCGGTG
>Ga0126378_10002050_pt1 | contig 14931 bp, 13 predicted proteins | sample PanSoiMetPlot_23_FD_92587 | JGI IMG/M metagenome (GOLD analysis project Ga0126378, IMG submission 92587) | Tropical forest soil microbial communities from Panama - MetaG Plot_23 | ecosystem: Environmental > Terrestrial > Soil > Tropical forest > Bulk soil | place: Panama | collected 2016-02-17 | reverse complement strand
GCTGAACCCGCGCCGCACCGTCGGTCAGATCATCGCGCAGCCGCTGCAGGTCTTCGGCACTGCGAGCGGCCGCGAGGCCGATCGCCGGGTCGGCGAGATGCTGGAACGGGTCGCGCTCACCGCGTCCTACGCCGCCCGCTACCCCGACCAGCTTTCAGGGGGAGAACGGCAGCGGGTCGCCATCGCCAGGGCACTGGTGTGCGACCCGGCGGTGCTGATCTGCGACGAGGTCACCTCTGCCCTGGACGTCAGCGTCCAGGCGGCGATCGTCGAACTGCTCGGCAACCTCCAGCGCGATCTCGGCCTCTCCATGCTCTTTATCACGCACAACCTGCCGCTCGTGCGTTCCATTGCCCAGCGGGTCGCCGTGCTGCACAACGGCGTGATCGCAGAGATCGGGGACACCGCGCAGGTGCTCGGCACTCCCGGTCAGCCGTACACTCGCCAGCTGATCTCCGATACACCGTCGCTGGAAGTAGCCGTCGCCGAGGTCGGCCTTGCCGAGCCGCCTGTAGGCGAGCCGCTGAATGTCGAGCAGAGCGCTGCCGCGCCGGTAGCTGCCGAGCAGGCAACGGGCGAGCCACCGGTTGACGCCGCTTCAGGCGGGCCGAGCTGACGCACCCCTTATGCCAGCACCCCGTCGGCCGGACATTCTCATGATCATGGCCGACCAGCTCACTCCGTCGGCCCTGCCATTCCACGACAATCCCGTGACCAGGACGCCGGCGATGTCGTCGCTAGCCTCCTCCGGGGTCGTCTTCGAGGCCGCCTATACCGCGAGCCCGCTGTGCGCACCCGCCCGCGCTTCGCTGCTGACCGGCCTGCTGCCATCGCGCACCGGTGTCTACGACAACGCCGCCGAATTTCCGGCCTCAATCCCCACGTTCGCCCACCACCTGCGCAGCGCCGGTTACCGCACGGTGCTCTCCGGAAAGATGCACTTCTGCGGACCAGACCAGCTGCACGGGTTCGAGGAGCGGCTGACGACAGACATCTATCCTGCGGACTTCGGCTGGACTCCGGACTGGGATCACCCAGAGGACCGGCCCACCTGGTACCACGACATGTCGTCGGTCACCCAGGCAGGTCCTTGCCTTCGCTCCAACCAGCTCGACTACGACGAGGAAGTAGCCTTCGCCGCCGAGCGGTCATTGTTCGGGCATGTCCGCTCTCGCGATGAGCGGCCGTTGTGCTGCGTAGTCTCCTTCGCCCACCCGCATGACCCGTACGCCATCCCGCCCAAGTGGTGGGACCTATACGGGGACCAGGACATCCCGCTGCCGCGCCCGTCACCGGCCGATCTGCATCCGCACGAACGACGACTCCGCTCCGTCTGCGGCATGGACGGCGTGACGGTCACCGAGGACCAGACCCGCGCTGCCCGGCGCGCCTATTACGGTGCGATCTCCTTTGTCGATGACCAGATCGCGCGGCTGATCGCCGTGCTCCGCGAGACGGGCCGTCTGGAGAACACCGTCGTCATCGTGACGAGCGATCACGGCGACATGCTCGGCGAGCGCGGCGCGTGGTACAAGATGTCCTTCTTCGAGGCCTCGGCCCGGGTCCCGCTGATCATCTGGTCGCCTAACCGGTTCGGACCCGGCCGGATCGCGGCCCCGGTATCGACCATGGATCTGCTCCCGACCCTGCTGGACATGACAGGCGAGCGTGCCCGAGACGTGGCCGGCACGCTCGACGGCAGGAGCCTGCTCCCTTATCTGTCCCACCTGCCAGGCGGCTCTGACCGTGACGAGACGGTCGCCGAGTACCTAGCCGAGGGAGCCCTCGCGCCGATCATCATGGTTCGCCGGGGACACCACAAGTTCATCCATTCACCGGCCGACCCCGACCAGCTGTACGATCTCGCGGCCGACCCCGACGAACGGGTCAATCTCGCGGACGATCCAGGATCGGCCAGCCTCGTCGAGGAGTTCAGGCGGCAGGTTGCCGCGCGCTGGGACTTGGCCACGCTGGAACGCCAGGTCCGGCTGAGCCAGCAACGGCGGCTCGCCGTGAGCGCCGCCCTTGCCATCGGCACCGAGACGCCGTGGGACTTCACGCCCCGTTATGACGCGTCGCGGCAGTACATCCGCAACCACATGGCACTTGGCGACCTGGAGCAGATGGCGCGCTTCCCGCCGCTGGCCTGACTCCCCCACCTCGTGATCATGCGCTGTGTGCTCAAAGAGGTACCACACCAGCATGATCATCGCGGTTATGGTGCTGTCTATGACCTCGACAACCCTGTATTTCGGCCCGTGGTACCGCAAGTCTCCGTTCTTCGAGGCCACCCTGCGGTGGGGCTGTCAGGCCTATGACGTCTATAACCACATGTACCTGCCGGCCTATTACGACGACCTCGCGGCCGAATACTGGGCGCTGGTCAACGACGTCACGCTGTGGGATGTCGGTGTCGAGCGCGTGGTCGAGATCGGCGGGCAGAATGGGTTCGCCCTCGCGAACGCGCTGACCTGTCGCGACCTGACGAAGTGCGCGGTCGGGCAGGGCAAGTACGCGCCGATCATTGCCCCTGACGGCGGCATCATCAACGATCCCGTTCTCTTGCGGCGCGATGAGAACACGTTCTGGCTGTGCCTGGCCGATAGTGATGCGCACCTCTACGCAATGGGCATGGCGCACGGCTTGGGCCTGAACGCCACCGTGTCGCTTCCCGAGGTCTACCCGGTGCAAGTTCAGGGCCCCAAGGCCAAGAACTTGCTACGCGATCTCGTCGGCGATCGGGTACTCGCGGTCAGGTACTACTGGACCCTCGATACCGCTATCGCCGGAATCCCAGTTGTCATAAGCCGGACGGGCTGGACCGGTGAGGTCGGTTATGAAATCTTCCTGTCCGACCCGAGCCGAGGCGATGAGCTATGGGAAACGATCATGGCGGCCGGAGCTCGCTACGGCATCAGGCCGATCGCGCCCTGCGAGGCTCGGCGGATCGAGGCTGGCATCTTCAACTGCAACTCCGACTTCACGCTCGAGAACAACCCGTTCGAGATCATGGGGCTTGAGCGGCTGGTCGAATCGCAGGAGGCAGACTACGTCGGCAAGGCGGCACTGGAGCGGATCCGCGCCCATGGGGTGACCCGCAAGCTGGTCGGGATCGAGGCGCCGGGCGACCCGTCGTATTTTGAGATCACCGAGAAGCGGCCTGCCCTGGCCGGAGGACGGCAAGTCGGTCAGGTCACGGATCTGGTGTGGTCGCCACGGCTGGAGCGCAATATCGGCTATGTCTGGGTGCCGATCGAGCTCTCCGATCCTGGCAACGACCTGGAGATCGAGTGGAAGACCGGCGAACGAACTGCGGCGAAGACGGCGGCGATCCCCTTCATCGACCCTAGAAAGGCGGTGCCAGCCGCCTAGTGTCCTGTGTCATAGATTCGTCGGCAGTGGATGCAATTGTGGTGCCGGGGATCAGAACTGCTTCAGGTCCTGACGCTGCACAGCGGAGACGAAGAGAGTTTCCCCGGACTTGGTCCGGATCTCTGGTGGCGCTGCGGCGGGATCAGCGTCTTGGATCGCGGCTGCGGCAAGCGTGCCGTCGAAGCAGCCGCCGCTCCGGGAGAGGTGGTTCTCCGGGAAGAAGACGTGATCGTCAGCGGATGTGACATCAAGTCCAAGGGCCATGGCTCATCGTCTCCGGCACAGGCCTGGACGGGCGGTTCTACTCGGCCGTGACGGTCGTCCTTGCCGGCCATGCGGTCCTGGTCGTCCATCTGGTTGCTTACCCGTCGCCCTGACCTTGTTCGGCAGCCGCCGACGCAAAACGCGCGTGCCGGGTCGCGATGAATTCGCTCCTTACATGCCGTACAGAGTTGCCGCCCAGATGTGCACGATGGTATCGACCAGGGTGTCCTGGTCATCAAAGGGTCGCGTGCCGGTGGCTGCGAGGTAATAAAGGCGTTCGCTGTGCCAGGTCAGCGAACTGACCACGGCGACGATGTCCATCCCCTCAAGTCGTTTGAGCACGTGCTCATCGCCGCTGATCTGGTGGAGCGCGGCGTCGGTGAAGGTCTGCATCTGCTGGCGCCACAGCTCGGTGAGGCGCGCGTCGGTGTGCCAGTTCTCCACGATCGCCCGCAGGACGGGCGCGTTGGCCCGCCACAGCATGGCACCGGCCGCGGTGCCCGCGCGCAGGGCCGCGATCTTATCGGCCGGCCTGGCCAGCCAGGGGCTCGCGGCGGCGTGACCTTGCGCGACCGCGCGCTTGACCAGCGCCGCGAGCACATCCTGCTTGCTGTCGAAATAGAAGTAGAAGCTGCCACGCGATACTCCAGCTGCGCGGAGTATGTCGCTGACGGGCAGGTCGGCGAACTGATGGTCCGTCAGCAGTCTGGCCGTCGCCGACATGATTGCCTCGCGAAGGTCGGAGCTGTCGTCGCCCGGCTGCCTGGCGCGCCGACCCTGCTGTCGGCCAGCACGCCGCCTTTGCCGCGTGCCAGCGCCCTGGCCCTGCTGCCCGCCGCCTCGCCCGGTCACGTGGGGCAGTCTAGCGCAGCATGTATAGACGATATGTTTAGACACACTGTATGGTGTCGCCATGGGCGCTCTGACCCCGCATCTCGTGACTCGCGATCCGGCAGCGGCAGCTGCGTGGTACGGCTCGGTCCTCGGCGCGGTCGAAACGGGCCGGATAACCCTGCCGAGCGGGCAGGTGCTGACCATCGAGCTGCGCTTCGGCGACAGCATGGTCTCGATCGCCGATGAGCTTCCCGACCTGGGCGTGGTATCGCCCCTGACGCTCGGAGGCACCTACGGGGCGCTGCACCTGGCAGTCGACGATGCCACCGCCGTCTGGCAGGCAGCGATCAACGCGGGTGCGAAGGTGTTCGAGCCGTTGCACGACGCGTTCTGGGGCGATCGGACCGGCCAGTTCATCGACCCGTTCGGGCATCGCTGGGCAGTCGACCAGCACCTGCGCGACGTGCCCGCTGACGATGTCGCCCGCCTCGCCGCCGAGGCATTTGGCGACGGGACCCAAGCCTGATGCGCTACCGGACGTTCGGGCCGACCGGGCTGCGAGTATCGGAACTGTTCCTCGGGGCGATGACCTTCGGCGAGCAAGGCGGCGTGGGCGCTCCGCCGGAGGAGTGCCGACGGATCCTCGATGCGTACGCCGACGCTGGCGGCAATGTCATAGATACTGCGATCAATTACCGCGGCGGTGCGAGCGAGGAGATACTCGGCGAGCTGCTGACCGGCCGGAGGGACCGGTTCGTGCTGTCCACCAAGTACACGGTCTCCCGCGACCACGACGACCCGAACGCTGCCGGCAATCATCGCAAGAACCTTCGGCTGTCGCTGCAGACCAGCTTGCGCCGGCTGCGTACCGACTACATCGACATCTACTGGGTGCACATGTGGGACCGTCACACGCCGGTTGAGGAGACGATGCGCGCGCTCGACGACGAAGTCCGCGCTGGGCGGATCGGTTACCTCGGCATCTCCGACACGCCAGCCTGGGTCATCGCCAGGGCCAATACCATCGCCGAGTGGCGCGGCTTGACCGCATTCGCCGGCCTGCAGGCGCCCTATAACCTGCTGCAGCGCGACATCGAGCGCGAACTGCTGCCAATGGCAGAGGGCCTTGGGATGACGGTCGCCGCCTGGAGCCCGCTGGAGGGCGGGATACTGTCAGGCAAATTCCTGGCGCCCAATGGACCTGAACCCGGAACCCGCATCAGCCCGGCAGCGATTACCGGGCAACAGCGCCATGTCGCGGCCATGGTCAGCGAAATCGCCGATGATCTTGGAGCGACACCGTCGCAGGTCGCCATCGCCTGGATCCGCAGACGGTCCCCGTCCATTCACCCCATCATCGGGGCGCGCCGCCCCGACCAGCTGCTCGACAACCTCGGCGCTACCCAGGTCGAACTGCCGGATGAGGCAATGACGAGGCTTAACGCAGCCGCGGAGCCCGACCTCGGATTCCCAGGCACATTCATCCGCGAGACAAGCCCTTGGGTTTTCGGCGCGGCTGACCTGGACGTCCGCTGACCTAGACGCCTATTGAGCTGGATTGGCTGACCCGTGACGGCCCACGCCGGGCGCGGGTTACTGCTTGCGCGCCTTCGCAACGAGAGTGAGGACGTCGTATTTGGCGACCGACTCACCGCGCTGGTTCGTCACGTCCGCGTCCCAGCGCACCTCGCCATAGTCTGCGTCTGTCCGAGGGGTGATCTGCTTGGCTGTCAGCGTCACCGTGAGCTCGTCACCGGGCTTCACCGGGGTCAAGAAGCGGAGGTTCTCGAGGCCGTAATTGGCCAGTACCGGCCCAGGCTCAGGAGCGACGAACAGCCCGGCTGCCAGCGAAACGACCAGATAGCCGTGCGCCACGATCCCGCCGAACAGCGGATTAGCGCGCGCGGCTTCCTCATCGGTGTGGGCATAGAACGTGTCGCCGGTGAACTCGGCGAAGTGCTCGATGTCCGCCAGTGTGACCGTCCGCGGGCCAGCCACCACGCAGTCCCCCACGCGCAGTTCAGCCAGCGATTTGCGGAACGGGTGTTCTCCGTCGCGGCGCGGTGCACCGGGCACCCAACGGCCGGTGATCGCTTGCAGAGCGGCTGGACTGGACTGAACGGCGGTGCGTTGCATGTGGTGCAGGACGCCGCGGATGCCGCCCATCTCCTCGCCGCCTCCGGCTCGGCCCGGTCCGCCATGGACGAGCGGTGGCAGCGGCGAGCCGTGCCCGGTGGACTCCTTCGCGTCGGCGGCATCGAGAACCAGCAACCTTCCGTGCCACGGCGCCACGCTGAGCACCATCTCGCGGACGAAGTCCGCGTCGCCGCTGACCAGCGAGCCGACCAGGCTGCCGCGGCCGCGGGCCGCGAGCTGCACCAACTGCTCGGTTGAGTCATAAGGCAGCAGCGTGGACACTGGTCCGAACGCCTCGACCTGATGTGGCGCGGGCTCGGTCCCATCATCGACCCGCAGCAGGATCGGAGTCATGAATGCGCCGCGCTCAGGGTCGGCGTCCAGCACCTCCACCTGCTCGGGGTGTCCGAACACTAGTTGGCTGGCGGCCAGCAGAAGCTTCAGCGAACGGCGGACCTCCTCCCGTTGCTGCAGGCTAGCTAGAGCGCCCATCCGCACGGCCGGGTTCGCCGGGTTGCCGACAGTCACCTTCACGAGCTGATCCCGCGCAGCCTCGGCTACCTGGTCGAGCTGACCGGCTGGGACGAAAGCCCGCCTGATGGCAGTGCACTTCTGCCCCGCCTTCACCGTCATCTCGCTGACCAGCTGCGACACGAATAGGTCGAACTCTGCCGTCCCAGGCACCGCGTCAGGGCCGAGGACGGACAGGTTCAGGGAGTCGGCTTCGGCGTTGAACCGGACCGCGTTGGCGACGACCGCCGGATGCGCCCGTAGGCGCTGCGCGGTGGACGCCGAGCCGGTGAAAGAGACCAGATCCTGCTCGGTCAGGTGGTCGAGCAGATCGCCCGCGCTGCCGCAGATCAGCTGGATAGAGCCCTCCGGCAGGAGGCCGGAGGCGACGATGAGTTCAACCAGCCGCGCGGTGAGGTAGGCCGTCTGACTGGCCGGCTTGATCAGGCTGGGCACGCCGGCGATGAACGCGGGCGCGAATTTCTCCAGCGGTCCCCACACTGGGAAGTTGAACGCGTTGATCTGCACCGCGACGCCCCGCAGCGGCGTGCAGATGTGCTGGCCGACAAAGCTTCCGCCCTTGCTCAGCGGCTCAACGTCGCCATCCAGGTAAACGGTGTCATTCGGCAGCGAACGCCGTCCCTTGCTCGAGTAGCTGGCCAGCACGCCAATGCCGCCGTCGACGTCGAACTTGGAGTCGTTCAGAGTTGCGCCCGTGCGCGCCGACAGCGCGTAAAGCTCCTCCCTGTGCTCGCGGAGATAAGACCCGAGGGATTTGAGCAGGGCCGCTCGCTGGTGGAAGGTCAGCTCGCGCAGCGCCGGGCCGCCGACAGCCCGGCCGTAACCAAGCGCGGCGCCCTTGTCGATTCCGTCGGAGGAGACTCGCGCCACCTCCTCCCCTGTCACAGCGTCGTGGAGCGGCGCGCCTTCGCCCGACGGGGCACGCCATTGCCCCCGTGTGTAGCTGCGCAGGACGGTCATCGGCAAGCCTCCTCGGTCTGCAACCCAATTATCAACCGTCCATTCTGGCGAGCGGATCCGGCTCGGTTCATGCGATCGCCGCCTCATGCTTGACGAATGAGATGAACGTTCTTTTAATTCTGTCATGGGGCGCATCGCGGGCGTTACTGCGACCGAGACTCGTGAGCGGCTGCTGCGGGCGGCCGCCGAGGTCTTCGGCGAGCGCGGGTACGACGGAACCCGCGTGGCCGACATCGCCGCAGCCGCGGGCGTCAGCAACGGGGCCATGTACGCTCACTTCGCATCCAAGGCCGACCTGCTCGTTGACGCGTTGCGTACGCACGGGCGGCGGCTGCTTGCTGACCTCTTCGCCGCGGATCCTGACCGGTCGATCACCGACATGCTGCTCGTCATCGGCCGGTGGCTGCCGCGCCGCCGCGACGCCTGCGGCTACCTGATTGTCGAGGCGCTTGTTGCTGCCCGCCGCGATGATGATGTCGCCGGGCCGATGCGGGACTACATCGGCGAGCGGGCGGAGTGGCTTGCCGGGCTGATGCGCCTCGCCCAGAAGGACGGCGAGATTGATGCCCGGCTCTCACCCAACGCGCTCGCTCACTTCTGTCTGCTGCTCGCCATGGGCAGCGCGCTCATCACGCCGGACCTGCACCCCGTCGACGACGCGGAGTGGGCCGCGTTGCTGAGCCGCCTTGTGGCCGCTCTGGCCAGGGTTGGCCCCGAAGCGGAGGTGACACGGTGAAACTGCAGATCGACCCTGCGCGCTGCCAGGGTCACGGCCGCTGCTACGACCTCGTTCCTGAACTATTCGGTGAGGACGACGAGGGCTACGGGAAGGTGCTCGGCACCGGCGTGGTGCCGCCGGACAAGGTGCAACAAGCACGCAGGGCGGTGGCCAACTGTCCCGAGCGCGCGATCGACCTGCTCGAGGAGAGCGGACAGGAGACCTGACAATGGTCTACGACGACCGTTTCACCCGCGACGTCAGCGTGGACCCCGAGGAGGAACTGCTTCTCGGCACGCGCAGTGAGATCATCACTGGGCCTGTCTCGGACTGGGCAACAGATTTCTCGCATCTCGAGCCCGAGTGGTCCGCTGACCCCTACCCGATCCAGGACGACTTGCGCCAGCGCTGTCCGGTCGCGCATACCGACCGGTTCGGCGGCGGCTGGCTGCCCACCCGCTATGAGGACGTCGCGGCGATCGCCTACGACACCGGCCGCTTCTCTTCCCGGTCGATCATCATGGGCAATTTCCGGCCGCCCGCTGACATCGCGCCCGTCGGCGGCTCCCCGCCGATCTCCTCCGACCCGCCATTCCACCACGACGCTCGCAAGCTGCTGCTCCCCGCATTCACCAAGAGTGCCGTCACCAAGTACGAGCCCGGTACAAGAGCGTTCTGCAACTCACTTATCGACGCCTTCGACGGGCAGCAGGTCGTCGACGCCGCGCGCGACTACGCGCAGCACATCCCGATCCGTGTCATCGCCGACATGCTCGGCTTTCCGCAGGAGGACGGGCCGCGGTTCCGCGAGTTCGTCGAGACCACGCTCGAGGGCATCAACCTGCCGCCCTTGGAACGCATCGAGCGGATGTCGATGCTGTTCGACTATCTGCTCGAGCAGATTCACGACCACCTCGACAATCCGCGCGATGATCTCACCACCTTCCTCATCGACGCGGAGCTCTACGGCCGCAAGCTCGAGGCCGACCACGTCGCCGGCACGATGGCCCTGCTCCTCATCGCGGGTATCGACACCACGTGGAGCGCGATCGGCGCCTCGCTGTGGCACCTGGCGAAGACCCCGCAACACCGCGAGCGGCTCGTCGACGAGCCGGGCCTGCTGCCCACCGCGATAGAGGAATTCCTCCGCGCCTACGCCCCGGTCACCATGGCGCGGCTGGTCAAGAAAGACATGAACTGGCACGGCGTCGACATGAAGGCCGAAGACTGGATACTGCTCTCCTTCCCTGCGGCCAACCGTGACCCGGCGCAGTTCGACCACGCGGGCGAGGTCGTCATCGACCGCGAGATCAACCGGCACGCCGCGTTCGGGCTGGGCATCCACAGATGCGTGGGTTCGCATCTGGCGCGCATGGAGCTTCGAGTTGCCCTCGAGGTCTGGCTCGAGCGGATCCCGTGGTTCACCCTGGCCGACCCGTCGGGCGTTATCTGGTCAGCCGGCCAGATCCGGGGCCCGCGCACGCTCCCGCTCCGCATCTGCGAGTAGATAGCAACGCGCACTACGTCGCAGGTGGCGTCACCGATGATCAGCAGGCGCGCCGTTCCCCTGGCGCCCGCTCGCGCCTCGACCTGGGCGGACCTGAACATGTTCAAAAATTGTCGCCGAGCTATGGACTTCGGTTGTCAGGCGGACGAGAATTGAACGTGTTCAAGAATTCTGCCGACCGGAGGCCATTCATGAACATCGTCGGCACCTACCTCCTCTACCTCCTGATCAGCACCGGGCTGACCGTGCTCGTCGGGACCGGGCTGCAGCGCAGCGGACGGGCATTCCTGCTCGATGTGTTCGGGGGCAACGACACGCTCGCCCGGGCCGTCAGCCGCCTGCTCGTGCTCGGCTTCTACCTGCTCAGCCTCGGCTTTATCACGCTGACCATGCGTACCGGTGGTGGCATCGGCAGTGCCAGGGCCGGACTGCAGCTGCTGTCGGTCAAGATCGGCGAGGTGCTCCTCGTCCTAGGCGTGCTGCCGCTGGTCGCGCTGACGGCGCTGGTCAGGACGCGACGACGGGCCCAGGCAAGAGCTCTGCGCGAAGCTCAGAGCCCGGACCGCCTCACAGCATCTTCTGGAGCGCGCGCGTCGGACAAGGCCGCCGCGCGGCCGCTCTCGGTGTCATCATCTTGAGCCTGCGCGTCGGACTTGGCCGTCGCGCGGACGCTCTCGGTATCGTCATGAGCGCGCGGGTCGGACACGGCCGGCGCGTGGCCGCTCTAGAGTGACACGCGTGGCTGAGATCGCGCGGACCGCGCGCGCGGAACAGACCAGGGCCGCCATCATCGAGGCCGCCCTGGCCTTGTTTACCGAGCGCGGTTACGAGGCGGCCACGATGCGCGCGATCGCACAGCGCGCCGGTGTTTCTACGGGCAACGCCTATTACTACTTCAGCTCGAAGGAAGAGCTCATCCAGGAGTTCTACTCTCGTAACCACGAGGCCCATATGGCCGCCTCGCGCGGGGTGCTGGCTGCCGAGACTGACCTGGCCGCCCGGCTGCACGGTGCTGTGAGAGCGCTGGTCGACGTCCTTATGCCGTATCACACCTTCGCGGCGACCTTCTATAAGCACGCCGCCGAGCCGACAAGCCCGCTCAGCCCGTTCAGCCCGCAGTCGAGTCCGGCCAGGCAGGCGTCGATTGCTCTGTACCGCGAGGTCGTCGAGGCTTCATCGGCCAGGATGGGACCAGGCGTGCGAGAGCGCCTGCCGGAACTCCTGTGGCTATATTCGCTCGGCATCACGCTGTTCTGGGTGCATGACAATTCGGATGGCTGCGCCAAGACCTACCAGCTGATCGACGCTACCGTGCCTGTGATCGCGCAACTTGTCGCCGCCTCACGACTGCCCGTGCTGCGCCGGACGCTCAACGACGTCATCGGGATCGCCGATCAACTGTCGCTATGAGTCAGAGCGCGAACCATGCCGACCAACGGACGCGGAGGGCGGCGGAACCGCGCCTCGGCGTACGGAGCAGGGCTGATGATCCGGTGCGACCCGTTCTGGACCTGTAGCACCAGGTGGGCCAGTCCAATCGACGGATCGGACGTAGTATCGGGAAACCCGAGCCCGCATTGCTCGGCGTTGTCCAGGAAGTAGGAGCCATTCACGCCGCGATACCGCAAACGCCGGAGCTCCCTGGATACCGCGGCGAAGTCTCGCGGGTGCGCGACCGCCATCCAGGCATGTGCGAGGAGATGGACTTCGTCATACGCGATCCCGGCGTGTGACCAGCCCGCCGACTGCCCATAAGCGTCGGCATACTCCGCGCGGAACCGCCGGCCGATCGAGTCGTCATAGGTCCCCGTGACCGTCGCCCATACGATCCCCTCGGCGTCGGCGCCAGCGACCCTGAGGAACTCAGGCACCGATGGCGCGTAGATCGCGTAGATGACGGTTGCGGGAAGCCGCGAAGCCGCAAGCCGCTGGAAACCGGCGAGCTCGCCGGCCAAGAACTGCGCGATCATCACAGCGGCTGGTTCCAGCCGTTCCAGGTCGGCGATCAGCGCCACCCAATCCGCTCCGATTGCCGGAACCGTGCGAGCAGCGCAGATCTGCCAGCCCGCTCGTTCGGCAGCGCTAACCGTGCGAACGTTCAGCATCTGCCCGCTCGGAAGGTCAGTGTCTACGAAGGCAATGCGCCGGCTTGGCGGCTGCCAGCCGTTGGCGCGCTCGTGCTCGAGGAACCTGATGAATCCCGGACCGTAATTCACCTCGGTCGGGCAGACCTGGAATACATTGCGGAACGCCGAATGGTTGTCCCTGACGATCTCCGCCTGGGACTGCGATGTCATCGCGTGCACGTATGGCGCACCGTACTCGGCAGCCAGCCCGGCCGCAACGTCTTCGGGAAAGACGTATCCGGACGTGAGCGCGTCGACATCGGCTTCGAACAGCTGCCTGAAGGCACGCCCGACCCCCTCCGGCGAGAAGATGTCGACGTCGACCACGACCTGCTCGATCGGCCGTCCGCCAACTCCGCCCCTCGCGTTAATGTCAGCGATCGCGAGCGCCGAGCCGTTTAGCATCTGCTGGCCGTCGTCACCGGCCACGCCTGCCAGCGGGAATGCGGAGCCGATCCGCAGCGGACGCTCAGCCAGTTGCCTGGTCCGGCAGACACCAGGTTCCCGGGCCGATTCGGTATCCGCAGATTCGCTCTCGGAACCGAGGGCATTAGCTTGCGTCTGCAAGCGGCAGATCGTCAGGCTTCCCCGCTCCGCGACATTTCCGGGCAGCGGCAGCCCGAGATAGCCCCGGTCTACCGCGACGGCAGCCGCAGCGGTGCGGCTCGGCTGGCCGAGCTTGGCGAGTATGTGCTCAACGTGCGTCGACACCGTGCGGGGGCTGGCGAAAAGCACGGTACCGATCTCGGTATTACTCAGGCCGACCGCAAGCAACGTGAGCACGTCAAGTTCACGCGAAGTCAGCCGGTGTGGCAACGCGACCTGCTCGGCGGCGAACAGGCGGCCGGGGCGCTCGGCTAGTGCCGGAGCCGGATTCGCCGCCAGCCAAACCCGAAACCAATGTCCGCCGTCCGCCTTCCAGAGGAAAGTGACCGAATCGGCCCCGCAGCCGGGAAAGGCGCGAATATAGGCCTGCAGCCGGTCATCCGGCGGGATTCCGTCATGCTCGACCGCCGGGGACACCGCTGTGTAACCAGGCGGGGCTCGTCGGAGCGCGCTCACCGGGGTAGCTGCCGCGTGGGCGCTGGGCGCTTCCCAGAGCGCGCTTGTCGGGCTAGCCGACGCGCGGCCCCTCGGCGCTTCCCAGAGCGCACTCGTCGGGCTAGCCGACGCGCGGCCGCTCGGTTCGCCCAGCCCGTCCCGCGGTTCGCCTGCCCGCCTCACCGCCAAACCTGTCACCTCCCCACAGCGAAGTATGTGTCCGCCGGAACTCCATGCAGCTTGCCCCCGATATCCGTCAACTTACGGATTGTGATGACTGTAATCCCGCGTAAGAGTGTCGTTCAACAACTGGCGGATTGCGCATGCTTGACAGAAGGGATCCCGAGAGTGGCAGCGAACAGCACTGGCGTGAGCAGGAAAGACTTCCTGCGTGGCCTGGGTGCTGCAGGAGCGGGCGGCCTTATCGTGGGCGGAGCGGGCGGCTACTTCGGCGGCCGGTCCTCGTCGTCGTCCAGCGGCGGCGGGCACTCCGGCGGCAGCACAGCGCGGATTGTTAGCAGTAAGGCGCCGATCGTCATAGGTTCAGGCAGCCCGCTGACGGGTGCCTACGCGGGTGACGGCATCATGCAGCTGCGCGGGCAGGAGCTGGCCGTGGCGGAAATCAACGCGAACGGCGGCGTGCTCGGGCGCCAGCTGGTCATTTCGAAGCTCGACACCCAGGCACAGCAGCCCGACGTGATGAAGAACGTCTTCCAGAAATTCGTCTCGCAGAAGGTTTCCGCGATCTTCTGCGGATTCTGCACTTACAGCTCTGTTGAATTCCCGATCGTGGCGCAGGCGGGCATTCCGACCTTTCATGTAAACACGTGGCACGGCAACGTGGACTTCGTCAAGCAGCGCGGGATCACCAACATCTTCCAGGGCGACCCCTCAGAGACCTGGTACGGCCCCGGGTTCGTTGTACTGCTGCAAAAACTCATCGCGACCAAGCAATGGGTTCCGTCCTCCAAGACAATGGCCATCGTCACCAGCAACGACCCGTACAGCCTGAACATCGCCAAGGCGTTCCAGTCAGGGATGCAGAGGGTCGGGTGGGAGTCGACGCTGTTCAGCCAGTTCACCGTGCCGCAGGCGGACTGGACGGCGACGCTGGTGAAGATCCGGAGCAACCCGCCGGGCATCATCTTCTTTAGCGACTACGCGGCCGGCGACGAGGCGTCGTTTATCAAGCAGTTCCGGCAATCACCAACTCAGTCGCTGGTCTACGAGCAATACGCGCCGTCGATCCCGCAGTACCTGCAGCTCGCCGGAAGCGCTGCGGACGGCGTGCTGTGGTCGACCGTGGTCGGCATCCTGCAGAACGATCCGGTCGCCACGCCATTCCAGCATGCATTCCAGGGGAAGTTCCAAGCACAGCCCGGATTCAGCAACGCCGGTGACCAGTACGACCTAGTGAAGCTGTGGGCACAGGCCGTCGAGGT
>Ga0126378_10002048_pt1 | contig 14936 bp, 9 predicted proteins | sample PanSoiMetPlot_23_FD_92587 | JGI IMG/M metagenome (GOLD analysis project Ga0126378, IMG submission 92587) | Tropical forest soil microbial communities from Panama - MetaG Plot_23 | ecosystem: Environmental > Terrestrial > Soil > Tropical forest > Bulk soil | place: Panama | collected 2016-02-17 | reverse complement strand
TGCTTGGGCTCCGGGCTTACCGCCAACGGGAAAAACCTGCTCAACGCTTCGGGACCCTATCTTTGCCTTCGACCATCTCCCGGTTCTTCTCGACCAGCACTTCGCTATCGGCCCTCACTAGCCCTCCCTTCTCGCCTCGCGGTTTGAAAGGGTGACTGCGCTTGAGCCCCGGACGCTGCACCAACCGGAAAAACATAAGAGGTTGTCAAAGAACGATTATTCTTTTACTCCGTCTATTTTGGGAGTCAACAGAATTGGCGCGCCTTTATCCTGCGTGAAATCAATCGAGTGCAGCTCATCCACACGCCGGTGACCAGATTTGGTGCAGGCCAGCCGGAACAGTTCGTCGTAATCGACAACCGTCGCGCATTTTCGGCACAATGAGGATGAGTTCGACCTCCAGGGCGCGTCCTTCGATCAATTGCCATTGTGCAAATCATGGTTGGAACCGCACCAAGCCGGAGTTTGTCACCACTCCGATCGGAAGTTGAATCACGAAAATTGAATCCCCGGAACATCGAGTGAGCGCAGTCACCGAGCACCTTCCCAGAGACCCATGCCCAAGGTAGAAGCCTCCCCCGCCGGCGCCGGTGTTGGTACGACCTCAATTTAAGCTGTTGAGCCAACGCTCGGGATCGCGCCCACCTTTTTTTGCCAGCAAGAGCGGGCACTTCGACCTAAACAAGTACAATGCGGTTTTCCCATGGAGGTTGGATTTGTCCTTTCTTCGGGCATGCCTTTTGGTTTTGTTCTTGTGTGTGATCCCCACATTTGCCGGGCCTCGCTCTCCGATAAAATCCGCCGCCGAGCAACGCGCCGCGCACTACTTCGAATCGGTCCGCGGCAATCCTGAGCTCCTGATAGCATTTTTGCGCGACATGCCTAAGGGTGGCGATCTGCACAATCACCTGTCGGGAGCGGTCTATGCCGAGTCGTTCATTGACTATGCTGCTTCCGACGGGTTGTGCGTCGATCGCACAACTTCGAGGCTGATTGCGCCACCATGCGACGATGGCTGCGACAGGTTCACGAGCAAGTCGGCTATCGCCTGCGCATATCAAGACCACGTGCTTTACAACCAGATTGTCGACGCCTGGTCGATGCGTAACTGGATTGCCGGATCAGAATCCGGACATGATCACTTTTTCGCGACCTTCGACAAATTCGAGCTCGCCAGTCGCCTTCATACAGGCGACATGCTGGCCGAAGCAGTATCACGAGCAGCCGAGGACCACCTGCAATACGTGGAGCTGATGCATACCGCCGATGACCGGAGCGCTGCCGATCTGGGCAGAAAAGCCGGTTGGATGGAGAATCTCAAGCGAATGCGCGAGAACCTCTTGGCGGGCGGCATCGCAAACATCGTTGCCGCCACCCGGCAGAAGCTCGATTCCGACGAATACAAGATGCGCCAGCATCTGAGGTGTGGGGGTTCGGAATCCGATCCTGGGTGTGCCGTGACCGTCCGCTATCTCTACCAGGTGCTGCGCGGTCTGCCACCGGAGGAAGTGTTTGCGCAAATGACGCTTGGCTTCGAATTGGTGCAAGCCGACGCCCGGTTTGTTGGGTTGAACCTGGTCATGCCGGAAGACTGGTACGTCCCCATGCACGACTTCGAGCTGCATATGCGCATGCTGGATTACCTGCACGAGATTTACCCCCGGGTGCATATCGCTTTACATGCTGATGAACTTGCGCCGGGCATCGTTCCGCCTGAAGGATTGCGCTTTCATATTCGAGACTCGATCGAACGCGGGCACGCGCAGCGAGTCGGACATGGGGTAGCGGTGATGAACGAGAACGATCCCTTTGCGCTGCTCGAGGAGATGGCGCGGCGCGACGTTATGGTGGAAATCTGCCTGACCAGCAACGATCTGATCCTTGGCGTGGTGGGTGACCATCATCCTTTTTCTGCCTATCGCCGGTATGGTGTTCCCGTGGCCCTGGCAACCGACGACCAGGGCGTCTTGCGCTCGAATATGACGACCGAGTATGTGCGTGCCGCCGAAACATACCAGCTTTCCTATGCCGATTTGAAAAGCCTGGCACGGCAGAGCTTGGAGCACAGCTTCCTGCCAGGCGCGAGTTTGTGGACGGGAAGGGGCTTTCGTCCTGTTTCGTCCTGCGCTGGGGATCGATCTCGACTGCAGTCCGCATGTAGACGTTTCCTTGAAGCGAGTGAGCGCGCGCGCGAGCAGTCGAGGTTAGAAGCTGAGTTCGCCAAATTTGAAAGCAAGTTTTGAGCCCATCGGCAGCTCGGCAAACATTTCGATTCCGAGCGCAGTTGAGCGCTCCGGTTCTGGGCGGTTGTCCGATGCACGAGATCGCTTGCCGTGCCGGCGCCGACAAATTCCCCTAAGCCGACGGTTCTTTGGCGACGGCCAGCAAGATCACGTAGCAGCATCTTGATAATGGAAATGACAGACGACTACACCCGGGCTGAATCTGCCGCTGGATTTCTGCTTTCGCAAACGTCCTTGCGACCGCGCGTGGGAATGATTCTAGGCTCCGGTCTGGGCGGACTGGCCGATGAACTCACGGAAGCGACGCGTGTCCCGTACTCCGAAATTCCCAATTTCCCCATCTCAACCGCCGTTGGCCATGCTGGACGGATGGTAATCGGCCACGCCGGGAATGTGCCGATCGCCGCCATGCAAGGGCGGATTCATTTATACGAAGGCTATTCGGCACAACAGGTCACCTTTCCTATTCGTGTTTTTGGCCGCATGGGAATTCGCGCGCTCGTTCTAACCAATGCCGCCGGCGGGATCAATCTGGATTACAAACAGGGAGCTTTGGTGGTGATCAGCGATCACATTAATCTGCAAGGTCGCAATCCACTGGTCGGCGTGAATGATGATCGCTTTGGCCTGCGATACCCCGACATGACCCAAGCTTACTCGATGGCCTATCGAGAGATGGCGCTCGAAGAGGCACGCAAGCTAGGCTTGAGCGTCCACCAGGGCGTCTATGCTGCCATGCTTGGGCCGAGCTTCGAGACGCCTGCCGAGATTAGATTCCTGCGGACCATTGGAGCGGATCTGGTGGGTATGTCCACCATAGCGGAAGTGGTGACCGCACGCCACATGGACCTGAAGGTGCTCGCCATTTCCTGTGTGACGAATATGGCAGCGGGCATCCTCGATCAGGTTTTAACTCACGAGGAAGTTTTAGAGACCGGCGAACGCGTTAAGGGTGACTTTACTGCCCTGCTAAAGGCGATTCTGCCCGGCATTGCCGCTGATTGTCGTGGGTAGGACGAGGCGCTGGGCCGGTAAAGAAGGTGCGGTAAGGAAAGTAAAGAAGCGCGAGGGGCACCTTTATGGATGCTTACGATACAATTACCAGCTGGCTCGGGGCTGTGGTGTTGAAAGAATTTCCGAGGGAGAGGTCGATGCACAAGAAAATTCCGATCCTGTTGGCTGGCTTGTTTACAGTTGCTTTTCTCCACGCGCAAATGGCCCAATCTCATTTTGACGGGAAGACTTGGTGGGACTACGTCAAAGTTCTGGCCGATGACAACATGCAAGGTCGCGAGACGGGCAGCCCCGGTCTGCGCAAGGCAGAGGCATTCGTTGTCGACCAGCTAAAGAGAAATGGTCTCCAACCCGCGGGAGTGAACGGCTTCTACCAACCGGCAAAGTTCGTCTCCCGGCAGATCGTCGAGAAAGACTCGAGCGCGGCTCTGATCCGCAATGGGAAGCCGGAGCCTCTGAAACTTGGTGAGGATGCGATCCTCAGCACGCGCATTGATCTGGCCAGCCAAGTCGAGGCACCCCTCGTCTTCGTAGGATATGGCCTCACCGTTCCGGAAAAAAATTACGACGACCTCGCCGGCTTGGACCTAAATGGCAAAGTGGCGGTCATCTTATCCGGGTCCCCGGCCGAGATTCCGGGAGGTCTGGCGTCGCATTACCAGACAGCAAAAGAACGGTGGAAGGCGCTTCGCAAAGCAGGCGCCGTGGGGGTGCTTTCTCTACCCAATCCCGCCTTCATGGATGTTCCCTGGTCGCGCATCGCATTGAACCGCGCCCATCCAAGCATGGACCTGGCTGGTGAGGAGTTTAAGGAAACCCAAGGCGAGAAGCTGTCGATGTTCTTCAATCCGGCCCACGCCGACAAGTTATTCGAGGGGTCCGGACATACGTTCCAGGAGTTGGCCGACTTGAGCCGAGATCGCAAGCCGCTGCCGCATTTTCCGCTACCGCTTTCCATCCAGGCAACCACAAAAATTGAAAAGACTAACGTCGAATCCGCGAACATCATTGCCCAGCTGCCTGGCAGCGATTCGCAACTTAAAAACGAGTATGTGGTTCTCTCCGCCCACATTGACCATATTGGCATCGGCGAACCCATCCATGGCGACCGCATCTACAACGGCGCCATGGACAATGCCTCCGGCAGTGCCGTGCTGCTGGATGTGGCCGCGTCACTTAAGAAGAATCCGGCTAATCTGAAGCGCTCCCTGCTTTTTGTATTTGTGACGGGAGAGGAGAAGGGCTTGCTCGGTTCGAAATTTTTCGCGGCACATCCCACGGTTGATCCCAAATCCATGGTAGCGGACATCAACATAGATATGTTTCTGCCCATCATGCCGTTGAAGACCTTGACGGTCTATGGTCTGGAGGAATCCGATCTTGGTGACTTGGCGCGCACTTCCGCTCAGGAGCATGGGATTGCGGTGCAACCCGATCCCGAACCGCTGCGCAACATATTCATTCGCAGTGACCAATATAACTTCATCGTGCACGGTATTCCGGCACTGATGATGGATGTGGCCGCGACCACCGATGAGCAGAAGCAGCTGCGCAAGGAATGGCTCACACATCGTTATCACGCCCCGTCGGATGACCTGCAGCAACCGGTAGACCTATCGACAGCCGCCGGGTACGAAGAAATCGTGCGCACGCTGATGATCAAAGTCGCGGATGACAATCAACGCCCTGAGTGGAAGCAGAACAGCTTTTTCCGCCGTTATGCTCAGAGTGCGGGTGAGTAGCTGAGCAGTTCTGCAGTAAGCGATAACCACCGAGGAACAAATCGCTGCCGCGGATCGATCTTCTTTTTGCTGCGACCTGACAGTCAGGAGGAGGTGTTATGGCCCGAGTCATCCCCGAGAAGTACCGCGATCTTTTCAACAAGCGCGCCTTTGCCGCGCTTACAACTCTTATGCCTGACGGCAGTCCCCAGACTACGCCTGTGTGGGTCGACACGGATGGCGAGTACGTGATTTTCAACTCGGCTAAGGGCCGCCAGAAGGACCGTAACGTGCGCCGCGATCCGCGTGTCGCTCTTGCTATCGTCGATCCCGATAATCCATATCGCTACCTCGAAGTACGCGGTAAGGTTGCCGAGATCTCCGAACAGGGAGCCGACGCTCACATCGATAAGATGGCGAAGAAATATCTCGGCCAGGACAAGTACCCCTACCGTCAGCCTAGCGAGGTACGCGTCATATACAAGATCAGGCCCGAGCACACCACCACCATGGGCTAGGCTGAGCCATTTGCTAAAGGGGAAGCGTAATATCCGCGAATATCACTTGTGTCTGCTGGGGTACGGGAAGGTAAACCAACGGCTAGTCCACCTCCTCGAGCAGCGTCGCACCACCTTACGCGATGAGTACGGGATTGCCTGGCGGATCACGGGCGTAGCTACGCGTCGGATGGGGTGGCGGGTAGCACCGGAGGGATTTGATCCTGGGCTACTGGCCGAGGTCGAGGGCCCCGGCCCAGCCAATCAGAGTCACGCCGCGAATGTTCGCGAGTGGCTGCAGGCAGCCGAGGCCGACGTGTTGTTCGAGGCCTCTTCCTTGAACGCCACTACGGGCCAGCCGGCGGTAGATCATATTCGCGCTGCCCTGGAGCTAGGGGCTCATGCCATTACCGCCAACAAAGGACCCCTCGTTCATGCCTATGGGGAATTACGCGACTTGGCTGCCAGACGAGGCCGGTGTTTTTTGTTCGAATCCACGGTCATGGATGGCGCCCCTATCTTCTCGATGTTTCGTAACAATCTTCCAATGGTACGTGTAGATGGGTTTCGCGGAATTCTCAACTCGACTACAAATGTGATGCTTACGGCAATGGAAGAAGGGCGCAGTTTCGAAGAATCTCTGAAGAAGGCGCAAGCGATCGGCGTAGCGGAGAATGATGTCAGCGACGACATCGAGGGCTGGGATGCCGCCGTTAAAGTAGCGGCCTTGGCATGGGTAGTTATGGGAGTTCCGATGGACGTTCAGAAAATCGAACGTGAGGGAATTGGCGCCTTAACGGGGGAGACGGTCCGAAAGGCACGCGCCGCGGGACATCCCTACAAGCTGGTCTGCCGTGCCTCTCGACATGGCGCCGGGGTAGATGCCAGCGTAGGTCCCGAGCGGGTTCCGCTCAGCGATCCCCTGGCGCACGTCGCTGGAACGTCGTCGGTAGTGTATTTTGAAACGGACCTATTTCCCGGCCTGGCAATCGTGGAAGTTAATCCCGGGCTGGATGCGACTGCCTACGGGATGCTGGCAGATTTTTTAAGGGCGGTTGCGAGGTAGTAAGGTCAAACGTCTGTGTCGCTTTTTGTCGTCCTAAATTGAGCTTGCCATGCTGAAGATCGAAACCGAAGCTGCCACCACTCTGGATGTCGCCTGGGCTCGCGCCCAATTTCCCTCGCTTTTGCAAACCGTGAATGGTCATCCTGCGGCTTTTCTCGATGGTCCTGGGGGCACCCAGGTGCCGCAGAGAGTGATCGACGCGATTAGCGGGTATCTCAAGCAGTCCAATGCAAATACCGGCGGCGCGTACGCCACCAGCCGGCGTACCGACAGCATGATCGCCGAATCCCGCATGGCCATGGCCGATTTTCTGGGCTGTGACTCGGACGAGATTCTCTTCGGCCCCAATATGACCACGTTGACGTATGCCTTGAGTCGGTCGATTGGCCGCGAGCTCGGACCGAGTGACGAGATCGTCCTTACTCATCTCGACCACGATGCTGATATCTCCCCCTGGCATGCGCTTGAAGAACGTGGGGCCAGGATTCGTTTCGTGGACATCAATGAGGCGGATTGTACTCTGGACATGACAGACCTGGTACGAAACGTCACGGAGCATACCCGCCTGCTGTCGATCGGCTATGCCGCGAATGCCGTGGGCACGATCAATCAAGTGAAAAAGGTCATCCGCATCGGGCATGATCGAGGTGCAATGGTCTTCGTCGATGCGGTCCACTATGGACCACATGGGTTAATCGACGTGCGCGAACTTGACTGCGATTTTCTCGCCTGTTCCACCTACAAATTCTTTGGTCCCCACATGGGCGTGCTCTATGGCAAGCGCGAGCATCTGAAGAGACTACAACCATACAAAGTCCGCGCCAATACCGATGCCATTCCTAACCGCTGGGAGTGGGGCACCCTAAATCACGAGTGCATCGCCGGAGTCGGCGCCTGTGTCGACTACCTGGCTGACCTGGGACGGCATGCCGACGCTAGTGCTTCCCATCGCCGCGACGCGTTGCGGGCTGCTTACAAGGCGATTCAATCGTATGAACGCGGGCTGGCGGAAAGAATGATTCGCGGACTCAATCAAATTCCAGGATTAAAGCTCTATGGCATCGCCGATCTCACCCGCCTCTCCGAGCGATGTCCGACCTTCGCCGTGCGTATCTCGGGCCACACTCCCCTGGAGTTGGCCACCAAGCTTGGCGAACGCGGTTTCTTTACCTGGGATGGCAACTACTATGCATTGAATCTCACCGAACGTCTGGGTATAGAGAGCACTGGGGGCTTTCTCCGGATCGGATTGGTGCACTACAACACCGCCGAAGAGGTGGACCGAGTCGTGGCGGCGCTCAAGGAAATTGTGGGTTGACAGCATACAGAGAGCGGCCGCCTAGATCGCGACGTGAATCTGCCACAGCCCCGTACTCATCCTTTATCCTAGAAGTAGTTTATGGCCACGCGAGTCAACAAGCCTAACCTAGCAACCACAGCTGCTGTGCTGGAGCCGCCGCGGGAAGATCGGGAGCGGATTTTCGATCTGTTCCGCCTCTGGGGCTATCTGCAGGCGGATCTGGATCCGCTCGGTCTTTTTAAGCCAATTGTCCATCCTGAGTTGCAAATCTCCGGGGAGTTCGCCGATCAAGCCCGGCATTACTATTGCGGCACGATCGGGGTGGATTTCATGCACATAGCCGATCCCGAGAGGCGACGATGGATTCAGCAACACATGGAAACCGACGCGCAGCCCGGCGTCGACCCGGATCATGTTCTCGACCTGCTGATCCGCGCCGATCTTTTCGAGCACGTGCTGCAGCAGAGATACCTGGGCAGCAAACGATTTTCGCTCGAAGGAGTCACGGCACTGATTCCACTGGTGGACGAAGTTCTGGAAGAAGCTGGCGATCGCGGGGCGGTAGAAATGGTTTTCGGCATGAGTCATCGTGGGCGGCTCAATGCGTTGGTGCACGTCGCTCGCCGCGCTCCGGAAGAGGTTTTTGCCGGGTTTGAAGATGTCGATCCGCGCAGCGTTCTGGGAGGAGGTGATGTGAAATACCACATGGGCGCTACCGGTGAATATGTTACCCGCAGCGGAGCCAGAATCCACATCCACCTGGTTTCGAATCCGAGCCACCTCGAGGCGGTGGATCCAGTGACCGAAGGCCGGACTCGGGCCAAGCAGGACCGCGCCGGAGAAGGCGGCCAGCAGAAGTTCTTTCCGCTTATCGTGCACGGCGACGGCGCTTTTGCAGGCCAGGGTGTTTGGGCGGAAACCTTGAATTATGCCGATTTGCCGGGCTATACCGTGGGCGGCACGGTTCACGTGATCGTCAACAATTTGATCGGGTTCACCACGACGCCCGGTGAATTGCATTCTGCTCGCTTTGCCGCGGATTTGGCCAAGCGCCAATCCGTGCCAATTTTCCACGTTAATGGCGAGGATGTGGATGCCGTGGTGCGGGTAGCACATTTGGCCCTCGAGTATCGCTATACGTTTGCCAGCGATGTGGTGATCGATCTGATCGGTTATCGCCGCCATGGACACAGCGAAGTCGACGATCCCACCGTTACGCAGCCCTTGCTGTACAAGGCTATCAAGGAGCATCCGCCGCTCTGGGAAATTTACGCCCAGGACCTTGGCAGGGACGACACGGAAAGCCGTGTCGCACAAGTCCGCGAGGAGTTCGAAGCCGCGCAGAAAAAAGCCAGCACACTGCGAAAAAAACCAAGCCTGCGTGAGTTGCCAGGGTACTGGACTGCCTACAAGGGCGGGCGCCATAGGGTTGAGTACGAGATCAACACGGGAACCGCCCTCGAGGAGCTTGAGGCGATTGCCGAACGCTTAAGCGTCTATCCCGAGGGTTTTCACGTGCACCCGAAAGTTAAGAAATTACTCGAGCAGCGTGCGGAGATGGGCACCGGCAAGCGTCCCGTCGATTTTGGCATGGCTGAGGCGCTGGCATTTGGGACATTAGTGAAACTGCGCGTCCCGATTCGCCTGAGTGGTCAAGACACACGCCGCGGAACTTTTAACCAGAGGCACTCTGTTCTCGTGGACGTCGAAAACCAGCAGGAATACGTGCCGCTCCAGCATATTGCCCCCGACCAGGCAAGCTGCAATATCTACAACTCGACTCTCTCGGAGGCAGGCGTTCTCGGATTTGAATACGGGTACAGCCGTGACTATCCCGAAGCTCTGGTCTTGTGGGAGGCACAGTTCGGGGATTTCGCCAACGTGGCTCAGGCCATCATCGATCAGTTCGTCAGCGCGGGCGAAGACAAGTGGGGCCTGCTCTCTGGACTGGTGCTCCTGCTGCCGCACGGATATGAAGGGCAGGGTCCGGAGCATTCCAGCGCGCGCATAGAACGATTCCTGCAACTTGCGGCCCGGGACAACTTTCAGATCTGTCAGCCGTCGACGGCCGCGCAGTACTTTCACCTCCTGCGACGACAGGCCCTGCGTCATTGGCGCAAGCCGTTGGTCGTATTCACCCCCAAGAGCATGTTGCGTCATCCGGACGCGTCTTCGCCGATCGGTGACTTTACCGGCGAACGATTCCTCAACGTGTTGCCGGATCTCGAAGTCAAGAACGCGCAGCGCATCTTAGTGTGCACGGGAAAAATTGGGCACGAACTACGCATGGAACGAAAGAAACGCAAGGATCACTCGACCGCGATCATCTTTGTCGAGCAGCTCTATCCGTTTCCCGAGGCGGAACTATCCGCAGCTATCGAACCGCATGAGACGGCGCGTGACATCGTCTGGGTACAGGAGGAGCCGGCAAACATGGGCGCCCTCTTCTATTTGTTGCCTCGCTTGCGAAAGATCGCCGGAGCGCGGCCTGTGCTCTCCGTGAAGCGCTCGGCCAGCGCCAGCCCGTCGACCGGATCAGCCAAGGCCCACGATGTCGAGCAGAAGACACTGCTTACGCTGGCCTTCACAATTGGAGCGGCATAGGCCATTGGTACTCGGTGGTGGGGTAGCCTTCGTCTGTTGCTGGCGAGCCCGCCTTCGATGTCAAGGGCCAATCTTGCTTTGGTTTCTCCAGCTCAGCTGAGCGTTCCGTCCTTCGACCCAGCTCTAACTCTGCACCCTTCCCCAAGCCGATAGATGGGCGCCGGTCAGCAAGAGCAATCCGGTGAGAAAAGCCCAAAACATCATGGTCACCGAGAGGGCGAAGGGGCCGTAGATTTCCTGAAAATTCAGAGAGGGCAGTGCAAGAATGTAAAGGTACTTCAAAACCTCGGACAGGAGTCCCATCAGCATGGCTGCGGGTAACACGGCTCGGGCTGGTACCTTGCCGTTCGGCAGCAGCCAGTAGATCAAAAAGAAAATCACCATCGTGGTGGCAATGGCTACGATCTTCATGACCGCAAATCCCACGGCGCGCACGACGAAGTTTGCGTGTCCATGGAGTGCCGATTCGAGCAGGTGGATGTTGCCGGCCGTGAGCCAAATGGAGAGAAGAGCCAACACGCCGGAGCTAAACGCCAGTGCCAAGGATATGAGCTGGTTCCCCAAGTAAGAACGATTGTTGGGGAAGCCCCAGATGCGGTTCAGCGCCACTTCCATCGGCAGGAACACGCCGGTCGAGGTCACTAGCAGTATGAGAAGCGATGCGATTTGTGTGCGGTTGCGCGCCCCAACCAGGGCATTCAAGTTGCGAATGACGAAATCCTGGCCTGCGGGTAAATAGTCGTGCAGGAGATCGACGACAACGTTGTTCATGGCTTTCGAGTGAAACAAGCGCCGGATCAGTGTCATCAGCAACACGACGAAGGGGAAGAATGAAAGAATTGCGTTCGCCGCGACAGAAAAAGCGAACGTATGTACCTCGGTCCGCATTAGGTACTTCATGCTGGACATCATCATCCCGCAAGAATCCTGGGACTGCCTTGGCTGCCGTTCGGCAACCCGCGCGTCGCGGGCGGCTGGGGATGGGAAACTCTGAGACACTCGATTGTGCCTATCGTACCAAACCGCGGGCGCGATGGTGCGTGCGAAGGGCCAACAGCTTTCGGCGATGGAAAATCAATTCAGGAATAAAAAACGAAATTAAATGAAGAGAGCGCCTGATCCAGGCGCTCTCGAACAACAATCGCCAGTTTACGCTCCGCCGAAATAGCCCTTCAGAACGCCGACCACCGGGCTGATGGTGCCGTCCGGACGAACCGCCCACAGGCCGCGACATTGAGAATCGGTGGGACGCGTGGGGGAGCCAACCGCGCTATCGACGGGTGCTGGTTGACCATTGGCTTCGTGGCATTCGTTGTCAAACACCTCCCACATGAATGCACCAGACAGCCCGGCAGACTGTGCCGTGCTCAGAAGAGTCTTGGTCCGCCAAATAGCCTCGTTCGGCCTCTGATTTTCATAGAGACCAAACTCGGAGATCAGGATGCGTTTTTTCCCCAATCCCAAGGGATCCGGGGCGAACTGGTTGATGGTGTTCAGGGCTTGGGTCATGGCAGCCTGCATGGTATTGGGATCGGTGCCCTGTAGGGTGGAGTCGTAAGAGGAGTAGGTCACCATATCGGCTCCCACTTTCGGTACTACCGCGTTGACCACCCGAGTCAGACCGTTTTGGGCATAGTCCAGAACGCGATTCACTTCCACCGCGTTAAACACATTCACCCCGGTGGGGTTGCCCGCGTCTTGCCGGGCGCGCGTGACGCCCCGTTGGCGAGCAGAAAGCCATGTGATCATGTCATTGACCATGCTGCTCGATATGCTCTTGGTCGTGTCGTAATTTTGCAATCCAATCCAATCGCCTTCCCAGTTCTTTAAGACGAAGGTCTTCCCGCTATTTGCATAGGTACGGAACAGGTAAGACGCCAGATTATAAAATTCCTCTTCTTCGGCTTGAGCGTTACCCCTGGTGGCAAATCCAGCCACGTTATCGGCATTGGCGAACGTGTAAGTAGTGAGGACGATAGTCTTGAACGGCATCGAAAAGACCTTGGCGTAAGGCGCCGTGGCGGCCAGAGCAGAGAGCTGCGCCGGGTTTTGCGCCGGCCACATGGGGGAACTCTTGTCGGGATACGTGGTTCGGAAACTCGGCGTCAAGTAAACGAAGACCGACTCTGAGCCGAGACTCTGGATGCGCTCTGCACCTTCTTGTAAGTAGTTCTCCTGAGTGAAACCGTAATTGCCGGATGCGTGGGAGATACCAGCAGCGAAGAAATTCATGAAATTGGACCGCGCCGACACGGCGGAACCGGAGCTGCTGGCGGCGGAGCTGCTGGCGGAACCGGAGCTGCTCGGGAGGGGCGAATTCTTGGAGGAACCAATATTGCCTCCGCCGCATGCAACCGTGACGGTGAACGCTGCAAGCAGAGCGCAAAGAGACATATAGGATTTGTAAGACATACTCCTGCTTTCGCGGGAACCGACACACTGCGACAAGCCCGACCTGTCCTGGCGCGAAGCCCGCTCAAATCAATTTGGGTTTATTTGCGTGGAAGCGACCGACGCGATCCGACGCATAAGCAGCTATCCCCCGGTTACAGTGAACCGAGGGATAATCTACTGTTAACTTGGAATCAATATACCGTAAAGTCTGTAGGAAAGTGTCTTCGGGAACGCAGAATTTCCTCAAGCAGTGTACATGTAAGTTGTTGAATTCAGGGTAGATGAAGCAAGTTGCTGGGTAACTGCCATGGGGCGTTGGAGTTGCGTAACGGTCGCGCGACGATCCTCGCTTTCCTCGGGTCCCAGCGTCGGTCAAAAAAAAATTCTTGAAATTCTCACGGCTGGGCACGAAATCCACCAGTCCTTGGATTTTGCCTTGTGCGCCTACCCCTGGATGTAGTGGCTGAAAGTTTGGGAATGTTCCAGGGGATAGAGAAGTTGCCGGCTTACCCGCTCGAGATTCTGTGGAACGCGAGAACACTTATTATCTAAGCCGGGATGACTTCGACATGCTTCTGAAACTCACTGTTTACTTGGTCATCCAGAGATTGCGGTATGCATTCGCCAGAATCCGGAGCTAAGTTGGAAGCCGAACAACGTTCTCGATCCGTCTCATAGCCGACCCAAGCCGAAGTGAGCAGTTGGGTGGGCAAGGGGGAACAGCACCGGATCTGTTTCTTCTCAGGCCCGCCTGAATGGGGATGGAAGCTCTCGTCGCGCCGAATCTCATTCGGGCGGAACTGAACCTGCGCCTGCGGCCCGTGGAGGATCGTTCGAGGTCGGTATTCCTGTCTCCATCCACCGCTGTTCTGGCCTCGTAATCAGTGAGTTTCGGAATGGTGGATGAAAAAGTGCCACTTGTCCATGCTTGCGGGCACAGCTACATCAAAGAAGCCCACCATCATTTCGTTATAGTTTTGGTCTCCCCAATGTGCTGGGCTGTTGGGATCAGGATTGTGGGGATTGTTTCGCGAATTGTCGTACCATGCGATCGCCTGCAGCTTTGTTCCTGCCTTCAACAGCCGTGGTTCGGCAAGACGATAGCTCAGCTGCCAATAGAAGTCGTAGTTCACGCGGAGAAGCGTTTCGACCCTGCCATCCTCGTGAACGAGGTTGTACTCGAAGCGCTTGCCGCGCAAATGCATGTGAGGAAAGAAGCTGAGCAGCGTGGCGTCGTTCGGCAACTTGCCCTGTACTTCGACCCGGTAGTTGTCGGTGTTGGGCGGAATGGGAATCGGGTCGTGATCGTTGGCCAGTTGCAGGGTAAGAATCCGCTGCGCGGGTGGGGCCTTTGCGAAAACAAGTCCTACGCTGGTCTGGTCCGTTGCCGCATGGCCGTTCGTCGTGTAATGCATTTGGAAGACGAGATCGGCATGGGCAGGGATGAACTTGGCCATGCCGTTGGGCCAGCGGTCCGGAGAACTGCCGGGTGCGTACACGAGCAGCATGTCGCTGTCAGTTGAGTGCGCCTGGTGCCGAAGCCTTTCATCATGAAGGCTGGATGCGGTGAATGGAACACCCACTGGCGCGCCTCGCAGCCAACTGGACTCCGGTTGACGGATGTAAATCACCGCGTGGTGCACGTGATCGCGGCTCGCCGGACGCACCTCAGACATCTGTACCCATTTGGCCTCCGCGAAGTTGGTGGGAACGATCTCGTAGGTGTATTCGATATCTCCAGTGGCTGGAATACCTACAGCTTTCGGCATAGCGATGATGTTGTCGGGGGGAGAGATGTTCCAGCCATCGGTCCAGTGCGGCGGCCGCGGAGCCTCATTTGGATCTCCCTCGGGAGCGCCCTCGTCGGCCCAGCGGCTGAGAATTTCGATTTCTGCTGGACCGAGCGAGGGGTCGTTCGAAAACTTGCCGAAGTGCGGATCGGCGAACCAGGGGGGCATATTCCTGGATCGTGTCCGTTGCGCAATGGAGTTCGCCCATCGACGCGTTTGCTCATATCCTACCAACGGCATCGGCCCAATCTCGCCCGGACGGTGGCAGACCTGACAGTGCTGCTGCAGAATGGGGACCACGTCCCTA
>Ga0126378_10002045_pt1 | contig 14944 bp, 16 predicted proteins | sample PanSoiMetPlot_23_FD_92587 | JGI IMG/M metagenome (GOLD analysis project Ga0126378, IMG submission 92587) | Tropical forest soil microbial communities from Panama - MetaG Plot_23 | ecosystem: Environmental > Terrestrial > Soil > Tropical forest > Bulk soil | place: Panama | collected 2016-02-17 | reverse complement strand
TGCCTCCGGATCGACTCGTACTTGGGCGAAGTAGCCTGGGTCGCGCAGCGGCTCGAAGACGCCAGGCCACTCCTCCGCCGAGAAGTCGACGTCACCGACCGTCCCGTCATCGAAGAGGAGGCGCAGTCGATTGTTGCCGACCACGGCTATGCCGACAACGGCAGGCAGATACGTCCTGGTGTGCAGACGCTGCCATCGGGCCCTTCATGAAGGCGGACGGCGGCTGGCTCGCGATGCCGGCGGCGCGATGAGCGTGACCGCCAGGCCGCCGTGATTACCCACGCCCAGCGCGCCGCGGCCTGAGGCTTGCTACGTTTCGAAGCCCGCTTGCCCGCGGCGTCGAGACAGCGATCGTGCCTGAAGTATCAGGCAGGCAGGCGGCCCCAGATGACCCGGGCCGCGGACAGCAGCGCCAGCAGGCCCGCCGTCGACCAGGTCAGCGCCGAGATGACCGGGTCGCCGAAATCGCTGCCGCCTAGAACGCCATGGACGAAGACCAGACCGAAGGCAAAGTACGAGAGGCGATGTATCCAGAGCCAGGTCCGGCTGCCCATCCGCCGCTTCAGCAGCCCGGTGACCGTGACGAGCACGAAGACCTCGAACGTGATCGTCCCCAGACCGATCGCCAGGGTCCCGTACGGCATCAAAAAGGGCACAACCACGTCCACGAGCCGCACTCGAGCCGTCTGATCGAGCAGGAGCGCCACGATGTGCAGGCCGCCGAGCGGCATCCAGAGGACGGTCGTGTACTCGTGCAGGGCGCGCAGCACCCGATTGTTGCCCAGCCAGTCCAGCACGCCGGTCCGCAGCGACAGCCCGGTCAACAGCGACACGGAAAGGGCCGCGAACGCGGAAAGGCCTGCAACGCGCGCCAGCTCCCAGAAGAACAGGTCCAGGTTCATGGCGGCTGAGGCGCAAGCCACCATCCGTGGGTATGTGCGGCGAGGTACGCCGGCGCCCGGTCGGAGCCCAGGAGCAGCGCGGCCTTTGCGTGCACCTCGGCGTCGACCGCTCGCGCCGCCACCACCGACACCTCGGCCAGATCGCTGACAGCCGGCCGCCCGGTGCGCGGGTCGATGAGATGGTGTAAGCGGTCGGCCCCCAGAGCCCAGGCCCGGCGCCAGGTCCCACTGGTTGCCGCGCCTTGATCGCTCAGAAGCACGGTGATGCCTCCCAGGCCGACCGGCCAGCCGTCACCAGCGGGCCCCACTCCCCTGGCGAACAGGTCGCCGCCAAGATTGACCAGGCAGTTCTCGCCAAGGTCGTCAGCCAGGCGGTCGGCCAGCCATCCCTTGGCTATTCCGCCGAGGTCGATGCCGGAGCCGGCGAGCAGGCGCGCCCGTCCCTCCTCCACCTGAAGCATCTCAGGCAGCGGTGGCGGTGGGTCAGCACCAGCCAGCGCTGTCTGGGTTGGACCAAACCGGAGGGGGCGCGAGTACCCGATGGCCAGCATGGAGCCCAGCATTCCGGCGTGCACCAGGCCGCCGCTCAGCCGGTACGCCTCCAGCGCCGCGTGCAGCATTCCGTCGAGCTCTGCCGAGACCTCGACCCAGTCACCGGCCCGCGCGTTGAAGCACGAGAGCTCGCTGTCGGGCTCGAATCGGCTGAAGCGGTCGTGCATCTCGACCACCCACGCGGCCGCCCAGCTCAGGCGTCCCCGCCCTAACCCGACGCCGAGCAGATGGCAGGAGCTGCCGAGCGCTTCGAACCTGGCCTCTTCGAGCGCCATGGCTCAGGCTCTCAGGACGCGTACGTGGAGGTGACCGTCTCCACCCTGGAAGTACGTACTGCAGGCGTCAGCGTCAGCTCACCGCGGGCAGGCGTCGAGACGGCCGGCGGTGCCCCCAGAACGCCCGGGTGCAGCGGCGCCTCCGCGTTCTTCACATGGCCGCTGACGTGCACCGCCGCGGCACCTGCTGCCAACAAGGTCAGGACGGTGGCGCCGGCCTTCAGCAGCAGCGAGCGCACGGCGCCTCGTCAGAACGACCCGGCCGGGTCCTTGATGAAACCGAGCTTGTCGAAGGCCGCACCCAGGATCTCCTTTGGGTCGGCTCCGAGGTGGCCACCCAGGATCTCCTGGTAGACGGAACGGAAGTCGACCTGGTACTTCAGGTTGCCTGTCGAGTCCAGGTCCGTCAAGCCGGGAGACTGGCCGTACATACCGCCCTTGAGGGGATTGCCGATCAGGATGAGCGGCGCGGCCGCGCCATGGTCCGTGCCGCCGCTGGCGTTCTCCTTGGGCCGCCGTCCGAACTCCGACCAGGTGGCTATCAGCACCTTGTCGGCCATTCCGTGAGCGCTGATGTCCTTGTAGAAGGCGCCGACGGCCGAGTCCAGGTATGCCATCAGATCGTCGTGCCTGTTCAGCTCGGTGTAGTGGGTGTCGAATCCGCCCAGCGTGACGTGCAGAAGCTTGACGCCGGTGCCGGTGACGATCAGCTCGGAGGCGAGCTGCAGTGCCGCTGCCAGTTGGTTCTTGGATGAGAAGACGAGGCGCTGGCTGTCTGCGTAGTCGGCCATCGCCTGGTAAGAGGCCTGAGAGGTTCGCAGGGTTGCGACGCTGTCTCGCGCCGTCGCCATCGCGGTGTCGAAGAGCGCCCCATAGATGCCGGGTGTGGCCTTGTAGAGCGCGCCCACGGCTGCCTCGATCTCGCCGCCGCCGGTGAAGCCGAACGCCTTCTGGTTGTTGATCACGGTCAGCGTGGCCTGCAGATCACGCAGCGCCCCCGGCACGTCGGTGGTCCCGCACGCGCAGCCCGTGAGGGGGTGGCCGAACGAGTCGTAGTTCTGAGCCAGCGTGCGACCTAGCCAGCCGTCCACCTGGCGGCGGCTCGGATCGCCCGTTTCCCAGATGCGGATCGACCCGAAGTGGGAGAAGGTCGGGTTCGGGTAGCCGACTCCATTGACGATCGCGACCTTGCCCTGGTCCCACAGCGCCTTGATGCCCTTGAGGTTCTGGTTCAGTCCGAAGTCATCGTTGAGGGGCAGCGCCTGACCGACCGAGAGGGCCGCCAGCTTCGGCCGCAGATCGTGCAGCGTGGCGTCTTGCAGCGGGATGACGGTGCGGAGGCCGTCATTTCCCCCGGCGAGCTGGATCATCACCAGCACGCGGTCGTTCGTGACCCCGTTGGTCTTGGCAGCGTACACTGCGCGGGCGAACGCGTCAGGCACGGCCGCGTAGCCGGCCGCGAGGCCCGCCGCTCCGGCTCCGAAGACGAGCCCGGCCCGGAGAAAGTCGCGGCGCTTGAGCTGGTTGATGCCGATCTCTTCAGTCATCGGTTGTCCCTCTTTTGTCTCTCTCCTGGGCGGGAGGCAGTTGCCTCGGCCCCTATTTGAGCTGGAATTCAGGCGAGGCCAGGGCCAGGAACCAGCGCGCGTGGTCGTCGGCAGCCGTGTTCAGCAGCCGGGCGGTCTGGGGTCCGACCACACCGTCGAGGTGGCGGGGCGCGTCGGAGCCCGGTGGAAGCGTCTTGAGCTGGCTGAGGACCGCGGTGACGAAGTTGACGCGCGCGACGACGCTGTTCGATGAGATCCACGCTTCGTTGTTGGGCCAGCCGCCGACATCAGGCGGGTCGAACAGGAACTGTCCCATGCCGGGTGCGGAGAGGAGGGCCAGCCGCGACAGCTGGGGCGCGCGCAGCGCCTTCAGCGTGTGCACTGTGAACTCGGTCGGCGACTTGACGAGCGCTCGATAGCTGTGATCGGCGACGAACTCGGGGCTCACGAAGACCTCGCGCAGCAGCGTCTTGACGTCGTACTTGCTGGAGCGGAACTGGTTGCCCAGGCGCTTCACATAAGAGTCGTCAACGCTGGCGCCCACGAAGTGCTGGACGACCTTGCGAGCGATGAACTCCGCAGCGGCCGGCTGGGCCAGAATGCGATCGACGACTTTCTGGGTGTCGTACGTGTCCTTCCTACCCAGGAACGTGAGCTGCCCGCCCTTGTACGCGCGATTGGCGACGAACCCGCCCACAGCAGCCTGGTCGTACACGGGGTATTTGCGGACGACGTTGTTCTTGGCGTCCACTGCCACGTCCACCGTCCCGGTCGGCTTTGGCTCGGTCCACCCCGCAAGCGCTCTCGCCGCGGCGCGGACGTCGTCCTCGCCGTAGTGTCCAACGCCGAGGGCGAAGAGCTCCAGCAGCTCACGGGAGTAGTTCTCGTTCGGGTTCTGGCCGGTGCTGGTGCTCAGGTCTAGGTAGCGCAGCATCGCCGGATCGGTCGTGACCCGCATGAGCATCGAGCGCAGGTCTGTCAGCGCCATGTCTCGCCAGGTCAGGTTCTGCCAGTAGATGTACGGCGTCTGGAGTCCGACCTTGCGGTAGTCGCTCGTGAAGTGTCCGTGCCAGAAGAGCGTCATCCTCTCCGCAAACGGCGTCGATGTCGAAAGCATGTGGTCGAGCCACCACTGCTGAAGCGCACCCACGTTCAACCGACGATCGTGAACGAAGTCGTTGGTCGGGTCGAGCGGCGGCGGCGGCTCCGGCCTGGTCTCGAGCAGCCGATCGACGGTCTTCGAGTAACCGTCGGAGGCAGCCTTCTCAAACTCGTCGAGCGTGGCCCCGAACGTGGTCCTGCGCAGCAGCTGGGCCACCCTCGCCTTCTGGGCGCCAAGCGGCGAGATCCAGTCGCTCCGACCGCTGGTCGCGGCGCGGGTGTTCTGAAGCAGCTGCTCGACACGAGGGTAGACGAGGACGCGGAGGGCGGCGATGCCGGCGCCACCTGCGACGGCGCCGCCGAGAACTGTCCGGCGACTGACCCGGGACCTCGCCTTCTTCTCAGCCGGCGGGGAAGGCTCGTCGATGGATCCGGCGATGCTCATGGCCGCATTGAACCCCCACCCCCGGCCGATGGGATCACGGCAATGTCAACGGTTTGTAAGCGCCGGCTGAGGGTTGGCTCAACTGTAATGGCTGTCGCAAACGTAGCAGCCCGGCGCGGCGGCTCATGGCCTAATTGTCGGTCTGCGCCGGCACTTCTTGACACAGCGATCGGAGCACCTGGCTCGCCTCAGGCAGGCTGGTGACCAGCCGGTGCGCGCGCGTCGGCGCGGGTGGCTCCTGGATCGCCACCCGGATCACCGTCATGCCCAGCGCCAGCGCCGGCTCGACGTCCTTGCGCTCGTTGTCACCGATGAACACGCATTCTTGTGCGGCACACCCGGCGAGCTCCTGGGCTCGTTCGAACATGGCCCGATGCGGCTTGCGCCAGCCCAGGTCGTAGGACGTCACCACGCCTTCGAGCAGGCCAACGAGACTCAGCCTCTCCATGCGCCAGCCCCACCAGTCCAACTCGGAGATCCAGGCGGTGTTGCTGACGAGCACCCGCCGCAGGCCGAGCCGGCCGGCTGTCGGCAGCAGGTCGCGGTGTCCCGGGAACGGATCTGGCTCGTGCCCGGTCGGCTGCGTCAACGCACGGCGTACGTCAGGCACGCGCGCGTCAAACGATCCGTCGAGGGCGGAAAGCCGTGCCGCGATGGCCGCCTCGGTGCGCTGCTCCAGCCGGTCCTCGCCGGCCTTGGCGTCAGCGGTGAGCTCGGCCAGCAGGCGGGCTACGCTGGAGGCGTCGAGCTCAGGCAGCACGGCGGCCAACCGCTGCGCCCGCACCTCGCGCATGGCAGGTGGGTCGGCCACCTGGTCAGGAAATAGCGTGCCCCCGGCATCGGCGAGAAAGGCACGGAACCGGCTCACGGTCAGAAGCTTGACCGCAGACTCAGCACCGGCTGGCCAGACCGCGGACCATCGTTGATGAGCGACCAGACCTGGTCGCAGTCGAGATGCTCGGCCATCAGATCCCCGAGCGCGTTTAGCCGCGCCTCGCGGACGGCCGCGAAACACGTGCCGGCCGCCGGCACGAAGGCCCGATCGGTCTGAGCCGCCACGTCTGCCAGGTAGCGCCGCCGGAATGCGTCATTCTCGAACAGGCCGTGCCATACGGTTCCCGCCACCGACCCGATCCAGCAGCCCTCGTCGGCGAAGAACGGCTCGCCTCCTTCGCGCGTCACCACGCCATGGTGAATCTCGTATCCCTCGACCACGCTGCCATCACCCAGCTCCCGCCGTGGACGGCCGAGCACCTTGTCGTGCCCGAAGCGCGTCCGCACGGGCAGCATGTCGAGTCCGTCGACGACTCCCGCGCCGCTCTCCACGCCGTCCTCGATCTGCGTCCCCAGAATCTGGTACCCACCGCAGATACCCAGAACCGGCCGCCCCTCGGCGCCCCGCCCGGCAAGCGCACGGTCGAAGCCGCGTGATCGCAGCCAGCGCAGGTCCTCGACCGTGGATCGAGTCCCGGGCACGATGGCCAGGTCGGCATCGGCCAGCTCCTCCGGCCGCGTGACGAAGCGGACGATGACACCCGGCTCGGCCGCGAACGCGTCCAGATCCGTGAAGTTGCTCATCCGCGGCAGCCAGAGAACGGCGATCCGCAGCACGTCGCGACCGATGGGCGGGGCCGGGTTGCGGTAGGACGTGTGGTCAATGGCGTCCTCGGCGTCCAGCGCCAGGCCGTGCACGTACGGGAGGACGCCGAGGGTGGGCCGGCCCGTCAGGTCACGCAACGTGTCGAGCCCCGGCTGCAGGAGGGCTCGGTCACCGCGAAACCGGTTGACTATGAACCCGTGCACCAGCGCCTGGTCGTCGGGCGACAGCACCGCGAGTGTTCCCACGAATGACGCGAAGACGCCGCCCCGGTCGATATCGCCGACGACGACCGTCGGTGCGTTGACGGCGCGGGCGAAGCCCATGTTCACGATGTCCGTGCTGCGCAGGTTGATCTCCGCCGGGCTGCCGGCGCCCTCGCAGACCACGACGTCGAAGCGGCGTCGCAGGCCCTGATACGCGCCGACAACCACGTCTAGCAGGGAGGCCTGGTCCCGCCAGTAGGCGACGGCGTTCCGCTCTCCGACCGCTTTGCCCATCACAACGACCTGACTGTGCCTGTCGCTGCCTGGCTTGAGCAGGATCGGGTTCATGGCCGCTTCCGGCTCGATGCCGGCGGCGAACGCCTGGACGGCCTGGGCACGGCCGATCTCCCCACCCGCACGGGTGACGAAGGAATTCAGCGACATGTTCTGTGCCTTGAAGGGAGCCACCGACACACCGCGGCGCGCGAGCCAGCGGCAGAGGCCGGCGACAACCACTGTCTTACCGGCGTCCGACGTAGTTCCAGCGATCAGGAGGTTGCCCGACACTGCGATCACAGTAGACGGAAACGAGCCCTGGAGAACCACACCGTGGCACTATCAGGTAAGCTGAGTGTTGAGCGAGCTACTCTTTGAAGGCTTTACAGGAGGATGATCTCATGTTTGGTCCCAGGATGCTGATGGGTGCGGCGATCGGCGCAGCGCTCGTCTACTTCCTCGATCCGCAGAATGGTGCTCGGCGGCGCCAGCAGGTACGCGACTGGTGGGAGCAGAACCGCGAGCCCATGATGAACAAGGCGACTGCGGCGCAGAGCAAGGTCAGCGAGACGACGTCTCAGATCGGCGAGAAGGTCAGCGAGAAGGTCAGCGACCTCCAGTCCAGGGTGAAGAACACGCCGACGCCCGTGCCGTAAGCCGCCGCTGCGCTCCCGGCTCACACCAGTCTGCAGCACTGCTTCAGACTGAGCACAGGGCGGCTGCGGAGCCGCCGACGCGACATGAAGGAGGGTAGATGACTCGGCGCCTTCGCTTCGGACTTTGCACCGACCAGAACATGAGCTGGGCCAGGACGCGAGAGCGCTGGCAGCTCTTCGAGCGGCTTGGTTTCGACAGCGTCTGGGACTGCGACCACTTCGTGCAGCCGAGCCGCCCCGACGGCCCGTACCTCGAGGCCTGGACGCTTCTCGCGGCCCTCGCCGCGTGTACTCACCGCATCCGCATCGGCGTCCTCGTCAGCAGCAACACCTTTCGCCACCCGGCCCTCCTGGCGAAGCAAGCCGTCACGGTGGACCATGTCTCGAGCGGGCGGCTCGAGCTGGGCCTGGGCGCGGGCTGGTACGAGCCCGAGCATTGCACGTACGGGTTGGACTTCCCGCCGCGGCGCGAGCTGGTCGATCGCTTCGAGGAGGCCGTTCAGGTCGTGGACAGCCTGCTCCGCAACGAGTTCACGACCTTCCAGGGCGGGTACTACCGCCTGCGTGACGCGGCGTTTCGACCTGGTCCCCTCCAGCAGCCGCGGCCACCCCTGACGCTCGGCGCGCACCGTCCGCGCATGCTGCGGATCGTGGCCAGGTACGCCGACACGTGGAACTCGCACGGCACCACCGAGGAGATCCGGTCCCGAAACGCGATCCTGGACGAGGCCTGCGCCGAGATCGGCCGCGACCCGGCCGCCGTCGTGCGCTCTCTGTACTACTGGGTGCCGCGGTCAGCGGACGACCCGTGGTCCTCGACCGACGCCTTCCTGGACGTGGTCGGACGTTATCGCGAGGTAGGCATCGAGGAATTCATCATCGACCACCCGCGCGATGAGCAGCTCGACCTGCTGGAGCGGATTGCAGCCGACGTCATTCCGCGTCTTCGAGCGGAGGCAGCAGCGCCCGCCTGAGCCTCGGCCTCTGGTTCGCGGTCTCGCTCGGCGCGCCCGTAAAGGCCCAGCTGCCACCTGGGGCAATACTTGACAGTACTGCGCGTGCCGTAGAGAATGGTCCTACCATTGAACGACCTCGCGATCGGAGTCCGGCACCCCAAGACGACCAGGAACTACCGCGAGATCGTCGACCGGATACTTTCTGCGGTGCTCCCCGGGACGTCGGGTCGCCAGAGACAACGAGGGCCCGAAGTTGGAGGTGAGGAAGGAGATCGAGTGAGCGTAAGGTCCTACCGCTCTTCAGTCGGAGGACTGGTCTCACTGGTACAGCCCGGACCTACCCCAGATGGACCCGATCGTCCCGGGACACCGTTTACGCGCACGCGGCGGGAGGCTGGTCGAGCACCGGGCTCGATACCGCACCTCTAGCAACAGGGGCGCTGTCAGGCGCCCCTGCCCCCTCTTTCCTCCCGTGGTGAGAATGATTATCACGAAAGCACGACAAGCGCCATTGCGCATCTGTGTGCCCACCCGGTCCTCGCGGCCACGCGTTCTAAGCACGTGAGCAGAAGTTCTGTCCGAGACTCGGCAACGCTGTCCCTGGTGTCGAGCGACACTCCTTCTGATCACGCAGCGGCTTGGCGGTCAGGCGCGGTAGGTCAGTGGCCGGGAACGAACTGCCAACTCGGGCAGCGCTGCTCGAGGATCGGGAGGTCGCCGTTCCAAGCGAGCGACTCGAGTGCCGACGGACCGGCGATGACCACTTGACCCGCACGGATGCGGAAACCCCAGCGGAAGCCAGCGAGCACGGCGATCTCACGGCTGATCAGCGAGCGCGGCGACGTGCAGAGCCAGCTGTGCGCCTCCCAGTCCAGGTCCTGCGACCGGTCGCCGCGGAACGGCGCGTCGAACAGCTCCGGGGCGAAGCCGAACCAGGCGTACGGCAGGTCGAGATCGCCGAGCGCCGCCCACGGATCGAATTCGCCAGCGCTGTTGCCGGGCGGTCCGGACCAGACGACCTGGACCCAGCCCATCAGACGGTCGTAGCCCTCCGCGGGATGGTCGACTACGGCGTGACAGGCGGGAAAGCCGACCGCCAACTGGAGGTGCTCACCGAAGTCCTCTATCCGGTAACCCCATCGAGCTGGGTCCCGGTTCCGTTGCACTGCCGCCCGAATTGTGCCGCGCTGGCCACGATGCTCGAACGGGACCTCCAGCGTCACCGCGGTGAGTATCTCAGACCGGGTATCGCCCGGATTGTCGCGCAGCGCGCGCTGGGAGTGGGCCGGGCCCTGGCGGCTTGCATAGCGGGCCGCCCAACTGAGGGGGCCGCAGAAGTAGCCTCATGGGCGCGTTCCACCACACCCAACAAGGCGACGTCCATTCTTGCGTCCCGCCCACGTCTTCGCCAAGCCCTCCGCCGATGGCGAGCTCCCGATCGTGGCCCTGCTGCACGGCCCCTGGCGCTTCGCCCTGCGCCTGATGATGGCCAACTCGCCGACCCTGACCATGCTAGGACGCCTGCAGGAAGTGCACGCCTTCTTCCGTGCTCGCTAAGGAGCGCGGATGCTAACCACTGCGTCCCCTTCAACACACCCTGGCCGCCGCCGGGTTACAGACAGAAGTTGTGGAGGGCTGCTTAGCCGGCGCTTGGTCCCTCCGAGGCGGCCAGCAGTGTCCCCAGCAGCGCGACCGTAGCCGGCGCCAGGTCGTCGCGCAGCCGGTAGTAGATCCAGATCCCCCGCTTCTGCGACTCGACGAGGCCGGCTGCTCTGAGCTTGGCCATGTGATGAGAGATGGTCGGCTGGCCGAGGTCGAACGTGGCGGTGAAGTCGCAGATGCATACCGGGGCCTGGGCCTTCCAGAGACATAGAATCATCGACAGTCGGGTGGGATCGCCAAGCGCCTTGAGCAGGCTGGCGGCCCGCCGGGCCCTGGCCGGGTCGACCGGCATCGCGATCTCGCAGCACTTACCCCGCTCCCTGACCGGCAGCTCCAACGTCGCCATCCTTGAATCTTACATTGACAATCATCGATGGAGTCTGGCACACTCCTCGTATCGACATCCTTCGATGAATGGAGCAAGAGCATTGAGTGAGCTCAGAGAAGCGGTGCGGTCCCGGTACGGCAGCGCGGCCAGGCAGCTAACGGTGCTGGCGAGCACCGGTGCTGAACTCGCGCCAGACTGCTGCCGAGGGGACGGGCCTGACTGCGGCTGCGGTGGTGCCTATGCGGCGGCCGAGCTCCAGGAGGTCGGCCTGACCGACGCGGTCAGCCTCGGATGCGGAAATCCGGTGCTTCTGGCCGAGCTTCGGCGCGGCGACATCGTGCTCGACCTAGGCAGCGGCGGGGGTCTGGACGTCCTGCTCGCGGCGCACCGCGTGGCGCCTGACGGCCACGTGTATGGCGTGGACATGACCGACGAGATGCTGGAGCTGGCCACCCGAAACCAGGCGCGGGCCGGTGTGGAGAACGCGTCGTTCTTGAGAGGCAGCATCGAGCATGTGCCGCTGCCCGACGATGCGGTCGACGTCGTCATCTCGAACTGCGTCATCAACCTTGCCGAGGACAAGGGCGTAGTGATCCGTGAAGCTTTCCGAGTCCTCAAGCCTGGCGGCAGGCTCGCCGTGTCGGACATGGTCGAGCTCCGTCCGCTGCCGGCCGCGGTGAAGAAAGAACTCGATGCCTGGGCCGGCTGCATCGCCGGCACGATCCCGGTCGACGACTACCGCCAGCTTCTGATCGAAGCCGGATTCGAGGCGCCGGACATCGAGGTCACCGGTGAGCAAGGCACCGGCGGCGTCGCCGGCGCCATCGGCAGCGCCTCGATTCGGGCCACCAAGCCGCGGAAATCGGCATCGATTTCAACCGAAGGACCCGGCTGAGACCGGTGCTGGCTCAGCCGCGGAACCGGTCGCCTGCCTTCTGCGCCAGCTCCTCCGGCGTCGAGTCAACCATCGCCTGCCAGTGCAGACGCTCGAAGTACGCCACATCCGAGCGATAGAGGGGCTGCAGGTTGGACCGGCACACCATCCGCAGACTGAGCATGTAGCCGTCCGTCCCCGGAGGAGCTCCGTAGATGACCAGGTTGAAGCACTCGTTGCCCAGCTCGGCATAAAAGCGCAGCGCTCGCGTGATGCCCTCGGCCAGATCCTGCACCTGGGCTTCGGAGAGCTGCGCCGGCGACGTCACGCCTGGCACGAAGGCCCGCAGCTCGTTGAAGCCGAACGGCGCGAAGCTCGTCAGCCACTCGACGCAACCCAGCCGGCCGAGATAGCGCTCGCCCAGCCGCCTCTCCGTGTCCAGGTAGTCCCGGAAACGGTCCGCCGGTACGCGCGCCAGCAGCTCCTGGACCATCGTCGGGTGGCGGTCGAGGCTCCCCTGCATATGGGGATGGAAGAGCGAGCTGCCTGATGGCAGCATGTGGTTGGCGTTGATCGCGGCCCACGGCGCCGTGGCGTCGTACCGGGCGGCGCGGGACAGGAAGTCCACCTGGGCGCCGAGGTTGTCCCCAACGATCGACGCCGTCACGCCCTTGAGCGGCATGTAGTGCAGGTTCGACGAGTAGACCGAGACCGAGCTGTAGAGCGTGTAGGCCTGGATGTTGGGAAAGAGCACCGCCTCGCCGCGGCGGATCCGGCCTTCGGGAATCAGTGCCGGCGGAAACTTGGGCGTGACCGCTTCCAGGCGCGGAGCGCAGAAGAAGCAGTTCTCAGCCGTCTGCCGGCCAAACGCCTCCAGGTCGAAGTCGGAAGGCGGAAGGAAGTGGGCACCGGCCACGATGCGCGCGCTGTAGCCGATCAGAGGGTCCCAGCGCACCTCGACGCTGGTCGGCGCCGGCTGGTAGTCGTGCCGGGGGTCGAGGATCTCGGCGGTCTGGACTTCACGCTTGAGCTCCATTGGCGCGGCACATTATCGTCCCGGACTCGGGCACGTGTCGACGCATGCTCGGTGGGGGCTAACTGCCGGCAGAACGCCCTCTACAGGGCGCCCGATTGGGCCGTTTTCCGGCAGTTGGTTCACTTACGCCACAGTTGCGGACTATTCACTACGCCCGGACGGCGTCTGCGCTGCCCAGCACGAGCGTCCCGGCGCTCATGAACATGCCGCCCACACCGTGAGCGACGCTCACGTTCACGCCCGGCACCTGGGCGGCCGCCTCACCACGGACCTGCCGCACCGACTCCTGGATGGCGAACATCCCGTACATTCCGGTGTGCGTGTAAGAGAGGCCGCCGCCGTTCGTGTTCAGCGGCAGCCTGCCGCCGGGCTTGGTATTGCCCTCGGCGATGAAGGCGCCGGCCTCGCCGCGGCCGACGAAGCCGAGATCCTCGAGACCGTAGATGGGCAGGTGGGCGAACGCGTCGTAGATCATGAGGTGGTCGACGTCCGAGTGCGCGATGCCTGCCTCAGCGAACGCCAGGGCAGCGGACACGCGGAAGGCTCTGGAGCTCGTGAGGTCCTCCATCATCGAGATCATCGGCGACTCGGCCGATTCCCCCGTGCCCAGCACGTAGACGGGTGGCTTGGGCAGGTCCATGGTGGCTGCCCGCTCAGCCGAGGTCAGGACGAGCGCACCGCCCCCGTCGGTGACCAGGCAGCACTCCAGCAGGTGCATCGGATACGCGATCAGCGGCGATGCCAGCACGTCCTCCACCGTGATCAGGTCGCGTTTGTACGCCCGAGGGTTGCGCTCAGCCCACTTGCGCTGCGCGACGGCCACCGATGCGAGCTGCTCGTGGGTGAGGCCAAACGTCTTCATGTAGCGCAGCACGCCGATCGGGAAGAGGGTCGGCGGGCCCCAGATTCCGTAGGGCACCTCGAACTGACCCTGCAGTGACGCCGGGTCTGGACCTCGGGGCGCGGCGCCCACGCGAGACCGCCCTGACTCGCCGTGGGTGATCAGAACCACCTCGCAAAGGCCGGCCATGATCGCGGCGCTGGCGTGCCGGACGTGGACCATGAACGAGCAGCCGCCGATGGCGGTCCCGTCCACGTATCTGGGCGTGATGCCGAGGTAGTCAGCCACCGCGATGGGTGACTGCCCCGCGGCAGCCACGCCTTCGATATCAGACTTCGAGATGCCACAGTCGCGGACCGCGTTCAGCGCCGCCTCGGCGTGGAGCTGCAAAGCCGACCTGTCAGCGATGATGCCGAGCTCGTCGGTCTCGGCCGCCCCGATGATCGCCACCTTGCCGCGGACGCTCACGAGGGGCTGCCCGACGCGGGGCGGAAGACCGGGATGTGCATGTTCCCGCGCGGTGCAAATGCGACCTCCAGGTCCATGTCGAGCAGCAGCCTCTCGGGCCTCGGCTCAACATCCACGACGTTGGCCATCATCCGCGGCCCTTCTTCCAGCTCGACGATTGCGATCACGTACGGAGCCTCGGCCTCGAAGCCGGGCGCCGCGCGGTGGTTGATCACGTAGGAGTGCAACCTGGCCCGGCCGCTGACTCTGACCCAGTGCACGTCCGCGGACAGGCAGCGTGGACAGAACGGCCTTGGGTAGAAATAGAACTCGCGGCAGGGAGTGCAGCGCTGGATGCGCAGCTCACCGGCGAGGGCGCCGTCCCAGTATGGCTGGGTTTCCGGCGTCGGTTTGGGGACCGGCTTGTCGACGTTCATCTGCAGGCAGCGGGGGACATCGCCAGAAGCGGGCTCTGGATCACTTCGACTGCTCCCAGGACGGTGGCCTGGCGTGCTTCGACAGCTTCCAGCTCGGCGCCCGCTTCTCGAGGAAGGCGGTTATGCCCTCACCCGCATCCGCCTGCCGGCCGGTCCACCAGAAGGTCTGGCTCTCCAGGGAGTGGGCGGCGTCCCGATCCGGCTCGGCCAGGAACCGGTAGATCAGGCCCTTCGTGATCGCGGCCGACGCGGGGGCGACGTTGGCGGCGATGTCCCTGGCCAGCTCCATAGCCGTCGGCAGCACCTGATCCCGCTCGACGGCCCGGCTCGCCAGGCCCATCTCGAGGGCCTCGCCCCCGGTGAACAGCCGGCCCGTCAGCAGGAGCTCCATCGCCCGCGACACGCCCACCAGCCGCGGCACGAGCCAGAGCGAGTTGGCCTCCGGGATCACACCGCGCCGGTTGAAGACGAAGCCCAACCTCGCGTCGGTGGCGACGATCCGGATGTCCCACTGCATGGGCAGCGTGATGCCGACGCCGACGGCCGAGCCGTTGATGGCGGCGATGATCGGAGTCGCCATTTCCCAGGGTCGGAGCGGATCGACCGATCGCCGCTGATCGCTGGTCTCGCGCTCGTCGCCGGGGCTGCGCCTGAACGTGTCGCCGCCACGCTCCAGGTCGGCACCGACGCAGAAGTCGCTGCCGGCGCCCGTGACAACGATGGCCCGGACGGCATCGTCGGCTTCGAGCTCGGCGAAGGCCTCGTGCAGCTCCAGGCCCATGCGCGCCGTGTATGCGTTTCGGCGC
>Ga0126378_10002043_pt1 | contig 14959 bp, 18 predicted proteins | sample PanSoiMetPlot_23_FD_92587 | JGI IMG/M metagenome (GOLD analysis project Ga0126378, IMG submission 92587) | Tropical forest soil microbial communities from Panama - MetaG Plot_23 | ecosystem: Environmental > Terrestrial > Soil > Tropical forest > Bulk soil | place: Panama | collected 2016-02-17 | reverse complement strand
GGGCCTGCCAGTAGCCTTGTCGGGCGTCGAGCACGGAGAACGGCGGCGCCAGGAATTGCTCGGCCAGGGTGCGGGCAGGCGGGACGCCTGCGGCCTCGCCGTCGCCTTCTTCGAGGAGGTCGTCCACGCTGACCTCGGGCAGGCCGAGGAGGGCGTTTATGTCGGCCTCGGGGAAGCCGAGGATATCGGTGTTGGGCATCTCGGCCAGCATTGAGCGCAGGAGGTCGTAGTCCCATTCGCCCCAGTTGTTGTTGTCGATCAGGCTCCACCGGCGCTCCTGCTCGGGCGGGGCGTCCACGCGGATACCGACGAGGTGCTGCCAGCCCATAGCCTGCGCCACGAGCCAGCGCTGGTTGCCGGCGATGAGGCGGTTCTCGCGGCCGGGGTGCTTATTGACGATGATCGGCTTCGCGGATAGGAGGCCCTGCTCGGCTTGCATACTGCGGCGCAGGTTCTCGAAGCGCTCGGGGGTGAGCGGGGGCCTCGGATTGTATTCGAGGGGCAGGAGCTCGGCTATCGGGATGAGCTCGACGGGCAGGGTCGTAAGCTCGGGGGCCTCGGCCATTGCCCCGAGCCTAAGCCTCGAAGGGTTGCGGGGGCAATCAGAACGGTTGTGCTATGTCGGAAGGGGCGGGAGCGGAGGGGGTGTGTGTGGTCGAGTAGAGGTCGCCGGTGTCCCGCTCGGAGTCGGGCTTATGCGCGGGCTTAGGCAGGCATCTTAGCGGGACGCGCGCATATGCCGAGCTCGCTCGGCTATCTCTTCGCGGCTGAGCCAGCCAGCGAGAAAACTGTCCCACGTATCCCGGTGGGCGGAGGCCGGCTCGGGGCGCTCGGGCCACCAGGCGACATAAGCCTGCTGACAAGCCCGAGGCGCCTTGTCGAACGAAGCGCGGATATCGGCGGGCATTCCCGCCAGCGGGTCGCGGGTCTTCACGCTCATGGCTTGCCCTTCCTGTCGATGCCTCGCTGTATCGCCTGCACATGCGCCACCAAGCACGGCCAGCGCACGCCGCAGGCCGAGCAGTAGAGGCCGCTGCCCCGCTTTACGGGCTCATGGTTCACGCTGCGCCCTCCTCCGGCTCCTCGGCGCCGCGCGCTTCGGCTACGGCTTGGCGCGCGAGCTCGACGTACTTCGGGGAGCGGTCGGCCAGCCAGACGCGGCGGCCAAGGCGGGCGCCCGCCACGCCAGCGGTCCCGACCCCGCACATGGGGTCGCAGACGGTATCTCCTCGGAAGCTGAAGAGGCGCACCAATCTTTCCGGGAGCTCCGGCGGCCAAGCGGTCGGGTGGCGCGAGTCGTGGATGCCGGGTATCTCCCAGACCCCTCTCGGGCCGAGCTCGTCTAGCCACTCCTGATGGCTCAGGTCATGGGCGCGCTCGCTTGAGCGGCTCCACGTCCCACGGAAGCCGACGATGATCGCCTCGGCGGGCGCCACTACGTGCGGCGCGGCCGGGCTGTCTACGCTGCCCCGCTGGGTGCCTTCGCCAGCGTCGCGGTCGTACCACAGGAGGGTGCTGCGGTAGCTCATGCCAGCGGTGAGCAAGGCTTGGGTCCAAGCAGCGAGCACGGCGCGGCCCTCATACGCTGGCCTTCCGCGCTGGCCCGCGTTGGCGGATTTATCTATCGGGACATTGACGCAGATGCGGCCGTGGCGGGGGTTGAGCAGGCGCACCATGCCAGTAGCCCACTTCGCCATCATGTCGAGGTACTCGTCCCAGTCGTCGTAGTCGCCGCCCGAGTCGTAGTCCTGCCCGGTCCCGTAGGGCGGGCTGGTGAGCAGGAGGTCCACGGCGTCGCCTGGCCAGGAGTTGTCCTCTAGCGTCATGACCTCGCAGCGGTCGCCGCGCGCCAGCGCCGCCTGCTCCGCCGCCGAGGGCTCCTCGCCCGTGAACAGGCCAGCGTCGCGGTGGCGGCCATTCTTGAGGTTCCGCACGCGAGCTCGGAAGCTCACCCGAGTCCATTGGTCGGGCTCCTGCTCGCGGCCCTCCGCCGCCTCCGCCAGAAGCTCGTCAGCGAGCGTATCTTCGAGGCCTGCTGCGTCGGCGTGGAGGCTCCACGGCACATTCTCCCGCCGGCGAGAAACCCCGAACTGCGAGGCTACCCACGCCATGTTCGCCAGCGTTTGATACTCGTAGCCGGTTTCGTCAATAGCTTGGGTGTACGTTTCGCCGTAGACCTTCTCGCCCTCGTTGAGCCAATCTCCCAGCCACCACTGGTGAGCCCTGCCATTTAGTAGGAGCCGCTTGCCGAGCGCCTCCCAGACCTCGTAGGGCACCGCGTCTGCGAAAAACAGGCCGGTAGCGGTAGCGGTAATGCCAGAGCCGAAGTCGATTTCGGGGGCGGTATCGGCGGTCGTCACCCACCCGAGTCTAAGCCCTCGCGCTCGCGCTCCGCACGCTGTTTGGCGGCCCATTCGCGGAAGTAAAGCTCTAGGTCGCGGGCGGCTTCCATCGCGTCCTGCAAGCGCCGCGTTTCGGCCTCGCGCAGGCGCTCCGGGCGGCCTGGCGGCGGCTCCTCCGAGCGGTTGGGGTAAGCAGGCGGGGGCGCTGGCCGAACGGCTGGGCGCTTGTGTAGGCGCTTCTCACCCCGATGGGGTGAGGGCTTGGTGGCGCGCGGGCTGCTGAGCTCCCGCCGCCAGAAGTCGCTCATGCTCACGGGTTCATCTGCGCGGCGAGAACGTCGCCCTCCGGCCGCAGGTTCGCCTTCCACGGCATGGGCGTCGGGAAGTAGCGGCTGCGGTAGTCGAACACGGTCTGCTGGCATAGCTCGCCGCATACATAGCCGAGCTCGCCGCAGGCCCAAACCCAGCCGCTCGGCGCGAGCCAGGGAATCTCGGCCGCGTCCGGCGCTGGATTCGGGAGGCACTCCGCCTCATTGCTGCAAACGGGACAGGTCGCTAATGCGTTCATGGGGGCCTCAGAAGGGCAGATCGGCGCCCGCGCCGCGAAACTGCGGGGCCTCAATACGCACCGAGCGGCAGAGCGCCGTATCTTCGAGGCGGCGCCCGATACTGCGGCTGAAGCGCTGCTTTATATCCTCGGTGCTGGCAATGCTCGTAAGCAGGGTCGGGCAGGCCAGCCGGTAGCGCTTGTCGAGCAGCGTTTCGAGCTTGCCCAGGTCGAAGTCGCTGCCAGCCCGCACGGTGCCTATATCGTCCAGAATGAGCGGCGTCGGGCTGTGCAGGAGCCGCGTCCAGTCTTCGAGGTCGCCGAGCTCCTTGTGGCGGAACCATTCGTCGCTCAGGTCGCCGCCGTACACGAAGAGCACGCCTCTGCCCCGCTCGATCAGCGCTCGCGCAGCGGCGCAGGCGAGGTGCGTCTTGCCCGAGCCGGGCTCGCCGCAGAGGTGCAGCAGCGCCGGCTCTAGCTTCTCGGCCCAATTCACCGTCCAAGCGCGGGCCTTCTCGGTGCCGGGGCGGGCCTCGAAGCTGGCGAAGCTCTTATGCCACTGGCTCACGCCCAGCCCCGACTGCTGGCGCATGAGGTCGAGCTCGCTCTCGTCGCGAATGCCCTTGCACTCTGGGCAGACCACCGAGGAGCCGTCCGGCTTCCGCATGACGCGGGCGCCGTGGCAGACGCGGCAGGGGCGCCCGCCGTCGAGGGCGAACTCCTCCTGCCCGAGGGCGTTCGTAGGCGGGGGCTGGACATACGTGCCGTCGTAGAGGGCTCGCCAGTAGGCCGCGCGCTTGCGGGCCGCCTCCTCGCGCTCCTGGCGCTTCTCCTCGGGGTCTGGCTTGCCCAGCGCCGCGCCGACGCTCTTCCACTCGCTCATACGTGGTCGGCCTGCCCGTAGCGGCGGCCATGCGCGGGCAGGCGTGTCACCGAGGGCTGTACCACGGCGTGCCGCCGCTCGGCCTCCGAGAAGATACGGTCGTTCAGGTAGGCGGCCGAGGCGCGGGTGAGCTCGCCGGCAGCGGCAACGCAGCGGTCGAGCGCCTCCTGCGGAAGCCTTGGCGTCCAGAAGCGGATCAACTCCGCGAGCTCGTCGGCCGAGCAGGGCTGGCCCTTCGCCGCCTTCTTCGCGGCCTTGGGGGGGTCCGGGGGGGTTAACCCCGGTTCTGTATCTATATCTTCTTCTTCATCTGTAGCCAACGTTCGGCCAACGTTCGGCCAGTATTCCCGCTCTGGGCGGGAGAAGCCGGAGGCGTCATTCCACTTCTTCGCGTCGTGAATGAGCAGGCCTTCCGCCGTTTGGTCGAGCAGCCCCACGGGTATGAGGGCCTCGATGCTCTCGGGCGGGCGCCCAGTTACCTGCGCGGCGTGCTTGACCGACTTGAAGCGCCAGCGGCGGGACTGCTGGTTGGCCTTCGCCAGGCAGCATATCCACGTCCAGCGGTCGGTATCGCTCAGGTCCGCGAGCTTCTCGTGCTCCACGGCCTCGGACCAGAAGTGAAACCAAGGGAGGCGATGGGCGGGCATTACGAACAGCTAACCTTCCCGCCCCTAGACGGTCGGTTGCTCGGCCCCTAAAATAAGAGCAGAGCCCTCCCGCAAGGGGCTTTCACATTCCAAGTTGAGCCCCCCGTTTCAGCGGGGGGTTTCTCTATTCTGCGCCGGAAGGGGGGGCGTCCGGGAAGCCCCCCGGCGGGTCATTCCGGCCAGTCCGAGCGGGTCACCTTGCGAAGTGCTCCAAGGCCAGCCGCGTAGCGTAGGCGGCCAGCGCGACCCAAGCGAGCGCGCCAGTAACGATCAGCGCTCGCCAGAGCCAGACCTTCGCGGATACTCGGCGCTTCGCCTGAGCCCGCGCCGGCGGCCGAGGCCGCCGGTACTGCTCGTCTAGCTTGAGCCAGCCCGGCGTAGCGCCATTCGTGCGCGTCGAGGGGGAGCTCATGGCTTCGGAGGGTATGCGAGCGCGCCCCGGCAGCACTCTCGCCAGAGCCGCTCGTTGCCCGCGAGTAGCTGGAAGACCTCGCATTGCGCCACGGTGAGCCGGCCAGCCGTAGCCGCCTTGCCGCCCGAGAGAATGCGGAGCAGGCGCTTCGCCTCGTCCTCGTCGCCGTCCACGGTCGCCATAAGCAGCTTGCCCACCTTGATCTGTAGCTCGCGGCTGGCGAAGCGGCTCTTACCCTTGCGGTTGGCTTCGGCTATGAGCTCCCCGACTTGCTCTAGCCATTGCCGCACGGCCTCGCGCTGGTCGGCGTCCGAGGGCGCGTCTACGGGGCCTTGCTCCTCCTCGGGCGGGAAGAAGGCCTCGTCCTGCGCGGCCTCGTCCTGCGCGGCGGCCTCGGGGTAAAGCTCTACGTCATCGAAGGGCGTCGGCTCGTGCTGGACCTCCTCGCCCTCCGCCGTGTACTGGACTGCCGGCGGGCGGTCTTCCTCCGGCTTGACAGGGGAGGCTACGCTTGCGCTTTCCGGAGCGCTCGGCGCTGCGGGAGGCGCTGGCGAGGCCCCCAGAGCCGCCCTCGCGCGGTTGGCCTGCCGATCCTCGGGCGGCGAGCTCGGCACGTAGTCGGCTTGGGGAGCGGAGTCGGTAGAGGGCAGGCTGGTGCGGGGCGGCTGTGGTTGGGGTTGTCGCTCGGTGCGGCCCTCGGTGACCTCGGAAGGTGCCGTGGAGCCTTCGGCCATCCTAGCGATTCGCGCGTACATTGCCAGCCGCTCCTCGCGGGTAGCTGGCAGCGGCGGCCTCGTCTGTATGTTGGTCGGCGCGCCCACCCCCGAGGCGAGGTTCAAGTCCTCCACGGCGGCCTCAATCATGGCCTCGGCCTCGCCATTCGTGGCCTCCTTCAAGAAGCCAGCGAGCGAGCTCGTGCGCCCTTCCGTATAGCGCTTGAAGAAGGCGTGGCGAGCGGCGTCTTGGCTATAGACGGTGTGATCCGTAACGGTGAACCACACCCTTCTCCAATGGTCCGCGTCGGCGGGCGAGTCGCCTGCCAGCATTCGCGCCAGGTCCTCGTCCGAGGGCTCGGCCGGAATATCCTGCTCGCTCTCGGCCATCTGCCACGTTTCGGGCTGCGGCGCTTGTAGCGCTGGCTGGCTCTGAAGCACGCGACCCTCCGCAATGGCGGCGTCGCGCAGGCTCGGCCACGTATTCGTGCTCAGAGCGATAGCCTCGGGCGGCTTGAACAGCAGGCTCCATACGGGTATGCGCCGCTTGGCGCCTGTCGGGTCGGGCACCTCGCGGTACGTCAACCTCAACTCGAAGGGCAGCCCGGCTATCTGGCCGCCGGTGAACTTCGAGGCCGACTGTAGGGCGCCGAGCAGGTTGCGCCGGCTGTGGCGGCTGGTGGTGCGGAGCCGGTAGAGCGCCAGCCCATCGGGGAAGAGAATGCGCGGCGTCCAGCCCGAGGCGAGGCGCTCCCACGAGGCCAGCGCGAAGTAGATCGAGGTCGATACCTTCGAGCTCTTGCGGAGGCGGTCGTACTCGGCCGAGCCAGCGAGGTAGAGCACATGCTCGGAGCCATTCGGCCCTACGACTATCTCGCGGAGCTCGTCGGCGTCGCCGTATACCTCAAGGCGCGTGGCCGAGTAGCGGGAGAAGCGCTCCTGCCAGAAGAGCCGCAAGTCCGAGAAGGGGAAGGCTACGGTGAGGCTCTTGTACTCGGTCGCCTCAAGCGCGGCCCGCAACCCTGGCGCCCGCTTCTCGTCGTCGTGCAGGACGATTTTGCCGTCCCGCGAAACCCTCGGCAGGCCCGGCTTACCGTCCCGCCCTGGCTCGCCTCGGTCGCCTGCGCTGATCGTTGCCAGCGCGTCAGGCCTCGCCTGGCCGAGCGATGCCGGCGCCTCGTCGTATACGTCGAGAAGCGCGAACTCGGCGGCTGAGTCCGGATAGAAGTCTTCCTCGTCGCCCGCTGGCGCGAGGGCTGCGGAGTCGTCTACTGTCGCCACGGAATCCTTCTCCTTCAGGTAGGTCGGGCTGTAGAAACTTTATTCCATCCCGGCCCTCGCACGTTCTCTCAAAACCGCCTCAAAACCCGCAACCCCAAGGGGTAATAGAATGCCCGCAGACCCGCAAACAGATCGCCCCCGGCACAGCGTGAGCGCCGAGGGCGAGCAGGAACGGAGGTTCGTAACAACCCCGCCCATGCACCCGAAGCCTACACCTCGCCCGCAGCAGCGGAGGCAGGCCCCTCCTCCGAAGCAGCAAAAGCCAGCCCAGCCCGTGCCCTTCACTCTGGACCCCGAGGCGCTCTTCGCCAAGGCTGCCACTATCTCGAAGCCCGGCCGCGCGCTGGCAGCGCTGGCGAGCGCGGAGCACCCCGCTAGACTGTATGCCGCCGCCCTCGTTCTGCGGCGGGAGCTCAGCGCTGAGCGGCTCGCGCATACTCGGCTGACCGTAGACATTATTCGCAACCGCTTATGGCGGCGCGAGCACCGGCTAGCGCTGGCGCTCGCCATGCTGGACAGCGATACCGACGAGGAGGCCTTCGCGCTCATCGACGGCGACGGCGTGCCCACCGAAGGGCTGCCCGAGCGCATGGCTGAGTTCGAGAGCCTCCGCAAGGAGGGGGCAGCAGATGACCACTCAGGAGCAGCCAAGCGAGCTTGAGCTCACCCTATGGTCGCTTCAAGCGCTCGTGGAGCGCCTCGGCGCGGAATTGAAAGACCCCGCAACCCCGAGCGCGCGGAAGCAGGAGCTCATACGCGAGCTTCGGGGCATCCAGCGCATAGCTATTGACCTCAAGGCGCGTGCAGAAGGGTGAGCGGCTGAGCATCACCTTCGAGGGGCAAACGGTCGAGGGCGTAGTCCTGCTCGCCTCCGAGAATGGCCGCTCGCTCGTGCTCGGCTTCGAGGACACCATGCTCGGCGGCTACGGCGGCTCTATGCCAGTGCTGCGCGAGGAGGGCAGCGGCGCCTACTACGACCTCATCACCGGCAGCCGCGTCTGGCTGCGGCGGCTATGATCGGCGGCAGCCGAGCACAACCCGCCCTAGAAACCAGCCCGCGAGGGCGGCGGGCACCGGCGCCCTCTCTTCGACGCCCCACGTCTGGCTCCGATCTACCCGTGCCCCGCCGACCCGTAGCCCGCCGGCCCTGGCCTTCCCGCGCCCGGACGTGTCAGCCCGCGTCGTATAAATGAGGCGGGGTCGCCGGAGAAGTAGAGCCGTAGAGCAGGCGTTCAATCTTGCTATGCGCGCCTAGTAGCCGGCGGCCCCAACTCGCGCTAGGCTTGCCCTTGAGGAACCCCGATCATGGCTATCTCAGCTAGGAAGCGCGCGAGTCTCCCCAGCAGCGCGTTCGCCTACCCAAAACAAAGGAAATATCCCATCGACACCCCCCGGCGGGCGCGTAATGCGCTCAGCCGGGCGAACCAGGCAGGAACCTTCGGGACATACGCAACGGTCGCGCGTAAGGTGCGCGCTCGCTATGGCAAGAGCATCGCCAGCGTAACCGGCAAGGGAGGCACGAAGCCGCCGACGCGAGCCGCCCGCTCTCGGCCCATGAGCAAGGCGAACAAGGCCAGGAGCGCCGCCTATCGGCGCAGGGCCGCGACCGGCAGCGCTCGGCGGCGGAGCTCCCCGAGTCGCGCGAGCTCGCGTCGTAGCGGGCGTCGCCCCTCCCGCTCGGGAAGCATCCGGAGGCGCCGCTAATGCGCGCCGCCTGGCACCGCCTATGGCACTTCCTGTTCCATACGAGCGAGCCGAGCCATTACTGCCGGGCCATGCGAGGGCGAGCGAGCCACCCGGTGCGGCTGGTCCGTGGCTGACCGAACCTGGCGCATTATCTGTAAGCGCTGCCACGATACCTTCGCGCTCTACGTTGGCCCCACGCTCCCGAAGCCCACGGATCGAGTCGAGGTATCCCACATTCGGCATATCGACGGCAGGCCAGTAGACCGCACGGAGGTCGCGCGCTGCGATAGCTGCGACTCGGAGGCGGCAGGCGGCGTGACCTCGCCTCTGGACTGGGTGCCCGTAGAGGAGGAGAGCGCCAGTGAGCATGTATGACCGCTACGGGGGCGGCAGGAGCGAGCCGCCAGACGAGGCCTGGACGAAGCGCGCGGCTCAGCTAGTGAGCAACGCGCAGGAGCTCCAAGCCGAGTTCGACAAGGCGGGCGTGGGCATCCCTTCGGTGCAGCGGAAGCTCGCCGAGCTCGACTCGCGGCTAGTAGCCCTCGAAGCCGAGGTAGTAGCGCTCCGCGCGCAAGTCCTCGACCTCGAAGGCCAGCGCCCCTAGCTCTCCTCGGGCCGAATGAGGTCGAGCACGTCCTCGCCGCGACGCTCGCGCGGCCATACCGGCCATGCCATGAGCAGCAGCCCCGAGCTTGTGTAGACCCGCACGGCATTCTGCCAGCCGGCGATTGACTGCGCGGCTTGGACAACCACGCGGCCCGTCCGAATGCCGTCGTAGGCGAGCTCCCATTCGGTGCCGCCCAGAGTAAGCACCACCACGCGGTGCCGCTCGGCTATGTCCAGCGGGGGCAGGGGAGCGCGCCGCTCCTCCTCGTTCAGGGCGGCTACGTCGAGCCGCCAGGCGTATACGTCGATCAGTGTTTCGGCGCTGTGGCCGTAGCCTCCGTCGCCCGTGTAGTCGCGGAACCACTTATGGGCGGCGCCTCGCGCCCGGACGTAGCTGGGCGCATATTGGCGGTAGCGAACATCGCCGGCCTCGTCGTAAAGCGTGGCCTCGAATACGTTTTGCCAGCCCGCCGTAATGGGCGGGTACTCGGGAATAATGGTGCGTTCCATAGCGCCCATCCTGCTCCTCGGGCTGTACCACAACGGCAGGTTTTGGGCGCCAAGTCGCTAAATAATTGCTAAGGCTTTACTCGCTGAGTAGCTCTAGCTGCGCGAAGAGCGGGGCGTCGCTCACTATGCGGGTCGAGCCCATAGCCGAGTAGTCTGGCGAGAGCTCGCAGAGCGTAGCGTCGCGGCCGAGCCGATCCGCCACGAGCCCTACGGTGCCAGCGCCGCCGAAGGGGTCGAGCACTCGCTGAGGTACGGGCTCGGCCGTATGCTCGCAGCCCGCCCGCCAGCCTACGGTCGTATCTGCCCTGATCCACCCCGGCTTATGGCCGTCCTTCTGCCGGTTGGACCCTTGGTCATTCGCGTCGGCCTTCTCGTCGCGCTCGTCCACCACGAAGGTCTTAGCCGCCTTGCGGGTAGGCACCAGCGCGGGCTCGGTCACGCGCTCCCACGGCTTCCCGCAGGCTGGGCACTGGCCGCGCTCGCTCGTGCTGGCGCGAATCATGGGCTCTATGAGCTTGGGCGGGAAGGTCGCGTAGTGCGCGCCTGCGAAGGGCGCCGGGTTGACCACCAGCGCCAGGGCCTCGCCCTCCTCGTCCAGCATGAGCCCCTGCCATGACTCGAAGAACCAGTCCGAGTTGCGCCGATTGCGGCCCGCCTCGCTGTACTGGCGAGCGCTCATCTCATGCTTGGCGCTGTACTCCTTGCGCCCGTTCTCGCTGATGGCCGCGCTGTTCGGCCGATAGCTCGGGTGGCGCGGGTCTAAGGAGACAGTCGCCGCCCGCACGCTATCGGCGTCCCAATAGTAGGACTCGCTCTTGGCGAGCAGGAAGACGTACTCGATGGCCCCCGAGGGGCGGTCGAGCACGCTCTCGGGCATGGGGTTCCTCTTCACCCACGGAATGACCGAGCGCAGATACCACCCGTCAGCTTGGAGCGCCAGCGCCGCGCGGAAGGGGATCATTAGCAAGTCCTTCGGCTTGGCGCCGTCGATTACGGGCGGGCGCCTGCCCTGGCCGCTCAGCCACCCCCGCTGCCCTACGATCCCGCGCGGCTCGGCCGTGCTCGTGCGCCCGCCGCTGCTGTAGCTATCGCCAAGATTGAGCCAGAGCACGCCGTCCTCGCGCAGCACGCGCCGCACATGGCGGAAGCATTCCACGAGGTGCTCCACGAAGAGGGCCGGCGTAGGCTCAAGCCCGAGCCCTCCGAGCCAGGCGCCGCAGGCGCACTCCGAGCCGGCGGCGGCGCGCTGGCCGTCTGCCACGGCGCTTACGTTCGCCCACTTCGTTTGCGCCACTTGGCCCGGCTTCCTTGCCGGCAGGAGCTCGCCCCACTCGTGCGCGTGCTCGGGGTCGCCGCCCCAGACGAGCGGCGGGCTGCCGTAGTCGCGCAGGGCGTAGTAGGGCGGCGAGGTAATGACGCTCTGGACCGAGCCGGGCGCCAAGGCTGCCAGCGTCGCGCGGCAGTCGCCCTTCAGCACGGTTACGCTCACTTGCGCCCCATATTAGGCAGGGCTCCTCGGGGAGCTCAAGCCTCCTTGAGGGAGCGCGCCAGCGCTTCGAGGGCCTCCACGCGGCCGTCGCCCTCAGCGGCCAAGGCCGCGCGGTAGGCGTCCTCGTCGCGCACCGAGGCGAGCGCGTTTACTACGAGCGCGTCGAGTTGGTCGGGCGGCAGGGCTTCGAGCTCGACCTTCACCCCCCAGCGCTCGCCGCGCACGTCGGCGGCCACAGGCCAGTCCTTCGGCGCTGCGCGGTCGCTCAGGTTGAAGAACTCCCACGCGGCCTGCGGTACGGCGAGGGCCTGCTGCGCGGTAATGCCGAGGTGCCGAATGACCACGCGCGAGGGGTCGCCGCCGAGGTCATTCACGAAGGCCAGCACGTCGTCATGCAAGGCGGCGGCTATGTTCTTGAGGCCTGCGGGGTCGAAGTCGGTCAGGAGCAGCAGCAGCGTAGGCTGGTCGAACTCCCGCTGAGCGCGCACGATGCGCTGCGCGGTCTGTAGGTTCGCCTTGATCGGCACCGAGCCCGAGCCCGAGTAAACGTCCACGCCGTAGGGCGTACAGATATTGGCGAGGCGCCCTACGTTGCCCTTCGTCTCGACCCATAGCTCGATCCGCCAAGGCTGGCCCGCCTGGCGGTCTACGTGCATTCGCTTGACGAGGGCTGGCAGGGAGGCGGTCGTCAGCGGCCCATCCCGAGAGGTACGCGCGTCGTCAATGGCAGCGAAGGGGATGAGCCCGGCGCGCCGCGCCTTGGTGAGCGTAGCCACGACCATCTTCTGTAGCGCGTTCTTGTCGCGGTAGGAGGAGGGCACCCACGCGGGCAGCAGCCGGTACGTCAGCGTGCGCGGCCCTATCGGGAGGTGGTCGCTGTAGAGCCGTATCTGCCAGAGGAGGTGCGCTAGGGCGCGGCGCTCAATGGTGCCGCGCTTCGGGTGCCAGCGCGCAAACCCCTTCTCGCGGGCGCCGGGCGAGGCGAGGCGGAAGAGGAACTCGCCCGGTAGGGGGCTCACGCGGAGGCCTCGCGCTTGGCGACTTGGCGGGCAAGGGAGCCGAGCTCGCCCCACTTCTGGCCGGCGGCCTGGCCGGTCGTGCCCGTGGCCTCGCCAAGGTCGGCCCACGTAAAGCCGTTCCCGCGCAGGCCGCGCACGGCGCGGAGGATAGCCGAGTCGAGCGACTCCTGCGCCCTCACGAGGCGAGCAAAGTCTTCGAGGTCGGCGTTCTCAACTCGGGCGCCAGCCCGCGCCATCTGGCGGGCGAGGCTTGCGAGGTACTGGCTGTCGGACTGCTTGCCGCGCCGGCTCTTCCGCACGCAGGCGTCCGAGCAGTAGCTTCGGTGGCGCGGCGGGCAGGGCTCGCCGCAGATTGTGCATGGTGGTCGGGGTCGGGTTGCTGCCACTGAGGGCCTCCTTGGTGAAAGGACTCCTTTCACCAATTTCGGGTTCGTGCTCTGGTCGGGGAGCGGCTTCATCATAGCCGCATTTATTCGGGAGTTCTAGTAAGCTCGGGGCGTGAGCGAGGAGCCAACGCAGGAGCTCGAAGCTCAGCCGGCGCCAGCCGTAGAGCGCGTGGTGATCGAGCGCCCGCCAAGGCCGACGCACTGGCACTTCGAGCGCCACGGCGAATACTTCACCGAGGAAATCTCGGTTACTTACTGGGCTTGGCGGGCGGCCTTCTTGGGCGCGGGGCTGGCGCTGGGCTTCCTGGCGGGGCTTCACTGGCCTCATTAGCGCACTCAGGGCAGCGCCAGCCATTCGTGAAGTCGTGGCGCCAGCCGGCCTCGAAGAGCGCGGCCGAGGCGCTCTCGCTCACGCGCAGGCCAACCCGCAGCCCGCAGCGCATACACGCCACTTCGAGCGGCGGGCTGGCATTCACGAGCGCCCGCCGAGAATGGCCGCTAGGACCAGCACGAAGACCACCAGCGTGAAGAGCGCCAGTATGAGCTCGATGCTGCTCACGAGAGCAGCAGGCCGAGCCCGGCCAGGAAGATAGCGATGCCAAGCGTTACGTTGCTGGTCGGCGCCCAGCCGAGGAGCACGAGCAGCGCGAGAATGGCGAGCACGGCGCCTACTAGCTGGCGCGCGTGGGGAGGGCCGGGCGCCTCGGGGTCGCCGTGGTCGGCTGCTTGGCGGGAGGGCCTCATAGGGCGCCCCTGGCCAGGGCAGGGGCGCGCAATGGCTGAGGAGAGGAGCGAAGCGGCAGAGGCCCTCCGGTGGCCTCCTGCGCGCGTCCTGCGGGGCGCGTAGCGGTTGCGGGTATCACGGGGCTGCTCCTGAGCGTTGATGAGCGCGTGAGAGGCTGCTTCGGGTATGGCGCGGCGGTAGCTATCGCGCTCCTGCTCGGAGGGCTGCTGACCGCCGCCGCCCTCATAGTCGTAGTGGTTGCGCTTCTGGGCGCGGCCTTCGGCGCCCGCTGAGCGTAGCCGAACTCCCCGGCGCGGGGTTGCGCTCCTGCCGGCGGGTTTTATACAAGCGATGACGGACCGTTGCCTAAACAAAACGGCGCCCTCGCCTCTTGGATCGAAGCGAGGGCCGTTGCAGCAGGAGGTACGAGCTCCCGGTGCGCCAGCAGTCTACTTGGGTCGCGCTCACATGCCGCTCCTGCGGCGTGGGGTTTGAGCGACCCCTCTCTCAACTCCGCGCGGGCGGAGGACGCGGCCAGTATTGCTCGAAGGGCTGTCAATACGCGGGCAAGTCGGCCAAGTCGCGGGCGGCGCCGTGCCCTATCTGCGGGTCGCTCGAACGCTATGCCAGAGGGGGGTGTGTGCCATGCACGCGCCGCAGAGTCCAAGAGCGCAAATCGGACGCGCTCATTCGCTCCATAGACCGCGTATCCACGCGCGCCAGCCAGATCGTCCACCGGGCGATCAAGCGCGGCCTTCTTACTAGGCCGACCGTATGCGAGGAATGCAAGCGCTCAGGCGTGCCTATAGAGGGCGCGCACTACGACTACTCGGAGCCGCTGCGGGTGCGATGGTTGTGTCGGCCTTGCCACCGTCGGTGGGACAAGCTAGAGCCGAAGACCCTCGGCCGCAGATAAGCCCGAGCTTCGTCTTGGGCTTCGACGCGCTACACCAACAACTCGGCCCTGCTATGGGCGCGCCGCTGGAAGACGAGCACCCAGACGGCGCCGACGCACAGGTCCAGCGCACTACAACGGGCCTGGCCGTATGGCGAGAGGGCGAGGCCCCGAGCTTTACGGACGGCTGGCATACATGGCGGCTGGAACGGCCCGGAGGCGAGCAGGCACTCGCTTCTGTGTCGCCAGCCGCCACAGGCCCGCCTTCGCCTCCGCCGGGGGTTTGGGACCGCTTGGCAAGCTGCGAATCGACAGGGCAATGGAATATTAGAGGCGGCACCTATAGCGGCGGCTTGCAATTCGACCGCCAAACCTGGGCCGCCTACGGGGGCCTCGCCTACGCTCCAACAGCGGGGCAGGCCAGCCGCGCCGCGCAGATAGCCGTCGCCCAGCGCTTGCAGGCCGCGCGTGGCTGGCAACCCTGGCCGGTCTGTTCCCGGGTCGTAGGCCTGCGCTAGGCTCTTCTCAATGCAGGAAGCCCTAGCGGGGCGGATCAAGCGAGCCGCGCCCACCATTCGCCCGCGCGGGCTCGGGGCGCGCGTCGGCGTCCTGCCCTTGCAGGCGCTCCCGGTAACGCCCGAGCAGGCGCGCGAGCTCGTATGGGCGAACGAGAAGGAGAAGCCGTGGCAGCAGGCGTGCCGAGGCTGGCTCGACTTCGCGGGCTGGACGACGCACGCCGTATACGACTCGCGGCATTCGCCCGAGGGCTGGCCGGACCTTACGGCGGCCCACCCCGTGCGCGGCCTGCTGATCTTCTTC
>Ga0126378_10002042_pt1 | contig 14970 bp, 15 predicted proteins | sample PanSoiMetPlot_23_FD_92587 | JGI IMG/M metagenome (GOLD analysis project Ga0126378, IMG submission 92587) | Tropical forest soil microbial communities from Panama - MetaG Plot_23 | ecosystem: Environmental > Terrestrial > Soil > Tropical forest > Bulk soil | place: Panama | collected 2016-02-17 | reverse complement strand
TTCGCTCGGCAAGGACGCGCCCTGCACGCGCCCGATCGAGCGGTTCGGAGACATTATCGCGCAGCCGATCCTTGGCGGACTACACCATCGATATGCACGAATCTGAGTTCTCGGAAGCCACAGCATTCGGTTCCGAGAAGCACGGGAGGCTCGCATGAGCGAGAGGCAGAGCAAGAACGGTGGCGAGAGGGCTGAACTACATGATGCGCTCTACCAGCAGATCACATCTAGCAGTGGTGAGGCCATCAACGTCGCACTCGGTCTGGTCGACGAGGCCGATAAAGCGGCGCAGAAGATGGTCGCTGAGTGTGAGACACTGCTCGGGGCGGTCAGGCAAGGCACCGAGCAGATACGCAGCGAGCTGCGCGAGAAGATGGTCGAATTCGCAACCGTCATGCGCGACTACAGCGAGGAGATCGCGGCGAAGAACAGGGCCTATGTCGAGGCGGCGCGCAACACCACCGACATGATCAGCTCGCATATTGAAGCCGTGCGGGCGGCAATGAAGGGAGTCGCGCATAAGGTTGCACCAACTGCCGTGCGGGAAGCCGCCCTCATCGAACTGAGCAAAACGCTCAAACAATGAACGACCAGACCGACCTTGGCGACTAACCCAACCTTGAGAAGGCTCGAGCAAGGAAGGCGAGGGGCGCAGGCTTGGCTGATCGACAAGCTGCTCGAGCGTGGCTGAGGGCTACACTGCGCGCGCGGGCGACCAGACTTAAAATAGGTCGCGAATAGAAGGGAATTCAAATACTGGAGAGAAAAGCTCGTTCACGCGACGCCGCGCGACGTAAAGTTTGTAACCTTGCTCGCCCCGTGCTCAGTGGGGGCACGGGTAGGCCTCTCCCAGCGCTCGGAACACCGCCACTACAGCATTGCCCAGGAGTTCGCTGGGATGCGCGCGCGCATATCGGACGAACGATCGAATGAGCTGCAGCGTCGTCGTCTGCTCCGGCGGACATGCACCCATAATCCGGTGCCCGTTTTCATCGGCGAGCACCGGGAGGTCCTGCATCGCCCGCATATATCCCCAACAGGTCAGCGCTTCCCGCGTGCGTGGGATGTAGATGTGCCGCCCGGCGCCCTTAGCGCCGCGCTCGAGGCTTTGACAATAGCCTGCCAGCTCGTGTGCGTGTTCGACTGCGGCCGCGCTCCATGCAAACGCGACGGCCGTAACCAGCCCAATCGACAGGATGCGCGCATTTCTCATCGGCAGCTTGCGCCGTCTCGAATCTGAGGCGTGCCCGGTATTTCGATCCCAGAGCAGCTTTCCGGTCGAGAAAGCCAATGAGCCGCGTCTCATCCTTAAATTTAACCGCTACGGGTCCTGCAGGTACCCGAAATGTTGGGCAGCCGAACCTGGAATTGGTCCCCTTGTCCGCTCTCAAAGAAATAGGCCGGCCGACGCGCCTTGACGAGCTGCCCGAGGCGGGCCCTCGAGGTAGCGTTTCATCAATGGTTAGTCGCTCACCACAGGCACGACGCTGACACGAGCAAGGCCGGCAAATCCAAGCGCGTCCGCACCGGCCTTGGACAGATCAATGCAGCGGCCTTTAACATAAGGCCCTCGGTCCGTGATCGTGACCGTGACGGCGTGACCACTCTTCTTGTTGGTGACCTTGACCTTGGAACCAAAGGGCAGCGATTTGTGCGCAGCTGTCATGGCGTTATTGTTGAGAGGGATGCCGCTGGCAGTTTTGGTTCCAGATTGCGACGAATCACCCATGGCGTAGACAGATGCGACACAGTCTTCGGCACGAACTGGAATGTCGAGGAAACAGATTACGAGCACGGCGATCAACCGTCGCATGCGTGATCCACGATTTATTTGGCTCGACCCGCCCCGTGCCGAGCTAAAATTCGCGGTTGCAGCGAAGCGCGGCTGCAAGACGCCGATTAGCTAATCAAACGGTGAGCGGCGGTGTTGGTTCCTTAAACTAGAGGGCAAAAAAACCGGCGGTCAGTCGCTTCTGGTAAGGGCTCTGATCGCGCGCAGCAATGCTGAAATCTGTCGACGCCGCTCAATGGCCTCCGCCGTGTAGCGTCCATGTTTAAAAGTTCTTATTTCTTTTCGGTGCTCCAGAGATAGTCCTCCGTGCATGCCGCCATTCGGCATGGCTAGCGCTCGGCACGAGGTTCGGCTCCGCGTTCAGGCTCCGCCCACAATTCGGCCGGAATCCTGGAAATTTGAACGAGCGTTCAAGGCGATGTTTTGCGACGACATTTCCTCAGTTCGAGTCTCACAGTCCGGTTTCCGTGGGCTAAAATGGCCCGGGTGGTGCGCCACATGTACGCAGGAATTCGCGTATAAGCGCTGCCAACTAGTCCGGAAAGGGGGCGCAAGCGGCATCAGCGCGGTGATGTCAGCGATCGTGAAGCGATCGCCCGCGACAAACTGGTGTCGGTTCAGTTCACGATCCATCCGTTCGAGTCGTTGATGCGCGAGCGCGCGCTGTGCTTTACCGTAGTCCGGGAATTGCTTGAAACGGCCCTGAAAGATCGAACTCGTATTTTGAATCGTGTGTCCGATTGCGGAGAACAACTCCAGTCCATCCGCCGATTCCACATTTCGATCTGCGACTGTTCGCCAGGCCGCGTCCCAACAGGTTTCCCCTGTTTCTGCTGCTCGCTTCTCACCGTTGGCACACCGAGGCGCTCGGGTCGTCGGCACAGATACGCTCCGTATCTCGGTCGTGTTGCAGGTATCGAGTGATGACCAAGAGTGCGAGCAGGGAAGCGAGGATAATCCAAATGTTAATGCGCATCAGAGCAGCCCTGCCCCGGCGTGGAGTTTGGGCACGTAAAGTCGATTTGCTATATATAAGAGACCAATTCAGGCCTCGGCACTGCACGAGGAGAAATAGCAATGGCCATTAGCTCTCAAGATGCCGACAAATTCCGGCCAAAGCATGCGGAGTGAACTTCTAGCGCTATTCGAAGCCGCGCGCGACCATCCAGCTCGTGCAACAGAGGAACTTGCGCAATGGTTAGACTCGGTTAACGACGATCTCGCCGATGAGATTGCGCGTGAGGTTGCGGAGGAAGCCGGTCGCAAGGCCGGGCGGTAAGACCCTGGCGGCTCGCCGGAGGCTACGCGCCGAGCGTTCAACAAGCGCTTTCTGCTCGATCTGGCGGAAGATTGGCAGCAGCATGGGCGGGAGGTTTTCAAGCGGGTGCGGCGCGAGTCGCCGGCTGCGTATTTGAAAGTCTGCGCAATGCTGGTCCCGCGCGAGATGCAGATCGAGCATACCGGCGGTGTCAAGGCGATGACCGATGAGCAGCTCGAACGGTCGTTGGAGTTGATCGAGGAGATGATCGCCAAGCGGGATGCGGCTGCAAATGCGAAGGTTATTGAGGGGGACAGCCGGAAACTGGAGTAGTCTCGTGCGGATTGGCCCGGCCTCTATTGCCGGCGCGGCGTGCATGCAGAATCGCGAGATCCTGAGATCTAATCTTACGTGCGGGCGGTGAAAGCGGGGCAACGTTAATGTCCTGCGGTATGCGCCATAATGTTTCCGGGTCCAAAGCCGGCTCAGACCGAGCATGGGGAATGTGACTTAACCCGCGCTGCTCGAATTCCAGCCCGACTGCAAGAACCAGATCTGGCATCAGCATCGCCATTTGAAATGGGCCGAACTGATCGACGCTGAGCCCGAAGGGCCCGAACGGTTCATTACCAGCCCTCGTGCGCGCTTCCGCGCAAATCACAGTTGCAGAAGTGACGAGGTGCGCAACGTCCTTGTACCTGTCCCACAACAGCCACAGGCTCGCGGCCCCAGTACCTCTGCTCTCGGCATTCGCCTCCACTAATGTGATCGCCTTTCCTATACTTGGACCCCCACGCCGCTTTTGGTGCTTCCCATCCATCAGGTCGCGGTAGGTATGAAAAATGTCGGCAACACGAAGCCACTCATATTGGATTCGGCGAAGCCGGGCCGGCACGGTTTTTGAGTCCTCCGGCCAACTTCTGAGGATGCGCAGCCCCTCATCGCGTGCCGCTACGTCGTTTGGCCATCCCATACAGCCGACCAAAGAGATCGCTTGCTCCGGCCAGAGCACGATTGCCTGGCTCAGGCGAGCCTCGAAGAGATTCTCCAGATCGGGATTTTCAAGTCTCCGCGGAAAAGGCGGGATTTCCATTACGCGCATGTTTGTCCTAATTGATAGCGTCGAGAACCCGGTCACTGCTGCGAACAGCGGCCTCTCACGCGCCGATCAAATAATCATTGTCTCGATGTCAAGCAAGAAACTGACCCGGTTCGAATCAGGCTCTCAATGAGATCAGGTCTCAAATCGCGCGGGAAAAGCGGTATTTCCATCAAACGCGTGTGTTTAAAGCCCAATGCGTCTCGCGCTGAGTCGACAGGGTCGATTCGGGCGATAGGCAGGCCACGATCAAGACTACTCCAGTTTTCTAGCCCACCTCTCTGAGGCTTGCTTCCGGCTTGCTAAGTGTCGTTTGGGCCGTGCTTTACCAGGACACGCGCTCAGCAGAAACAAACGCGCCACCACGGACGCTCACTATGAGGCGGATGGCCGCTTCCAAGTTCGGCAAGTCGCCGTTCGAATCAGACCGGGGTCGTCAATCTTTGGCGCCCGCAAGGCGCAGGGGTTCGCGTCCTAGCCAAAGGATTGGCCGTCCCCCTCGTCGCCGCTATCGCCTTGGCTTGCGTCCACTACCGCTTCTGCTGCAATCCAGGGTCTTTCGGGGTGGCAAGCTTCCGAAACGCAAGCTCAAGTATTTTGCCTGTTTCGTCGCCGTTTAGTCTCCGAGCGGTCGCTTTGAAGCGCTTGGATTGTGCTTTGTCGTTCGCCGTTCTTTTGGATTGGTTCCTACTCTTGCCATAGGGCCTCTCGCGTGCGGTAAGTCAGGCGCTTCCCGATGACGCCTCGAATCGCGCGAGAACGTGCGCTGAACGTGTTACACGGACATTCTGCGGACAGTAGATGTCAGGGTTGGATCGTTTCCCGCGCTAAGTAGTCGATGCTACTGGCGCGCCCGGCGAGATTCGAACTCACGACCTCTGCCTTCGGAGGGCAGCGCTCTATCCAGCTGAGCTACGGGCGCGCGAAGATACGTCATTAGCCGATCGCTTCCGGCCCGGCAATTGCGAGATGGGCGTGATAGGGATTGTCCGCGGCCCCTTTTCTGTCGCGGCCGCGCGAAGTGCGGCAAAGGCAATCGCGAGCCTGTTCGCCGGGCCCCGATCGGCGAGGCCCTTGAATTGAGCAAATGAACGTGGGCATGAAAGGCAAGCTCTTCCGCAAAGGCGGGCGAAATCGCAAGCCGCCGCCTTGGCGGGAAGAACGCATCAGCCAAGCCTGGAGTACCCCCATGTCGCAGACCGCCGAGACGCGCAGGCATCGGTCGGCAGCACCGCAATGCGAGGAGGCCGCCTTCAACTGGGAAGACCCGCTCGACCTCGAAAGCGAGCTGAGCGAAGAGGAGCGCATGGTGCGCGACACCGCGCGCGGCTATGCCCAGAACAAGCTGTTCCCGCGCGTGCTCCTGGACAATCGCGAGGAGCGCTTCGATCGCGGCATCATCTCGGAGATGGGCGCGCTCGGCCTGCTCGGACCGACGATTCCGGAAGACTACGGCGGTGCCGGGGTCGGCTATGTGGCTTACGGACTGATCACGCGTGAGATCGAGCGCGTGGACTCGGGCTACCGTTCGGCCATGTCGGTGCAGTCCTCACTCGCCATGCACCCGATCTTCGCCTATGGCAGCGAAGCGCAGCGCAAAAAATATTTGCCGAAGCTCGCATCTGGCGAGATCGTTGGATGTTTCGGCCTAACCGAACCGGATCACGGTTCCGATCCAGGCTCGATGGTCACCCGCGCGCAAAAGGCGCCCGGCGGGTACCGGCTCACCGGCACGAAGATGTGGATCACCAACGCGCCGGTTGCAGACATTGCGGTCGTATGGGCCAAGCTCGATGGCGTCATCCGCGGGTTTCTTGTCGAGCGCGATACAAAAGGTCTGTCCACACCCAAGATCGAGGGCAAGCTTTCACTGCGCACCTCGATCACCGGCGAGATCGTGCTCGAGGATGCCTTCGTGCCGGAAGAGAATCTGTTGCCGAATGCCAAGGGACTTGCCGGCCCCTTTGGCTGCCTCAACGTGGCACGTGCTGGCATTGCCTGGGGCACCATCGGGGCAGCGGAGTTCTGCTGGCATCGGGCGCGCCAATACGCGCTCGACCGCAAGCAGTTCGGCCGCCCGCTCGCCGCCAATCAGCTGATCCAGAAGAAGCTCGCGGACATGCAGACCGAGATCACGCTCGGCCTGCATGCGGCGCTCCGGCTGGGCCGGCTGTTGGAAGAGGGACGCGCCGCGCCGGCTGCGGTGTCGCTGCTCAAGCGCAACAATTGCGGCAAGGCGCTCGACATCGCCCGCTTGGCGCGCGACATCCACGGCGGCAACGGCATCTCGGACGAATTTCACGTGATGCGCGTGCTGTGCAATCTGGAGACCGTCAATACTTACGAAGGCACACACGACATTCACGCGCTGATCCTCGGGCGCGCGCAGACGGGCATTCAGGCATTTACCGACCGCTAGTTCCGGAAGCTCGACCCGCGCAACTCACTTCGTTCGTTCCCGCGTAAGCGGGAACCCAGAGGCCGCAGTCCGTGGCCCTGGACCCCCGCTTGCGCGGGAGCGAATGGAGGTTGTGGGTCGCATCCGAACAACGGGACTGCGCTGCGATTTGTTGGCGAGCGAAGAACCGTCAGGCGCGCGATGCCGGGCTGCTTATTTGTGGCGCGGTGCAAGCGCCACGAGACGGCGGACCATGGCGCTTTGTGGATCCGCCAGGGCATCGATCACCGTGAAATGGTTCATCCCGGCGGCCGCCTCGTAGCGGGTCTGCGCGCCAGCCTTGCCCCAGCTGTCGGCGACCGTGCGGCTCTGGCGCAGGAACTCGCTCGATTCAAGCGCCCCCGCGAGCGCATCGAACACGCGGCCTTTTCGGTGCCGGCCAGAACAGCGGTCGAAACACGGCGCGCCTCGGCCTCGTCGAGACGCAGATCCTGCGCCATTTGAATGCCGACGAGCGGGGTGAGATCGAAAAGTCCGGAGATCGAGTAGGCGGCTGGCACGAGATCGGCCGGCGCTTTCGGATAAAGCGACTGCCAGTCGGTCGCCACCATTGCGGCGGCGAGGTGTCCGCCCGCCGAGTGGCCGTAAATCAGCGTGCGCTCCCCCGTGCGCAGCCACAGAAACAAACATGCGTGCCGGATCTGGTCGATAATGTCGGCGATGGTCCACTCCGGACAGAGATCGTAGCCGACGACGCCAACCGCCACGCCATGGGCATTGAGCCCGCGCGCCATATGGCTGAACAGGGAAGGATCGAGCGAGCGCCAGTAACCGCCATGGATGAACAGCGCAAGCGGCGCAGTCATCCCGCGGCGCGGTGAAAACGGTCGATGAATTGACGCAGCGACGATCCGTAGCTCAATCCGAGCTCGGCGCGCCGTTCCTTCATCGCTTCGGCCCGGTAATCCTCCGCCTCGCGCGTCCAGCGCGCGAAGATTTCGGGATGCTCGGGCACGCGGGCGCGGTTGTTGTATTCCGTTTCGTAGTCGACCGGCATGCGCTCTCCCCGATGCCTCTCTATCACCTCTTTCCCACTGCGGGGAGTGCCTTGCCTTTCGATGAATCGCAGCTATGTCTGGCGCCATGAGAGTCGACGGCAGGGATATGCGCACCATCTGGGTCGAGCCGGATGGCTGGTCGGTCGGTATCATCGATCAGACCGCGCTGCCGCATCAGTTCACGACCGTCCGCCTCTCGAGCGTGGAGGATGTCGCGCGTGCGATTGCCATCATGCAGGTACGCGGCGCGCCACTCATTGGCGCGACGGCAGCTTATGGAGTGGCACTGGCGCTGCGGGCGGATGCCTCCGATGAAGCGCTCGAGCGGGCCTGCGCAATGCTCGCCGCCACGCGTCCGACCGCCGTCAACCTCAAATGGGCGCTCGACGAAATGGTGGCGGTGGTGCGCAACCGCCCGCGCGAGGAACGGCTCGGCGCCGCCTATCGCCGCGCAGCCGAAATCTGCGAGGAGGATGTGGCCATCAATCAGGCGATCGGTCGCCATGGCTCAAACTTAATCGCCGCGATCGCCGCGAAGAAGGAGGCGGGCCAGCCGACGCAAGTGCTCACGCATTGCAACGCGGGCTGGCTCGCCACTGTCGACTTCGGAACCGCTTTGGCGCCGGTCTATGTGGCCCACGATCGCGGTGTCGCGGTCCACGTATGGGTCGACGAGACACGCCCGCGCAACCAAGGCGCCGCGCTCACCGCTTGGGAGCTTGGCCAGCACGGAGTGCCGCACACCGTGATCTCGGACAATACCGGCGGCCACCTGATGCAGCACGGTATGGTCGATATAGTGGTGGTGGGGGCGGACAGGGTCACCGCCGATGGCGACGTCTGCAACAAGATCGGCACTTATCTCAAGGCGCTCGCCGCTAAGGACAATGGCGTGCCGTTCTATGTCGGGCTGCCGTCGCCGACCATCGACTTTTCGATCGCGGATGGAGTTGCCGAGATTCCGATCGAACAGCGCGCCGCCGACGAAGTCGCAACCGTGACCGGCCGCACCGCCGACGGCCGCGTTGAGACGGTGCGCATCGTGCCGGAAGGCTCGACGGTGGCAAATTACGGCTTCGACGTGACGCCGGCCCGCCTGGTCAGCGGCCTCATCACCGAACGCGGCATCATCGCGCCGCAGCGGGACGCACTCGCCGCCGCTTTCGCCGAACGCGCGCAGGGAAATATACCGCCGTCCCCGCGCAAGAGCCTGTGAAGAAATCGGCCCGGCGGCAGTCGAATTGCGTATCACGGGCATGTTGATGGAATTGGTTCCAGGCAAGTAGAGTTGGCCCCAGCGCGCCGAAATGAGTGGGCTGGGAGTGCAGCGTCATGCGTGGCATTCGGCTTCGTCCTCTAAGCGTCCCCTTGCCAGGGCTGATTCATTCGATGAGTTTGAGTTCACTCAGCGCCGCGCTGCCCGTTGATGGCCGGCAATCACCGGCCGCGCTCGCGATCGCGCGCGGGACCACGGGGCTTCTGCATTCGCTTGGATTCTCTGTGGTGAGCGAACTCGCGCTCGCATCCGGCCGGCGCGCCGATCTGGTGGCGCTCGGAGGAAACGGCGACGTGTGGATCGTGGAGATCAAGTCGTCGATCGCCGACTTTCGCGCTGACCAGAAGTGGATGGATTATCGGCTGCATTGTGATCGGCTGTTTTTCGCGACCACGCTCGAGGTGCCGTGCGATATCTTTCCACTCGACGCCGGCCTGGTCGTTGCGGATGCCTACGGCGCATCCATCGCATGCGAGGCGCCAGAGCACCGACTCCATCCCGCCACCCGCAAGACCATGACGCTGGCCTTCGCACGAGCGGCGGCGCTACGCCTCTCGGCGCTGGCGGATCCGGAAGGCGCAGTTGCGAGATCAGTTACCCCGGACTGACCCGCCTAAACCTTGGTGGGCGTATCGCGCTTACGACCGGCCAATCACTTCGGCGCGCGCTTGGCCAGAATGCGCTGCAGGGTGCGGCGATGCATATTGAGCCGGCGTGCCGTCTCGGAGACGTTGCGGCCGCAAAGTTCGTAGATGCGCTGAATGTGCTCCCAGCGGACCCGATCGGCCGACATCGGGTTTTGCGGCGGCTCGGCTTTGCGGCCGTCGAGCGCGAGCAGCGCTGCGACCACGTCATCGGCATCCACCGGCTTTGACAGATAGTCGACGGCACCGAGCTTCACCGCGTTCACGGCGGTTGCGATGTTGCCGTAGCCGGTGAGGATGATGGCGCGTGCGTCGGGACGCCGACGTTTGAGCGCGGAAATGACGTCAAGGCCGTTGCCGTCCTCGAGTCGCATGTCCACGACGGCAAAAGCCGGCGATATTGTCTCAAGTTGGGCCAGCCCGTCGGCCACCGACTCGGCGGTGGTCACGATGAAGCCGCGGCCTTCCATGGCGCGGGCGAGCCGCTGCAAGAAGGACTTGTCGTCTTCGACGATGAGCAGCGAGCGATCGGCCGGTATTGCCGCGGCCAAATCGGCCATCGCCATGTACGCCTCCGCAACGTGGCGTCGCCGCACCGAGCAAGGCGCCGCGACGATTCGCCCCAACTTCGTGCAGCTAATCTAGGAACCTGCCGCCTAACCTCAAGTGAATAATCGATAATGAATGCGGGCGAGCGGAGGGGCTTTTAGGAAAAGACACGGAGCGGCAGTGCTTTAGAGGCCAGCTTTCACGAAGCGAACGCCATTGCACGTTCGAAGTCGCCGCGGCCCCAGCGCACGCGCACGATCGCGCCTCGATCGGGAAATGCGCGGTTCTCGAAATCGAGCGTCGCGCCCGAGCGCTCTAGCAAGGTCTTGGCAATGAAAAAGCCAAGCCCAAGCCCACTCGCCTCCCCGTCGAGATTTTGCCGCCGGCGGTTTGTGACATAGGGCTCGCCAATGCGGTCCACGACCTCGGGGGCAAATCCCGGGCCATCGTCGGTGATGGTGACGGCGACGTCCTGACCGCTCCAAGAGGCCGCCACCTCGACCCGCTCGTGGGCGAAATCAATCGCGTTCTCGAGCAGGTTGCCGAGACCGTAGAGGATCGCGGGATTGCGGCCGCCGACCGGTTCGGCCGTCTCCCCCGCCGACAATGCGACGTTTATGGCGACGCCGAAGTTGCGATGCGGGGCAATCACCTCTTCGATCAGCGTGGATAGTTTCATGCGGTCGAACGGCGCACCACTCGAGAGTTCGGTCAGCTTCGCCAGAATCGCGCGGCAGCGTTTGGCCTGCTCGCTCAAGAGGCGCACGTCTTCCGCATATTCGGAATCAGGCTTGATCGCCAGCTGCAGTTCCTTGGCGATGAGCGTGATGGTGGCAAGCGGTGTGCCCAGTTCATGAGCGGCGGCGGCCGCCAGCCCATCGAGCTGGGAGAGGTGCTGTTCGCGTGCAAGCACCAATTCGGTCGCCGCCAGCGCGTCGGCAAGCTGGCGGGATTCCTCGGTGATCTGCCAGGCATGCAGGCCGATGAAGGCGATTGCAAGCAAGAGCGAAAGCCACACTCCCATGACATAGGTCGCGGGCAGTTCGAGCGGCGGCTCGGTGTCCCAAGGCAGCGGCTCGTGCACGAACACGAGCACGGTGGCGCAGGCAACGGCGAAGCCGCCGAGCATCAGCGTCATCCGCGCCGGCAACGCGGTGGCCGAGATCAGAACAGGTCCGAGGAAAAGGAACGCGAACGGATTCTCGAGCCCGCCGGTGAAGAACAAGAGCACCGCGAGCTCGGCGATGTCGAAGGCCAGCAGCCATGCCGCCCGGTCCGGCTCGAGCCGCTGGGTCATCGGGAAGCGAACGCGCAAAGCGACGTTGAGCCAGGCGGCGAGCGCGATCACTGCAAGACACGGCCAGATCGGCAGCTCGTAATCGAGGCCGAAATAGACCACCAGCACGGCAGTGCTCTGGCCGATGACCGCGAGCCAGCGCAGCCGCACCAGGGTGTCAAGGCGCACGCTGCGTCCGGTGCGGTGGGCTTCCTCGGGAGGCTGGTCGGTCATGTCCAACAATGTACGCCTTCGCCGCACGTGCTCAACCATCGACAGTCGGCTTCGGCGCGCGGGACAAATGGGCGCCCATGCCCCTTGCCTCGTGCGCGGCGCCGCGCCACATCTGCGGTTCCGCGCAGGCGACCTCATGTTGAAAACCGTCGAGCCCGCCATTGCCGTCGACCAGCTGGTGAAGGTCTACAAGACCACCCGCGCGGTTGACGGCATTTCCTTCGCGCTCGAACCTGGTTCGGTCACCGGACTGCTCGGCGGCAACGGCGCCGGCAAGACCACCACCATCGCGATGATCATGGGTCTGATCACGCCGACCTCCGGCACGGTGAAAGTGCTCGGCGCCGAGATGCCGCGCCAGCGCTACCAGGTGCTTCACGAGATGAATTTCGAGAGCCCATATGTGGACATGCCGCACCGTCTGACCGTGCGGCAAAACCTCAAGGTATTCGGGCGGCTCTACGCGGTGGACGATCTCGGCGGCCGCATCGCGGCGCTCGCTCGCGAGCTCGATCTCTCGGAATTTCTCGACCGGCCAACCGGCAAGCTTTCGGCCGGGCAGAAGACCCGCGTCGCGCTCGCCAAGGCGCTGATCAATTCTCCGCGGGTGCTGCTGCTCGACGAGCCCACCGCCTCGCTCGACCCGGACACCGCCGACTGGGTGCGCGGTCACCTCGAACGGTTTCGCAAACAGCGAGGTGCCACCGTGCTGCTCGCCTCCCACAACATGGCCGAGGTCGAGCGCCTGTGCGAGCGCGTCATCATCATGAAGCAAGGGCATATCGAAGACGACGACACGCCGCAGCGGCTCTTGGTGCGCTACGGCCGCCAGACCATGGAAGAGGTGTTTCTCGACGTCGCGCGCGGCCGCGGCGAGGCACGCCAGGCTGCGCAATGAGGGCGCCTGCGATCAGTGCGGTGAGCTTGGCACCACACCGCGTCGCCGCGATGGTGCTGCGCTACGTTTATCTGTTGCGCTCGTCCTGGACCCGGCTTCTCGAGCTGATCTATTGGCCGGCGGTCCAGCTTTTCGTCTGGGGCTTTCTGCAGTTCTACATCGCCCAGAATTCCGGGTTTTTCGCGCGTGCCAGCGGCATTTTCATCGCCGCCGTGCTGATGTGGGACGTGCTGTTCCGCGGGCAGCTTGGTTTCTCGGTGTCGTTCCTGGAAGAGATGTGGTCACGCAACCTGACCAACCTGATGATCAGCCCGCTGCGGCCGATCGAATTCGTTTGCGCGCTGATGATCATGAGCCTTATCCGCCTCGCCATCGGAATGCTGCCGGTGACATTCCTGGCGATGGCCTTCTTCGGCTTCAACGTCTACAGCCTGGGGCTCGCGCTGGCGGCCTTCTTTTTGAACCTGATCCTGACGAGTTGGGCCGTCGGCATCGTCGTCGCGGGTGTGCTGTTGCGCAATGGCATGGGTGCCGAATCTCTCGCCTGGACGCTGATGTTCGTGCTCATGCCGCTCACTTGCGTCTATTACCCGGTCAGCGTGTTGCCGGACTGGCTGCAAGTGCTCGCCTGGACGTTGCCGCCGACCTACGTCTTCGAGGGCATGCGTGCGCTGCTGATGGAGCACGTCATACGCGTCGATCTGATGCTTGAGGCGTTTGTGCTCAACGCGCTTTATTTCGGCGCGGGCGTACTGGCGTTCCTCGCCCTGCTCAAGAGTGCACGGCGGGTCGGGTCATTACTGCAGACCGGCGAATAGCTCGGGTTCCCGGCGATTTTGACATGCCAGCGTTGCTGCGACGCAAAAGCGCCAAGCGACCGCGAAGTCATTATTTATGTTGCGGGAACGGGTGGATAACCCGCCGGAGACATTGACTATATGGCAGATTCACGACAGTATGTTGCAGTGCGGCAAAAGCCGCTGAGGGCCGGGTCAATGGCGATTGGCGAATTCGGGGGCGCGCCGCTCGCAACGGGCCCGATGTATGCGGCGCCGGCCTACTGGCTCTATGAAATGAGTCAGGCCGCGCTCAACCCCTCGCGCGCCTTTGCCGATGCCGCGCGGCTGTTCTTCCGTAACCCGGCCAACCCTCTGTCCTACACCGCCTTCGGCAAGACCATGGCTGCGGGACTGGAACTCTTCGAGCGCTCGACCCGTCGCTATGGCAAGCCGGAATGGAACATCAACGCGACGGTCGTCGGCGGGGAGCGCGTGCCCGTGCATATCTCGGTTGTGTGGGAGCGCCCGTTTTGCCGGCTCCTGCATTTCGAGCGCGCCTTCGAACACCCACCCCGCCGCCCCCAGCCTCGTCTGCTCATCGTCGCCCCCATGTCGGGACACTATCCGACGCTGTTGCGCGGCACGGTCGAGGGCTTTCTGCCAAATCACGACGTCTACCTCACCGAATGGGTCGACGCCCGCATGGTCCCGGTCTCGCAAGGTGCGTTCGATCTCGACGACTACATCGATTACCTGATCTCGATGCTGCATTTGCTCGCTGGCGACGTGCACGTGCTTGCGGTGTGTCAGCCGTCGGTCCCGGTGCTCGCGGCGGTCGCCTATATGGAGGCTGACGAGGACCCCTATGTTCCCCATTCCATGGTGCTGATGGGCGGTCCTATCGATACCCGCGTCAATCCGACGGTGGTGAACATTCATGCGGAACGCCGCGGCGTCGACTGGTTCCGCCGCAACGTCATTACCAAGGTGCCGTTTCCAAATCCTGGATTCATGCGCGACGTTTATCCGGGATTTTTGCAGCTGCACGGCTTCGTGAGCATGAATCTGGATCGCCACATCGAGGCGCACCGCAAACTGTTCCTTCATCTCGTACAGGGCGATGGTGATTCCGCGCAGAAACATCGCGAGTTCTACGATGAATATCTCGCGGTCATGGATCTCGCGGCCGAGTTCTATCTGCAGACGGTGGACACCGTGTTCGTCCGCCATGCCTTGCCGAAGGGCGAGATGACCCATCGCGGCGTTCGCGTCGACCCGACGAAGATCCGTCGCGTCGCCTTGCTCACGGTGGAAGGCGAGAATGACGACATTTCCGGTGTCGGTCAGACCGAGGCGGCGCACCGCCTGTGTGTCAATATCCCGCCGGAGCGTAAGGCGCACTGGCTGCAGCCGGCCGTCGGCCATTACGGTGTCTTCAACGGCTCGCGGTTTCGTTCTGAAATTGCACCCCGTGTCGCGGATTTCGTGCTTTCGAACAACGCAGGAGTCGCGCGAGGCGCCAGTCGGCGCGCGCCGACCAAAATTGCGGGGGCAGCGCTGCGCACCATGTCGGCGCCCGCCATGGCCAGCGCGGCAAACGAATAGGAATCTGCGAAAAGGCGTTCGCCGAATAGGCGGCCGTCGCGCCGTATATGCCCCTTAAGCCGCGTCGTGCCGCGCTTTCCGCATGATTCGTCATGTGGAGCATC
>Ga0126378_10002041_pt1 | contig 14977 bp, 9 predicted proteins | sample PanSoiMetPlot_23_FD_92587 | JGI IMG/M metagenome (GOLD analysis project Ga0126378, IMG submission 92587) | Tropical forest soil microbial communities from Panama - MetaG Plot_23 | ecosystem: Environmental > Terrestrial > Soil > Tropical forest > Bulk soil | place: Panama | collected 2016-02-17 | reverse complement strand
CTCTCGCACCCTATCATTCTGCAGAATATTCAAGAATGGTAGGCCCGTGGGGACTCGAACCCCAGACCTCTACCGTGTCAAGGTAGCGCTCTAACCAACTGAGCTACGGGCCTGCAAGTGAATTCAGTGTAGCACGAGTGAGACAGGTTACGGCTGCGTGGCAGCGCGCAGCAATGATACGCAAAAGAGCCTCGAAACAGGACAAGCACCGCCCGCTCTTGAGACGTGCCTCACTCGAGGGCAACGCCGGACTGGCGAAAATCGTGAAGCTCGCGTCGTTGCGCGTTAGACTCTATTCCGCATTTAACGGAAATGCCGCCGGAGCCAGCTTATCGACTGGGCTCTCTCACGGAGCGCTGAATATGGCTGTTCGAACCATCATCGAACCGTTTCGCATCAAGAGCGTCGAGCCGATCCATGGCGCTCTGTCCGCCGAGCGCAAAAGACTACTGGAGGACGCGGGCTACAATTTGTTTCTTGTCCCGTCCGACGCCATCCTGATTGACCTGCTCACGGACTCCGGAACCGCGGCGATGTCCACCGAACAGTGGGCCGCTATGATGCGTGGCGATGAATCCTACGCGGGCTCGCCGAGCTTCACCCGCTTTCGCGATGCCGTGCAGGGCATTTTCGGCTTTCGTCATGTGATTCCCACGCATCAGGGCCGCGCCGCAGAACGCATCCTGTTCAGCGTCATGTGCAAGAAGGGCGACGTTGTGCCAAACAACACGCATTTCGACACCACGCGCGCCAATTGCGAATTCGCCGGCGCCGAAGCCCTCGATCTACCCGTTCCGGAAGCCAAAGAGCCTTCGCGCATGCACCCTTTTAAAGGAAACATGGATACGGCAAGCCTCGCGGAGGCCATTGCACGCCATGGAGCCCAAAAAATTCCCCTGGTGATGCTCACCATCACCAACAATTCCGGCGGCGGCCAGCCGGTCTCCATGGAGAACATTCGTTCGGTCAAGGAAATCTGCAAGAAGCATGGCATCCCTCTGTATGTCGACGCCTGCCGTTTTGCGGAGAACGCTTACTTCATCAAGCAGCGTGAGCCGGGTTACACCGACAAATCGCCGCTTGAAATCGCACGCGAGATCTTTTCGTATGCCGATGGTTGCACCATGTCCGCGAAAAAGGACGGCATGGCCAATATCGGCGGTTTCCTCTGCACCAACGATGACCTCCTGGCGCAGCAGCAAAAAGACCTCCTCATCCTCACGGAAGGCTTCCCCACTTACGGAGGCCTCGCGGGGCGCGACCTGGAAGCCATTGCCGTGGGGCTGAACGAAGCACTCGAAGAGGAGTATCTGAAATACCGCGTCGCTTCCACCGCTTTTCTTGGAAATCACATTGCCAAGGAAGGCGTGCCTATCGTGCAGCCACCCGGTGGACACGCCATCTATCTCGATGCCCGGGCTTTTCTGCCTCACATTCCTCCTCCGCGGTTTCCCGGCATCGCCCTGGCCAATGAGCTGTACCTGGAAGGCGGCATTCGCTCGGTCGAAATCGGCACGCTAATGTTCGGTGAACATGCCGCGATGGACCTTGTCAGACTCGCAATTCCGCGCCGGGTTTACACCCAAAGCCATATCGAGTACGTTGTGGAGGTTATTCTCGAGGTTTGGCACCGGCGTGAGCAAATTCGAGGCTATGAAATCCTACACCACGCAAAATTCTTGCGGCACTTCACCGCGAAGCTTCGGCCGCTCTCCTCTTAATGCCCTATGAATGTAACCGTTGACGCGGATCTAAAAAAGAAGTGCCCGCGGACGGCGCTTGGCTGCCTGACCGCGCGCGTAAAGGCCGAACCTTCTCCCGTTCCGCTTGTCGCGGAGATGAATCAGAGAGAACTCGAAATCCAGGAACTGCCCTTTCCGCGTAGCGTCCTAGAATCGCCGCAAGTGGAAGTGGTCCGCAAAGCCTACAAGGCCTTGGGGAAGGATCCCGCACGCTACCGCGGCTCTGCCGAAGCTTTGTTGCGCCGCATCGTGGCCGGCAAAGGCTTTCCTCAAATCAATTCGGTCGTGGACGTAATCAACCTCGTATCGGTCGAAAGCCGGCTACCGGTAGGCTTGTACGATGCGGCGCATATCAATGGCGGAGTAGTCTTTCGAGCTGGGCGGGCCGGAGAAACCTATAAAGGGATTGGAAAATACGATTTGAACCTCGAGGGCTTGCCGCTATTCGCCGATGACCAAGGGCCGCATGGCAGCGCCACCAGTGACTCCGAGCGAACCATGGTCACACCGCAAACTACTGGAATTCTTGCCATCATTGTCTCTTTCGGCGGGGCAGAGGGACTGGACCGCTGGACCGGGCGAATGTCCGATCTTCTTGCAGAGCACGCTTCCGCGCAAAACGTCGAGACGCGTATCGTGCAGTAGGAACCATTTTCCCCGGCCGGCTGCCTGCCTGCAAGCGCAGCCCATTGGCATGCAAAGCCAGTAGCACTTCCGTCACAGACGGTGCCTAGTTCCATTGCTACTTTCAATCGCCATTGCCAGCATGAGACCAGCGACTCGTTTCCGTTCAAGGGTTTAGCTTGGGCGCATGAGCCTTGCCCCGCAGCTTACCCGCGGAAGGGCTGACAAAGTATGGCCACGGCAACACTAAATCGCGCCGAATTGGATCGTCTCGAAAAGCGTGAGCTGCAGCTCACCATCCTGGCGATGGTGTTCGTGCTGGTGCTGGCGGGCGGGCTGGCTGCGTTCATGTATCCGCTGGTGTTTCTCCATCCCGTTGGGAACAAATGGACGCTGCGGGTGGCGTTCTTCGGCTTCTGCGGGCTGACGCTGCTCTTTGTCGGCTACCTCCTCGAGCACCAGCGCACGGTCCGGAAGTTGAAACAGCAACTTCTAGCCGAACTCGAGCGCAACGTCACGCTCCAGCACCAGGCCAGCGTGGATTTGCTCCACTCGATGCCCGACGAGAATCACTTCTGGGATCGCTTGACGATGGAGTTCCGCCGCGCCATGACCATGGAGAAAAATCTTTCGCTGCTGGTGGTGAAAGGCAAAGCGGCGGCGGCTGGCTCCTCAAAGCAAAACACGGATGACGACGCGGCCTGGAGCGACACGGCGAAAGCGATGTCTCGAAAATTGCGCCCCACCGATTCCATCTACCGCCTCGCGCCGGACACTTTCGCGCTGGTTCTGCCTGAGACGGATGCACTCAACGCAAAGCGCGTCGCCGTCCGTTTCCAGGAAGAGTTGCAGGACGTTCGCGCTCAGCATGGCAAAACATTCGAAATCAACACCTACAACTATCCGCAGGACGCTCAGAGCGCTCACGAACTGGAAGACCTGGTGAAGTCGTTGCTACCGCAACAAGAAGAGTGGAACGCTCCCGCTGCCGTTTCCGCCAAGTAAGTTCTGTTTGTCATGGGTCTTCCGACTCGTTTTCGCGAGTCGCCGGCCGCGAAACACGAGTCGCGCTATTCCAGCGCCTGCTTCAAATCCTCGATCAAATCCTCTTGGTCCTCGAGGCCCATCGAAACACGCACGGTTCCCGGACTGACACCCACACGCTTCAATTCCTCGTCGCTCATGTTGTAGTGCGAGCTGTAAATCGGCAGAATCACCAGCGACTCGACGCCGCCGAGGCTCGCCGCCAGCAAAAACAAGCGCGCGCGATCGCAAAAACGCCGCGCCGCCGCCAACCCGCCCTTCACGTCAAACGCCAGCATCGAGCCGAATCCGCGCATCTGTTTGGAGGCGAGCTGGTGATCCGGATGCGATTTCAGGCCGGGGTAGTGCACGCGTTCGACTCTTGGATGCCTTTCCAAAAACGTGGCCACGGCCATGGCGTTTTCGCACTGGCGCTGCACGCGCACGCCGAGCGTCTTGACGCCGCGAATCAGCAAATACGCCGCGCCGGGATCCATCGAGCCACCGAGATGAATGATCATCTGACGCACTTTCTTCATCCACTCGTCGCTGCCCACCGAAACGCCCGCCAGAATGTCCGAGTGGCCGGCGAGCGCCTTGGTCGCGCTGTGCACCACGATGTCGTAACCCCGCGCGATGGGGTTTTGCAGCACCGGCGTGGCAAACGTGTTGTCCATCAGCGAGACGAGCTTGTGCTTTTTGGCAAAGGCGATCGCTTTTTCAATGTCGACGAGGCGCAGCGTGGGATTGGTCGGCGTCTCGACGTAAATCGCGCGCGTGCGGGCATTGACCAACTTTTCGATCCCGCCGAGATCGGGTTGCACGTGGTGGACGGTGATGCCCCAAGTCGGAAACACATCGCGCATCAATCGGTAGGTCCCGCCGTAAAGCTGCGCTGTGGAGATCAACTCATCCCCGCCCTTCAGAACCGCCAAGAGTGAAGTGGAAATTGCCGCCATGCCCGAAGCCGCAACGACGGCCGCTTCCGCGCCTTCCAGCGCCGCGATTTTCTTTTCCGCGACGGACAGCGTGGGGTTTCCGTAGCGCGTGTAGATATATGCCTGGTTCTTTCCTTCCGCCCACGCCTTCATCTGTTCGGTGTTGGTAAACGTGAACGTGGAAGAGCGGATGATCTCCGTCACAATGGGCCCGTTCACGCCGTAGCGATCCGGCTCCCCGCTGTGAATTGCCTGCGTCTGTGGACCAAGGGCGTTCAGGGCATGCTTCGCTTGGGCCCCAACGCTCGATTTCGCGCTGGAATTGGGGCCGGACTGTTTCTTGGTGTTCATGCCAAAGAGTCTGCGCTCTTTGCCAAAGGAAGAACAGCCCCCGGCTGGACGCGCGACTAGACAATTTGGGCGGCCGAGGACACCCTCGGGCTTCAAATTTTCAGGAACAATTTGCGGCGGTACATCCAGAACAGCATCAGCCAGTAACAAAGGAGGACCGCGGCGCCGGTGAAGAGCGGCTGCAGGCCGGCGCCAGCGAACGTGAAGAAGTTCGGCCCGAGGTGGATGCGGAAGCTGCTAACAAAAAACTCCTCGAAGAAGTGGGCCATGCAATACGCGGCAATCGAATTCATGCCGATGACCACCAACGGAAACGTCCATTTCCTGAAACCTTTCACGTCAATGATCCAGCTGAACGCAGCCAGGAACAGCAAGCAGATGCCTCCGCTGAAGATGGTCCACGAAGGCGTCCAAATGCGTTTCACCACGGGGCAAATCCCGAAGTAATGCAGCGCCAGCCCGAGCGCAATTCCGGCCACGCCGGCAAGCAGCATTTTCTTTACAGGAATCTTCGGCCAGGACTCGCGCAGCCAGCGCCCTGCAATCAGGCCGAGGATCATCGTGCCCAGCGTGGGGATGAAACTTAACGTGAGGTAGCCGCCTTCGTTGTAAACAAACGGATGCTCGCGCGGGAAGAGATTCAGGAACCACTGGTCGAAGCGGTTTCCGAAATTGTAGTTCTTGTTCCAGTGTGCCGCGAATCCCGTGTAGTTGTGCTGCGTGTTCCACGCCGAGGAAACACCGACGCTCGGCCAATCGAAGTTCGCCGGCGCCGCTGAATACACAGCCCATAGGAGCCAATATCCAACTAGAATGATCGCGAGGGTGACCCAAACCCGCTTGAGCGATTGCACTTTCGAGGAAAAGTATCCCAGCAGAAACAGCAAGGGATAGCCGAAGCCGATCTGCGAAAGCGTGTCCTCGAAAGTGAAATAGGTCATCGAATGGTCCATCGATCGGAGGAACACGCCCAAGGCCACCAGCGCGAAGGCACGCCACAGCGCGTGCCGGAACAAATTCGCGAAGCCCGCGCCTTTGGCGGTGCGGCTGGCGATGGAATACGGAAGCGCCACGCCGACGAGGAAAGAGAATCCCGGCTGAATGGTGTCGTGCAGCGAGCAGCCGAACCACTCCGTATGGGTCTGATTCCAAGCCAGGATTTTCCAGAACCAGCTGTCCGGGTACGCGGCGGAGACGCGCGAAAGCTGCAGCACCTCCGCCATCATCAGCAGCATAACCAGGCCGCGGTAGGCATCGATGGAAACGTTGCGCGCCAAACCCGGAGCGACGGGAATCGTTTCCTGGACGGCCTGTCCGGTTGCGGCGCTCGGAGTCGTCGGGGTGAGCGTTGCCACAATATGCTTTCTCAAGAATCGCCGGTTTAAAGACCGGTCTCTACGACGAAACGCCTCAGGCTTCTTCTTCGACCAGGGCTTCGCCGTGAGCAGCCTTGTGCGCCGCGATTACTTTTTCGGCCAGTTCATTCGGCACGTAGTCGTAGTGCGAAAACTCCATCGAATATGATGCGCGCCCTTGCGTTTTGGAAGTGAGGTCGGTGGCGTAGCTCAGCATTTCCGAAAGTGGAACCTGGCCTTTGATGATGACGTTGTGGCCGCGCGCTTCGCTGCCCGAAATGCGACCGCGCCGCGAGCTGAGGTCGCCCATCAGGTCGCCCGAATATTGATCCGGAGCATAGACTTCCACGTTCATGATGGGCTCGAGAAGCGCGGGCCGTGCTTGTTTCATCGCTTCCTTGAACGCCAGCGAGCCGGCGATCTTGAACGCGATGTCCGACGAATCCACGTCGTGATATTTGCCGTCGTAGAGAATGGCGCGGAAATCAGTGACCGGGAATCCCGCCAGGTAGCCGCGGGCGGCGGAGTCACGAATTCCTTTTTCTACCGACGGAATCCAGTTCTTTGGAATGGCGCCACCAAAAATGTCATCCACGAACTCGATGCCCTTGCTACGTTCGATGGGCTCGAACTTGACACGGCATACGCCAAACTGGCCGTGCCCGCCGGACTGCTTCTTGTGCTTGCCTTCGGCGTCGGCTTTGCCGCGGATGGTTTCGCGGTACGGAACCTTGGGAGGCTTAAGCGTGAGATTGACGTTGTAGCGCTTCTGGAGCTTAGCGACGACGACTTCGATGTGCTGCTGGCCGGAACCGGCAAGCAAGAACTCCTTGGTTTGCGTGTCGCGCGAAAAACGCAGCGCGCCGTCTTCTTCGAGGATTTTGTGGATGGCCACGCCGATTTTGTCTTCGTCAGCGCGGCTTTTGGGTTCAATCGCAAACGTGATGGACGGCTCGGGCAAGCGCGCGGGCGTGTAATAAATTGCTGCAGCTTTGTCACCAAGCGTTTCACCAGTCGTGGTTTCCTTCAACTTGGCAATCGCGCCAATGTCGCCAGCGTGAAGTTCACCCGTTTCCGTGAGCTGCTTGCCTTGCACGACCTGCGTATGCTGTAAGCGTTCTGGCGTGCTGCGATTGTAGTTCACGAGCGTGGCATCGTTTTTGAGCACGCCGCTCTTCACCTTGAAATAGTTGATGCGGCCGGCGAAGGGATCGGCAAGCGTCTTGAACACGAAAATGGAAGCCGGCTGTCCGTCGTCGTATTTCCGCTCGACGCGGTCGCCCTTCCCGGCGGGATCTTTGTAGCCGACCTGCGCATGCTCGTCGGGATGAGGAAATGCGTCCGCGAGAAAAGTGAGCAGGCTCGCGGTACCAATGTTGTGCAACGCGGAGGTGATCAGGACGGGAAAGATCTTTTCTGCGACGATGGCTTTGCGGACCGCTGGAATCAAGTCCTGGATGGGAATCGTGCCTTCGCGGAAGAATTCCTCCATCATGGCGTCGTCGCCTTCGGCGATCATTTCGACCAGCTTCTCGTGCGCTTCTTTGGCTTCATCGGCGAGCCCCGCCGGAATTTCTTCAATCGCGGGCTTGCCATCGCCGTCGGGTTTGTAGATATGCGCCTTCATGGCTACGAGGTCAATGACGCCGCGAAATCCCTTTTCCGAGCCAATCGGCAACTGCAAGGCGACGACGTTGCGCCCAAAAACTTCCGCCAGCGACTCCATGGACCGTTCGAAACTGGAAAGTTCGCGGTCCATCCACGTCAGGACAAACGCACGGGGAATATCGTACTCGGTGCAGTAATCCCAAACTTTTTCCGTGGTGACTTGCACACCGACGTGCCCGTCTACAGCAATCAGCGCGGCATCGGCGGCAATCAGCGAAGCCTTCGCTTCGGTAATGAAGGTGGAATACCCAGGGAGGTCAATGAAATTGATTTTCACCTTGTCGGACGAGCCGGAGGGGCCGGTCGGCGTCGCGGGCCACTCGGCATAAGCCAGACCCGTTTGAATGGATATTTTCCGCGCCACCTCTTCATCGTCCCAATCGGTGGTGGCGCTGCCATCCGCAACTTTTCCCCACCGCGGGGTCATACCGGCGGTGTACAGCAACGACGACACCAGTTGCGTCTTGCCGGTGCCGCCGTGACCTACAATGCCAACGTTTCGGATGTCCTTGGTGAGATAGCTTTTCATTGCGAACCTTCCCTTTTCCGCGATTGATGGGCAATCGCCGCGAAAGTCCGCCACCTAGTGTCAAGCGCGGGCTTGCGCCTGATCGAATTTTTCGCTTAGGAGGAAGAGCGCGCCGTCGATTATTGAAGCTTCTTGCGGTTCTTTTCCCTCGGATGTGCGAGGGGCCCTTTGGTCTCCGAGCGGGCGGAGGCGAAGGAGAATCGAAAGATCCCCTGGAACGCTCTTCTTTCACGGCGGATGCTAGCACACGAGTTCTTTCGCGGCAACGAAGCACGCGGGCAAAACAGCAGATTTCCGGGCTGGGGCGACGAGACTTTCCGAGCTGTGGAACTGTGAAAGTCGTTCCCGGCGAGGACAAATTTGCAAGGACTAGTACCAGGGATTTCCATGTATCGCAATTTCATCGCTCGTTAGTTATTGGCGTGACTAGAGTTAGCGACGCGTAAGAATTTCGATTTTGGGCACTTTCTTTGCTGTAGGACTAGCGGGGGCTTCGGGTGAAGACGCAAATCACACAGCAGAGTTCATGTCAATCCAAGAGCATAACTGTGGAGGGCTTCTGCCTGAGTGGCGTCGCGTTGTGGAGCCGAGAAATTGAGCGAAAAACTGAGGAGGAGCGAGAATGGAAGAGAACCGCGAGCATCAAGAAACTGAAAACAATTGGGAATCCCGAGTGGGAGGCATCAACCGCTGGGTTCTGATTGGCGGCGTGGCCCTGCTGCTCATCGCAGGACTCGCATTCGGTTACGGTTACAGCCAGCAGAGCGCCGTGGGACACCTGACCGCACAGCAGTCCGCGGCCAGCGCCACCATCGACCAACTGCAGGGCCAACTCAATGCCGTAACGACCAAATTGAATGACGTGGTCACAGCGCAACAAGCGGCCGCTCAAGCTGCGGAGCAGGCAGCGGAGCAGAAAAAGGTGGCCGGCAAACATGGCGCGCCCACGGACAAGCGCTACAAGGAATTAAAGGCGCAAGTAGAGGATCAAGGGAAGCAGTTGAAGGACACGCAGGACTTGGTCGCCAAGAACCGTACGGACCTTGAGACCAATATCAGTTCCACAAAAGATGAGCTCAACGGCTCTATCGCGAAAACCCACGAGGAATTGGTTGTGTTGCAGAAGCGCGGAGAGCGCAACTACTTCGAATTCGACTTGGTCAAGTCGAGGCAGTTCCAACGTTTCGGACCGCTCACGCTTTCCTTGCGCCGGACCGACGCCAAGCACATGAATTATGACGTGATGATGGTCGTCGATGACAACCAACTCACCAAAAAGAGAGTGAATCTCTACGAGCCGATCTGGATCCATTCGGAAAACGGCGGGCAACCCGTGCAAATCGTGGTGAACAAAATCGGCAGAAACACGGCCCACGGCTATATCAGCGCGCCAAAGTACCGAGAGTCCGAACTGGCTTCGAGCACCGCCGCTGCACCGGCTCTGACGCCGGTTTCAACCTCCACCACGACGCCAGCCGATCCCAATCGCCCCAATCAACAACCGGATCAACAACCCCAAGCGCAGCAGCCTCCGACGCAGCAACCGCCACAACCCCAGCAGCCCGAGTAGTCCGGCTGCCGTTTTAAATCAGCGGTTTCTTCCATCGGCTGCTTAGCAGGGCGTCCCGAAGACGCCCTGCTTTTTTTGCGCCTTTGCGTCGGGAGAGATTAGAACAAAAGGCCCTCATGTTGATAGCAGCCAGTAATCGAGGTGATTTCGCCCCATTCCGGGAGACCTAGGTGCTTCTCGCGGGGAAGTACCGTATGTACGGCTATGTTCCGCCGGTTTTCTTTTCATAGCCCGGGCACGAAAGCACGGGCAGCCGGGGATACTTGGGGAAGGTCGAATCGCGGGTGGAAAGCTCGCACAGAAGAAATTTGGAACCTCGACTGGATTTGACAGAACGCGCGTACACACAATCGGCGCAGAGGCCCTCGCTGGAATTCCCTTTGATCGCTGCGGACGTCTTCGCCACGCTAGAAAGCTTAGCAGGTGTTCTGAGGCGATCACAAAATCAGCCCGCAAATTGAAAAATGATTTTCGCTCAGAACGGACGCTCTTTACTTCGCCGCTGCCAACCTGGTCCTGCCTTCTCGAACTCGTGCAAGGAACCGTCGCGCCAGTTCGTGAACTCGTTCCTCTTGTTTTTTCTGCAAAGCTTCTTTGGGGATCAATTCCCCGCCCACGCCCAAAGCGGCTGCCCCTGCCAGGATGTAATTTAAGGCGGTCTGCTGATTGACGCCTCCCGCAGCCACCATGGGAACCTGCGGAAATGGCGCCTTCAGCGCGCGAATGTAGTTGTCGCCGCCGAGAGGCCCACATGGAAAAATCTTGATGAAGTCGGCTCCGGCCTTCCAGGCGTGAATCACCTCGCTGGGAGTCAAGGCGCCAGGAATAACCAGGACATTTTTCTTGCGTGCGAACTCGACAACTTCCCCGACAAAACCGGTACTCGTCAGGAATTTTGCGCCGGCATCCACGCACCTCTGCGCCGTCTCGACATCGAGGACCGTTCCTGCACCGACAATCATCTCCGGAAGGCTGCCCGCCAAATCGGAAATCACCTCGACCGCGCCAGACACGGTCATGGTGATTTCGGCAATAGGAATTCCCGAGCGATACAGCGTTTCCGCTGCATATCGGGCATGGTCCCCGGATGGCACGCGAACGGCAGGAACAATGCCAATCTCCTCGATGCGCCCGCGAATGTATTCCTTATTCAAGGCTTCCGCTCCATCCTGTGTATCGCATTCGATTTCTCAACCAAGGCTCCCTTAACGAAGAAATCGGCGCCTCACGCGCTCTCCTCAAACCCCGCTTCGGGAACGGGCAATTTGTCGCCGTCTTTGGCCACCCATGCGTAAAGCACAGGCAGCAAGACCACGCTCAAGAAAAAAGCCCCAATCAACCCGCCGACGATAACGATCGCGAAGGGCCTCTGGGAATCCGAGCCAATTCCGCGAGAAAGCGCCGCCGGCAACAGCCCAAGGCTCGCCACCAGCATGGTCATCATAATGGGACGAAGACGCAGAATTGCGCCTTCGACAGCCGCATCTTCAATCGTGTGTCCCCGGACGCGAAGCTGGTTGATGTATTCCAGCATGATGACTCCAATCTCCACGGAAACGCCGAAAAGAGCCAGGAACCCTACTCCGGAAGACACGCTGAAGTGCGTGCCACTGACCAGCAAAGCGACCAAGCCGCCGATGGGAGCCATGGCCACATTGGCGAGAATGAGCATGGACCACTTTGCGGAGCTGAACATCGAATAAAGGATGACGTAAATCACCAGGACCGTGATGGGCAGGACCAGCATCAGGCGTCGCTGCGACCTTTTTTGACTTTCGTACTCCCCCGCCCAATTAATGTGGTAACCGACCGGAAGCTTCACGCGCCGCTCAACTTCTTTCATGGCCTCTTCAACGGCGCCGCCGAGATCCCGCCCGCGAACACTGTATTTGATCGCGACGTAACGCGAGTTTGCCTCGCGATAAATTCCCGAGGCGCCGTCGCGCATTTCAACTCTTGCGGCTTGCGCGAGGGAAACGCGCTCGCCTGTCGGGGCCAGGAGCCGTATTCTTTCAATTTCTTCCTTGGTATTGCGATAGGGGGCCTGGTATCGAACAACCAAATCGTACCGCTGCTCGCCATGCAACACCTGGCTGACGGCTTTCCCGCCCACCGCCGTCTCCACGGCATCCTGAACATCGGCAACGTTGATCGCATGCCGCGCCGCCTGTTGCCGGTCAATCACGATATTCAAATTGGGCTGGCCAAGCACTCGAAACAACCCCAGGTCTTGAACGCCACGAATGCTCTTCATCACATTGACGACCTCGTCGCCTTTCTCCTCCAGAACTTTCAGGTCGTCGCCGTACATTTTTATCGCCAGCTCTCCCTTGACCCCGCTCACGGCTTCTTCCATGTTGTCGGCGATGGGCTGAGAAAAATTCCATAGCACTCCGGGAATTTTGCTTAGCTCACGGTCCATTGCGGCGATCAATTCATCCTTGTCCTGCCGAAAAACCGGCCGCCATTCGGATTTCGGCTTTAGGTCCACGAAGTATTCCGTATTGAAGAAACCGGTGGTATCCGTGCCGTCGTCCGGGCGGCCGACCTGCGAAACAACCTGTTTCACCTCGGGAAATGATGCAAGCATGATTCGGGCCTGGTTCATTACCCGCGTGCCTTCGGTTGGCCCCGTGCTCGGCGCCAGGGTCCCGCGCGCCCAGATGGCCCCCTCGTCGAGATGCGGCAAGAACTCTGAACCGATTGCTCCGCTCGCGACAAGAAACACGGTAATCCCCAGCACCAGCGCCCCTGCGCCGACGATTAGCGTTCGCCGCGCCATCGCCCAGCGCAGTATCACTCTGTATGTATCTCTCAGGTATTCCATCACCGGATTGCGCCACTCGCTCACACCTAGGCCAAACTGCCACGCGGCAAGAACCGGGGCGATGGCTATAGAGAAAAGGAGCGCTCCCACCAAGGCAAACGAAACGGTCCACGCCATGGGCTTGAACAGACGCCCTTCCACGCTTTGCAGGGTGAAAATAGGCAGATAAGCAGTGATGATAATGGCGCGCGCAAAAAACACGGGCCGGAGAACTTCGAAGACGGCATCGCGGATTCTTTCCAATGGCGTCTTAACCGCGTTGGCTCCAGCGCTGAAATGCCGCATGATGTTTTCGATGATGACCACGGTGCCGTCCACGACCATGCCAAAGTCGAGCGCTCCCAAAGAAAGCAGGTTCGCAGGAATCTTGTTCAGGTCGAGACAGATCGAAGCGAACAAGAGCGAGAACGGAATCGTCAAGGCGACAATGATGGCTCCTCGCACGTTGCCCAGAAAAAGAAACAGCACGAGCGAAACGAGGAAAATGCCTTCGGTCAGGTTGTCCAGCACGGTGTGCGTGGTGTAGTGCATCAGGTCGCTGCGGTCGAGAAACGGGACGATTTTTACACCCGGCGGCAGAATCCTTTCGTTCAACTCGTTTACTTTGTCATGAATCGCCATCAGAGTTTCGTCCGCATTCGCTCCCTTGCGAAGAAGGGCGATTCCCTCGACCGCATCGTCATTGTCAGCAATCACGCCATCAGCCCGATGAATGGCTCTGCCGATTTGTCCCAACCGAATCTTCGGTCCTTGCGTCACCTCCGCGACATCCTTCACGCGAAGCGCCGTCCCATTCTTGGCCGTCAGAATGGTTTGCTCGATGTCCTTTACCTCGCTGTATAACCCGACCGCGCGAACATTGACTTGCTGCAAGCCCGCCTCGACAAAGCTTCCGCCGGCATTTACGTTGTTATTGGCAAGCTGCTGCTCCATTTGGCCGATGCTCAAACCGTACGAAACCAGCTTGTTGGGATCCACACGCACCTGGTACTCGCGCGTCATACCGCCGAAACTGACGACGTCCACCACGTTGGGGACCGACTTGAACTGTTTTTCAAGAACCCAATCTTCGATGGACTTCAGTTCCATCAGGTCATACTTCGGATTCGTGCTCCTGAGCGTGTACCAGTAAATCTGTCCTACCGGACTCCAGTCCGTTCCCATTTGCGGTTGCAAGCCGCTTGGCAGAGACACCTGCGCGAGCCGCTCCAGGGCCTTTTGCCGGTTCCATTCGTTCGCGGACTCATCATCGAAAATGAGCATTACGCTGGAAAGCCCGAACAGGGAAGTGGACCGCAAATGCTGCAGATGCGGAATGCCGTTCATCTGGATTTCAATGGGAATCGTGACCTGTTGTTCGACTTCTTCGGCCGCACGGCCTGGCCACTGGGTGATGATTTGCACGTAATTATTGGCAACGTCGGGATAGGCCTCTACGGGCAGGTTGTGGAAGGAGATTGCTCCCCAAAGCAGCAACAGGACGGTGACCGTCAGAATAATGAAGCGGTTATTGAGGGCATACTCGACGAAAAGGCGCATCACAGGTCGGTCCTCACACTCCAGGTTTGCGCGTGTTCATTGTTCGACAGTGCTCTCCAGCACAAGCGCGTTGACCACCACCTTTTGGCCCGGGGAAATTCCCGATAGGACTTCCTGCTTGTTATTTGGAAGAGTTTGCCCGCTTACGACGGCAATCCGTCGGAATGCTGTTGCTCCAGCCGGTACATAGACCCAATCGAGGTCATGCAAGTGCAATATTGCGCTGGCGGGCAGCGCCGCGTGCATTTCCGCCTTCTGGCTGTGGAATGTAGCGGTCACGAACATCCCGACTTTCATTAAGCCCGGATTGCGCACTTCGATGCGTACTTTGGCGGAGCGAAGCGTGGGATCGAGCACCGGACTGACGTTGCCGATGCGCCCGGTGAAGACCTTATCGGGATAGGCATTCAACCGGATTTCCGCGGTCTCGCCCACATGCACGCTCGCCAAATCGTTTTCAAAAACATCACACAAAATCCAAACGTGGCTTAGATCCGAAATCGTGAAAGGATTGGGCGATCCCAGGCCCGCAACGCCCGCGGCGTTGGTGACTTGCTGGTCGGTAATCACGCCGGAGACCGGCGCGCGAATGTCCACGATTGGCACAGGATTATTGACATCCCCACCCAGCACGCGAAGGCGTTCCGCTGTGTTTTGGAGGTCAACCTTGGCCTTGTTCTCCACGTCTTCCGCGGTCTGCAAATCGTTCAGCGAAACCGCGCCCTTATCGTAGAGATCCTTTGCGCGGTCGTATTGCGAACGAGCCAACGTCTCGTCGGCTGCCGCTTTGCGATAATCCGAAATCGCGCCG
>Ga0126378_10002040_pt1 | contig 14981 bp, 12 predicted proteins | sample PanSoiMetPlot_23_FD_92587 | JGI IMG/M metagenome (GOLD analysis project Ga0126378, IMG submission 92587) | Tropical forest soil microbial communities from Panama - MetaG Plot_23 | ecosystem: Environmental > Terrestrial > Soil > Tropical forest > Bulk soil | place: Panama | collected 2016-02-17 | reverse complement strand
TCTACGGACGCGGGATGCGAGACGTGTTCGAGGACGCGGTTCACGCGCGGGGTGCGACCGTCACGGGTGTCGCTGCGTATCAGGCGAGCACGACCGATTTCTCCGGTGTGATGCGCACCTTGGCCAGCGGAAAGCTCCCCACGGACGAGGCGCCGGCCATGCCGTTTGACGCGCTCTTCATCCCCGACTCGCATGAGAAGGCGGTCATCATCGCGCCGCAGCTGGCGTTCAATCACCTGCAGCCCCTGCGGCTGCTTGGACCGGACGGCTGGCACAGCCCCGACCTGCTCAAGCTGGCGGGACCGCAGGTGGAGGGTGCCATCCTGGCGGAGCCCTTCGACGTGGGCAGCCCATCGTCCCTGGTGCAGGAGTTCGTGCGGGAGTACGAGGCGACCGTGCAGGCCACGCCGGACGTGTTCGCAGCGCAGGCCTTCGATGCCACAAACCTGGCGCTCGCAGAGCTCTCGCGTGGGGCTGGCGACCGCGAGGCCCTGCGCGCAGGGCTTTTGCGCGTGCACGGAACGCCGGGCGTCTCGGGCACCACAACCATCCGCCCCGACGGCAACGCAGAAAAGCGGGCCTCCTTGGTCGGAGTGCAGGGCGGCCGCTTTGTTTCCCTGCAAGGACCCTAGCGGCCTCCGAAGTCGTCTTGCTGCGGCGTCGATCTAAGGGGGGATTGGGTCTCCCCCAACCTGATTCTCGCCAAATCGAACGTCCGATGGGCATGAGGAACGCCGCTTATCCGAGACGTGGCTTCACCATCCGCCGGACGGCTGCCAAGAGCACGAGAAAGATGGCGGAGAGCGCAAAGAGAGGGACGACCACCTCCGCCAGCCCGGCGCCCCGCTCGATAATTCGCCGCAGGGCGATCTGGTACCAGCGCAAAGGCAAGAGCCCGCCGATCTGCCGAACCCCGTCTGGCATGAGCTGATAAGGGAACATGATCCCGGAGAGAACGAAGGAGGGCAGGATGAAGAACACGCCAATGAAGACAGCGTGCGCCGTCGTGCGGGCTACCGCGGACACGAAGACTCCGAAGGCGAGGGAGGCCAAGACGAAGGGCAAGGTCACGACGTAGAGCGCCAGCCAGCTCCCCGTGGGCCAGATCCCGAACACGATCCCCGAGAGCAACGTCGCGAAGGTCAGCACGAAGTAGGCCACACCCGCGATGGGCAAGAGCTTTCCCAGCACGATCTCGAGGGGCGAGGTAGGCAGGGCGAGCATCTGCTCATATGTGCCGTTCTCGCGTTCCCCGACCAGACCAAGGCTCGAGGCCGAGAGGCACAGGTTTGTGAGGAGCATGCCCGCGAGCGCCGCAAGGAAGAACTCTCGGTCTCGGAGCGTCGGATTGAACTTGAAGCGTTGACGAATTTCGACGGGCGCGCCGACCCGGGTGGTTTCGAGCTCCGGTGCTGCCACCCGTGCAAGTCGGGTGGCCCCGTGGCCGTCCGCCGGATCGAAGGTGGAGGCGACCTGCCCGATGTAGCCGGAAATGCGCGCGGAGGTGAGGGGATCCGAGCCATCGAGCAGGACTTGAATCTCAGGCCGCCCGCGCAGCGCCTCTCGGGCGAAGTCCTCGGTCACGACGACGAACGCGATGGCCTCCCCCCGCTCGAGCTGGGTGCGCCCCTCCTCGTAGCTCGAGACCATACGCGCGTCTTCGAAATAGCCGGTGACGAACACATCCTCTAGGAAGCGACGCGAGAGCGCAGTCTGGCTTCGGTCGAGCACGACCCAAGGTACGTTTTTGGGCTTGTTGGAAAGAGCGAATCCGAACAGCAAGAGCATCATGATGGGCTGCGCGAGCACCATGCCGAGGAAGGCTTTGTCGTTGCGTATCACGACCGCTTCCTTGTACGCCACGGCCAGGAGGTTCGAGAGGAAGCTCTGGACGCGTCCGGTCATGCCCGCCCCTCGATGCTGCGCAGCGCCACGGCGACGAGAACCAGCGTGAAGAAGGTCAGCAGGGCGAGTTCCGGAAAGAGCGAGAGGGGGCCTTCTCCGCGCAGGTAGATGGCGCGGCTCACACGGATGTAGTGGGTCGCCGGAAAGATCTCGGCCAACCAGCGAACCGGAGCAGGCATGTTCCGGATCGGGAAGGCGAACCCGGAAAGCAGCACCAGGGGGATGCTGAAGAGAACCGTCTTCTGCACCGCTTCTGCCGCAGTGGCAGAGGTGGCAGAGATGAGCAGTCCCAGGGAGAGCGACGTCAGCACGTAGAACGATGAGACGATGACAAAGAAGACGACGCTTCCCTTGGGCCAAACCCCGAGCAAGAGGCCTGCCGCGAGCACCATCAGCACCACGTCGGCGGCGAATACCGCGCCCAAAGGCAGGATCTTGCCAAGGAGGATTTCGAGCGACGTGGCGGGCGTGACCTGCAGCTGTTCGAAGGTTCCAGAAAGGCGTTCACTCACAATCGACACCGCAGTGATGAGCGCCGTGAGCAAAGAAAGCACGAATCCAAAGGTTCCGGACACCATGAAACGGGAGCCTTCGAGCTTGGGGTTGAACAAAGCGCGCGACACCACAGAGACGCCAGTCGAAGCCGGGGTGCCCACGTCGGGTGGGGACAGTCGAGGAAGCGCAACCGGGCTCCCCATTGCTTGGGCACGAGCGCCGCTTGAGAGCTCGGCAACCGTCGAGAGCGCGAGGCTGCGCAAGAAGGCCTCGGAATTGCCCGCAAGCACAGTCTCTCCGCCGTCGTAGAGCACCTGGAGCTCGGCGGGAGCGCCGCCCGCCGACGCCTCACGGAGCCGGCGCTCAAAGTCCGGCGGGATCACGATGGCCGCACTGATCTCCCCCACCACGAGCGCGCGATCGAGACTGCCACGCGTCGCGAAGGATCTCGGCGCGAAGGTACCCTTGGCCGCGAGCTCAGCGACGAGGCGCCGGCTCGAGGTCGTGCCGCTTGCGTCACTGACGCCGAGCGGGAGCTTCTCCACCTCGGTGGAGAGCACGAAGCTGAAGACCAGGAGGGCCGCGAGGGGGACTGTCACCAAGATGGTCATCGTAAAGGGGTCGCGCCACGTGGTCCGTGCCTCCCGCACCAGAAGCGTCCATAGCCGTCGCAGGTTCATGGCTGCCCGTGCCTTGTGTCGGCCGACTCCGCGATCATGCGACGGAAGACGTCCGTCATTGACGGCGTGTCGATCCGCACCTGCGCGCCGGGTCGACGGGCGAGCAGGGGGTCGAGCTCAGCAAAAAACGCGTCGTCCACGGCGGCAGTCGTGAGTTCCTGTGCCGCTTCTCCGCTGATATGCACTCGGTAGCCCTCGGAGTAGCGCTGGCGAAGCTCCTCGGGCGTCGCGTTCGCAATCAGCTTGCCCTCATCGATAAACGAGGCCCAGTCGCAATAATCCACTTCCTCGAGGAAGTGCGTGGTGACGAAGACCGTCCTCCCCGCGTCTGCCTCTTCCCGGATCAGCTCCCAGAAGAGGCTGCGGCTGTGGACGTCCACCCCAGCGGTGGGCTCGTCGAGGAACAGGATCCGGGGCCGATGCAGCGTCGCCAGCGCGAGTCCCGCCCGCTGGCGGATGCCGGCAGGCAGGTTCTCCGGCCGTTCCGACTCGGCATCGGAGAGCCCGAAGCGCTCGCGCAGCGCGCCCCAGCGCCCCTCCAGCTTGCGCCCAACCAGTCCATGCAGCCCGGCGTAGAACTCGACGTTCTCGTGCAAGGAGAGGCCTTGGTAGAGGCTCACCTTCTGACCCATGTAGCCGATTTGGTCACGCACGCGCCGCGGATGGCGAATCACGTCGATGCCGTCGACCTCGATCGAACCCTGCGTCGGGCGCAGGAGCCCAATCAGCATGCGGATCGTCGTACTCTTTCCCGAGCCGTTCGCACCCAAGAAGGCAAAGATGGAGCCGGGGCTCACATCGATCGCAAGCCGGTCCACGGCGGTGAACTCGCCGAAGCGCTTGGTCAGGTTGCGCACAGAGATGATGGGCGTGCTCACCTCGGCTCTCCTGCAGTAGAGTTCACGCTGCACTCGTCCGTGGGCTTGGCTTTCGGGAGAGGAAGAGCAGCGCCGATTCCATGTCGACGGGCGCGAGCTCGACGAGGCGAACCCGCGGCGCAAGCGCCGCAAAGTCCGCGCGGAGGCGAGCCTCGCCGGGGGCACGTTCTGCCGCGATCTCGATGCGCGCAAAGGGGCCTCGCACCCGCGCAGAGACCACGTAGGGCAGCGCACTCGCCGCCTTGGCAATCGCGCGCGGGTCGTTACCCCAGGCCCGCAGCAGTTGCACGGGCACCTGTGCACGCAGCTCCGCGGGCGTGCCTTGCGCGATCACGCGCCCCTCATCGAGGTACACCAACCGGTCGCAATTCTCGATCTCCTCGAGGTAGCTCGTGCTGATCAGAACGAGCGCCTCGCCGCGGCGCTCCTCCAGAATCCGCCAGATTTCATCGCGGGCCATCACATCGACACCCGCCGTCGGCTCGTCGAGCACCAAAAGCGCGGGCTCGGTCAGAAGTGCGTTCGCGATCGAAAGCTTCTGCTTCATCCCCCCGGAGAGTGCACCCGCGGACCGGTTTAGGAACGGCAAGAGGCCCGTGCGCATCAGAAGCGGCTGAACCCGGCGCGCGAACTCTGCGTCGCCTAGCCGATGGAGCCGCGCGGTGAAGCGCAGATTTTCGGACACCGACAGGTCGCGATGCAGACTGAAGGACTGAGGCACATAACCGATCTGCGCCTTCAGGGCACGCACCTCGTCGCGCAGCTCGAAGCCCAGCACGCGGGCCTCGTCCGCGGTAATCTCGAGCAGTCCGGCGATGGCCCGCAGGAGGCTCGTCTTGCCTGCGCCGTCGGGTCCGACCATGCCGACGATTTGAGGACCCTCGAGCGTAAGATCGATCCCGTCGAGCGCCTTGCGCTTGCCGAAGTGCTTGCGCAGGCCGCGCAGGCGGAGCGACGGCAGGACACCCATCATTTGCCCTCTTGCTTGAGCGCCACGTCCTTCTTTGGAACCGAGGACGCCAGGTATACGTTGCCCTCCGTTCCCGGCTGCAGGCGCGCCGCGTCCTTCAGGACGCGGATTTTCACGCGATAGACCTGACCGATGCGGTCGCCGCGCGTCTCGATCTTTTCCGGCGTGAAGTTCGCTTTGTCCGCCACGAAGCTCACCTCGCCGGACGTCCTCGTGCCGGGTTCACTGTCGAGCTCGATCTCCACAGCCTGCCCCACACGCAGGCGTGACACGTCAGCCACCGGCACGTAGATCTGGACATACTTGTCCTCTGGATCGAGCACCGACGCCACCGGGGTGCCGGGTTGGACCAGCTCGCCGGGCCAGATCAGCTGCGTCTGCAGCACGGTGCCAACCTTCGGGGAATGGATCTGATAACGCGCCGCCACCACCCGCAGCTCGTCGAGCTGGGCCGCGGCCAGCTCGCGCCGCTGGCGCAGCACTTCGAGCTCCCGCTGAGCGACCGCGATCTGGCGCTCCTCGGCCTGGGCGCGCGCCAGCATGTCATGCGCGCGGTCGACAGCGCTGTGCGTCTCATCATGGCGGGAGCGCGCCTCGTCGAGGGACTCCTGGCTCGCCACATCGCTCTTGAGCAAGGTCTGCTTGCGCTCCAAGGTGCGCTCGGCGAGTTCCGCGGAGGCCTTGGCCTGGCGCACCTCGGCTTGTCGCACCAGGACGTCCTGCTTCCAGGTCTGCTTGACGAGCGCGAGCTGCTCCTCCTGACGCGCGATGTCCGCGTCCGCCGTCGCGGTCTCCTGCTCCTTGGTATGGATGCGCGCCCGGATTTCTGCGTCGTCGAGCTGCGCGACCACGGCGTCGGGCGGCACGTCATCCCCCTCGGCAAAGCGAAGCTCGAGCACCCGCGCCGCCACCTCGCTGCGCAGTACGCGCTCCTCCCCCTCGACAAAGCCGGTGAAGTGCGCGGGCCCGCGTTCGCTGCGCAAGTAGGCGAGAACACCCACCAAGGCGCCCGCAACAATCACCGCGACGAGCAGCAGGCGGCGGCGCATCACTTCACCGCCGGGCGACGGCGCGTCGCGGAGAGCGGCCGTCCATCGCAGGCCACGACAGTTCGTTCAGGACCCCAAGCGAGAAGACCGTGAGGTGCTCTGGGGTCGTGCGCACGAAATCCCGCGCCGGCCCGTCCACCCCATCAGCCGGGGAACGATCGGGAACATCATCCAGAAGAAGGAGACCTGCCCAACGATGCTGAAGCAACCGCTCTCGAGCGCTTGCTTCGACGGGCCCGGGGAAAGGCATGCGACCGGTCGCTGCATCTGCTCTTTGTGCGCGTATGAACTGTTCGACGATCATCTAGCGCGACCTCAGAGCATCAGACCACCCACAAGTCGCAGCGCGCCCGAGACACCGATCGAGCGCAGCGGCTCCTGGCCAGCGTTTACGGCGAGCATCCGATCAAAGACGTCCGGGTTGCGCGCCAGCATGCTGATCACGCGACGGCGAAGCGGAGGAAGCGCGGCCAGCAGCAGCAGGAGCCGCGTCATCCGGTAGTAGCCGGCGCTGAGCGTCCGGTAGGCGTGTTCGTATTCCGAGAGAGGCGCCCGGCGCGCTACGACCTCGACGAGCGCGGCGGCGCAACGAAGGCCGAGGCTCACCCCTTCGCCCGTCAGGGGATCGAGGTATCCGGCCGCGTCACCGACGAGCGCGACCCCTTCGGCCCAGCGGCGCGTGGCGCGCTGATGGAATGGGCCTGCGCCGCGCACGGACATCGTGTGCGGAGCGCCGGCCAGCCGCCGCGCAAGATTGGGGACGCGGGCCAGCAGACGATCGAAAGGATCGCTGCGTCCGCTCCACAGCAGTGCAACGCCCACCTCCTCCGGCCCGACGGGCGTCACGTAGGCCTCGAGGCCCTCGCCCCAGTGCACCTCGACGAAGCTCGACCAAGGCGCCATGCGGAAGTGACGGCGCAGGCCGAGCCGACCGCGCCCAGGCCCCGCCTCGAGGCCGGCCGAGCGTCGGATGCGGCTGCGCAGCCCGTCCGCACCGACGAGAAGCCCCGCCTCGACGGGACCCCTGTCGGTCTCGACTCGCACGCCGCGCCCGCGGATCTGCGTCCAGCCCGTGACCTTGCGCCCGAACAGGAGCGTCGCGCCCGCCTCTTCGGCGCGCCGGACGAGCGCGCTGGAGAGCACGGTGCGCAGCACCCCGAGACCGCATCCGCGCGCGAAACGCCCCTCCGCGACGGTATCGCCATCCACGTAGCGGATCCCGGCGAAGGGCATGCCAGCGCCTGCCGGTAGCACCACCCCGAGCTCCCGCAGCGCGGCCACGCCGAGCGGCATCAGCCCTTCGCCACATGCCTTGTCGAGAGGCGGCCTCCGAGCCTCTATTACGATCGAGGACAGGCTGCGGCGCGCGGCTTCGATCGCGACGCCGAGCCCGACCGGGCCACCGCCCACGATCGCCAGGTCAGCGTTCACGGCGCATCTGGGCAGCGTGCGAGCGGAGCATCTCGCGCAGCAGATAGAGGATGGTCACCCGTCGTGGTGGCGTGAGCGTGCCGGCGAGGAAGCGACGCCGCGTCTCTTCGCGACGGATCTTCCCGCTCGAGGTACGCGGCAGCGTACCGGCCCCCAACACCAGCACGCGCTCGGGCACGAGACCCGTCCGCTCGCTCACGGTGCGCGAGACGGCCTGCGCAATCGAACCGTCGTCCCGTCTCGCGTTCCGCGCGCGCTCGACGAACAGGAAGAGTGCCTCGCCCTCGTGGCCCACGATGCCTACCGCCGCGACACACCCCGCGCGCAGGCCGTCCACATCGTGGAGCACCTGCTCAACGTCCTGGGGCGCGTGGTTGTGGCCGCGCAGGACGATCAGGTCCTTCGCGCGTCCATAAAGATAGAGTTGGTTCTCGTGGACGAAGCCCGTGTCGCCGGTGTCGAGCCAGCCATCGCGGAGTGTCGCAGCCGTTCGCTCCGGCATTCCGTGGTAGCCCAGCATCACGGAGGGACCGCGCACAAGCACGCGTCCCACCTGCCCAGCTGCAGCGTCGTGTCCCTCGTCGTCGATGATGCGCAGGGCGAACCCGGGAAGCGGCGGCCCCAAGCTCACGAGTTCCTGGCCCTCGGAGGCCGGGATCGCCGTGGCGCGTCGCACGAGGGCATCGCGATCGAAGCGTCTTCGCCGAAAGGGACTCCGGAGATCGCTGAGCGTGACTGCAAGTGTGGCTTCGGCGAGGCCATAGACGGGGGTTAGGGCTTCACGGCGGAGCCCGTAGCGCGCGAAGCGTTCGACGAAGCTCTCGATGACGGCGGGCGTCACCGGTTCCGCACCGTTCAGCGCGACAGACCACCGCGAGAGGTCGACGCCGGCGAGTTCGTCGTCCCGAACGCGCTTCGCGCAGAGGGCATAGGCGAAGTTCGGAGCGGGGCTGATGGTGCCCCGGTAGCGCGAGAGCGCTCGCAGCCAGATCGCCGGGCGTGCGATGAAGAGCTCCGGCGGAATCAGGATCAGTTCTCCTGGAAGCTCGACGGCCCCCAGGACCGCGCCGACGAGGCCCATGTCGTGGTAGAGGGGAAGCCAGCTCACGCCCACGTGAGGCTCCGCCCCGGTATCGGGATAGGCCGCCTGGATCGCGGCAAGGATCGCGCGCACGTTGGCCAGGATCTGCCGGTGCGTGAGACAAACCGGCTTCGGCTCGACCGTCGTCCCCGACGAGAACTGGATGAAGGCGACGTCGTCCGGCGAGACCTCCACCGGCGACGGCGGGTGCACCTCCAGTTCTTCCATCGTCGCCGAGCCGAGATCCGGCTTCCCATCCACCACGGCCGCCCCGAGGAGACGCTGGATCCTCCGATCGGAAAGCACGAGCCGCGCGCCACAGGCGCGCAGCATCGCTGCTGTTTGCGCGCGGTGTTCGTCCATCCGGCCAAGGCGAATCGGAGGGTAGAGCGGCACGGGAACCCCTCCCGCGAGCACTGCGCCGAAGAACGCGTCGAAGAAGAAGGGCGCCGTGGGGAGCACGAGCGCCACTCGTTCTCCCGGCCTAAGACCCAACCGTTGCAGGGCGCCCGCGACGCCCCGGGCGCGCGCAAAGAGCTCGCCGTAAGAAAGGCGCTCCCCACCCGTCTCGCGCCGATCGAGGAATCGCACGCCCCGCGGATGCTGCGCCGCGCGCGCCAGGCGTCCTCCTAGGGTGTCCTCAGTCACGGATCGGCTCCGCGCCGGCCAAAAGCAGCCGTTGCACCAGATCCACCACGTGACCGACGGTCTCGAGCGCCTCTTCTTCCTCGGGCTCGAAGCAGATCTCGAATTCGTTCTCGAGCTCGACCACGAGGGAGAGCTGCTTCAACGAATCGAGCTGGAGATCGCGCAGGAGGTTCGTCTGGAGGTCGAAGGAGCTGCTCATCTCGAGCCGCTCCCGCGCGACACGCCGGATCCGCTCCAGAATCTGTTCGCGCGTCATCGCAGCGGCTCCGCGAACCGCGTGGGAAGGAAACGCGGGGTCGCTCCGAAACGGTTCGCCCAGTCGGTGTGACGCACCAGAGCAGCCTCCTCGCAGCGAACGCGCACCGCGAGGACGAAGAGGTTCGCCACCGAGAACACGAGCGCGGTGATCCATGCCGTGCGGACGAGCGGGAGCGCGACTCCCTCGACCACGACGGCGACGTAGTTCGGATGCCGCAGGAACCGGTACGGCCCGCGCTTCACCGAGCGCCCGCCCGGGACGACGATCACGCGCGTGTTCCAGGCCGGCCCCAGGGCAGCGACCGCCCAGTAGCGGAGTCCCTGCGCGCCACAGACCAAGCCGAGCATTGGCCAGCCAAGCCAGGGCAGGAAGGGTCGCTGGAGCGACCAGACCTCGAGCGCACAGGCGAGGAGGAAGACCGTGTGCAGCAGCTGCATCGCGCGGAAGTGACGCTGGCCGTACTCCACGCCGCCCCGCGCGAAGGCCTGCTCCGCGTGTCGCCGGCTGATCGCAAGCTCGATCAGGCGCTCGACGCCAACTGCCGCGAGCAGAAGGAGATAGAGCCTGAGGGACGTCACCAACGGATCAGCACGAGCTCCGAGCAGAAGCCCGGGCCCATGGCCAGCAGGAGGCCCCACGCGCCACGCGACGGCAGTTCCGCGAGCGTGTCGCCCAGCACCATCAGCACCGAAGCGCTGGAGAGATTCCCGACGTGGTGCAGACTTCGCCATGAGAGCTCGAGCGCGCCGTGCTTCAACTCAAGCGCCTCCTCGAACGCCTCCAACACCTTGGGTCCGCCCGGATGACAGACGAAGCGATCGATGTTCCCTAGGGTCAGACCCTGAGAAGCCAGGAAGTCGTCCACGTCCTTGCGGATGCCGCGCGCGATGCGCGGGACATCGGCGGAGAGCAGCACGCGGAAGCCCGAACTCTGGATCTCCCACCCCATCACGCGCTCGGTGTTCGGATAGAAGACCGAACGGGTCGCCACGATCTCCGGACCTGGTCGAATGATGTCGCGGCCCGTGAGCGCGACGGCGGCAGCACCGTCGCCGAAGAGCCCGCTCGCGATGAGATTGGGAATCGAGAGGTCCTCTCGCTGGAGTGTTAGGCTGCAGAGCTCGACCGAGAGCAGAACCGCCACCTCGTCGGGAAAAGCGCGCAAGTAGTCGGCGGCGCGCGCGATCCCCGCCGCGCCCGCCACACAGCCGAGGCCGAAGATTGGTGTACGCTTCACGTCCGGACGCAGACCCATGCGATTCATCAGCCGCGCGTCGATGGAGGGCGTCGCAAGACCAGTGACGGACACGAAGAAGAGGTGCCGGATGTCGCAGGGCTCGAGGCTCGCGCGCACAAGGGCGTCGCGAATCGCTCGCTCCCCAAGCTCGACCGCGACGCGGATGAACGCATCGTTGGCCTGCCCGAAGTTGGAGAGCTTCGGATAGTCCTCCAACGGGAGCGCCAGATGGCGACCGCCGACTAGGACATTGCGGTGGAGATCATCGAGGCGACGCGGATTATGGAAGCGAGCGCCCAAGAGCTCCCGGAGCCCCGAGAGGAGGGTTTCCTGCGGGTAGTAGTGATCGGGAAAAGCGCGCCCCACGCCGGCGATGCGCATCGGTCCTCCTCTTTGCGCTTCGCGCAACCATGGCACTTCGTGCGCGTCAACCGTTCCGTGTGCCAGTGTGGTGCGCCGGGAGATTCACCTGGAGGGCATCGCTTGATCGGCGAGTTCCGATCCGGTGCACCCTATTTCTGGCGTCGGCGGGACCCTCACCCACTGCTCGCGGCAGGATTGGACATCCGGGTAGTACGCGCGCGCACTCTGGGAATAATCCCAATAGGACTGCGCGGGCGGAGCGGGGGATCCTGCTCAACATATTCCGTCGACCGCTACACGACGCTCCACGCGCCGTACCCGTAGCGGCAATACCAGGGCGCCCTGCGTACGCGGGACTCCACCAGAAACCTGGACCAAGGCCGATCACGATGCGCGGACCACGGAAGCCAATGCCGTGGGAACCAAAACCACGACGCCGCCTTCTCCATTGGTATACGTCGGAGGCGAGGAAGGGATTCGAACCGCGCCGAAAGGGCCCTTCACTCCCCGAGGGGCTTGCAGGCTACAGCGCCAGGTCCTCCGGAAGAGAGACCCGCTTCTTGTGGACTTCAGGCCGCACGGCAGGTCTTCTTAATCCCTACGGAGCTCGGGCGCTTCCCGATTGGCGATGAAGGGAGAGCCCAGCGTGTGCTCGAGGCAATCCGCTCCAAGGTTGCCGGCGTCCCGATCCAGGCCGCCCCCGCGAGCTTCAAGCGGTCCGCTGCCGTGCAGCCCCTGCGGTTGGCCGCCCAAGTGGTCTGAACATCTTCGCGAGAAGGTGGAGATCGGCTCCGGTGGCGACCCGGTCTCACGAAACGTGAGCGGTCAAAGCGCTGCGCCAGTTGGTCCGCTCAGGCTCTCGTCGCCGTCATGCGCTCGAGAGGCAAGAGCAAGCGCGTGTCCTGATTTCTTCTAGGCGTGTCCTGATTCTTCTGGGTCTGGAGCGCCAAAGGATGGCGCCATGACGGCCGGTCCCCTCCAGTAGGCGGCCCCCTACCAGTGCGAGCTTGGTGGCCCAGCCTTCACGGCTGCCTGCTATCGGCAAAACAGAGATGGATGCCTAAGGACCCGCAACGTCGGACCCGCTGCTCGAGCGCGCTTTTGCCGCTGGCTTGCCGCTGGGCCAAAACGCCCTCTACAAAGCCCTGCAAAGTCAAGCATTCAGACCGTGTCGTCGATCTAAGGGGGCATGGACGCTGCCCTCCCGAAGTTTGACGTCCCGGAAGAACTGCCGCTGCTTCCGCTTCGCGAGTACGTGGTGTTTCCCTACATGGTGCTGCCGCTCTTCGTCGGGCGGGAACCTTCGATGGCCGCTGTGGACGATGCCTTGGCCGGCGACCGCTTGGTCTTGCTCGTGGCGCAGCGGGACCCCGACGTGGAGGAGCCGACCCCTGACGAGCTCCATCGCGTGGGCACGGTCGCCATGGTGATGCGCACCCTGCGCTTGCCGGACGGTCGGGTGAAGGTGCTCGTGCAGGGGCTGGCAAAGGCGGAGATCGAGGGCTTCGTCGAGCAGGAGCCCGCCCTGCGTGCGCGCGTGCGCGCGTTCGCACCGGAGCCGGAACCCGAGTGGAGCATCGAAACCGAGGCTTTGATGCGCGCGGTCCGCTCCCGGGTCGAAGAGCTCCTGCCGCTGAAGAACCTCCCGCCTGAGGTCCTCTCCGTGACCTCCACGGTATCGGACCCCGGGCGGCTGGCCGATCTCGTGGCGTCGCATCTGCGTCTGCGCCTGTCCGAGTCGCAGGAGGTGCTCGAGACCCGAGATCCGCTCGCCCGACTGCGTCGCGTGGACGCGTTCTTGCGTCGCGAGCTCGAAGTGACGGCGGTCCAGGCGGAGATCCAGTCCCAAGCCAAGGAGGAGATGACGCGCAGCCAGCGCGAGCACATCTTGCGCGAGCAGCTGCGCGCGATCCAAGCCGAGCTCGGCGAGACGGACTCGCGCACGAGCGAGGTCGAGGAATACCGCGCCAAGCTCGAAGAGGCCGGGCTTCCCGCCGAGGCGCTCGCAGAGGCGACCCGCCAGCTGCGGCGCCTCGAGCGCATGCACCCCGATGGACCGGAAGCGCAAGTGGTGCGGGGCTACCTCGACTGGTTCGTGGATCTGCCGTGGTCCCGCTCCTCGCCCGACGAGCTTGATCTGGGGAGTGCCCGCGAGATCCTGGATGCCGACCACGCACACCTCCATGGGATCAAGGACCGCATCCTCGAACACCTCGGTGTGCGCAAACTACGCCGCGACTCGCGGGGGCCGATCCTGTGCTTCGTCGGCCCCCCCGGCGTCGGCAAGACCTCCCTGGGGCGCTCGATCGCGCGGGCCATGGGACGCGAGTTCGTGCGTGTCTCCCTCGGAGGAATGCGCGACGAGGCGGAGATCCGCGGTCATCGCCGCACCTACGTGGGGGCCCTCCCCGGTCGCATCCTGCAAGGCTTGAAGCAAGCGGGCACGAACAACCCCGTGTTCATGCTGGACGAGATTGACAAGCTTGGCGCCGACTTCCGCGGCGACCCCGCATCGGCGCTGCTGGAGGTGCTGGATCCCGAGCAGAATGCGCGCTTCAGCGACCACTACCTGAACGTACCCTTCGATCTCTCGCGGACATTCTTCATCGCCACCGCGAACGTGCTGGACCCGATCCCGAGCCCGCTGCGCGACCGCATGGAGGTGATCCGTCTCTCCGGCTACACGCCCGAAGAGAAACTCGAGATCGCCCGCACCTTCCTCATCCCGCGGCAGACCGAGGAGTGCGGGCTGCCCGGGGACCGGATTCGCTGGAGCTCCGCTGCGATCCACCAGATCGTGACCTGCTACACGCGGGAGGCGGGGGTTCGCAACCTCGAACGACAGATTGCGTCGGTCTGCCGCAAGCTCGCGCGGCGCGCAGCAGAGGGGGACAGCTCGCCGGCGCTGCTGGGCCCGCGCAGCCTCGCGACCTATCTTGGCGCCCCTCCCTTTTCTACAGAGGACGCCCCGCCGGCGGGGGAGGTGGGGGTGGTAAACGGCCTCGCCTGGACCGAGGCGGGGGGTGATGTGCTGCGGCTCGAGGCCGCGATGACGCGGGGACGAGGGCTCGTGCTGACCGGGCAGCTCGGCGACGTGATGAAGGAGTCTGGGGTGGCCGCCCTCACCTACGCCCGCTGGCGCCTCGGCGAGCTCGGCCTCGATGAAACCCTGTTGGCGCGGCGCGAGGTACACGTCCACGTGCCCGCAGGAGCGATCCCGAAAGACGGGCCTTCGGCGGGCATCACGATTGCCACGGCGATCGTCTCCCTGGCGACCCGCATCCCCGTGCAGTCTGACGTGGCGATGACGGGCGAGGTCACGCTGCGGGGGCGTGTTCTGCCGGTGGGGGGGATTCGGGAGAAGGCTCTGGCCGCCCTGCGCGCCGGCATTCGCCGGGTCATCCTGCCGCGCAAGAACCTGCCCGACTTGGGTGAGATCCCCCGCGAACTCAAGCGGCGCATCATGTTCATTCCCGTCGATCACATGGACGAGGTGCTGGAAGCCGCCCTGGAGCAGATGCCTGCCCGGGCCGCGACTTCTTCCGGACGTCCCCTCGTCCAAACCCCCTCCGAGACGCCCACGGTGATCTCCTCGCGCTGAGCGCGTACCCTTCCCGGTGTGCGCGTGCGCGAGGTGGGGGAGTTTTCGCTGATTGAACGCATCACCCGTGCCGCGGCACGCGCTGGCGCGGCGCGGGCAAGCCCCGCCGTGGCCCTCGGCACGGGAGATGACGCGGCGGTGCTGCGTCTTCCACGGGGCCACGACGTGCTGGTTTCGACCGACGCGCTCGTGGAAGGGGTGCATTTTCGTTGGCCTACGCAGAGCCCCCGGACCGTGGGACAGCGCGCACTCTTGGTCGCGCTCTCAGATCTCGCCGCGATGGGGGTGCGCCCGTTGGGCTGCACCCTGGCGCTGGCCGCGCCCCCCTCCCTGGAGCTCTCGCAGGCGCTGGGAATCGCCCGGGGCGTGGGCGCAGTCGCCGCG
>Ga0126378_10002039_pt1 | contig 14982 bp, 18 predicted proteins | sample PanSoiMetPlot_23_FD_92587 | JGI IMG/M metagenome (GOLD analysis project Ga0126378, IMG submission 92587) | Tropical forest soil microbial communities from Panama - MetaG Plot_23 | ecosystem: Environmental > Terrestrial > Soil > Tropical forest > Bulk soil | place: Panama | collected 2016-02-17 | reverse complement strand
CGCAATGCGCACGCGTTGCTCAAGTCGCGGACGTGCTGCAGATTCCCGCCTTCCTGTGCCGGCAGACCGATCTCCTTGTTGCCGCGGCCGCGACCGGACGCGTGGTCAACATCAAGAAGGGTCAGTTCTTGGCGCCCTGGGACATGGCGAACGTCGTCGCCAAGATTACCGCCGCCGGCAATTCCAATGTGCTGGTGACCGAGCGCGGGGCGTCCTTCGGCTACAATACGCTCGTCTCCGACATGCGTGCGCTGCCGATCCTCGCGCGCACCACCGGCGCGCCGGTGATCTTCGACGCCACTCATTCCGTGCAGCAGCCGGGCGGGCAGGGCACGTCCTCCGGCGGGGAGCGGGAATTCGTTCCGGTGCTGGCGCGCGCCGCGGTCGCCGTCGGCGTGGCTGGCGTCTTCATCGAGACCCACCAGGATCCCGATCAAGCGCCGTCCGACGGACCTAATATGGTGCCGCTCGAGCAGATGGGGGCGCTCCTGCGGCGCCTCGTCGAATTCGACCGACTCGCGAAGAATTCAAAATAAACACCTGGAAGTTAAGCGAGTTCGACCATCCCGCCCGTCCTGAAAATCGTCGGCCTCGTGGTTTTCGCGCAAACGCTGTTCACGCGCGCAGTCGAGCCCGTCATCCCCATGATCGCGGACGACCTCGCCATCGACGTGAAAACCGCTGCGTTGCTTTCGAGCGCCTACACATTTCCCTACGCACTGGTGCAACCCGCGTTGGGCGTCACCGGCGACTTCTTCGGCAAGACCCGGCTGATGAATCTGTGCCTGCTGGTGATCGCATTGTCGGCGCTGGTCTGTGCGGTGGCGACGAGCTTCTCGCTGCTCGTCGCCATGCGGGTCGCGGCAGGGCTGGTGGCGGGCGGAATATTTCCGGTGGCGATGGCTCTCACCGGCGATCTCGTACCGGTCGATCAGCGCCAAGTGGCGATCGGCCGGCTGCTTGCCGTGGGCCTCACCGGCAATCTCGTGGGCTCCTCCATCGCGGGCGTCATCGGTGACCTGCTCGGCTGGCGCGGCGTGTTCGCAATTCTCGGCGCGTTCGGATTGATCGTGGCAATCGCGGCGTTGTTCGCCTTTCGCGGCGTGGTGACGCCGCCCCCGGCGCGTTTCAATCGTGCGGCAGTGATGGCCAATTTTCGCGGCATTTTTGCCGACCCGCGCGCCAAGGTCTGCTTCACATCGGTGTTCTTCGAAGCAGTGTTCATCCATGGGCTGTTCCCTTACGTGGCGCTGCTGCTTCTCGCCATTGGCGAGCCCCGTGCGTCGATCGCGGGACTGCTGATCGCCACGTTCGCTATGGGTGGCGTTTTCTATTCGCTCTCGGTTCCGGTTCTCATCGCCCATGTGCGCGAGCGCCATTTGATGGTCACCGGCGGCGCACTTGCCGCAACCGGGCTCGTCCTCATCGCGCTGCATGTCCCATGGATGTGGCAGATGGCCATCTACGGCATGTTTGGCTTCGGCTTCTACCTCCTGCACGGCTGCATCCAGGTCCATGTCACCGAACTCTCGCAGACGGCGCGCGGCGCGGCCGCCTCGTTGCATTCATCCTTCTTCTATCTGGGCCAGGCCGTCGGCCCGGTGGTCTACGGCTATGGTTTTGCCCATGGCGGGCCGGAGCCGAGCATTTTCGTAGGCGCGGCGGTGGTGATGACCGTCGGTGTTGCTTGCTCGCGGCTGTTGCGTCACCGGACCGTGTATTGAGATTCGACCGCGCTGCAGCGCGGGACCGTGTGCCGAACGGCCTTGTGCAATGGCGCGAGAATGCCCATCATGAGCTTCGACGGCCTGGGGTGCCGCGCCCACGCGGCTGAGATCACACCCATGGAACCTGTCTGGTTCGCGCCGTCGTCATCACTTCACGCCGTCTTTCAATGTGTTAGCGTTGCCGAGTGTCAAACCTGGGTCGTGGTTTGACACCTACCAGTTCGATGCCTGTTCTTGCGTTGGGCGGACGGCATCCGTTCGTCCTTCAAACTCAAAAGTTTACAGGCTAGGTCGAAGGCTGCCCTCTCAGTCTCAAAGAGACCTCTTCGCTCAGCCTCAGCCAGTGCAGCTATGAAAGCGTCGAGGCGGTCACGGGAGCATGAAGCTAGTGTCCCCTTGCAGGCGAGTTTTCCGAATGCTTCACCAACTGCTATCATCATTTCAAATTCCTGCTCGGTTAGACGGGACAGCAATCTCACCATGTGGTTCATTGCTGCTCGTCCGCCGTTCTTGTGATCAATCGCTTCATCGCCGTCCGCGCCATGCGCTTGCGGTCGGCCCCTTGCGTGTAGTGCAGCGCCGAGCGCGCGCCCGCGTGCCCGAGTACGCTTGCGATCTCATTGGGATTTGAGCCGGTCTCGGCGAGCTTGTCGCCCATGGTGTGACGCAGGCCGTGCAGCGACAGCTGCCGCGGCAAGCCGGCTTCGTTGCACCACTGCCGAAATTGTTCCGACAGATCGTCAGGATTGAATGAGCGTCCGGTCTTGGTCACCAAGAATGTGGCGAAGCCAGTCACCGCCGTGGCGTCGAGCACGGCCTTCAACTCGGGATGGATCGTGATCGTCGCATCGACGCCGGTCTTCTGTCGGCGGATGGCGATCTCGCCGTTGTGGACGTGCTGCGGACCTAAACGCGCGATCTCGCTGCGGCCCGCTCCGGTATAACGCGCGAGTGCGAAGCAGAGCCGCGCCTTGCTGCCGATCGGATGTGCGGCTTCGAATTGCGCGATCTCTTGCGGCTGCCAACTTGATCGCTTCTCGCTTCTGGCCTTGATCGGCTCGATTCCGCGCGTGACGTCGTGGCGGGCATGGCGGAGCAGCCCGCGCAGCGCCTTGAGATGGTTGCGGGCCGCGTGCGGCTTGAGCGATTCCAGATAGGCGGTGAGAAAATTCTCGTTGAGTTGGCCTAGCGGGTAGTGCCCGTAGTCTTCGCGGAAGTGCTCCAAGATCGCGCGCCGCATGCGCTGCGTGCCTGCCGATAGCTCGCCCCACTTTTGAGACACGTAGAAGGCGGCGATCGCCGCGCTCACCGTGCCCCGCTTGCTGCGCAATTCCTCGCCGACGGCGATCTTGTCGTCGAGCGCGGCTTGATACGCCTGCCAGAACGCCTTTGAGCCGATCGGGCCGGGTAGGGGGATGCTTTTCATCCCGCGTTTGCGGAAGCGGATGTACTGGCGGCCGGTCTTCTTGTCGGTCCACACCTGTAGGAATTCGATGCGCACGCGACTCATTGCAGTGCCTTGTCTTTGCGCAGGGCCGCCGCTGCGACATCCCATGGATTGCCGCTCTTGTTCGTCGGTTGAGGCTCGTCGAGGCCGAGCTTCGTGCCGTCCGGCAATGTGACACTGGTTACCGACTTGCCGGTCGCCTTCTCGGCCGCCGCGATTTGGCGCCTGAGAGATGGCTTGCGCGGCTTACGCGCGGGCGGCGAAGGCTGGCCCTCGAGGATCGCCACGATCTCGGCCGCGTGGCCGAGCATCGGTTCCGGCAGGACTACCAGACATCGATCTTCCGGCGGGACCACGATGGTGTGGTCGGCGTCGACGTCATCGTCAACGCGCGTGGCGATCGGATTCGTGGTAGGGGAGAGGTGGGTCACGCACGCCCTCCTACGGCGTTGCTGATCAAGCCCTGGAGACTGCGGCTCGCCAGCCGCGCTCCAGGGCGCTCATTTTCACTCAGCTGACGCGCGTTTTGCAAGCACGTCCAGAAATTCAACCGGCCCACCGTCAATATCGCGTGCTGAGCCGAAATGACGTGGGGCGGCCGTGTCGCGTCTGGGGCGCCTCGTAGGCCACGCGCGTGTGATTTTCACAGTAGGGCTGCGCGGCAGCCGGACGGCCGCAGAACCAAAACTCATCCGGGCACCGAGGATCGCCGTGCGGCCACTTACACTTCCCTGGAACGAGCGCCATGACCCGCTCGGCGATGCTCGAGCCTGGGTCGGCGACGGGGGCGGGCGGTTTTGGCGCCGGCGCGACGAGGGTGGTGGGCTGCTTTGGCGCCGGTTCGACGATAGGAGCGGGCATAGAGTTGGCGCCGTTCGTGGCGGCGGCCTCGATCTGGTCGATCGAAATCGCCTCGGCAACCAAGAGGCGGGTCAGAATGACAACACCGGGCGGGGTTTTGCGAGTGCCGCTCTTCCACCGCCTAATATTTCTTTCGCTAGTGTGGAACCACCGTGCGGCGGTGCGCTGCTTGATTTTGAGGGCGGTGAGCGCCCGACCGAATTCGGTCGTGGCCGTGGCGCGCGGGCGTCGCTGCTTAGGCGGTGTTTCCTCCCGCCCCGGATCGAAGGTCGTCATTGTAGCGCGCTGTGCGATGCCGCGCGCACCGAGCATCGCGCGGAGTTCGGTTGCGGCCACTGACGGGGTGCTTGCTTCCATAATGGGCCTGAGATGCAATGTGTCCCCGGCGCGGGATGAGCCGCGTCCGGGGACTGACCACGTACGGGGTGCCACCCGTGATCGAGGCCGCGATTACAGTAGCACTTTTTGTCCCGCCCGATTGGGTGGCGCTCACGTCCGCGTTCATCTGGATCCTATCCTCTGTCGACAGAGATGCCGTCCTTGCCCATGGGTGCATCAATCGGGACTTACGTGCGGGGCGGCTGCGCGCAGCGTTGGTGGCGCCCGACGGCACGATCCTAAAGCTGCTCGAGGCGTCAGATTGGCAGCAGCGAACCGTCCGCGCTCCGCTTAATCCCGCGGAGGGCGTCAGGGTTGAGCCGCCCTTCGAGGAGGGGCGCGTTTTCCTATGGAAGGCTGACCTCACCCGATGGTACTCGCCGAACCCGGCAACGCTGGCCGCGCCGGCGGATCGGCAGCTTCATGCTGCGGGCGGCTCCGAGCCATCGCAATCGCCGCAAGCCGAGCAGCAGCCTCAGCAGCAGCAGCCACCTGCTGCCCCGGCGCCTGTGACGAGCGCCACATTGCCGCCGGCAGAGGGCAGCCCGCCGCTCGCTCGTGAGGCAGCCGTAGCGCCGACTTCAGATGCCAAGGTCGAGCCGGAGGGCTTGCCGTCTGCTACCCAGCAGTCGGTTGCCAAGCCGGCGCCTGAACGGGCCGAGGCCACACGATGGCAGCGCGAGCGTGCAAAGGCGGCGATGAAGACGCTTTACCCCCCGCACGGCATTCACCCGGAGGGCGTGAGCATCCAGGCGGTGACCAATCGCATCAACAGATTGGAGGACTTCCAAGAGGACAAGGTTAGTCACGACACGGTCAGGCTCGCCGACATTGAAATAAAAACCGCCCTCGAAAAATAATTACGCAAATTTACGCAAACTTACGCATTGCGTAGCGGTGCGTAATCGCCGCCCCCAGCTGCCGGGGCATGCCAACGTCGAAATACACCATCGCCCCGCCCAGCGTCGCCCCGCTCCTGCACGAGTACGGTGACTGGGACAACATCCCGGACGAAGCGTGGGACGAATACTGCGCCGCCCAGGCGTACTGGGCGCGCTCCCGGCGTATGTACGCCGGCCAGGGCGAGGGCTGCAAAGCCCGCAGGCAGAAACAGACCGAGAAGCCGAGCGAGCCGGATACGACGGGAGGCGTGCCATGAGCGCGCCGCTCGCCCACGGAGGCCTGCACGCCCGTCAGAATCGACATCCGGCCGATCTGCTCGCGGATACACGGGCGGAGCTCAAAGCGCTGCAGAAACGTGAAGACGCTTTGCGCCGGCAATTGGTCGAGAGCGACGACCTCACCGGCGCCGAGTGGAAGGCGCTGATCGTCAACCGAACCCAGGAGCGGCTCGATTGCGGTGCTGCGATCAAGCATTTCGGCAAAACAGCGCTGCAGCCGTTCCTCAAAAGGCTCGAGTTCGAGCAAGTCTATCTCAAACGAAGGAAGCTTCCAAACTCATGATCTGACCGAAGAGGAGAGGACGATGCTCAAGGATGCGAGAGGATGACGGAGACCTGTCATGACCGATAATTCCAATCCCACCTTCACTGCTCGGTTTGTCGATGGCCAGGTCACCGTGATGACCGTGTTCAGCTCCCTCAAAAAGCTCGACGTGATGCGCGGCGTGCGCTTGGCACAGCACGCCTATCGATCGCGCACGAAATGCGAACCACCAGCGATCGTCGAGGCCCACTTCGAAAACGACGGCGCGCAGCTCGCGAGTTATGACGCCGAAACTCTCGAAGAGATCGGGTCGCGATCGACATCAACAAGGAGCCTGCCATGAGTGCCGTCATCGAAGGCATCATCAAGGAACTGGAGCGTACATTTGAACGACAGCGTGACTTGCTGGAGCAGCTGAAGTCGGCGCTCGAGCACGACTTTGATAGCGAATTGCAGGCTCAGCTCGCCAATCTGCGAACACAACTCGAGCAAGCCGATGAATAAAGCGCGGCACGCGTGCAAGACTACGTCCGCGATTTGCGCGAACAACTTGAATCGGAGGTCACGCGATGAACTCAGACCTTCGCGCCCAGGTGCAACAAAGGGGAGACTTCTTCGGCGGCTCGAGGCCGCTGCCAGCGACGTCGCCTACGCCGCCCAACTGTGGGCAATGATCGGGAACCAAAACCTCAGAAGGGGCGCATCATGAGTTCGGACCATCGCGGCTTGCTCGCATACGTCGGCAACGCCCTCGACCTCATCGCCGAGGAGCCCGCCTCATGAAGCGGCAGTTTTCCGATAAAACGCAGAAGCTCGCAGACGATGCTCGTTTGCTGAGAGCGTGGAAAAAATTTCACCGTGACGAGTGTACGACCGCACTCGTTGGGCCTTATGGCGCCGTGCTGGGTGAGCTGTTCCGAATGTTCGCAAACTTGCAGCACGTCCAACCGTCGCAACTAGCTGGATATATCCGCGCAATCGATTGGTCGGAGATTGATTATCCGACCCGGCTCGTCGTGCTGCACGAAGTCAACAGTGCAATTACCAAGCTGCGCGAAAAATCCGGTCTAGAGCCGATTGATGATCCTTTACCCGACCAGCCGGACAATGTGTTTCGGGTCATCAAAGCGATGTTCGCAAAGTTTCCTGCTGATGCGGGGAAGTCCGCCGGAGCATCCGGCAAAACAGCGGAGTGATGAAAATGTCAAACGAAGTTATGACAACTACAAACAAGCCTGTTGTTGAGTTGGACGGGTTTAACAACTTCACGGACGAAGTTGAAGGCGATGACGGCATCAACGCGATAGGCTCGGTCATTCGAGGAGCGAAGTTCAAGTTTCTCGACCCTGACTGGAAGATCGAAGAGCGAATTGTCACGGGCAAGCGGTTCACCGCCGTCGACGTAGTGAACGTATCGACCAAATGGAGTCAGGATAACAAGCCCCTAGAAACACACATTCTCGCGGCGGGCGAGAAATTTCCCGACTTTGACAAGCTCAATGCTAAATGCCCAAGAAGCGAATGGCGCATGTCTTTCGGCAAAGAAACTGGACCCTGGAGCGGACAGCACTGCCTATATCTGGTCGACGAACTCTTCAACCCGTACACCTGGGCGTCGCCGATAACAACGATAGGCTCGGCCATTGCGGTGCGAGAACTCGTTGATCAGATTAAACGGGTTCGCAGGCTACGCGGCGACAACGTCTACCCCGTCGTCGAATTGAGCCACGTTCACTTCCCGAACGCATACAAGCCAGATCGCGAGCGGCCATTCCTCGCAATCAAGGACTGGGTGAAGCTCGGCGCTGATCGGGTAGCAGATACATTACCGTCTCCGACTGCGCATGCACTTCTGGATTTAGGCAGTGCTCCTGCAGCAACATCAGGCGTGCCGGTCGAGGCACAATCTGTCACACCGATCACGCTGAAGGAGGAAATCCAGGACGAAATTCCTTTCTAGCGATGGACCGCTGCTTAATGCTGCTCTCAGGAACAGAGCAGCATCAGGAAGCGATCCCAATACGGAGGAGACAATCATGGAGCTCGACAGCAAAACTCAAGATGCTTTCGAGAGAGTAATCGATGACTCGATCGTTGCGCGATATGACGGTGACCTCGAGCGCCTTGGAGAAGGGCGCCACGGTGAGATTTGCTACAGGCCGCTCGATACAGACCATATTCACCGCCTGCTCGTCGACCTATGGGGCGAGCGCCTCACGCCAGACACAATTAATGCAACGTTCGATCGACTCATGAAACTGCAAGACGAATGGCCACACGGCTACTGCGAAGAAGATGAAGACGAGCGGCCGCTCTCTGATTTTCGCACCGAAGAAGATGAAGCATTTGATCGGTTTGAAGCCACCGCTCGTGGAGAGACCGCTAGTGAGATTTAGCAATGCCAACCGAGTGGCTGCCGCCGTCCGAGCTACCAGATCTGCGCCGCGTCGGCATCATCGCGCTCGATTCCGAGACGAACGACGAAGGGTTGCGCGCCGATCATGGTCCAGGGTGGCCGTGGCACGGCGGGTATGTTTGCGGCATCAGCGTCGCATATCGTGCTAACAACGTCATTCGGTCACATTACTTTTCGATTCGACATCCAGATAGTCAAAACTTTGACCGCGACCAAATCGCTCGTTGGCTAAAAGATCATGTCGCCGCCAATCTGCGCTTCATCACAAAAAATGGCTTGTACGATTGGGGATCGCTGTGGGCCGATCTCGGCATCGAAATGCCGCCTGCCGAGCGTCTGGAGGAAATCGACGCGCTCGCCACCATGGTGGACGAGAACCGTCTCAAGTACAGCCTCGATTCTTTATGCGCTTGGCGCGGCTTCCCCGGCAAGGACGAAGCACCGCTGCTTGAAGGCTGCGCTGCGCTGGGGCTAATCCCAGCAAGAAAACGTAAAAGCTTTAAGCCGCAATCCGTCCTCTGGCAATTACCCGCGCACTTCGTCGGACCTTACGCCGAGACCGACGCCGTTCGCACACTGCAGGTGTATGAATCCCTGAATCCGATACTCGACCGCGAGAATACGCGCGAAGCCTACCTGCTCGAGATCGGCCTACTTCCAATGGTGCACAAAATGCGCCGGCGCGGAATCCGTATCGATATCTCCGCCGCCGAGCAGGCACGCGACTTACTCTTGCGCCGACGCGATGCCGTGCTCACCCAAATTTCTGAAAGACTCGACACCGGCGTTGGCATGGATGAAATCAACGGGCGCAAATGGCTGATCAGCACTTTCGATCGACTTGGCATCAAGTACCCACTAACCAAAAAAGGCAACCCGTCGTTTAAGCGTGGCAAGCGCGGCTGGATGCAGCATTCAGAACATTGGTTACCGCCACTGATTGCTACGGCAGATCAGCTCGACCAGTACGGCGACAACTTTCTCCAGCAACAAATTCTCGGGCACATCGAGAACGGCCGCGTTTACGGCGAGGTGCATCCACATCGTTCAGACTACGGCGGTACACGCTCGTTCCGGTTTTCGTATTCACATCCGCCGCTACAACAGATGCCGAAGCACGACGAGGAGCTGGCGCCGCGCATCCGCAGCGTGTTCTTGCCGGAAGAAGGTGATATGTGGGCGAGCTGTGATCAGAGTCAGCAGGAATTTCGCCTCGTTGTTAACTATGCAGTACGACATAAGCTACCAGGAGCAGCCGCAGCGCGCGATCGCTATCTCAGCAACCCCGATACCGACATTCATGCCTATACATCGGAGTTGACCGGTGGCGCGATAAGTCGCCAAGACGGCAAGACCACCAATTTCATGACGATCTACGGCGCCGGCCCAGAGACCATTTCGCTACAGATCAAAAAGCCATTGAACGAAACCCACGCATTACTTGCTCTGTATAAAGAAAAGATGCCGTTCATTTCGCTACTCGCCGAACAATGTAAGCTCGCCGCGCATCAACAGGGATTCTTCACGCTATTCAACAACGCACGCCGGCACTTCAATCTGTGGGCGCCCGGTGGCAGATGGGAAAAGGGCGCCGGACCGTGCTCGCGTGAAGAGGCCGAGCGTCGCGTGCGCGATCCCGGCCATCCCTGGTTCGGACAGCAGCTCTGGCGGGCCGAAACATACAAAGCGCTGAATGTACTTATTCAAAGCGCCGCTGCGATTCAAACCAAGAAGTGGATGCTCGCGTGTTACCGCGAAGGCGTCATTCCGCTGCTGCAGATGCACGATTCACTCGATCTCTCAGTGACGTCGCCGGAAGTAGCCGAGATGGTGGCTCGTCTCGGCGAAGAAGTGATCAAGCTCGAAGTGCCAATGAAGGTTGACATCAAATACGGTCGCACCTGGGGCGATGCCAAACATACTTGGACCGAGCTGCATGCTGAAACAGATCATCACGTCGCACGAGACGCCCCGAAATCCCTCAATGATTTTGACAATGAGACTGATTCAACGCCCGCGGAAGACATCGTAATTGCAGTCCTAAATGAGGTCTCCGACGAGCAAGCGACGAAAGTCAAAGAACTGCCATGGGAAGGAACGCCAGCATTTTCCACAGCGGCGCAGGCCTCGCATATTGGCGACGGCTTCTCCGGTTTCGCTGGAGACGTGCAGGGTTACGATCGCGAGAAAATTAACTGCCCGTTTCACGAAGATACGACGCCGAGCTGCCAGCTTTATGCCGACGGACACTACCACTGTTTCGGTTGCGGCGCGCACGGCTGGATCGCCGAAGATATGGACTTGCCCAATGACATGCTCGCGCGCGTGACAGAGGCAAAGGACAGCACTGACACCCTCAAGCGCGGACTCGAGCTGTGGGATGAAGGCAAATCGATCGCTGGCACGCTGGCCGAACGCTATCTTACTGACACGCGCAGACTCGATCTCTCCGTGCTCCCCAACGGCACTGACGCGGCGCTGCGATTTCACCCGCGTTGCCCGTTCGGTGCCAACGGTGCGCGGCACCCGTGCTTGCTCGCGTTGTTTCGTGACACCGAGAGCGACGCGCCCGCCGGCATCCACCGTATCGGCCTGACCGCGGACGCAAAGAAGATCAGGCGCCTCACCCTTGGCCGCTGGGCTAGCCCGCGCGCGATCAAGCTATGGCCAGTCACACACAAACTCTCAATCGGTGAAGGGATCGAGACCGTGCTCGGCGCCATCCGCTGCGGCGCAATCACACCGCCAGCATGGGCAATGGGTCCCAAGACCGACATCGCGAATTTTCCCGTCCTGCCCGGAATCAAGGCGCTGACCATTCTAGTGGACCGAGGCGACCCTGCGGCACTCGACGGCGCCGAGGCATGCGCTGCGCGTTATGTCGCCGCCGGCATTCCCGCGCGCTGGCTGCGCACCGTGCGCGTTAAGGACTTCAACGATCTGGTGCTGGCATGAAGGTCACGGAGATCGATCATGGTGAGTGGACCGAGACGCGGTTCGAGCCGGACAAACCGTCGGCCACGGCCGGCAACGGCAAGACAACGAACGAACACGCTGCCGGCGCTACCTCTAGCACTGCCACTGCTGCCAACGCATGGCCCGTGCTCGACAAGACTGCCTACTATGGGCTTGCTGGCGAGGTAGTCGCGACGATCCTTCCGCACACTGAAGCCGACCCGGCGGCGTTATTGCTGCAATACTTGACATGCTTCGGCAACATGGTGGGGCGCACACCATACATCCGGGTAGCAAACGCTAACCATTACCCCAATATCTACACGCTCATTGCTGGTCGAACAGCACGATCGCGCAAAGGCACATCGGCGCAAGACATCCGCATCATCATGGAACACGCCGACCCCGATTGGGTGCGCGATAACATCAAGAGCGGCATTAGCTCAGGCGAGGGCATCATCGAGAATGTGCGCGACGCTCGCTATGAGCTGGACAAGAAGACACAGACACTGGTGTGCGTCGATCCCGGCATCTTCGACAAGCGCTTACTGCTCGACGAACGCGAGTTTTCTTCCGCGCTCTCAAAGATGAAGCAGGAGACCAACATTGTCAGCCAAATCCTGCGCCAAGCATGGGACGGTGTCCCGCAGTCTTGAGGACGCTGACTAAACATAAGCCGTCTACGGCAACCGAACCGCTCATCTCGATGACCGCGCATATAACGATAGACGAGCTGCGCCAGAAGCTCGAAAAGCTCTCGCTCTCCGACGGGTTCGGTAACCGCTTCCTCTACGTCTGCGTCGACCGCAGCAAGCTCCTGCCATTCGGCGGGAACTTCGAACCTGGTGTACTCGATGCGCTCGGACGAAGGACGGCCGAGGCAGTCAAGGTGGCGCGGACGCGAAACGAGATCATGATCGCCGACGAAGCCAAGCCGTTGTGGACGACGATCTACACCACCGTAGAAGGTACCCCGCCCACAAATGGGCTGATCGATCACCTCACCGCGCGCGCGGCGCCGCAGATGCTCCGGCTGGCGATGCTCTATGCGTTGCTCGACGGAGCGGCAAAAATCACAGCGCTGCACATCGATGCGGCGCACGCGCTGTGGCGGTTCTGTGAGGCGTCGGCGGGCTATATTTTCAGCAACCTGAGCAATGATCGCGTCGCCGATACAATCCTGCGCGAGCTCCAGTTCGCCCGCCCCGACGGCTATAATCGCCGTGAATTCATCCACGATGTGTTCGGCCGCAACGTGGATGCGTACGCGATTAGTTGTGCACTACGGACGCTCGAGGCCGCCGGCAAAATCCGCTGTGAGAAGAACAAACCAAACGGCCGCGGCCCTGGTGGGCGACCGGGCGAGAAATGGTTTGCAGTCTAGACGCTCGCGACGGTAAGTATTTTGATCGGTAAAAAATATTCGATTCCCCAATTTTTTGGCGCAAAAATATTATCCGAGGCAATTTCAAAATATTCCGTGATCACCGAGAAGCTCCAAGAGCTGCTCGCGGAGGGCAAAGTTCCCCGCCGGCGCGCTCGCGGTGATGGCCGCGGACGGTCGATGGGAGTACAACCTGCTAGTTGAAATGGGGGGTCAGACGAGACAGAGCGCTTGAGTTTGGTCGTTTGGTCGTAGCCTTCGTGCTCACAACGATTAAGGGAGGATGTAAATAGTTAAGTATTTGATATTATTATATAATTTATTCAACACACTATCCCGTCGAGTCTATCTAGAAAAATCAGAAAAGCTGGTACGACCAAACGACCAAATACGACCAAACTCAGAAGTTGTGCTCTCGCACGTCGTCGATTTTCAGCCTCTCGGTCGCGCGCATCGCGGTGCACCATCACCGCTGTTGTCGTCGTCCCGTGTAGGGTCGTCGTCGCTGGCGCTTCAAAAATATTCCAAATTACGGCCGCACAAAATATTGGGCGGCTACCGGGTTGCGGATATCCGGGTGCCTCAAAAATATTATTTCGGAAATATTCCCGCGAAAAATATTGGTCCGGGGATTTTTGAATATTCCGGCTACTGGCTACTGGTGGGGAGTGAGGGGTTGGCGGATAATCTGCCATGTGTATGAGTTGACGGGGGTGAGGAACCCGTGCGCAACCAAAATTTGGGCGGAGCGGATCGCGGTCTCTCGATCGCGGACCCGTCGCGGAGCAAAATTCCGAATCGTGCGCAAGGTCACGGTTGGTTGGTCCCAGGTTTGAAGCCAAGTCAAAAGTTTCTGGGCTGGTTCTTGGGATGGCTGCTCGATCGCTGCCTCAGCCGGTCGGTGTTGGGACAGGCGTTCGAACAAGTTCATAGGTCAAACCCGGGCACTGAGGTAGGGGGGACGTCGACGATTTTGTCGTCGTCGGGGCCGGGTCGGATCGGCTTGTCGAAGGTGAGTCTCTGATCCGCACCAAGGTCGATAACGATATGCACGCGGTCCTCGTTTGCCGTGTTTCGCTGCGGTCCGGGATCGGCAAGGGCGTCTAAAACTTTTGCGCTGTCAATCCGATGCTTTGCGGATTGCTTCGGGTCGGTCATGATCCCGTTCAGAACGTCCGGCGCCGCGACGACGTGGGCCTGAGCTTTCTCACGCTTGAACGACCCGTCGCGGATTCGGCGTAGCTTCTCGGCCTCGATGCGTTCAACGAGTTGCTCGTCGCTGGCGAGACGCTCCCATGTCGCTTCGTCGAAGTGGTGCTTCTTCCTGACCGCGGATTCGGTTGCGATGCCCTCGGAAAAACGGGCCATATCGGTCACGAACTCGAAGTTATCGCGCAGCGATGGCAGGTTAGGCGGCGAGAGTTGCTGCTTGTTGCCAAGCGCCTTGCGCAGCTCTGCGACCTCGCTTTTCAGCCGGTCGATTTCGGCTTGGGCCTGGGCGTCCATCGCTGCTTCCGTGGTGCAATTCCGGAACTTAGTATAGCCGTCGTGTTCGCTGGCCGACAGCAGCTTGGGTTGGGCCCCGGTCGCAGGGTTTGCGGCCGAGGCCTTAGCCTGAGGCCGTGACGAGTGGTTCAGTCCCTCATGACTAGGCCGAGACATTGTAACACGGTTCGGATTTGGGTCGGAGATTTCTGTGAACCGGGCAGAGAGAGCCGCCATCGATCGCGCCTGGTGCTTCCTGTGTCGCAACAACGGCGACGTACCTTTTGCGGCGATCGTGGCGAGATGCCCCGGGGTCGATCCGGCTCTCATCCGGGCCGATTTTAAGCGGCGGTTCCGGCACAACCCTTCTGCTAGTGCGGGAGGATCGGAGCAGCATTCGGACAGTGAGCTGTTCGCGTCGGCTCAATCCTCCGGTGTCGCGGCTGCTCGTGCCCGGGCTGAATTTACCCGCCGGTCCCGACAGGCAGGCGTAGGGCGCCCCCATGTCGTCAAAGCGAACGGGGTTGCCAAAGCACCCCCTTGAGGTCGTAGCGCGCTGTACGATCTTTCTAGGTCAGGGCGCGGCCGCATCGCCGAAAAGGTTGGGTGCAGCCCCGGCTTTAGTCTTTCCACCATCCTTTAAAGCGGGTCGGTGCCAGCTCGGTGTAGCGTACCGTGTGCTGGATGTTCTTGTGGCCCAGGTAGGCTTGCAGGCCGCGCGTGTCGTGGCCTTCGTTTGCGAGCTTGTAGCCGCATCCGTGCCTCAGCATGTGCGGGTGCGCTTTGATCTTGAGCCCAGCAGCCTCGCAAGCCCGGCTGATAAGCTTCTGGAAGTTGCTCACGGTCATCGGCGAGCCGCGCTCGGACATGAAGAGGAAGGGTG
>Ga0126378_10002038_pt1 | contig 14987 bp, 10 predicted proteins | sample PanSoiMetPlot_23_FD_92587 | JGI IMG/M metagenome (GOLD analysis project Ga0126378, IMG submission 92587) | Tropical forest soil microbial communities from Panama - MetaG Plot_23 | ecosystem: Environmental > Terrestrial > Soil > Tropical forest > Bulk soil | place: Panama | collected 2016-02-17 | reverse complement strand
GGCGCGCGGCTGCGCTGTGCTTCGCTTACAAGCTTCACGATTTGCGCAAGCACGGTCTCGCTTCCCACGCGCTGCGCTTCCATCGCAAAACTGCCGCTCGTATTCAGCGTTCCGCCCGTAACGCTGTCGCCTGCAACCTTTTCGACCGGCATCGGCTCCCCGCTGACCATCGATTCATCCACCGCGCTCGCACCTTCGCGAATCAAGCCGTCAACCGGCACGCGCTCGCCCGGACGCACGCGCAGACGGTCGCCCCGCTTCACTTGCTCGAGCGCCACATCTTTTTCACCGCCGTCCGCCGCCAGCAAATGCGCTTGTTGCGGTGTGAGATTCAGCAGTGCGCGAATTGCTCCACTCGTTTGCTGTCTTGCGCGCAATTCCAAAACCTGCCCAAGCAAAACGAGTGCAGTAATGACCGCCGCCGCTTCGAAATAAACCGGGGCCGCGTCGTCCCTTCCACCCAAGGAAGCAGGAAAAACCCGCGGGAAAAATGTCGCAACAACGCTGTCGACATACGCCGCGCCGGTTCCCAAACCAATCAGCGTAAACATGTTCGGACTGCGGTTGACGAGCGACACCCAGAAACGCTCGAAAAACGGCCAGCCTCCCCACAGCACCACTGGCGTGGCCAGGACAAATTCGATCAAATTACGAACGCTATGTGCCACCCTCAAGCCGAGCGCGTCGCCAAACATCGAGAGAACCAGCAGCGGAAGCGACAACGCCGCGCTCACCCAAAACCGCCGCCGCATCGAGTCATACTCAGGATCAGCCTCGACCTCCGCGAACACATCCATCGGCTCGAGGGCCATCCCGCAGATGGGGCAGGTGCCAGGGCCTATCTGCACCACTTCTGGATGCATCGGGCAGGTGTAGCGCACACCCTGGGCCCTCGAGGCGGGAGCCGGCTCGGGCCCAGCAGGTGTTGGCGCATGCTGCATCCCACTGTGTTTGGGAGCTTGCGCCGGAGCATGACCATGCGTGTGTCCTTGAGCATGTTCCATTCCCGACGTTCCGGGAGCTGCAAGAAACTTCTGCGGGTCTTGCGCAAAACGTTCTGCGCATCGCTTCGAGCAGAAATAATAGGTCTTTCCGCCGTGCTCGACTTTTCCCGCGGCCTTCGCCGGGTCCACCGCCATTCCACACACCGGGTCTTTGGCTTTCGGCGGCCCGGACAAAATGGGCAGGCTCGTCCCAGCCGGGTTCGCGTTCGTGGGTAGTTCAGACATCTCGCTATATTAGATGATTTCCGGTTACATCCGAATTCATCGAGATTGAGCGCGTCGCTGGTATAATCCCCCCATGACACTCGTGGAAGTTACATACGAACTGCAATCGCCGCTGAGCGACGATCAGTTGCGTCATCTCGGCGAATTTGCAAACACCTATGGCTTGCGCCGCTTCCGCCTCGACGATTCGAGGAAGCAACTTTCATTCGAATACGACGCCTCGCGACTGCGCGAAACGCAAGTAGCCCACGCCCTCGGCCAGGCCCGCATCGCCGTCGCCCGCCGCCTCGACTAATCGTACTGGCGGACACACATCTGCAACCTTCTGGACTAGAAACCGAAAGCCGCATTGATCTCTTCCGAAAACCGAGCCGTCCTTTGTACGAATCCCCTCTTGCCCGGCGCTAATCCTGCAAACTACAATGCCCGCGCTCGCGGCCTGTTCCGCCGCGAGCGGTCGCCAGATTCACTCTCGTTCCCATGAGGATGCCATGACACCAGCGTTTCGCCGCTGCACATTCATTCTGATGGCCAATGTCGGCGCTGCATTTCTCGCGGCGGCAGGCACGGCGGGGCAGAGTTCTTCACCGCAATCGGCCCAGTCCACGCTTACGAACGAAACGCCCGCGCAACTTAGAGTGGCCGACAGTACTTGGGATTACACGCGCCGCGACGTCATGATTCCCATGCGCGACGGTGTCAAGCTGCACACCGTCATCCTCGTCCCAAAAGGCGCAAAGAACGCGCCCATCTTGCTCACCCGCACTCCGTACAGCGCGACGAACCTTACTTCCCACGCGGCGAGCGCTCATCTAGGCCCCATCCTTTGGGGCTACGACAACGCCAACGAAGTCATCGTCGAAGGCGGCTACATTCGGGTGGTGCAGGACGTTCGCGGCAAGTACGACTCCGATGGCGATTACGTCATGAACCGGCCTCTCCACGGCCCGTTGAACCCCACTCCTGTAGACCATTCGACCGACACGTACGACACCATCGACTGGCTCGTGAAAAATCTTCCCGAGAGCAACGGCAAGGTCGGGATTCTTGGCATTTCGTATGACGGTTTTCTGCCCCTAATGGCGCTTGTCAATCCTCACCCCGCGCTGAAAGTTTCCGTTCCCATGAATCCCATGGTGGACGGCTGGATGGGCGACGACTGGTTCCACAATGGCGCTTTTCGCCAGCAAAACATGCCTTACATCTATGAACAGGAAGCTACACGCGACAACAAAGCGAAATGGTGGGTCAGCCACTTCGACGACTACGACGAATACATGGCGGCGGGTTCCGCCGGCGAGTTTGGGCGCATTCATGGCCTGGAACAAGTCGGCTTCTGGCGCAAAATCCTCGAACATCCCAGCTACGACTTGTTCTGGCAAGAACAAGCGATGGACAAAATTCTTGCCAAAGAACCGCTGAGGGTTCCGACCATGCTGGTCCACAGCTTATGGGACCAGGAGGATATCTACGGCGCCATTGCCGTCTACAAGGCCATCAAGCCTAAGGATACGAACAACGACAAAGTGTTTCTCGTTATGGGCCCGTGGCATCACGGCCAGGAAATCGAAGACGCCAGCTCGCTCGGAGTAGTGAAGTTCTCGAGCGATACCGGCCTGTACTTCCGCAAAGAAATTCTCGCTCCATTCCTCGCGCAATACCTGAAGGACGGCGCACCGAAAGCCGATGTCGCCCCGGTGAACGCCTTTGAAACCGGCGCAAACAAGTGGGAGCGTTTGCCAGCCTGGCCGGCGGGATGCCCAAGCGGCTGCGCGATCCACGCAACGCCGCTGTACTTATCCGCGGGCTTGAAGCTAAATTTTGCAGCGCCGAAGACGAGCGACGCGGGCTTCGACGAGTACAGTTCGGACCCCGCCAAGCCTGTGCCCTTCCGCGCGCGTCCCAACCAGCCTGTGGGCTACAGTGGCCGGTTCACCTGGTCGCAATGGCTCGTGGACGATCAGCGCGAAGCTTCCGGCCGCCCTGATGTCTTGGCCTTTGTTTCCGATGAGCTGCGCGGGCCTGTAAGAATCAGCGGGCAGCCCATCGCGAATCTGGTCGCGTCCACCAGCGGCACGGATTCCGATTGGGTCGTCAAACTAATTGACGTCTACCCCGACGAGGTCGCCGGTCAAGAGGAAATCGGCGGCTATCAACTAATGGTTTCCGCCGACATCTTTCGCGGCCGCTATCGTGAAAGCCTGGAAACTCCGAAACCCATCGCTCCCGACAAACCGTTACTATACAAATTCAATCTTCCCACCGCGAATCACGTTTTCCTGCCAGGACACCGCATCCTGGTGCAAATCCAGTCGAGCTGGTTCCCTCTTTACGACCGCAACCCACAAACGTTCGTGCCAAGTATTTTCTGGGCCAAGCCTACCGACTATCGCAAAGCCACCCAGCGCATTTACCACGCTCCAAATCAGACCAGCTTCGTAGAACTACCGGTGGTTTCAGGCAGCAAGCCCTAAGAATGTGCCGCGGCATTATTCTGGCTTGGGCCGCGAGCACTCAATCTCGCATTGCTTTTTCAGTTCTTCCTGCCTGGGCAAGCTGAATGTCGCTCCATCAGGCGCGACAGCGCAATGACTTACAGGTGACGAGACGGAGGGTTTTGGGCAATCAAAGGTCTAAGCTGGCCGCCGAGAGCTTCGATTTATAGCGAGCGCCACGCTCGCGGGAGGCCAGCTTGGCTAGAACACGAAGGGCATTAATGCGGGCGGTGCGTTGGCGATATTCTTTGTAGGGCGCTCTGAGCACTTCGACGAGCGCGGATGCTCGACGCGGATGCGGGCGTAGGCACTTCCCATCACGCCGACAAGAGCGGCCAGCCCGGCCCAGTTTCCCAATCCCAGTCCAACGCCGCAAGCGTGAATGAGAGCGCCGCATACATGGGGTTGCGAATGGCCAACTTAAAACGAGGCAGAAAAACTAACTAAGTACATTATTATGTATCAGTTAGGATTCCCTAGTACCGCTCCAAATCGGATTCTAGATTGAAATCGGAACCCACTTCGGGATTGTAAAGCGATCCGCCAAACCACACCGCTAGCTGGGCGTCTACTCACGACCTCAGTTCCAGAACCCGGGTTACAGAACTCACAATCGCCCTGAGCTATCGGTTTTTTTCAAAAGCCTGGCGCAAAATGGGGCATGCGAATTTCTCGCGCTGGAACACTCTTGCGCTCCAAGCTTTCCGTCCGGCTTCTCGCCTCCGCACTTTGCTTCCTCGCAAGCGTGTTGCCGCTTCTCGCGGACACGCCGTCTCTGCTCCGCCCCGCCACAACCGGCGGCTGCTATTGCCATTGCGCAGAATCCAAAGTGCGCGGAGGCTGCGTGAAAATGTGCGAGTCCAAGAAATACGCGTCCCGCTGGTGGGCGACGCGTTGCGCGAAACCGCACATGCATACGCCTGCACGCGATTCCCACGCCGGCCCGCGCTTCGCGCATCCGGGTCGCACCGAGCACGCCCGCCTGTAGTCGGCACTCGACTTCTCCTCGCCTGTACCTTTGACCAAGTGACTAATTCGGTTTGCAGGCGCCCGCTTCTTGTTGTGTCCCTCCGAGCGCCCCTTCACAATCGTTAGGTCAATCCAACATTGCGCCCGCGAAAGGCACCCCATGAATCGCATCCTCCTCGCTGTGGCTCTGTGCGTATCGTGTGTACCGGCTCTGCCCGTTTGGGCCTCGCCCAACTCAGTTAAGGTGCGTGTCCGCGTGATCCTGGTTGACCAGGACCTCAATCAAAAGCCAGTCCCCTTTTTCGTGGTGTACCTCAAGGGCGCTGCGCAGGCCGTAGAGGTCAAGACTGCTCTGGATGGCAGCGTCGAAACACAGCTTCCCCCAGGCAAGTACACTCTTACATCAGCCAAGCCCGCGGAACTGGGTGGCAAGCGGTTCAGCTGGGATGTACGCATCACGCTTTCCGGTGCCGAGCAAAATGTCGACCTGACTAACGACAACGCCAAAATTCAAGAGCTTTCGCTTCCACCTGCCTCGTCGTCGAAAGGGCCGGCTGACCTTACAGAACTCTTCAAGCGCCTGAAAAACACCGTCGTTACGGTGAAGAGCGACTCCGGTCACGGCACCGGGTTTTTCGCTGACGCCAAGGGGCTGGTTCTGACCAACCAGCACGTGGTAAGTGACTCCGAATACCTCGCCGTGCAATTTGACCGCGAGCACAAGCTTGCTGCCAAACTGGTTGCTTCTGATCCTGAAAAAGATGTCGCGCTCCTTTGGGTGAACATGGCGGCCTTCCCGAATGCTGCCGTGGCGCCGCTCTCCCACGGAAAGGAGGGAGCGCCTGTACAAGAGGGCGAACGCGTATTCACTATTGGCAGCCCCCTGAGCCTGGACAAAATCATCACCACCGGAATTGTCAGCAAGGTCGAGGCGCACACCATCATCTCGGATATTCGCATCAGTCCAGGCAGTTCGGGCGGTCCGCTATTTAATGGAGCCGGCCAGGTGATTGGACTGACTACGTTCGCGACCGACGGAGGCGGGGGCGTGTCCGGGATCGTGCGTGTCGAGGAGGCGCTTCGATTGCTGGAGCAGAATCGCGCCAAAGCGGCGGGCCCCCCGCCATCCGGCACGCTTCTTCCCGTAGAGCCGTTGACGCCGTATCCGATCGAGGGACTCAAGAGCGCATTGCGGTCAGAAAAATTCGATCCACGGCCCTACTATCTGTCCGCGGGGGATTTCAACATCGCCCTTTCCACGCCGCCGTTTGATTATCGCGAACTGGAAGAACGCCGGCTGCGGGCGGAGCGCACGCAGAAGCAACGCAACAAGAAGCAACAAAACACCTCCGAGAACGAAAACCAACATGATTCGGATGCTCCAAAAGCGTGGGAAGAGGAAGCCGGTGCGCATCCCTCAGTTCTCACGATTTACGTCGCTCCGCAGCCTAAAGAGAGTTTCGGCTCCGCGCTAGGCCGGTCGTTCAATGTGAACGCAGCCGCGAAACTCAAGTTCAAGGCCGACTTCCAGAAGATGAAGCTGTTTTGCGGTGGCAAGGAGGTGGAGCCGATTCACCCGGGTAGAGTTCCAGTGACGGTTTCGATTCAGAATCGGGCGGTCAGAATGGAAGACTCTACCTATAAAGGCGTGTACGCGTATGGGCCCGAGGCTGTGAGTCCGGACTGCGGTGAAGTGAAACTCGAGATTTATTCCTCAAAAAACAACCCGCCGGTTACCAAAATCTTGGACGACAAGACTATCCAGCACATCTGGGCCGATTTCGACGCCTTTCGCACGGCGCAAAGGCAGGTCAGCGCCTCCAACGCAACCGAGAAGCACTAGTTGACGCTGCTGAGTTGCCTAGGGCCGTACGGCAAAATGCCGATGCATCTAGGTAACCGGCACGAACGAGTTGTTGGCCACTGGTAACCGGTCAACCCTAAAAAACCGGCGAACGGCAGGCGCGGACGCCTGAGAGCAAAGGTCAGTCTGTGTAGGTGGAGGCAGGCGCAAATTCCGCACTCCGCAATGTGCTCTGCGCCGGCTCGCCAAGTAATTCTGCGAAAATTTCAGGAATTTCGAAGATGGCGCGATTATTCTGGTCGGCGACGTTGTTGCGAAACTCTGCAAGCCTAGAAGGCTCGAGCATTTGCCTCACTCCACGAACCACATCCTTGAAGCTTTGCAGCACAATGCCGACGTTTTTCTCTTTTACCCATTCCGCGTTGTAGCGTTCTTGCGGAAGCGTCCACGCATTGCATTCGATCAGTACGGGCAACCGCCGGATCATGGCTTCCGCGATGCTTCCTGGCCCGGGCTTGCCGACCAGAAAATCCGCCGCACGCATCAGGCGATGCACCTCTTTTGTAAATCCCACAACGTGCACCGGCATTTTCCACTTCCGCGAGCGCAGTTTCGCCGCCAGCGCCTCGTTCCGCCCGCAAATCAGAATCAGTTGCACTGGCAGGTCTTCCGCCTCCAAACGCTCGGCGATGTCCAGCATCACTTTCGAGCCATGCCCGCCGAAGAGAACCATCGCGGTCGTACGATCATTCCGTAAACCCATTTGCTGCCGCAATTCGCCAGGATCCGAATTGTCCACAGCGTAAAAGTCCGGGCGCACGATCATCCCCGATGTCTGAAAGATATGGGCCGAATCATGGCCCATCGCGCGCGCCTGCTCGGCAGCCTTTTCCGTGCCCGCAACGATATATTGTTCCCGGATTGGTTCAATCCAAAAACGCGGCGGAAAATCCGCGAGGTCTGTAATGATGGTCACGAAAGGCCGCCCCGAATTCACACGCGCCCAGCTCTCGCTAATCTGCCGGTTGAAATGAGGAATCACCGAAACAAGCAGGTCCGCCGGTTTCGCGCGCCAAACCTTCTCGAGAGAATTCACCAGCTTCTTGTGATACAGCCGAATCGTCGTTTGCAGGACGCGCAGGAGATACCTGCTGCCCAAAGTCCAGCCATTTTGCAAAAGAGTGTTGTACTGCTGTTGGATGCGAATCCCCGTCAGCTTCCGGAGAACGTCGAGCTGGTCCGCAATGTCTTGAAACTGAACCAGTTCCACCTGCCAATCGCGTGGTTGCTCGGAAATTACCGTTTGTAAAGCGACGGCTGCGTTGCGATGTCCTCCCCCTGCGTCATGGTAGACGATCAAGATCCTCTTCATTGATGAGATTGTGCCACAAAGCTGTGGCTAAGGAGTGGAGCACTCCACATGCCATGTGGATAAGACTGTAACCTTTTTGTGCTCAATGAGTTCCATGGACACATTCACGCAGATTTTGCTCCCTCTTCACAGGTTGTTCATATTCAAATCCGACAATTGCTGCATGCGTTGCGACCTCCATGTGCATTCGAAAGCTTCCGGAATGTTCAACCTCGCCGGGCTCAAGCACTTGTGCCAGGAGTGCTACAGCGAGCCCCTTGAAATTTACGACCTCCTGAAGCGTCGGGGGATGACGGCTATTACCATCACCGACCATGACTCGGTTGCAGGGTCGGAAGGCCTGCGTTCCCATCAGGACTTTTTTCTCAGCGAGGAAGTGACCGTACGCATGCCCAGCGGCACCGAAGCGCACATTGGCGTCTACAACATCACCGAGCGCGACCATGTCGACATCCAGCGCCGCGCCAAAGACTTCATTTCCCTCCTGATGTACCTGACCGAGCGCAAACTCTTCTTCAGCGTCAATCACGTTTTTTCAGGACTCACCGGCCGCCGCGAGGCCGAAGATTTCGCGTGGTTCGAGTCCTATGTTCCCGCTTACGAGGCTCGCAACGGCCAGATGTGGCGGAAGAGCAATGAATCCGCGGCGCACCTGGCTAAGCGTCTCGGCAAAATCGCAGTCGCGGGCAGCGATGCCCATGCCCTTGCTGGCGTCGGACTCACTTACACCGAAGTTCCGGGAGCCAGAAACGCCGACGAATTTTTTTCTGGACTGCGCAACGGCATGGGCCGCGTGGCGGGAAACCACGGCAGCTTCGGCAGAATCACTGCCGACGTTTTCACCATCATTGGATCGCTTTTTTTGGACAAGCGATGGACGTCCGTATTTGCTCCCATCGTTCCGTTAGTGCCCGTTTTCTCCGCTGGCCACTGGCTAAACGAAATTCGCTTTTGCAAGAAATGGACTGCGGCCATCGAAAACGGCGGAGCCAGGAAACGGATGCTTTGGGACATCGATCCCGGTTTCGAGGCAAATTTGGCAAATTGAAGCGGCTCCAGGCGGTCCATGAAACAACGCTCTCAAAGGTCTGATGCAGTTCTCCAGGCGGCAATCTCTTGCATCCTTCGGATGCGAGAAATCCTGTTTGCCTATTTCTGCATCCTTCTTACTGAGAGTGCTTGTCTGTTTCCGGGTATGGTGTTGAGGTAGTCACAATCTTGTAGTTGGCGGGTCATCAGACCCGTGCAATTTTTCGGTTCGAGGTAACAAAATGGCAGTGGCACGCAGTCTCTGGACACGCATCGAGCGCCGCGATCACCGGGTGATGCAGCGGATGAACCGGTGGCGCGCGCCTCGCTGGGTCCGTATCTGGACCATCACCGTGACCCGCCTGGGTGACGGCTGGATTTGGTACGCGCTGGGCTTCTTGCTCCTCGGCTTCGGCGGTCCGCAACGGTTTGCGGCAGTCAGCGCTGCCGGGGCCGCCGCCATCTTTGGAATTTTTGTGTTCAAGGCGCTGAAGCACTTGAGCCAGCGGCAGCGCCCCTGCCAGATCGAGCCGCATTGCTGGTCGAAAATCCTTCCGCCCGACAAGTTCTCGTTTCCCTCGGGCCACACCATGACGGCCTTTTCCATCGCGCTGGTCATCAGCTACTTCTATCCGTCTCTCGAAGGCGTGCTCCTGTTCCTGGCGCTGAACATTGCGGTTTCGCGCATCGTACTGGGCATGCATTTCCTAAGCGACGTTCTTGCGGGAATGGTCCTCGGCGTCGGGTTGGGCGTCGCCTCAATTACGGCGTTTGCCTCATTGGGCTTAGCCTAAGCCAGGCGGCGTATCTTCGCAGACCCTCATCCGATGGCACGCCGGCGCCTGCCGAACAAGAATGCTCCGGAATCTCGCGTCGCGCCGCCCACGATCCGGGAACAAATTCTCTTCTTCTCGAACTTAGAACGAACAACTTATAACAAAGAACTCTCCTCAGATTGGCGGCTTTGAGTGGCTCGCCATCGCGTCGCGAAACGCCGCAAGATTATTCTTATCGATAACCGCCGTTCCCGTGTCGACCCAAGCCGGCATCGGTGAAGCCGGTGCCGTCCTCCAATCCTTGAAGTCGTGCACCGCATTGTGATGGAGGTCGTCCAAGAACTTTAGTCCGTAGTAGGCCATCACATACGGCTTCTGAACGACAGTCGCGGTAATGGCCCCGCGCTGAATCCAGTCCAGCGTCTCTGGATCCTTGTCAAACGCCACGATGGGAATCTTGCCGTCCAGGTCCACGCGGTGCAGCGCATCGGCCGCACCTTCCCCTCCCGAGGCCTCGAGTCCAATGATGCCGTCGGGTTTGTCCTTGCCCTGGAGCAGCGCTGAAACCTCGTCGTAGGCGTTGCGCGAATCGCCTTTGTCGTCGAGCGTTTTGGTGATCTTGATTCCCGGATACTTCTTAAGCGCGTCTTCCACACCGCGAACGCGCTCGCCAAGATTGTATTGCGCCGGAATGGTAATGATCACTACGTTGCCTTTGCCCTTCAACAACTCGCCCATGCGCTTCCCGCTCTCCTGTCCGGCGCGGAAGTTGTCTGTACCCACAAAGGTGATGCGCTTCGACTCCGGCGAATCCGCATCCACGCAAATCACAGGGATGCCCTGCGCGATCGCGGAATTAATGCCATCTCGAAAGGCTTCCGGATTCGATGCCGAAAGCAAAATCCCTGCCGGTTTTTGCCCCACGGCTTGCTGAAACGCGGTGACTTCTTCGTTCGTGGAGAAACTCGCCGGTCCCGTCAGCTCGGCTTTGACGCCCAATTGTTTCGCCGAATCTTCCAATCCCGATGCCGCTTCCTGCCAGTACGGCAAGCTTGTGTTGAAGGCCACAAATACGTAACGTTCGTCCGGCTGGTGATAAGCCGGGGCGCAAGACATCAGAAAGGCAGTCACGAGAATCGCAGGAAGAATCTTGCCGAACCGAATGTTCATGAGCGGGCCTCCTTGCGGAAGATTTTGGGAACGTGGACCCAAACGCGGATGCGAATCCGGGTACAATCCTGACTTCTTCGGTGCGTAGCCTACCACAGCTGCAGGCCGAAGGAGCATCTTCCGAATCGCGCCGGCGGAGAGGCTTAGGCCAATGACAGAAGCAAACGCGGCAGTCGAAACTTTGACAAACCAGCGAAGACTGGTTGCCGACCTGAAATTTCTCATCCAAGTGTCTCGGCCAGGCCTTTGGAGCACCACCGCGCTGTTTTATCTTCTGCCGCTTGGTCGCGCGGACTTTTTTCATTCAGGTCGTCTGTGGCTCGGACTTGTTTTCATTCTCTTCCCCCTGGGAGTACTGCTCTATGGGGTCAACGACCTCGCCGATGCCGAAGCCGATCAGCTGAATCCGCGCAAAGGAACCTACCTGTTTGGTTCGCGCGGAGCCCGCGGGCAGCTCGACGCGTTGAAATGGCAAATCGCCGTCGCGCAACTTCCCTTCCTCCTCGCGTTCTATTGGCTCGTGGGGCCGCGCATTTTGTGGTGGTACGCCATTCTGCTCCTGGCGGTCGGTGTCTACAACGCGCCGCGCTTCGGCTGGAAAGGCCATCCGCCCTTCGACGTGGCGATCCAGGCAAGCTACTTGCTCGTGTTTGTGCTGAGCAGTTGGCTCAACAATGCGCCGCAACTTCCCTGGCAAACGTTCCTGTTCGGCGCGCTCTTTGCCATGCATTCGCACGTCTTCGGCGAAGTCATGGACATCGAGCCGGATAAATTGAGCCGCAGGCAAACCACGGCCACGGTGATCGGACGAGTGCCGGCAAAACTTTTGATTACCGTCTTTCTCGCAATCGAAACGACGCTGGTGTGGTTCTATTTCCACGATTGGATGGTCGCCGGATTCCTCGCACTCGGGGCCGTCTGGTTTGTTCTGGACGCCACGCTACTCTGGCGGGATCGCAAGTATCTTCCCAACGAGATGCGGCTGTTTCTCTGGGGCTGGAACCTCGCCTCCCTCCTCGGCATCCTCTGGAACTGGGCGCAAGCCCCGCTCACGCACCTCAATCCCCTTCGCACTCTCTAGCCAATGACGCGAAAATACCTTCTCGAAATCAGCGTGGATAGCATCGAGAAAGCCGCCGCCGCCGAGCGCGGCGGCGCTGACCGCATCGAGCTCTGCGCCGACCTGTCCGTCGGCGGACTCACGCCGAGCCGCGAACTGCTCCGCAGCGTCCGCAATCGTGTTCACATCCCCATTTACTCCATGGTCCGTCCGCGCGCGGGAGATTTTGTCTACTCGGACGCCGAGTTCGCCGAGATGGCACGCTCCATTGCCGTCGCCACCGAATGCGGCATGGATGGCGTTGTGCTCGGCGCTTTGAAAAAAAGTCGTTGCATCGACATGGCGCGAACGCGAAAACTTGTGGATCTCGTGCGGCCTTTGCCGGTGACATTCCACCGCGCGTTTGACGAAGTGCCGGACTTTGCGCGGGCACTCGAAGCAGTGATCCAAACCGGCGCCGCAAGAATCCTCACGTCGGCTGGGGCGAAAACCGCTCTGCAAGGAGCCGCAAAGCTTGCCGAACTCGGCGCCGCCGCGCGGGGCCGCGTCTCCAGGGTCGGAAGCCCGCGGCAACCAGACCGCATCATTATTGTCCCCGGAGCCGGCATCACCGCCTCCACCATTGCCCAAGTTGTGCAGAAGACCGGCGCTGCCGAATATCACGCCGGCCTCGGCTCCGTCCTCCCCTACCCGACTCTCGACTTCGCCACCTTTGAAGCCGAAGTCCGCAGGTTGGCGGTGGCGCTCAAGGGGCATGAAGATGCTTAGCCGTCAGCCGTTGGCCGTTCACCATTTGCAGTAAGCGACAAATGGAAGAATCCCCAGGCTGACGACATGGCCTTTGTTCGGGCGCAAACCAGGAGTGCTTCATTGCCGACCACGCGTTGTTGTGGAAATTGACATTTCGGCGTGCAGCATTTCTAATCGAATCTTTTGAAATTCTTGGACACTCGGTTCCCGTCGCTCGTGACTCGCTCTGGACAGAAAAACACACATCCTGGAACTTCCGGCCGCTTTGCCTTTCTCGTAGCGGCGGGAATCTTTCTGAGCCGGATCTTCGGTCTGATCCGCGACCGAGTTTTTGCTCACTTCTTTGGCAACTCAGCTGCCGCGGACGCGTTCCGCGCGGCTTTCCGCATTCCCAATTTTCTGCAAAATCTTTTCGGCGAAGGCGTTCTCTCGGCTTCTTTTATTCCCGTTTACGCAAGCTTGCTCGCGCACAAAGAAGAGGAAGAGGCCCGCCGTACCGCCGGCGCGGTAGCGGCACTCCTGGCGTTGACCATTTCCGTGCTCGTTCTCATCGGCGTGCTCGCAACTCCTTTTCTCATTGAGGTCATCGCACCCGGTTTTTCGGGAGAAAAGCGCGAATTGACCATTCAGATTGTGCGCATTCTTTTTCCCGGCGCGGGCTTATTGGTCTTCTCCGCCTGGTGCCTCGGCATTCTCAACAGCCATCACCGCTTTTTTCTTCCTTACGTGGCGCCGGTTATCTGGAACGGGGCCATGATCACTACTTTGTGGTGGTTTGGGCGCAATCATACGCAGAACCAACTGGCGGTCATCCTAGCTTGGGGATCGGTGGCGGGCAGCGCGCTTCAAGTAGGCGTGCAATTGCCCGCCGTGCTGCGCCTGCTTCAAGGCCTTCATCTGTCCATCGCCGATCCTCATGGAAATGTCGCTATCGTAGTGCGAAATTTCATCCCCGTTTTTGTCGGACGCGGCGTGCTGCAAATCAGCGCATACATTGACGCGCTTCTCGCTAGCCTTCTGCCAACCGGAGCCGTCGCAGCGCTTTCCTACGCACAGACCCTCTACACGCTTCCGGTGAGTTTGTTTGGGATGTCCATCTCCGCGGCAGAGCTGCCGGTAATGTCCGGTACTCTCGGCGAACAAAGCGTTGTCGCTGAGACGCTGCGTCTCCGGCTCAATTCCGGTTTGCGGCGCATTGCTTTCTTTGTCGTACCCTCGGTCGCCGGGTTTCTTGTCCTGGGTGACGTGATTGTAGGAGCCATCTACCAGACCGGGAAATTCCAGCGCGCGGACACGATGTATGTTTGGGGCATTCTTGCCGGCTCGAGCGTGGGCCTGGTGGCCTCAACGTTTGGTCGCTTGTATTCCTCGACCTACTACGCACTGCGAGATACACGCACGCCGCTTCGGTACGCCGTGGTGCGCGTCGTGCTGACCACAATTCTCGGCTACCTTTTTGCGGTGCCCTTGCCGCCCGCACTGGGCGTCGAACCTCGTTGGGGAGTCGTCGGACTGACCATCTCCGCCGGGATTGCCTCGTGGTTGGAATTTGTGCTCCTTCGACGCACGCTGAACCGCAGAATCGGGGCTTCTGGAGCGCCGCCGGCGTATCTCCTGAGTCTGTGGGCGGCGGCATTGATGGCCGCGGCGGCGGGTTTCGGGATTCACCACTTCCTGGCCGTTCGTTCGACGCTGCAGCACGTGCCAGCGCAATTCAGGCAGATTTTTCATGCGGTCTTTGTGCTGGGGCCCTATGGCGTGCTTTATTTTGTATTTACGATGGTTTTCGGTCTGACCGAGGCCCGCGAAGGCCTGCAGCGAGTCAACCGATTACTTCGCCGCCGAGGGTAACCTCGCGGCGAACGGGGTTACGGAGTGGGAATTAGGCGACGAATTCGAGGAGGAAGAAAAAAGTACGGCTCCGAAGACCCGCCCCTACCAAGGCCGCACCCTCCCGCTCGACAGGCCAACACCCCCGCTTTTAGGGAAAGCAAGGCCGGCTAGCCAAAAAGAAAGAAGCCGCCGGCGGGAAGCCGGCGCTACAAAATGGTCAGGCCTTCTGGGCTTGGCGGCGGAGGAACGTCGGGACATCCAAATCGTCCGCAGCGGGAACTTCCTGGCTGACTTCGCGAGCGTCTTGCTGTACCTGATGCACCACGTTCGCGGGCTGCATGGGCTGCTCCATGATTTCGCGCCCCGCTTTCCAGGTTTTTGGCAGGAACGACTGCTTCGGCAGCGCGTTTTTCTTGTTGGCGTCCTTGAAGCCCGCGGCAATCACGGTGATCTTGACGGAGTCCTTCATCGAGTCATCCTGCACGGCGCCAAAAATAATG
>Ga0126378_10002036_pt1 | contig 14994 bp, 10 predicted proteins | sample PanSoiMetPlot_23_FD_92587 | JGI IMG/M metagenome (GOLD analysis project Ga0126378, IMG submission 92587) | Tropical forest soil microbial communities from Panama - MetaG Plot_23 | ecosystem: Environmental > Terrestrial > Soil > Tropical forest > Bulk soil | place: Panama | collected 2016-02-17 | reverse complement strand
CCCGTCGAGCGCAGGCAATCCCACGAGGTCTTGAGATCCTCGCGAGTGAGGCCGAGGGAGTCCTGAGTGGCTTCGAGGATTTTTGGGCCGCCGGTGTGGAGAATCCAGGCGCCGATGTCATCGCGGCAAAGGTCGTGGCTGGCGAGGAAAGCATCCACGTCCTGGCCCAAATGTTCGCGAATGATACGCGGGACTTCGGGAGAAAGAACGATTTCGAAGCCTTTCTCGGAAATCTTCCAGCCCATGGCGTCCTGAGTGTCCGAATACAGAGTGGAGCGAGTATCGATAATTTCGGGGCCGGGTTGTTCGAAGTCATCGCCCGCGACCAGAACCGCGGCGGCCCCATCGCCAAAAAGGCCGGATGAAATCAGATTGGCGACGCTGAGGTCATCGCGCTGCAGGGTGAGAGAGCAGAGTTCCACCGAGACGAGCGCTGCGACCTGAGAAGGATACGCCTTTACGTAGTCGGCGGCGCGAGCGATGCCGGCGGCGCCTGCCACGCAGCCAAGTCCAAAGATCGGGATGCGTTTCGTCGACGGAGTGAGCCAGAGCTTCTCGATGAGGCGCGAGTCGATGGAGGGGCTCGAAATCCCGGTGACGGAGACGAAGAACAGAGCGCCGATTTCGGTTCGCGACACTCCCGCGCGATTGACAGCGGTGCAGAGAGCGCTTGCGCCGAGTTGTTCGGCGGATTCCATCCATGTGCGGTTGAACTCGCCGAACGTACGCATGCCGTAATACTCGCCGATGGGGCGGGCGAGGTGGCGTCCCTCGACGCAGGCGTTGCTGTAAAGGCGGCGCAGCAGGTCCGCATTCGGCAAACGGCCATCCCAATAGGAGGACAGAGCCGAACACAGAAGATCCTGGGAATAGTAGTAGGGCGGGAACGCACTGGCCGCGCTGATGATTTTCATTGTGCGTTCAGACGTTCATAGCGCGCCGGGCCAGACCAAGTGGCTCCAGCCAGAAGGATGCCGAACCATGCATGCGCTCCACGACGTCCCCTAAGGCATTCACGAAACGATCCAGTTGCTCTTCTGTGACAACCAGCGGCGGCGCGGCTTTCAGGACCATGAAATTGTTGCCGCACATCTGGGTCAGTATCGAGTGATCGCGAAACAGGCGCATCACGACTACCTGACCGAACATGCCCTCGTGGATGGCGCGGAAGGACTCGAAAGGCAGACGCAACCGAGTCGACGACGGGGCCTGAAATTCGATGCCGGAGAGCATGCCCAGCCCGCGCACTTCACGAACCATCTCGCATCCTTCGAGACGCTTGCGAAGCTTCTCGCGAAAGGCCTCGCCCATTGCGAGCGCCCGCTGCGCGAGGTTGTCACGTTCGAGGACGTCCAGCGTCGCAAGACCTGCCCGCATGGACATGGAGTTTTCGCTGAACGTAGACGTGTGGACGATGGATCGCTTCAGCGAATCGTAGACCGCGCGATAGATCCGTTCCGTCATGAGCGTTGCGCTTACGGGAATCAAGCCGCCGCTGAGAGCCTTGGCGAGAACGATCATATCGGGTTCGACGTTGTAATGGTGCGCCGCGAGGAAACGGCCGGTGCGGCCGAGCCCGGTCTGTACTTCATCGAGAACGAAGAGCGAACCGTATTTTGCGCAGAGGGCACGAGCATCGCGCAGATAGTTGGGTTGCGGCACAACGATGCCGGCTTCGGCCTGGATCGGTTCGACGAAGAACGCGGCGTAACGCTTGGAGGCAAGTAAACCCTCGAGCGCGGCGAGGTCATTGAACGGAACGGCGGCCGTATCAGGCAGCATCGAGCCGAACTTGCCCCGCCAGAATTCGTTTCCCATGAGGGAAAGCGCTCCGCACGTGAGGCCGTGAAAAGCTCCGTGGGCATACAGCAGACCTATGCGCCCCGTAACCGCGCGCGCGAACTTGATCGCGCTTTCGACGGCTTCGCTCCCCGAACACGCGAAGAACGCTTTAGTCACTTCACCGCCCGCAAGGCCGCAGAGACGGCGGGCAAGCTCGCCCGCGAGATTCGGCACGTGGCTCTGGAGCATCGCCGGACCGCGGCGCGCAAGTTCTTCGGTCAATTGGCCGACGATCCAGGGGTGATTGTGGCCGGCGTTGTGGACGCAGTAGCCGGACAGGAAGTCGAGGATTACATCGCCCTCAACAGTCGTGAGTTCCACGCCCTCACATTTCGCGTACTCGCGGTTCATGCTCAGGAGGTCGAGGAGGCGAACCCACTGTGGGTTCACATGTTCTGTATAGTCTCGTACAAAAGCGGAAGCGACGCCGGTCAAAGAGTACCTTTTCTGTTGCGCAGTGAGAGACGGATCACGGCCGGTGAGAGGTTTCGTAGTCCGGAACTACGACGGCTTTTCCGGTAATTTCCCGGTGGGCGAGGGCAGACAGCGCGGCGGGCAGTTCGCCGAGGGGCCATTCGCGGCAGACTTCGGGCGCGATCTTTCCGGCGTGCCAAAGAGAGTCGAGTTCACGGTGGACCTCGACGAGATAGGTGGACCGGGCGCGAACCTCGCCGCCCCAATAAACGCCGACGACCGAGATGTTTTTCAGCAGCACGCGGTTGGCGGCGATTGAGGGAATGCGGCCGCCGGCGAACCCGATAACGAGCAGGCGTCCTCCGGAGGCGATGCACTTGGTGGAGAGATCGAAGACATCGCTGCCGACCGGGTCGTAGACGACGTCGGCGCCGCGTCCTCCGGTGATTTCGCGGACCTCGTCGACCCACGACGGAGAAGCGTAATTGACAACGTGCTCGGCGCCCTGGCGATGAGCGAACCGGAGTTTCTCGGGAGAACCCGCTGTGGCAATTACGCGGGCTCCGAAGGCGCGTCCCAGTTGGATGGCGGACATGCCCACGCCGCTGGCTCCCGCGTGCACCAGTAGCCATTCGCCTTTGCGGATGGCGGCTCGGTCTCTCAAGGCGAAGAAGGATGTGTGGAAGACGATGGGCATGGCCGCCGCCTGGCGCCATTCCATTCCGCCGGGAAGCGGCAGGACATCACATGAATTCGCGAGGGCACACTCGGCGAATCCGCCTAACTGCGGGACCGCGATGACGTGATCCCCTTTGCGCCAGATGTCCGCGCCGTCGCCGACCGCGTCGATGACCCCGGCGATTTCAGCGCCGGGCGTGAACGGAAATGGAGGCTTGACCTGATACTGGCCTCGAATCTGAAGGACATCGAAGTAGTTCAGGGCCGCCGCACGAATACGGATTCGGACCTGACCTGACGCGGGCCGGGGTTCGGGAATATCGGCAAGCTCCATCTCATCGGGCTCGCCCCACTTCCGAACCAACCAGGCTCTCATCCTTAACGGAGTTCCGTCATCATGCCGGGCAGGCTCCACTGCATGTTCAGGCTGTCCGGCGCCCATTTGTATTCGGCGGTCATCACTTTGGCGATATCGGCCTGCGACCTGCCTTCGTGAATGAGACCGGCGACGCGGTTTCGAAGCTTTTCGACGTTGTCCCGGTAGGTTTTCAGTCCAGCTTTGTCGGTGACCTTTCCGTGTCCGGGGATGACGGTGTCGAAGTCAAGAGTCATCGCGCCATCGAGAGTCTTGGTCCAATCGACTACGCTGCCGCCACCGGGGTAGTCGATTAGCGGGCTGGCGCCCGCCATGAGGTCGCCTGTGTGGATCGTGTGAAGGCCGGGGAAGTAGACAATGGCGTCGCCATTCGTGTGGCCACGGCCGAAGTATTCGGCGCGGACTTCCTGGCCGCCGATGAACACGCTCATCTCCTGGGTGAAGACGAGACGCGCGGGCACCATGTCCTCGGGCGCGTTGGGCTGTTTGTGGTTCAGGATATTGGCGCGGGCGTTCGCGGTGGAGATGATGTCGGCGCCCTCGATGAATTTTCCGTTACCGCCGCTGTGATCGGAATGGTGGTGGGTGGTGATGATGTACTTGATTGGCGCGGAGGTGAGCGTTTTGATGTCGGCGAGGATGGCGTCGTGGTCCTGACCGAATTTGTCGTCGACGAGGAGGACGCCTTCGTTGGTGATGAGGGCCGCGACGTTGCCGCCGTCACCTTCGATCTCGTAGAGATTGTCTTTAACTTTGTTGATGGTTAATTGGGGAGGCTGGGTCTGCGTGTAGGCGAACCAGCCGAGGCAGAGGAAAGACGCGGCTGCGGCGAGGCGCGCGGAGAGGATGCCGGTCATGATGGGTGACTATAACACGCGTGGGAGGAGCGGTTAATCGGCGGCGAGTCGGACGGGTTGTTCGCGATGGCCGCGGAAAGAATCGATAACTCCGCCCCATTTACGCATCGCGAGTTCGATGAGATTCAGGATTATCGCGAGGGCGAGGAGGCCCGGCCAGAGGCGCATGGTGGATTCGATGGAACGGCCGCCGTTATCGAAGAGCTGGCGAACAGAGGGGTTGAAGCGGCCCCCGGTCGATTGCGCGATCGATTTGAGCAGGACATCGTTGGAGCCGTAGTCAGACAGTTCGGCTTCCTGGCGGTACAGGCCGACTTCGGGGAAGGCGCGTGTCTCGTTCAGCGGGCGGACGCGGAAAAGGCCTTCGAGTGAACCGATGCGGACGCGCCCACGATAAACGCCCGGCGAGATGCGGGACAGGTCGAGGGGCCGGCGGAAGTCGCCGGGACCAATAACGAAGAGGTCAGGCGGCGTTGCCGGTTCCTGGGCTTCGGCGGCGAGGTGGTATTCGACGACCAGCTCTTCGTTCGCGGCGTCATAGCGCGCCACCGCTTCGCTTTCGTTGCCGTGCGGGAGAAGGTCGCGAAAGATGTTGGTCCAGAGGCGATCGAATCCGTTCCAGCCGACCCAACTGGCGGCCCAGCGGCTCTTGGCGTCGGAGGCGAAGACCGCGGCGCGGCCGAGACCATATTGCCAGCGGATCAGGAGGGGATCTTTTTCGTCGACTTCGAGGACTTCGTCGGCTGTGGGGCGCGCGTCGAAGCGGATGTAGCCGAGGAGATTGGGAGCAGTGGCGACGTCGACCTTGTCGAGGAGATCCGATGGGTGCTTGACGAGGGCTTTGATCGGTTTTTCGACGGCGGTTGTACCGGTGTGCTCTTTGACGTCTTTGAGCAGGATCTGTTCGAGACCCGTGGGCTCGTTCAGGAAATAGGACTTGCCCTTGGCGTTCTGAGCAATATGTTCGAGGTATTGGCGGTTTACGTCCTGGCCGAGACCGACGGTGGAAATGGTAACTCGATTGTTCGCGGCCTCTTTGGAGAGCGTGAGGCTGTCGCCTTCTTCCGAGATGCCATCCGTGAGGAGGACGATGTGTTTGTAGGTGGAGTTCAGGCCGACGATTCGGCGATAGGCTTCATTCAGGGCGGGCGCGATTTGAGTGCCGCCATCGGGCGTAATTCCCGAAATGAGCCGTTTGATGAGAGCTTTGTCTTCAGCCTTGCGGATGGGAACGGCCCACTGGAAAGAGTTGTCGAAGATGAGCACGCCGACGTAATCATCAGGGCGGAGATTGTCGACCACACCGACGGCGGCGAGACGCGCGAGTTCGATCTTCTTGCCTTCCATCGAGGACGATTTATCGATGATGAGGATGACCGCAGTGCCTTCCGGAGAACGTGGCGGCGCGAGTTTCGCGGGGAAGGTGCGGGACAGCGGATCTTCGGGCGCGTCCTTGTGGTCGACGTAAATGTTGTGCTCGCCCGCGATCCAGAGCGCGCCGCCGCCTCGCTGCACATAGTCCTCTACGCGCTGTTTGTCAGCGGCTTTCATGGCTTCCAGGTTGTCGTTATTGAAAACGACTAGTTGGGCGTCGTCGAGCTTATCGGGCAGGGACTTTGTCTGGACGACATCGAATTTGTTGGCGGCGAGGACGCCGACAATGTGTTCCTCGGTGCCAGCGGGATCTTCGGAGACCCAGACGACTTTCGGGCGGCGAACTGCCACGGCGTTTTCGAAGCGCGATTCGCCCATACCGGGCGCTTCGATGCGACCGCTGAGGTCGATAGCGCCCGCCGCGCTGAGGCTTGTGCGGATTCGGATGCGATTCTCGCCTTGCTCGAGAGCGATCTGATGTGAGCCGATCTGTTTGCCTTCGGCGGCGAGTTCGACGGTGGCCTGCGTGGCCTTGGGGGAGTAGATAGTGAGATCAACCGGGAAGTGCTCACCGGTAAAGACGGTTCCGGGCAAGCCGACGGCTTCGGTCTGAAGTTGGGGCTGGGCGCGTCCGTTGAGCGCAATGGCGTCTATATGAACGCCGAGTTGTTCGGCTTGCCATGCGGCGCGTGTGGCGGCTCCGTCGTTCTCGTTGCCGTCGGAGAGGAGAACGATGCGGTGGATCATTCCGGCGGGCAGAGAAGCGAGGGCCTCGCGAATCGGCGATTCGAGATTAGTGCCGCGGCCTTCGGCTCCGGCGGTTCGCTGGAAATGGAGAGCGGCGGCTTCTTCGGGGCTCAGGGCGCGAGGTCGGCGAGCGAACGGGAAGACTTCGAGGCGATTGGATCCTTTCGCGCTGCGCATCTCACGGACGAGCGCGCCTTCACGGTCGAGATCCGCCGGTGTGATGCTGGCCGATGTGTCAACCAGCGCGGCGAGCGCGACTTTGCGGTCCTCGATCTGGAGAACGGGTTCGGCCAACGCGAGGACGACCGCGCAGGCCATGGCGGCTTTGAGGATCAGCGGCGCGTGGCGAATCTGACGGCGCCATGCCCAGATGACCCACGCGACCGGAAGGATCAGAAGCGCGAGCGCCCATGCGCGTTCGAAACTCATGGAGTGGCCTCCGCCGGAGTGGCCTCCGCAATGTGGCGGCCGCCCCGGCTGCGCACGATATGGAGGCGCGAGCCGGCGCTTCCATAGACGATCCATTCCGTGAGGAGGAGGCCTGCGCCGAGCAGGGCGAGCCAGGGCCAGATGTCACGGGTACGGCGAAGAGAATCGGTCAGCGAGGGGATACCGTGGCGAGCGTTGGCGGGCGGGTTCCATTTGGCGTCCCACATTTCAGGGAGCGTGAGGGAGTAGACGCGCTCGGTGTTGCCCGCAAGCACGCGAACACGGGCGGGTTCGCCCGCGAAGAACTGAACGGATCGGTCGCGGATGTTGAAGGGCAAGGCAGCGCCGGAGTCTGTGATTACCTGAACGGTTTTGTGGTCGGCCTGTTGCGGGAGCGGCGCGGCTACAGCGCCTGCGCTCTGAGTGCCGACGTCGATGTCGCGGAAAACGTCAGGCGCGATATAGCGGAGGATGTTCGCGAGCAAAAGCGGCGTGGCTAGTTCATAACGCATGGAACCCGCGAACGGATTGAAGCCGATGACCACCATGTTTCCGCGAGCTATGGCGACGGGTCCTTCTTCGACTTCGGCGATGCGGATTTCGCCGGGGCCCGATTCGAATACCGATGCGGATTCGATCTGCGCGTTGCGGGCCCGGAGGCCTTGCGTGATCGGCTGGTCGGGAACCCATTTGACGCCTTCGGGATGTTCCACGCGCTTGCGAATGGGAATGGGCGGCTTGGTGTCGGGCGGGTCGATCCAGAGCGTGCTGCCGGATGGACGGGTTTCGGGATGAAAGCGGTCGAGCATGACGAGTCCGTCGTTGGCGGGCGTGTACTGCGACGTGGGCCGGAAGTCGGCGCGGACGCGCGGATCGGAAGTCAGAGCAGGGCGGATGAGATCGGGCTGATCGGAGTAGACGATAACGTGGAGCGTTCGCTGCGAGGGGAGTTCGAGAGCGGCGTAGTTATCGGCATCGAAGGCATCCTTTGGGTAGAGGCGCGCTTCGAGGATTCCCGCTGCGAGCGTGTGAACGGTGAAGGTTGTTTCCTTTTCCTCGCCCGGGGGAAGTTCGACGGGATGGAAGCCTTGCGGCGCTTTGCCGAAGTTGAGGGTGACGTTGACGGTGCGGGGGCGCCGGCCGTAGTTGCGGAGGCGGACGAGGACATCCCATGCTCCGGAATCGGTCTGAGACCGGCGCGCGCCGACGCTGCGAATTCCGTAGTTCTCAACGAGGTCATCGACCGGGAGGACGCGGAACGCAGGAAGCTGGGGCAGCGAGAGGTTGTTGGCTTCGCGCGCGGCGATGCGGCCAGGTCCGGTATAGACGATCTCGCCGGAAGCGGCGCCGGACTGGCGCTGGAGGTCACGGGCGAATTCGATGTTCTGAGAAAGATTGAGGGCAGTAGCTCCAGGTTGCGATTCGAGGATTGCGCGGGCGATTTTGCGGTGGTCGGTTTCCCAGGAAGTCGCTGGCGTGGCCAAGCCATCAGCGCGGACGAGAAGCACGCGATCGGAGGAGGGAACGGCGCGAAGCCAGGCGATAGCGTTGGCGCGGGCGAGATCCATCAGCGTCGCGCCGGGGCGGTTGGGAAGCCCGGCTCCCATCCACGCGCTGGTATCGAGGATGAGGACGTGGTCGCGACGCTTATTGAGCGCTCCGCCGAACTGGAACTCGGCCAGGGCGAGTAGCAGGAACGCCATGCCGAGAATCTGGAGGAGCAGCGAAAGCGGCTGCTGAATCCGGCGGCGGCGCGAGACCGGGGCGGGCTGGCCCGGCGATACCCAAAAGCGCAGAGTAGGAACGATTTGCTTGCGCCGCGTGCGGTCGAGGAGATAGAGCGCGACCGAGATGGCGGAGACCGACCCGAAGAGCAGCAGAAACTGGCCGAGGGTCAGGTTCAAGAGTTCCATAGCGTGGAGTGGTGGGGGAGGAGTTCGAGTTGCTTCAGTTTATGCCTATGTTGTCAATTTAGCGAATCAATACTCTATGCGGCGCACCACACCGGCTGTCTGAAGGCGCATTACGCTTCCGGGCACGTACTCGATGGTTATCCGCACGGGGCGCTGCGGACCGCAGGCGACCTGAAGGGCCGGTCCGGTTTCGTGAATGAATTCGACAGCTTTTGGTTCGGGGAGGTCGAAGGTCATGACTTTACCGGCGACCTCGACGGCCATGAAGTTTCCGGCAGGTTTGCAATCGATTTGGCGCAGGACGCCTTCGATGCGTTCGGTCTTTTCGCCGGGGCGCGGCGGGAACGGGCCATTGGCGCGGGCATCAATCATTTCGACCAGGGAACCAAGGCGCGCGGTTTCAGCGGGCGTGTGGACATAGCGGCGCGCGGTGTCGGCGTTCTTGCGAGCGCGGGCGAGGTCGCCTTGCTCGAAATAAGCGTAGGACAGGGCGGAAAAGACGGCGGGCGCCTGTTCGGGCTGGATCTGATCGATCTTCATGAGCGCGGCGATTCCTTTTTCGTAATCGCGCTGAGCGATGCGGACAAGGCCCAATTGAAGTAGGGCGTCGACGTAGTTGGGGCTGGAGTTTATGGCGCGCTCGAGTTCTGTGGCGACGCGAGTGAGTGGTTGTTTGGCTTCGCGATCGAGGAGGGCGAGTCGGAGACACATGCGTGGATCGGTGTCTCCGGCGTCAAAGGCGCGGGTGAAGTTCTGGCGGGCGTCGGCGTGGTCGGCGGAACTCAGAGCGAGATAGCCGAGGGATTCGGCGACTTCATAGCGGTCCGGGAACTGAGCGGCGAGGCGGTCGTATTCGGCGCGGGCTTGGGTGCGGCGGTTGACGGCGGTGAGGAGGTCGGCGAGCAGGAGGCGCTCGTCGAATTCGGAGAGCGTGACTGATTCTTTCGGGGCTGCGGATTTGGCGAGAGGGGCCTGAAACACGCGGCCGTACATTTTTTTGCGATCGAAGTAGCCGCGGAGGTCCGCGTAAACCTGCGCGGAGGTTTTGCGATAGGCGATGGAACAGGCTTCGTCGAAAGTTTTGCCGCGGTGGATGGCGACGAGGAACTTCGGGAAGTCCGGGGAGTAATCCGGGGCGAGGAAGAGCATATGGGCGAGGGCCCAGCTTTCGGCATAGAAGATATCCACGCCGTTGCTTTTATAAATGGGGGACTGCGGCGTTACGGAGGTGAGGGTGGCGAGATCGAGCCATTGCGCGGAGGAGAGCGTTCGCAAGCGGCCTTCGATGAGGTCGCCCACGGCCACGCCGTCCGCGACGGGCCGGAGGGTGGAGTAGACTTCCGACCAGCCTTCGTTCAGCCACGTGGGAAGGCGAAGACCGCTGTGCCGAACGATCAGGTGCATGTATTCGTGGATGGCGTAGGCGTATTCGTTGGGCGAATCCGCCATGACGATGTAATCGCGCTGGAGTCCACCGGCGAAGAAGGCACGCTGTGAGTCGCTCTGTGCAAACTGACGAAACTGATCGAGGGTTTTGAAGACGACGATACGAACGGGAAAGACGTCGAGCAGCGGCAGCGGGGAAGCTTTCAGGAAGAAGCCGCGAACCTGCTCGAGGTGGGTCAGAACTTTGCGCGCGGCGGCATCACCTGCGTTCGAATAGATTTCGAAATCGGGCGTTCCGATGCGCTCCCAATGGTCCGCCGCCCGCATAGGCGAGGAGGCGAACAGCAAGAGGAGACAAACGCGCTTCAAGCTTCGATGATAGTGAAAACCGGTGCCCTTACGGTTCCTGCGAATCGCCGGCGCTTCGGGATATGGTCGTCTGGGAGATGTTCACCGGAGGCGCGGGGTTCTTGCCGGCGTTGATCACCCAGCGATCGAACCATTCGAGATTCTGCTCCATGACGGCGCGCTGCTGCTTGGGCCGGTCGATGATGTGTCCCAATCCTTTGTAGACGATCATGCGAACGTTCACTCCGCGGTCTTCGAGAGCCTGGCGGAGTTCGTAGGCGTTCGCGATCGGAACGCGGCGGTCCTGATCGCCATGCTGAATCAGAACGGGCGTGTTGGCTTTATTGATATAGGTGACCGGGGAGGCCTTGCGGTATTGCTCGGGATCGGACCACGGGGTGCTCTTCATGTACTGGCGCGTGAAGGGCGTGATGTCGGTGCTTGAGTAATAGGTCTGCCAGTCAGAGATGCCCGCGCCCACGGAAACCGCGGCGAAGCGAGTCGTGGCCGTGCCCAGAAACGCCGAGATGTAGCCGCCTTCGCTCCAGCCCATCGCGCCAACACGATCAGGATCGACAAAGCCTTGTCCGATGAGGTAATCGACGCCGGAGGTTACGTCGGCGGCGTCGCCGGTGCCGAGATTGCGGACCGGAAGCGCGCGCATTTTGGCGCCGTATCCGGCGGAACCGCGATAGTTCGGGCGCAGGACGAGCGCGCCTTTCGCGACGAACTGCTCGGCAGGGTAGTAGCGGTCGGAACGGATGGACGGCTGATCTACCGCGACGGGACCGCCGTGAATGATCACGAGCAGGGGATATTTCTTATGAGGGTCGAAATCCGCGGGCTTCGAGAGCACGCCTTCGATTTCGGCGCCGTCCGCGCTCTTCCAGTGGATGACTTCGCGATGGGCGAACTCGAAGCGATCGAAAGCGTCGCCGTGAGTGAGTTGGACGGCGGTTGCTCCCGGAGCGGCGGCGTAGATTTCGGGGGGGTCGGTCGGGCCCGAACGGACGAAGGCGATTCGATCGCCGGCGCGGGCGACGGAAAACTGTTGATCGATCGCGTCCGGTGGTCCGGTTACGCAGCCAATGGCGTGGGTGGCGGGATCGAGATGGTACAGGTGCGATGAAGTGCGCCGCAGCGCGTCGAAGAAGATGCCGGACGGCGTCCAGGCGCGGAGATCCGGGTTTTCGTCAAAGCCTTTGGAGAGAGGTTCGGCGTCGCCTCCCGTAGCGGAGACACGAGCGATATACCAGGTCGAGTAATAGAAGTTGGGATCGCCGCCCGCGGTTTCGAAGGCAATGGAGGCGCTGTCAGGTGACCACACCGGATTGCGATACGGCCCGGAGCCGGACGTGAGCCTGGTGATGGCCTTCGTGTTCATGTCGAGAGAGAAGATGCCATCCGCCTGGAAAGCGATGCGCGTCCCGTCAGGCGAAAACGCGAAGCCGCCGACTGAATATTTCGTGTCCTTGACCAGCGGTTGGGGTTTTGATCGCGGAGTGTCGGGCGTCTGCGGGACGACGACCTTCCAGAGTGCACCGGGCGTGCGGTCTTCTTTAACGACTTCGAAATCGCCGTAGCGCTCGGCGCGGGCGCGGTGGAAGTCGGGATCGGTATCCGCAGTAAATGCGATGGACTGGCTGTCCGGGGACCAGTGAAATTCGTTGATTCCGGAGTCGACGCTGGTGAGTTTGCGAACGTCGCTGCCATCGGGAGAAATGACGAAGATCTGACGGCAACCGCCCCGATCGCTCAGGAAAGCGATTCTCTTTGCGTCGGGAGACCAGCGCGCCTCACCGTTCCAGCCCGGGCCGGCATCGAGCTTACGCGGTTTGAGGGGGTCAGAGAGGCTCACGACCCATAGGTCGGCGTCGAAGGCATTTTCCTGCCAGTTGGGACGCGCGATCTGATAAATGACCTTTGATCCGTCAGGTGAGATGTCGGGATTCGAAGGAAAGGTGAGGGCGAGCGACTGATCGATCGTCGGAGCGGAACGAGGATTCCCCAATAAAAAAGCGGGGAGCAATAATACCAAACCCAGCGTCTTCACGTCTCGTTTCGTACAAGTGTAGCAGCACAAATAGCCCATTTACGGGATGCCGTCAAAAATATTTACGTCTGGTATCATCGGGACGATTCAACAGATTTATGGATCAGGCCAGCCGCATTATCGCCCGGTCCCTGCTTGGGGAGAGCGGCGGCAATTCCGATATCGTCAGCCGAGAATCGGTCGCATGCCGCGCGTGGAAACGAGCGGTCGGACCAAAGCTTGCGAAGCGCACTAAGGCTATGAAATTAGTGCGTGAAACGCTTGTGGTCGAGGTAGAGGACGAGATCTGGCGGAACAATTTGTGGGGGTTCCGGAAGCAGATCCTGGCGAATCTGGAGAAGGCGCTGGGTCCGGGGCTGGTCCGGGACGTGGAATTTCGGATCATGCCGCCACGGCGCGAGCCGGAGCGGGCGGCGTTCGCGCTGGGTCAGATGGGAGATGAGGCGTCTGAGATCGCGGATCCCGGGCTGAGGCGTAACTACCGACGCGCGCGTGACCGGGAAGCGGCGTCGCGCAGGCCTGCGTAGGACAATCGGATTTGGCTCTGACCGAGAAGGATGTCCGTTACGTCGCAGACCTTGCGAATCTGAATCTTACCGACAAAGAAATTGACCGGATGGTTCATGACCTCGGGGGAATCCTCGAGCAGATGGACCGGCTGGCGGAAATCGACACCGAAGGCGTGGAGCCGATGGCTCAGGTGCTCTTCGAGGCCGACGATACGGCCACGCTGCGTCCGGATGTGGAGCGCGCGCCGCTTGGAAACGAATTGGCGGTCGCGAACGCACCGGTCACGAGCGGCGGGTATTTCAAAGTGCCGAAGGTGATCGAGCGGTGAGGGAGCATAGCGTACGGTCGATTCGGCGGGGGCTTGCCGCGAGGGAATTCAGCGCGGTGGAACTGACGCGCCAGGCTTTGTATTTCGCCGAGCGGGAGAATCCGAAGACGAACGCTTATCTGCGGCTTTGTCCGGAGCGGGCGCTGGCTGCTGCTGAGAAGGTGGACGAGCGGATCGCACAGGGCGAGGATCCGGGATTGCTGGCGGGAGCGCCGGTCGCGATCAAAGATGTGATCGTGACCAAGGGGATCAAGACCACCTGCGCTTCGAAGATCCTCGAGAATTATGTGCCGCCCTACGACGCGACGGCAGTGGAGCGTATCGAGGCGGCGGGCGGGATCATCATCGGGAAGACCAACTGCGACGAGTTCGCGATGGGGTCTTCGAATGAGAACAGCGCTTATGGGCCGGTGAAGAATCCGGTAGCGCCGGACCGGGTACCGGGCGGTTCGAGCGGCGGCTCGGCTGCCGTGGTAGCGCAGGGGACCGCAGTGGTTTCGTTGGGTTCCGATACGGGCGGGTCGGTGAGGCAGCCTGCTTCGTTTTGCGGTGTGGTGGGGGTTACGCCGACTTACGGGCGCGTTTCCAGATACGGGCTGGTGGCGTTCGCGAGTTCGCTCGATCATATTGGGCCGTTTGCGCGGAATGTGGAAGACGCGGCGACGTTGCTGGAAGTGATCGCGGGACGGGACCCGCTGGATTCCACCTCGGCGAGCGCGCCCACGCCGAACTATGCGGCGCACCTCGATGGCGATGTCCGGGGTTTGAAGATCGGGGTTCCTGTCGAGTACATGAACCACGCGTCGGGCGATACCGCGGCGAGGGTGAATGAGGGGATCGAGCGTTTCCGGGAACTTGGTTGCGAGGTACGTGAGATCAGCCTGCCCGCGACCGATTATGCGATCGCGGCGTACTACGTGATTTGTACCGCGGAGGCGAGTTCGAACCTGGCGCGGTTCGATGGAGTTCGCTACACGATGCGGTCGGCCGATTCGGGCACGCTGGCGGGAATGTACCGGAACACGCGCGGTGAGGGATTCGGCCCGGAGGTCAAGCGGCGCATCATGCTTGGTACGTATGTGCTCAGCCATGGCTATTACGATGCGTACTACCTGAAGGCGCAGAAGGTGCGGTCGCTGATCACGCGGGATTTCACTAAGGCCTTCGAAGGCGTGGATGCAGTGGTTGCTCCGGTTTCGCCTTATCCGGCGTTTCGGATCGGCGAAAAGGTGGATGATCCGGTGGCGATGTATTTATCGGATATCTACACCATTACAGGCAGCCTGGCCGGAATTCCCTGTATGAGTGTGCCGTGCGGCACAACCAGCGAAGGTTTACCGGTGGGTTTGCAGATCCTTTGTAAACATTTCGACGAGCTGACGATGTTCCGGCTCGCCCATGCGTTCGAAAAACGATAGCATCGAATTTCGTCCGTTTTTCATCATCAACAACCAAAAGGAGAAAACATGGCTTTTACGCTTCCTTCGCTGCCGTATGCTTCCGACGCTCTGGAGCCCCACATCGACAAGCTGACGATGGAGATTCATCACGGCAAGCACCACAACGCGTATGTGACGAATCTGAACAAGGCGCTCGAATCGGCGCCGGCGCTGCAGAGCAAATCACTCGAAGAACTGCTGGCAAACAACTGCGCGATTGTGCCGGAGAGCATTCGGACAGCCGTGCGTAACAACGGCGGCGGACATGCCAATCACTCGATGTTCTGGACTATCCTGGGG
>Ga0126378_10002034_pt1 | contig 15007 bp, 12 predicted proteins | sample PanSoiMetPlot_23_FD_92587 | JGI IMG/M metagenome (GOLD analysis project Ga0126378, IMG submission 92587) | Tropical forest soil microbial communities from Panama - MetaG Plot_23 | ecosystem: Environmental > Terrestrial > Soil > Tropical forest > Bulk soil | place: Panama | collected 2016-02-17 | reverse complement strand
GCATCGGCGGAGCCGCCGCCGATGCCGGCGGCGACCGGCAGGTTCTTCACCAGATGAAGCAGCGCTCCCCGCCCCCCGGCACCGTCTCCATCGACCAGCCGGGCCGCCCTCAGCGCGAGGTTGTCGGTGTTCGCGAGCGCCGGCGCGAAGGGCCCATCGACCTCGAGACGAAGCCCCTCGCCAAGCGTCAGATGCAGCTCGTCGCCGAGTTCGGTGAAGCAGACCAGGCTGTCGAGCAGGTGATAGCCGTCGGACCTGCGGCCGACCACATGAAGATAGAGATTGATCTTGGCCCGGGCCCGAAGGCCGAGCGCTGCGCTCGCGGCCGGTCTCGCCGCCTTGCTCAGCCGCCGCTCCCGTCCGGCCCGAGCCCGTGCTGCAGCTTCGCCTCAATAGGCGCCACCCGATCCGCATCCGGCTTGAAGGCAAGCGCCCGCTGCCACTGGAAGCGAGCCTCGTTCTTCCGCCCGAGCTTCCAGTAGATGTCGCCCAGATGATCGTTGAGCACCGAATCTCCCGGCTCCAACGACACGGCCTTCTCCTGATAGACGACCGCCTTGTCGTATTGGCCGAGGCGATAATAGGCCCAGGCGAGGCTGTCGATGATGAAGCCGTCATCGGGCTTCTGCTGCACGGCCTTCTGCAGCATCTTGATCGCCTCTTTCAAATGCTCGCCATGGTCGACCCAGGTGTAGCCGAGATAGTTCAGCACATAGGGGTGGTCGGGCTGGAGCTTGAGCGCCTCCTTGAAGTCCTTCTCCGCCAGCGGCCATTGGCCGCTCCGCTCCAGCGCGATGCCGCGGAAGTAGTAGATGGCCCAATCCTCCGGCCGCGGGGGACCCAGCCGCTCGATGGCCGTGTCATAGGCCTTCACCGCACCGGCGAACTGCTTCATGGAGCGCAGCACGTCGCCGAGCTCGATCGCCGCCTCGGTACGGTCGGGCCGGCTCGCCACCAGCTTCTTCAGAAAGGCGACCGCCTCCTCGTCGCGCCCGAGGCGGTGCAGCTCCTCGCCCACCTTGACCTGGGCCTGCCAGCCATAGGGCGCATCCGGCGGCACCGCGCGATAGGCGGCCAGCGCTTCCTGGGTGCGGTTCTGGGCATCCAGGATATCGGCCAGGAGCGCCTGATAGATCGGGTCGTCGTTATGGGCCTCCAAAGCCAGGCGGACCAGCAACAGGGCCGCGTCGTTGGAGGCTTCGGTCTGCAGCAGGACAGCGAGCTGGAACAGCGCCTCGGCCATGCCGTCGAGTGAGCTCGCGACGAGCGGTTGCGGCTTGGCCCCGCTCTCGGCCGCCTTGCGCAGCGGCGGGATCAGGAGATTGTGGGGATGGCTCTCGTCGAAATTGTCGTAGAGGGCGAGCGCCTCCTTGGTCTTGCCCTGGCGCAAGTCGAAATTGCCGATGATCTCGATCATGCGGAACGCCTGATCGCTGGCGAGCTGCATGGCCTTGGCATAATGGTCGCCCGCTTCCTTGGCCTCGCCGGCCTTGTCGGCCAGAAGGCCGAGCTGGAGCTGATAGAGCGGCTCGAAGCCGTTGATGGTGCTGAGCGTCTGGAGAGCCTTCTGCGCCGCCGGCAGGCCGCCGAGTTCGAGCTGGGTCCAGGAGCGCAGCATCGGCTTCAGGAAGCGCTCGAGGCCTTCGCCCTTGATGCCGTCGAGATAGGCGTCGGCCCCGGCATAGTCGCCGGCCTTGGCCCGGTCGATAGCGAGCCCGACCCGCGCGACCCCATCGAGCGCCTTGGCGGCTTCCAGCCGCTTGGCAAGGCCGAGAGCCTCGCTCATCCGCCCCCCGCTCACCATCAAATTGTAGTCGGTGCGCAGGAGCTGGATGTTGTCCGGGTCGGCGGCAAGGGCGAAGCCGAGCAGGTCGACGGCAGCGCCCAGATCACCCGCCTCCTGGGCGAAGCGGCTCGCGAGGTAGTGGCCCAGCGGCGAGGGCAGCATCTCGGGCAGCGGTTCCGCGGTCGGCGGGGTGTCCGCGCCGGCGGCAAGGGCGGTCAGCATGGCGCCCCCGAGGGCCGCCGGGCCGAGGAGGTGCCGGAGAAAGAATCGATAAGTGGTTGGCAAGGGGATCAGCTCCGCTTTGGCTGTCAGGGAAAAGAAGAAGATAGTGCAAGCGACCGTCCGGCGCTACCCGCCCGCGGGTCGGTGCCAAATGTTTGATGGCGGCTGCTTTTTTGGGGCCCGGGCGGTGGGCAGGGCAAGGCATCGGGACCGGGACGCCGGGTTCCTTCGTTTCACGAGGATGGTTGCGAAGCGCCCCCGGACGTCCAGCCTTTCGCCAGATCCAGGGGGAAGGGAAACACGATCGTGGAGCTGCGCTCGCTCGCAATGTCGAACAGGGTGGCGAGATAGCGCAGCTGCATCGCCTGGGGCGCGGGCGCGAGGATGCGCGCGGCCTCTAGCAGCTTTTCCGCCGCCTGCTGCTCGCCTTGGGCATTGATGATCTTCGCGCGCCGCGCGCGCTCCGCCTCCGCTTGGCGAGCGATGGCGCGGATCATGCTCTCGTCGAGGTCGATGCGCTTGATCTCGACAGTCGATACCTTGATGCCCCAGCCTTCGGTCTGCTTGTCGAGCACCCCCTGAATATCTTCATTGAGCTTGTCGCGCTCGGCCAGCATGTCGTCCAGGTCGTGCTTGCCGAGGACCCAGCGCAGCGTGGTCTGCGCGAGCTGGCTGGTCGCCGTCAGATAGTTGAAGACCTGGATCACGGCCCGCTCCGGATCAACCACGCGGAAGTAGATGACGGCGTTCACCTTCACCGAGACATTGTCGCGCGAGATCACATCCTGCGGCGGCACCTCGTCGACGACCACACGCAGATCGACGCGGACCATCTGCTGAACCAGAGGCACCAGCAGGAAGAGTCCGGGGCCCTTGGTGCCGGTGTAGCGGCCGAGGGTGAATACGACCCCGCGTTCGTACTCCCGCAGGATCCTGACCGAGCTGTAGAGGATCGCGAGGAGGAAGAGGACGATGAGGAGGGAAGTTGCGGCGGGCAGCATGATGACGTCTCCTTCTTGTCGTGACAGGAAATCTCACGCCGGCTCGACGATGAGGGTGAGACCCTCCCGCGCGACGACCCTGACCCGCGCACCGGGGGCCAAGGGACCCGCGCCGCGGGCCTGCCAGATCTCTCCGCGAAGCCGGACCCTGCCCTCCCCACGCTCCCAGGACACGGTCTCGCCGAGGGCGCCGAGCAGCGCCTCCTTGCCGGTCACGACCGGCCGCTGGCGAGAGCGCACCAGCAGGGAGAGGCCCAGCATGAAGAAGCTCGCGCTCACCAGCGCCGCCGCCCCGGCGAGCCAGAGCGACAGATGGAATCCCGGCGCCCCCGAAGGGAACATCATGATCGCGCCGATGGTGAAGGCGGCGACGCCGCCGACCCCGAGCGCGCCGAAGGCGCCGATATGGACCTCGGCAATGATGAGCGCCACCCCGAGCAGGAGCAGACCCGCGCCGGCATAGTCGATGGGCAGCAGGCTGAGGGCAAAAAGTCCGACGAGGAGGCAGATGGCCCCGATCAGCCCGGGCGCGACCATACCCGGATTGAGGAACTCGAAGATCAGCCCGTAGATACCGATCAGCAGCAGGATGAAGGCGACGTTGGGATCCGTCAGGGCGCCGAGAAGCTGCGTGCGCCAATCGGGCGGCCGGACCACGACCTCCAGTCCCGCCGTCGCCAGGTGCGCCGGCTTTCCGGCCAGGAGCACGGTCCGGCCGTCGATCTGGCGCAGAAGATCGGGGATGTCGGCGGCGATGAGGTCGGCGACATGGAGCTTCACCGCCTGGGAGGCCGGAACACTGGCCGCCGAACGCACGGCCGTCTCCGCCCAGTCCGCGTTGTGCCCATTGGCCTCGGCGAGGCTGCGGATGAAGGCCGCTGCATCGTTCACGGCCTTGCGCGATTCCGCATCGCCGGCGCTGCTGCTCGAGGGCTGCTCCGAGCCCCCGCCCGGCAGCGGAGATGACCCGCCCAGCTGTACGGGTGTCGCAGCACCGATATTGGTGCCGGGCGCCATCGCCACGATGGGGCTCGCATAGGCGATATAGGTGCCGGCGCTCGCGGCCCGGGCACCGCTCGGCGCCACATAAGTCACAACGGGAATCGGCGAGGCGAGGATGGCGCGGATGATCTCGCGCATCGAGGAATCGAGCCCGCCGGGCGTGTTCATGCGCAGGATGACGAGCCGCGTGTCCGTCGGGTTGAGCTCGGCGAGTTGGCGCGTGACATAGTCCGCCATCGCCGGTCCGATGACCCCCTGAATGTCGAGAACTGCCGCACGGTCGGCCGCCTGGGCCTGCCCGAACACCGCCAGCATGGCGCCGGCCACGGCCGCCAGCAATCGCCAGCCCGGCCGCTTCGCGCGGCCGCCGGGGCTCTGTGGGAGTCTCTTCGCAGGAGCGGACTGCATGGAGATGTCTCCATCGGGCCCACCCGCCCGACCATAAGAATCTAGGCTGGCGCAGGCTCCGCACCAGATGGCGACGGAGATTCCATCCGCCCGCCCATGCTGGAGCATGGTGCGGGAAACTGGGTTAATCCAGCCTCATTTCCAAGCCGCAGCCATAGGCCTTGTCACCTGAAACCGAAGCGTTTGCGGTCCCCGAATCGCTTCCAGATCGAGCGTGACGTCGAATCCGGGCCGCTTCCTGTAGGAGAGCCCGAAGGCACGATTCCCCCGGTTAGCCCGCAGACCCCTCTGTCCAATCGCCACCCCCAAAAGTGAAGCTTACATGTTCGGATAGTTCGGCCCGCCCGCCCCTTCCGGCACCACCCAGTTGATGTTCTGGGTCATATCCTTGATGTCGCAAGTCTTGCAGTGGACGCAGTTCTGCGCGTTGATCTGGAGCCGCGGGTTGAGCCCGTCGGCATCCCGGACGATCTCGTAGACGCCCGCCGGACAATAGCGCTGCTCCGGCGCCTCGTAGAGCGCCAGGTTGACGTCGATGGGGACCTTCGGGTCCTTCAGCGTCAAATGCGCGGGCTGGTTCTCCTCGTGATTGGTCGAGGAAAGGAAGACGGAGGAGAGCCGGTCGAAGGAAACCACGCCATCCGGCTTCGGGTAGTCGATGGGCTGGGCCTCGTTCGCCTTCATCATATGGCTGTGGTCGGGCGTGTGATGGAGCGTCCAGGGCGCGCGGCCGCGGAAGATATAGGTGTCGATCGCCGAGCCCAGCAGCCCGCCCCACATGCCCAGATGGAAGGAGGGACGGATATTCCGCACCTTCTTCAGCTCGGCCCAGACCCAGCTCTTCTTCAGGCGCTCGGTATAGCCGGTGAGCTCGCCCGGCACCTCCTGGGCCAGGGCCTCGAAGGCGGCCTCCGCGGCCAGCATCCCTGTCTTCATCGCCGTATGGCTGCCCTTGATCTTGGGCACGTTGACGAAGCCCGCCGCGCAGCCGATGAGGGCGCCGCCCGGGAAGGTCAGCTTGGGAATCGCCTGGAAGCCTCCCTCGTTGATGGCGCGCGCCCCATAGGCGACGCGCCGGCCAGCCTCGAAGAACGGCCGGATGGCCGGGTGGGTCTTGAAGCGCTGAAACTCCTCGAAGGGATTGAGCCAGGGATTGGCATAGTCGAGGCCCACCACGAAGCCGACAGCCACCTGGTGGTTCTCGATATGATAGAGGAAGGAGCCGCCGTAGACGTCGCCGGTCAGGGGCCAGCCCACCGTATGGATGATCTTGCCCGGCACATGCTTGGCCGGATCGATCTCCCATAGCTCCTTGATGCCGATGCCATAGGTCGGGGGATCCACGCCCTCGCGCAGGTTGAAGCGCTGAAAGAGAGTCTTGGTGAGCGAGCCGCGGCAGCCCTCGGCGAAGAGCGTGAGCCGCCCATGGAGCTCGACCCCGGGCGTGAAATTGCCCGTCGGCTGCCCGTCCTTGCCGACACCCATATTGCCCGTCGCCACCCCCTTGACCCGCCCGCTCTCGTCATAGAGCACCTCGGCGGCGGCGAAGCCCGGATAGATCTCGACCCCCAACGCCTCGGCCTGCTGGGCGAGCCAGCGGCAGAGGTTTCCCAGGCTGATGACGTAGTTGCCGTGATTGTGCATCTGGGGCGGGGTGGGCAGGCGCAGAGCGCGCTTCTTCGTGAGCAGCAGGAAGTTGTCATCCACCGCCGGGGTGTTCAGCGGCGCGCCCTTCTCCTTCCAATCGGGGATCAGCTCGTTGAGGGCGATGGGCTCGAAGACGGCGCCGGAGAGGATATGGGCGCCGATCTCGGCACCTTTCTCGATGACGCAGACCGAAGTCTCCCGGCCGCCGGCCGCCGCGAGCTGCTTCAGGCGGATGGCCGCCGACAGGCCCGCGGGACCGCCGCCGACGATCACCACGTCATAGCTCATCGATTCCCGTTCCATCGCGCCCTTCTCCTTGACCCCGCAGCCCGCGACCCGTGGCATGATCTATCGCAGCGTCCTTGGCTTTCACAAGCCCGTTCAGCCGCGACCGCCGATGTCGCGGCGGCGGCGTGGAGAGTCTACAGTGGATGGCGATGGCTGCCCCCGATTTCGATCCCCGCCGCCTCGCGGCACTTCTGGCTTGGCAGGCGGCTGCCGGGGCCGATGAGGCGATCCTCGAGCATGCCGTCGACCGCTATCGGACGGAATCCCCGGCCGAGCCGCGGCCCCGCCTGTCGGAAGCGCCCCTCCCGATGGCGCGCTTTAGCGCACCAAAGCCGAGCCTGCCGCCAGCGGCTGGCCCCCGCCAGGCCGCCGCAAGGCCGGCGGCGCCAAGCCCCGTCATCGCCGGCGCGCGGGAGCTCGCCGCCGCGGCCCGCAGCCTGGAGGAGCTTGCCGAGGCGCTGGCCGCCTTCGATGGTTGCGCTCTCAAGAAGACCGCAACCAATCTCGTCTTCGCCGACGGCAATCCCGCCGCCCGGATCATGTTCGTGGGCGAGGCGCCGGGCGCCGATGAGGACAGGGCGGGCAAACCCTTCGTCGGGGTCAGCGGCCAGCTCCTCGACCGGATGCTCGCCTGGATAGGCCTGGACCGGACCCGCTTCTACATCACCAACATCATCTTCTGGCGGCCCCCGGGCAACCGCACCCCGACCTCCGACGAGGTCGCCGCCTGCATGCCCTTCGTCCTGCGCCATATCGAGCTCGTGGCGCCGGCCATCCTGGTTCCTGTCGGCGGCCCCTCCACCGAGGCCCTGCTCCAGCGCCGTGACGGGATCAGCAAGCTTCACGGGCGCTGGTTCGAGTTTCAGACGCCGGGTCTGGAGCGCCCGATTCCCGCTTTTCCGATCTTCCACCCGGCCTTCCTGCTGCGCTCCCCGGGGCAGAAGCGGGCAGCTTGGAAAGACCTGTTAACAATGCGTCAAAAAATGGGTTCCCTGGGAATTTCCAGCCCATAGTATGTCAATCAAAATATGCGTCTATATGTAGTGTCGACTGTCATCGATTGAGGGTTGCCTCATCGCCGCTTTCCCGTTAGAGAGGCCGGGCGATGAAGGGAAAAGTTGAAAACGACCCCCGGCCGGGCCGGGGGTGGAGAGGGGTATTGGCTCCACTTCTGGCCGCGGCGGGCATCGCTCTCGCCCCCGGGGTGGTGCGCGCCCAGCAGACCTCGGTACCCTCTCTCCGCCCCGACGGAGGACGCGGTGCGGAGACGGCCTCGCTCTCCCCGCTTCCCGATCAAGGGGCGAGCACGGTCACCCTGCCCCAACCTCTCGGCCTCGCCGATGCCGACCGCTATCGCCAGATCTTCGACCTCCAGGATGCCGGCAAGTTCCACGATGCCGAGGTCCTCCTCGGCTGGGTGAGCGACCACCGTCTCGTCGGCCACGTTCTGGCCCAGCGCTATCTCGCCGCCGGGTACCGGGCGAGCTATGCCGAGCTGGCGGTCTGGCTCCAGCAATATGCCGACCATCCGGAGGCGCCGCGGCTCTACGCCCTCGCGTTGAAGCGCCGCCCGGCCGGGGCATCGGTTCCCCGCCGGCCCGAGGTCGATCTCTTCCAGTCCGGCACCACCGACGACAGCTCGATTGCCGGCAACCCCTATTGGCGCGTCGGGCTTGCCCGTTGGCGCGCCCATGACCTCGCCGGGGCCGCCACGGCTTTCGAGAGCCTGGCCAAGTCCGAGCAGGACAGCCCCTGGGACAAGGCCACCGCCGCCTACTGGGCGGCCCGCGCGCATCTCAAGAATCGCGAGCCCGACCAGGTCAGCACCTGGCTGCGCGTGGCCGCCCAATATCAGCGCACTTTCTATGGCCAGCTCGCCCGCCGGGCGCTTGGCCTCGACCCCAGCTTCGACTGGTCGGCGAAGCCGCTGACCGCGGCCGGAGTCCAGGCGGTCGCCGCCAACAGCACCGGCCAGCGCGCGCTGGCGCTGCTGCAAGTGGGCGAGATGGGCCTGGCCGAGGACGAGATGCGCGGCCTGCTGCGGGACGCCAATCCCGATCTGGCCGCGGGCCTGCTCGGCATCGCGCAGTCCTATCAGCTGCCCTCCATCGCCCTTGGCCTCGGCGTCATGGCCGAGCAGCGCACCAGCGTTCGCGCCGATGCCGATCTCTACCCCCTGTTCCATTGGAAGCCGAAGGGCGGCTTCATCATCGACCGCGCCCTCGTCTTCGCGCTGGCCCGCCAGGAATCCGGTTTCGATACCACGGCGCGCAGCGGCGCCGGCGCCACAGGGCTGATGCAGATCATGCCCGACACCGCCCGCGCTCTGGGCGGGCGCGCCACGGATCTCCACGACCCTGCCACCAATCTCGCTTTGGGGCAGGAATATCTCCGCCGCCTGCTGGCCGATCCCTCCATCAACAGGGATCTCATCCTGATGAGCGTCGCCTACAACGCCGGGCCCGGCATCTTGCTGAAATGGCGCGCCAGCTATTCGAGCAGCGATCCGCTGCTCTTCCTGGAGAGCCTGCCGAACCGAGAGACCCGCAACTTCGTCGAGCGGGTGATGGCCAATTACTGGATCTACCAGGATCGCCTGGGCCAGGACACGCCCAGCCTCGACAAGGTTGCCGCGGGGGGCTGGCCGGTCTATCAAGCCCAGGATGGCTTTGCTGCCGTCGATAATGCCGACGCCAGCCCCGGCACGGGTGGCGGCCTCTTCAACAACGGGATGCTCGGTGGCGGGTCGAATTGACGAAAGCCGGCGCTTTCAACCGGTCCATATCGCGGTCCTGACGGTATCCGATACCCGCGGCGAGGCCGACGACACCTCGGGCCGGACTCTGGCCGAACTCATCGCCCGCGACGGCCATGTGCTGGTCGACCGTGCCATCGTCAAGGACGAGCGCGCCGCCATCACCGAGAAGCTCCGGGGCTGGATCGCCGATCCCAGGGTCGAGGTGGTGATCTCCACCGGCGGTACCGGCGTCACCGGCCGAGACATCACCCCCGAGGCCTTCGAGGACCTGTTCGAGAAGAAGATCGACGGCTTCGGCGAGCTCTTTCGGTGGCTCAGCTTCCAGAAGATCGGCACCTCCACCATGCAGAGCCGGGCCACGGGCGGTGTCGCCGGCGGCACCTATCTCTTCGCGCTGCCCGGCTCGCCCGGCGCCTGCCGCGACGGCTGGGAGGAGATCCTGCGCTTCCAGCTCGATATCCGCTTCCGTCCCTGCAACCTGGCCGAGCTCATGCCCCGCCTGCAGGAGCATCTGAAGAGCTAGGCCCGGGTAATCATAAAGGACCTAGTCCGTGCTCCCATGTCTGCTTCCGCGCTGAGAGCGGATCTCCTTCGCGCGGCTCGCCATCTCGCAGAAGTGCCATAAGCAGAACTGCTCGATCTCTTTGGATCCCCAAGTGGCGCGCACGAGCCTTCGTAGCCGAAAGTTTGAGTCCCTGTCCTTAGACAGCGCGTCATAAGATGGGCCTCGTACCACGGTAGGATAAGGCCTCTCGGAGACTCGGCAAATCGCCGTGTCTAGACGGGAAAAGAAACCCCGCCGGAGCGGGGCGAGTGGTCCAAAGATTATGGGTTTTGTAGTTCGCAGATTAGCTATTGACCCAGGAGTTACCTACGGCGCCGTGGTGGATTAAGCCCTAGCCCATAGGCGTATTGGTTCGCTGTTGACCGGCTCATGTCGCCTCCCTCATGGCTTGCGCCCGCGCAGCAGGCGCCACGGGATCGTCAGCACCGCGAGCACCAGCACGCCAGCCTCGACGAGCATGATCCGCGTCGCCTCGACCAGGGTGTTGTGCTTGCGTTTGTATTCCTCCCCGATGCTCATGCTGTTCCCTTTTGAAAGGCACCGACGGCGAGCATGCAGGCCCACCGATTTGCGCAATTGGCCGCCTCCTGGCGAGGGAATTGGGCGGTAGCGGGCCGCCCCTGTCTTAGCGCCCGCGGCCGATCATCAAAGGCGCGTTGCCCTCGGGCCGCGCTGCGGTGCACAAGCAGTCGTGCCGCCACGGCGCGGACGACGTTCTGCGTTTATTTGAGAGGAACGGTGATCCCGAAGCTGAGAGCCGGCGGTCCATAGTAGACGGGCGCGGGCGCCTGGTACACGACGGGCGGTGGGGGCGCGACATAGACAGGCCGCGGCACGTAGTAGATCACCGGCGGCGGGGGATAATAGACATAGCCCGGGGCGTAGTATCCCTCGCCCTGGTCGTCGTCATCGCCGCCGTCCCAACCGTGATGGTGCTTCCAGCCATCTGCCATGGCCGGGCGCAGGGGCGCAGCGGCGCAGACCAGCGCCGCGACGCCTATTGCCGCCGGCAGGACAGTCCAGCGATTGGAAAAACCATACTTGGACGACATCGCCGTCTCCTCGAATCCGGATCCAGACCTAGGACAACGAGCGGACCAGTCGAATTATTCCCAGTGTAGTAAGCTTCAACGTGCGGCTATTGGGCGCGCGAAAGGAGGCAGAGAGCCTTCTCAATGCGGCCAGTCGGTCCGAATTGCCCACAGATATGCATGCAGCTACTGGCGAACGATGCCGCGCGGCTCAAGCAATTAGAGCTGTTGGGTAAATGCGGCTATTAAGCTGCGATCACGTCGCGGTCCCGAATTCGGAGATCGACGAGTTGATGTGCTAGTCGGGCCGTAGCGCCGTAGGCGGCTACTCGGCCAGCGGCTATCCTGCAATCAACAAAGCCCATAGTCCTGGGCCCACTAGCCCTGCCCGCACGTGGCTTCTCTTTTCGGCGGCGCATGAGGGGTGGCTCCGGCCAGTTAGCCGCAGCAAGCGCGGGCACCTCACACATTGCACGCAGTGACCACGGCAGAATCCCGCCGATGGAGTAGCGACATTCCCGACTGGCAAACCCTATGTGCTGCGCTAACTGCTCCACCATAGACACCACAACGCTGCTGCGAGACATGGCCCCACCAGAACCAATCCGAGTCTCCCAGCGGGCCCGGTGCCCAGATCGCCATTAAAGCTGAGATATCCGCTTGCACCGGCCAGCGCCAGGAGCACCAAGATCGCGATCGCGATCGTGCTCATTGGGTGCCTCCCTCTTGACCACAGCCTCTGCGTTGACGGCAGATGCCATTCAGGTGGCCAATCATCGCGCTTGGCATCCCCAAAGAAAAGCCCCGTCGCAGCGAGACCTAGTCGCGGCGGCACACGAAACCGCCCGTCGCCGGCTTGACTGCGCCACAGGTATTGCGGGGGCCTTCTGGTCTGGGTGCTACCGCAACTGGCTAGTTATCATAAATCCGTCGATGCCATTTGCGACGACATGGGCCCAATTACCGACCGAGCCGATGAACGATACTTGACGGCCAGATGGCAGAAAGCCGAGCACACGGCTCAGAGGATCTGGGCGCTCGTAGATCGTTCCGCCCTGGCCGCTCACCGTTCTCAACAGTGGCTCATAGAACCAAGCCGTCTGATGCGGGGGCGCGTTGCTGTAAGATTGGAAGGTTGGGGTGCTTGTTCGATCACTCGGAGTAGTCGAAGTCATTTGAGACGGTGTTTGACTCGCTCCCTTCACGTGAGGTGTGCGCTCGTCCGAAAGCGCGGCCAAGTCCATGTAGCCGTCGAAGTTATAGCCTTGAACATGTGCCCAGCCATTGTTGGCGTCAATCACCATAAGGCTTGATCCACGGGGGAGCGTCACCAGAATCTGACTGTCTGGCGTCGGCTGTGAGTGGACGTAGGCGGAATACAATTCCACCTTCATCGCCACATAGTGGACAGCCGGGTGATCGATGCTTTCCGGCGGCGCTCTCCTGAGCTGAACCAGATCCATATAGCCGCCCAGACCACCCACGGTCACATAGGCCCAACTGCCGCCATTGGCAGTGCCAATCATCGTTACCTTGGAGCCGCGGGGAACTGTCGTGATGACCTTTGCTTGGGCATTGGGCTCTTCGCGGACGTTCCCGAGATAGGTGATAACCAGCATAGGTTGATCTACGCTGCTGCTCACACTCGTTCCGACGTTCCCATTCCGGACAACATCACTGCCCGCTTGTGCCTCGACCGCGCCCAGCAATGCGGCGAGGGAGATCGCTAAAAGGCACCATCCTCGCCATACAAGTCAGGACGTCTGCTGCGAGGATGGCGGCGAGCCGGCGTTGAGCGCGTTCTTCGGCCATCCGGAGCCCAGGACTATAGTGGTTGCAATGCAGCAGCCCTCAACTCCCGTATTGTATCATTCTGTTCAGGTAGAGTCCTGTCTAGGTCGAACTCGGCCCTCTGACGCTATGCCGGCTCGTTAGTGAAGCCTCCGAAAGCGTACGCACGGAACCCGGTCCCATCAAATGCTCGGCTTGGCCAGGTGCTAAAATGCCGAAAAGGAGCGACTCGCCGAAAGCTGCCAGCCAATAGCTGCAACTGTCGGACCGAAATGACCGGAGGCAACCGTGTCCGCGTCCTGGAAGCAATCGATACGGATCATTTTCGCATCGCCAGGCCCGTGTACTCATAAAGGGCCGAGTCCGTGTTCCCATGTCTGCTTCCGGGCTGAGAGCGGATCTCGTTCGCACAGCTTGCCACGTCGCAGAAGTGCCATATCTGGACCAACGTCGGACGGCGGATCAGTGGGTTGTCATTTCGGCAGCCCCGCCTTGCGCAAACCACCCTCGAATCTTGCGAGATCTTCCAGCTGCCGGAGGGGAACCCGATCGCGCAGGTTTGATATCCGCGACGCCGGATCGAGCCCGCACAGTCGCTCAACTGATTTCTGTGCGTCCTCCTGGCGCCCCGTCAGCGCATGGCTCGCTGCTAGTATGCGCAGCGCTTAGTCCGGTCGATTTCGCAGCGCCTGTTCCGCAAGCGCCGAGGCCTGGTCATACCGACCGGCCAGGAAGTGGGCCAGGGCGGCGCCGCCTTGCATATTGAATATGAGCGCATCGAGCGGGCTGAGGCGCATGGCTCTGACCTGATGCTCGATCGCGGGTTCCATCTCGCCGCGATAGGTTCGAATCCAGCCGCTGTAGCTCCACGCTGGCGCTAGATTCGGATTGAGCGCGAGGGCTTGATCGATCATGGCCGCGCCATCGTCGAGATCGCCTACGACATAGGCGAGACTGAATCCCCCGAACGTGAGTGCAACCGCGTCGTCTTTGCCCAACTCAATGGCTCTCCGCGCGAGCCGTGCCGTGTCGGCCTTGTCTTTCTCGGGATCGGTCATCCACCCGTTCGTCTTGCGACGGACATAGCACCAGGCGGCCATGCCATATGCCGAAGCGAAATCGGGGTCCAACTCGATGGCTCTGAAGAAAAGCTCCAGCGCCTTGCTTACTGTCTCTCTGGTATCCTGACGCACGGCGGCGAGCCCGCGGAGATAGTAGTCATAGGCATCGAGACTTTCGGTCGTCTTGCGCTTGGCTCGTTCGATCTCGGCCTGCTCCAGCTTGGGTGCGATCGCGCCAATGACGCTGGTGGCCACCTGATCCTGGAGTTCGAAGACATCCTGGATCCCACCATCGAAGCGGTCGGCCCAGATATGCGTGCCCCTCGAGGTATCGATGAGCTGCCCGGTGATCCGCACCTTGTTTCCCGCCTTGCGCACACTGCCTTCCAGCACATAGCGCACGCCGAGCTCACGGCCCACCTGCTTTACGTCCACAGCGCGGCCCCTATAGGTGAAGCTCGAATTGCGTGCGATGACGAATAGCCAGCGCATGCGCGACAACGCCGTAATGATCTCCTCGACCATGCCATCAGCGAAGTATTCCTGCTCGGGGTCGCCGCTCAGGTTCTGGAACGGCAGGACGGCGATCGAAGGCTTGTCAGGAAGTGGCGGACTTGGCCGCGCCACCGCTGCTTCACTACCTAGTTGCACTCGGTACACCCGCACGGGCCATGCAATGTTCTTAAGCTGCTGCTCGCCCCTATCCTCAAAGGCAATCTCGAGCCTATCTCGCGTATCCTCCTGCACGCGGGCGGAGACGCAAATACCGCCTGGATCCGCAAGACTCTCCAGACGCGCCGCCACATTCACCCCGTCGCCATAGATGTCGTTGCCTTCGATGATAATGTCACCGACATTGATGCCCAGGCGAAACTCGATGCGCTCCGCCAGCGCTACCACTTTATTGCGTTCGACCATGCCGCGCTGAATCTCGATAGCGCAACGCAGCGCATCCACAACACTCGCAAACTCCACCAGCATGCCGTCCCCAGTGGTATTCACAATCCGTCCTCGATGTTCGCCGATCTTGGGCTCGATGAGGACGCGTCGATGCGCCTTCAATTGGGCAAGCGTCCCCTCCTCACTGGCGCCCATCAACCGGCTGTAGCCGGCGACATCTGCCGCAAGAATGGCGGCAAGGCGGCGTTGGGCTCGTTCCTCGACCATAGGCTGCCTTGATAGTTGAAGACCGCCGTGCAGCAAACTCTATTTGTACCATCTCTGGAGGTCTATAGAGACAGACTACCGCTCCGGGTCAATCGCGTCGATCCAGCCATGTCCGGACATGTCCGCTTTACCCCCAACTGCTGTCGAACTGGTGCGGTTCAACGAAACGACGCGATGTGCCATGTGTGGACGTATATGGACCCCACCCGATTGCAACGGTGTTCGGCATGTTGAGGATCAAGGGCCACAGCTGCTGACGTATATCCGGCTTCCTGATGCG
>Ga0126378_10002033_pt1 | contig 15010 bp, 18 predicted proteins | sample PanSoiMetPlot_23_FD_92587 | JGI IMG/M metagenome (GOLD analysis project Ga0126378, IMG submission 92587) | Tropical forest soil microbial communities from Panama - MetaG Plot_23 | ecosystem: Environmental > Terrestrial > Soil > Tropical forest > Bulk soil | place: Panama | collected 2016-02-17 | reverse complement strand
TTCTGGTCCGGCGGATTGTGCGAGCCCGTCACCATGAGACCGGCATCGACCCCGAGCGTCGAGGCGGCGTAGTAGAGCATCGGCGTGGGGCCGAGCCCGATCCGCGCCACGTCGATGCCGCTCTCGGTCAGGCCCTGCACCAATGCCTGCTCGAGTGCGGGCGAATGAAGGCGTCCGTCGCGCCCGACCGCCGCGCGCTTGCCGCCGACCTCGGCCATGCACACCGCAAAGGCGCGCCCGAGCGCCCGAGCGTCGGCAATGAAGAGCGTGCTGTCGACGGTGCCGCGGATGTCGTACTCGCGCAGGATGGTCGGATCGAACCGATGGCCGCCCGCGCGGCCGGCATCATTGGCCATGGTGGCTCCGGAGCTCAGGATCTTTGGCGGCGCTGCTTGGGCCGCGCTTCACTTTCGGGCCGCGCGGCGTCGTCACGATGCTCATTGAAGATGCGCTTCACCTCGCCCGCGAGCTCCGGCCGCGCCAGTGCATAGGCGATCGTCGCCTCGAGGAAACCCACCTTGTCGCCGCAATCGAAGCGCCGGCCCTCGAAGCGGAAGCCGTGGAATGGCGTCTTGCCGCCGATCATGCGCGCGAGCGCGTCGGTGAGCTGGATCTCGTTGCCGGCGCCGCGCCCGATCCGGCCCAGGTGCCCGAACACCTCGGGCTCGAGGATGTAGCGGCCGATCACCGCGAGGGTCGAGGGCGCCGCATCCGGCGCGGGCTTCTCCACGATGCCCTTGGCACGGACCAGCCGGCCCGCCTCGGCGGCCGCATCGAGGATGCCGTAGCGCTTGGTGTGGGCGCGCGGCACATCCATCACGGCAATGAGGTTGCCGCCGACCCGGGCGCGCGCCGCCACCATCTGCTTGAGGCAGGGCGCGGGCCCGAGGATCAGGTCGTCGGCGAGCAGCACCGCGAAGGGCTCGTCGCCCACCAGTTCGCGCGCGCACCAGACGGCATGGCCGAGGCCCAAGGGCCGCTGCTGGCGCGTATAGGCGACCTGGCCAGCCTTCGGCATCCAGGCATTGATCTCGACGATCTCGGCGTTCTTGCCGCGCTCGCGCAGCGTCGCCTCGAGCTCGTAGGAATGATCGAAGTGGTCCTCGATCGCGGTCTTGGAGCGGCCCGTCACAAAAATGAATTGCTCGATCCCGGCCGCTTGCGCCTCCTCGACCGCGTATTGGATCAGCGGCTTGTCCACCACCGGCAGCATCTCCTTCGGCATCGCCTTGGTCGCCGGCAGGAAACGCGTGCCGAGTCCTCCGACGGGAAACACAGCCTTGCGAACGGGTGCGGTCATGGGCCCTTGCCTTGGTCCGTTTAGGATCAGCCGAACGCGTGCAGAACGGAGTGCTCGATCGGGTCCTTCCTGATAGAGGGCGCGGCCTTATACCGCAAATCTCGCACCCTCCACCAGTTCGGACGGCTCATATCCCCAAGAGGACGTCCTTGGCACGGTTGACCTGCGCGGCGAGCGCGTCGGAGCCGCCTTGATCCGGGTGAATTTTCATCATGAGCCGGTGATGCGCCGCCTTGATCTCGTCCGCGCTGGCGCCGGGTTTTAGGCCGAGGATCGCGAGCGCCTCTTCCGTGGTCATGGCGGGCGCCGCCGCGGGACGCGCCGAGCCATTGGAGCCTGCCGCGCCGCGCGCTACCTCGCGCCAGTCCGGCATGAACCGGTCGAGGTAGCCCTCGACCAGGCTCACCGAGGGCGCATCTTCCGCGCGCACCTCGCGCCAGAGCGCGATCAACGAGGCGTTGTCGAGTTCCGCCAGGCGCCGGCCCTGGAACCGCCCCTTGCGCACGGTGCCGGTCATGGTGCCGGTGGCATGGTCGAGGCTCATCCGGAGATAGTCGGTCTCGACCTCTGAGACCTGGCCGCGCGGCCGGTTCGCGGCGCCCTGCTGGAACCGGTCGCGGAACAGGTACCAACCGGCGCCCAGGCCCGCGATCACCACGACGACGCCGAGCCCGGCCTCGATGGCAAGCGCCACGAGGACGACGCCGGCGACGCCGCCGGTCCAGGCGAGCACGCGCTTTACCGTCCCGGGATCGGCGGAGACGAAGGCACGGCCCGCCGCCAGGAACACGACCAGGAGGACCACGCCACCCAGCAGCAGGTAGATCATCCGCTGGCCATCTGCCGGGTCAGCAGCAACGCCGCGCCACCGGTCCTCCGGCTGTAATCGGTGAGCGCCTTGCGTCCGCCCGCGGCGAAAACCGCCACGGCGCCCAGGAGCTCCTTCAACTGCTGGGCGCTCTCGCTGTCGAACGGGCAATAGGCGCCGCGCGTCAACCGCGCGATCTCCCGGAACGCCTCGGCGACCTGGGGATTGCCGCCCTCGTGGAACAGGAAAGCGGGCACGTTGAGGAGCGCCAGCTCGCCTGCGAGCTGGCTCACCTTCGCGAGCGATTCCTCGAAGGCGTCGCCCACGAAGACCAGGGCGTTGACCCGGCCGGCCTTCGCCTCGGATATGGCGTGGCCGACGATGCGCGCGATCTGCGTCTGACCGCCGACGCAGCTGACCTTGCGCATGGCGGCCAGCAGATCCCTGGCGCGCGCGAGCCACCGGCTCGCCTTGCACTCGCCGAGGCCCCGGTAGAACACCAGCTGGATCTCGAGGCCCCCGAGGCTCTCGGTCGCCTGGAACATCTCGCCCTGGATCTGGCAGGCGCGATCCCAGGTGGGCTGGCGGCTCGCCGTCGCGTCGAGGGCAAAGATCAGCCGCCCGCGGCCCGCGGCCGGCTTGACCGCCGGCATCGCCGCCACCTGCCTCAGGAACGCCTCGACCTCCGCCTGCTTGGACGCGGCGGGAAGCTGGCTCTCGGGGTCCTTCTTCTCATCCGCCATACATTAAATATGGGGCGGACGGGGTGGCGTTGGCTAGCGGGGTCACTGGACTGCTGCCCTGCGTCCTTCGACACACTCGCTCGCGCGAGTGCGCTCAGGATGAGGCGCTTTCCTTGATGCCATTTACCAAAGTCGCCTCACCCTGAGCACGCGTCCTGAGCTTGGCGAAGGACGCGTGTCGAAGGGCGCACCGACGCACCCGCAGCGCGAGAACCGCTCTACCCGAACTTCGGCTCGGTCTTCTTGATGCTCTCGCGCGTAGCCATCGCCTGCCACCAATCGCGCAGACGCTGGTGCGGCCCCAGGATGTCGCGGCCCTCGGGCGTCAGCGAGAGATAATAGTAGTGGGGTGCAACCATGAGATCGGCGAGGCTCACGGCGTCGCCGGCCATGAAGGCGTTGTCGCCCTTGAGCTGATCGAGCGCCTCGATGCAGATCCGAGCCTTGGGGAGACTCTCCTTCACGCGCGCCTCGTCCGCGGTCTTGCCGTGCCTCGGCGCCACCAGGCGCTGATAGGAGATGCCGAAGCTCACGTCCATGAACATGTAGGCGTCGACGATGCCCATGATCTGGTTCATGCGCGCGGCCAGTCGCGGATCGCTCGGCTGCAGCGGCGGACCCCAAAAGACCGCATCGACGTAGCGCAGGATTGCCTGCGTTTCGTAGAGCGGAAATCCCTTGTGCTCGAAGGCGGGGATGCGCCCGAAGGGCTGCCGCGAGAGGTGCGGCTCCTGCTTGATCTCGGAGATCGGGAACTCCACCAGATCGTACGTGACGCCCTTCTCCTCGAGCCCGAGCCGGGCGCTCCGCACATAGGGGCTGGCGTGCAAGCCGTAGAGAACCGTTTCAGCCATGTATTCCTCCTGCTTCCCGATGCCTCATCCCGCCCGATTCGCGTACTCGACGAAGCATTGCTCGAATACCCTGACCCAGCCCTGGTTGAAGCGCTCGCGCACCTGGGCTCCCATTTCGCCCATCTGCTCCCAGCCGGTGTGAACGAGCCTCACTTCCGTGCCGTCGGCCACGCGCGTGAAGCTGACCTCGACGCGAGCGTCCGGTACCGGGTCCGTGCAACTGACCTCCCAGCTGAACACCAGGCGTTTCGGCGGCTCCCACACCTGCACGGTACCCCACTTGGTCTCGACGCCGTCCTTGCCGCGCTCGTAAAGCCGGCCGCCGAGCTGGGGCTCAATGCTGCAAGTCACCGGCTCCGGCCCAATATGATGTGTGACGAGCGGCCACCACGCGCCCATGCCCTCGGTGAAATGCCGGAACGCCTTCTCTGGCGAGCAACGCACCGTCACGGTCTTGACGACGGGCGGTACGGTGAAGGCATGGATGGTGTCGGGGCTCATGATCGCTCCTCCTTCCGATTGACTGTCGCTGCGAAATTGCCGAGCGCGGTGCGCCACATCTCGTCGATGGCGGCTCTCAACTCGCCCAGCGCCTTCGCGTCCGCACTATAGATGCGCCGGGTCCCCGCCTTCGCCTCGTGGACGAGACCCGCGTCTTTCAGCACGCGCAGATGCTGCGACACCGCCGGCCGGCTGATCGGCATCGCCTTCGCGATTTCGCCCACCGACTGCGGCGCCTCGAGTACGCGCTCGAAGACCTGCCGTCGTGTGGGATCCGAAAGTGCTGCAAGCGCCGATCCGTAAGCCATTGCTTACGTTAGCGATGGCTTACGAACCCGTCAAGTGGCAATGCAGGAGGGGCTTGGAACGCTCACGGGGGATTGCCCGCGTTTCTGATGTTGTCCGGCTGCGACGAGGGGCCCGTGGTCGAAGTCGGAGCGAGGCTTGGAGCCGGTGTGGCCGCTGGAGCCGGCGTCATGGCGGGGACGCTCGATGAAGTCTGCTCCGGAAGGCTTGAGAACCACATATACCCGTCATAGAGTCCATCCGGATTGAAATAGACGAAGAGAAACATTCTCCGGTCGTCCGAAAGCGTGCCCTCTTCGTAGTAGTACGACCAGAGGGTGTGCGCTTTCGGCTGGGTCGGCATCTGCGACGCACCTTCGCCGAACGGTTCGCCGAGCACGCGAGACACATCTGGTTTCGTCGACTGAAGCATGACGAGTCGCTGCTCGAGAGCCGTTACGTCGGGGCGGTACCCCGCGCGCACCTTGACGTTTCCGCATCCCGCAGCGAGGAGTCCGGCGGCCAGGACGGAGACGACCAGTCGCAGGCCGGTCTTACTTAACGACATCGAATTCCTCCCGTCGCAAGAACGGCATGACCGCCACCACGTAAACGGCACTGAGCGCACACCCCATTCATCAAGCTACTCGACGAACACGACACCCTTCGTGGTTTTCATCGAATCCACCGACGAGAACCAGAAGTGACCGTCGTAGGTACCGTCGCGCATGAAAACAACGAGCATCTTGAGGTTGACGGTCGAGCCGTTTGATTGGACAAATTCGTAAAACAATACGTCGCGACGCGTGGAGTTCGGCTCGTCCGCGAGTCGCGCCGCGCCCCTGCCGCGCGGCTCTCCAAGCGCCAGGAGAACATCGGCTGCCGTGGATTTTCCGCGCACCAGCATCGAGAGTCTGTCTGTCTGCGGCTTGACTCCATAAGTAACCGACTGAGCGCACGCGGTTACCGTGACGCACGCGACCATGAGCAGAACTTTGAGCAGTCGAGCTGAGGTCATGATCGGATCTCTCAGTTGGGCTTGGCTGAGGCGCTTCCGGCGTTCGAATACCACATGTACCCGTCGTACCGGTCGCCCTTGAAGAATACGAGCAGCACCTGGTGCCTCATGCTCATGACGACGGTATCGTGCACGGCCTTGGCGTCGGTCAGTTTGATTTCGTGATAGAGCCACGCCTCGCGCGGCAGGTAATCCACGATGAACAGGTACGCGCCCTCGCCCGATGGATCGCCGAGCGATCGCCGAACGTCGTCGCGCGTGGATTGGCCAAGCACGAGGTCGCTGGTCAGGGGCGCGACCGAGGGCATGCGGCCCACCGAGGCGGACGGCGAGCACGCGGCCGTCGCCGCGAGCGTCAGCGCGGTGAGCGCGGCCAAGCCGCATTTCTTCAGGATCGATGCGCCTGTGTTTCGCCCCGTCATGGTGGCTCCGATCTCAAATCTGGCGTCATGGATTCCAGTGTTGCGAGGACGCGATTGCCGAGATCCTGGCAGCCTTGGCTTTCGGTCGCTGGCGACCACCCGGCAGCCAGCGGCACAAGCACGAGGGCCACGAAGAACCATCCATGTCCCGACGCACTCCCCTGTGATGCCGCATTACGTCCCGTCTTCATATCGAAGATTGCGAGCGAGTAATCCGACTGCTGATCCCAGGATTCACCGGCAACCGCGGCACCACCTCCGGCGCCACCGATGGCGCCGCCGAAGACCTTATTGTTCCTGACTTCGGTCACGGCGCTTGCATAGAGGAGATAGCGGATGTTGAGCGGGGCGATGCGCTCGCGGAGCACTTCGCTTTCGGCAAGGAGCTTCATGCTCTCCGGGCTCGTCGGCGCGCTCTCAGATGGCAGATCGGGGAACGCGGTTCTTGCGAACTCGCCTTCGGAGATGATGCGGACACCGGGATGCCTCTCGACGATGGATTTGACAGCGCATGCGCTCACGTCAGCGCCGAATTTCCGCTGCTTGTTCTGCCAGCTGAAGACGAACTGAGGCGATTCGAGAGCGACGACAGACTCCGATGGAGCGATCCAGCTCAGAGTCGGAGTGGCGCGCTCCGGCTCGGCGTTTGCAGCGGGTTGCCGGGGAGCCGTCGCGCACGCGGCAACCAGAAGCGCGACGCCCGCCGATCTAATGCATTTCAGCGATGTTGCCCTCGGACCGGCGCGCATGTCCGCGACTCCCAGGTCCCGCAGAGGCTTATGGCCGCCGCAGTACCAACACGCCCAGCCTCATCGTTAGAGGCTTCACCAAACCGCTAGGTCGATACGAAAACGGCAAAGGAACAATCGAGGGACCGCCTGGAATTGCGAAGCAGTTTGCAATGCCCAACTGCCCAGGGGAGCCGTTGATCTACGCCGCGCGCGCCCACACCGCGGTGTCGTGGAAGACGCCGCCGCCGTTGGGGCGGCCGGGGTCGGCGGAGATCAGCACGTTGATGCCGAGGCCTTCCTCGTAAGCGGCGTTGGGCCAGATGCCCTCCACAACCAGTACGCCGCGCTGGAGTCCGTCGAACTCCTTCGCGTTGACGACCACGCTGCCCTGGCGGTTGCCGAGGCGCACGCGGTCGCCGCTCGCGAGGCCGAGCGTGCGGAGGTCGTCGGGATGCACCAGCACCGAGGGCTTGCCCTCGCGGGTGACGCTCGAGGGCGTGTTGTTGAAGCTCGTGTTGAGGAACGAGCGTGCCGGCGGCGCCATCATGCGGAAGGGATGCTCGGCGTCGGCCTTGTCGATGATGTCGACGTGGTCGGGAAGCGCCGGCAGATCCTGGTGATAGGGCCCGAGCGAGGCCCAGTCCGCCTTGAAATGGAAGCGCTTGTCCGTGTGGCCGAAGCCATCGAGGAAATGCGCGGTCTCGAACGGCAACGATCGGTCGATCCAGCGCCCCTGATGGAAGGCGTCGGGACCGGGCAGCCCGGAGATGCGCAGGCTCTCCGAGACGATCTCCATCTCCGTCATGCCGAAGCCGCGGTGCTCGGCACCCAAGCGCTGCGCGAGCTCGCAAATGACGTAATGGTTGGTGCGTGCCTCGGCGTAGGGCTCCACCACCTTGCGCGCGATCTGCAGATAGACGTGGCCGCCGCTGGTGTAGATGTCGTCGTGCTCGAGGAAGGTGGTGGCGGGCAGCACGACGTCGGCCATGGCGGCCGTCTCCGTCATGAACTGCTCGTGGACGCAGGTGAAGAGGTCCGGCCGGAGGAAGCCCGCGCGCACCCGCAGCGTCTCCGGCGCCACCACCATCGGATTGGTGTTCTGGATCAGCATCGCCGTCACCGGCGGCCCGTCGCCGAGGTCGCGCTTGTCGCCGGTGAGCACCGCGCCGATCCGCGACTGGTCGAAGATGCGCGTCTTGGGATCGAGCACGTCGAGGCCCTCGATCACCGTGCGGTCGACGCCGTAGATGCCGGCGTTCGCATAGAGCGCGCCGCCGCCCTTGTATTGCCAGGCGCCCGTCACCGCCGGCAGGCACGTCACCGCGAAGAGCTGCGCCGACCCGTTGCGCGAGCGCGAGAAACCGTAGCCGACCCGGAGATAGCTCCGCTTGGTACGGCCGTAGAGCCGCGCGAAGTCGATGATCTCTGCCTCGGGAACTCCGCTGATCGCCGCGGCCCAGGCAGGCGTCCGCGTCGCGAGATGCGCCTCGAGCTCAGCGGCGCCCGCCGTGTATTTTTCGAGATAGGCGCGATCGGCGAAGCCTTCCTTGAAGAGCACGTGCATCACGGCACAGGCGAGCGCCCCGTCCGTGCCGGGCTTCGGCATCAGGTGGATGTCGGCGCTCTCCGCGGTCGGCGTGCGGTAGGGATCGACCACCACGAACTTGGCGCTGCGCTCGCGCCTGGCGCGCGTGATGTGGGTCATCACGTTGACCTGGGTCGAGACGGGATTGCCGCCCCAGACGATCACCAGGTCGGACTCCGGGATCTCCAGCGGGCTCACGCCGCGCTTGGCGCCCGCGCCGGCGTTCCAGCCGGCATCCGAGAGCGTCACGCAGAAGGTCGAATGCTGGCGCGAGTACTTGAGCGCGTGGCGCAGTCGGTTGATGCCGTCGCGCTGCACCAGCCCCATGGTGCCCGCGTAGAAGTACGGCCACACGGTCTCATTGCCGTAGCGCTGCGCCGCGCGCGCGAATTCCTCGGCGACGCGGTCGAGCGCCGCCTGCCAGGAGATCGGCCTGTAGGCCACGAACCCCACACCCCTGTCGCCCACGCGCAAAAGGGGCGTTGCAAGGCGCAGCGGATGATGCTGGCGCTCGGCGTAGCGCGCGACCTTCGCACAGACCACGCCCGCCGTATAGGGATTGTCGCGCGCGCCGCGGACGCGTCCGATGGTCCGCGCATCGATGCGCTCAACCTCCAGCGCGCATGTACTGGGACAATCGTGCGGGCAGACGGAATAAGCGTTGTCGAGCGGCACGGGGCGCACCTCGTTCGGTCTGGGAAGACTATAAAGCGGTGCGTGTTTTTGCGAAAGCGGGCCCCGGTGAGCGCCGTGCGTCCTTCGACACACTCGCTTCGCGAGCGCGCTCAGGATGAGGCCCTTTTCTTTGCGCCAGTAACAAACCGCCCTCGCCCCGAGCGTGCTCGCGTGAGCGAGCGTGTCGAAGGGTCAGGCCACGCGCTCCCAGATCAGCGTGGAAACGCTCAGCTTGCCGTCCCGGGGATTGGGCGCGGGTGCCGTCGCGAGCGTAAGCCGAGCGCCCTCGAACGTGTAGAAGCGCACCACGTCAGTGCCGGTCCAGGCCTGGTTCCAGGATTGCTCCACGTGATGGACCACGCGCGTTGGCTCGACCGTGTAGCGCCCGGCGTAGGCGACCATGCTCTTGAAGAGCGAGAGCGCCTCGGCCTCGGTGGGCATTGGGGCGGCGGGCGCCTTGCGGTTCTCGGCGAGCACCAGCGCGCTCATCCGGCCATCCGCGGTGTAGATGAGCGTGCCGGTGGGATGCTGGCCCCAGAGCGGCGCCGTCTCGCCGGTCTCGAGGTTCTTGCGCTCGGTCGCCTTCAGCGTCCAGGTGCCGACGAAGCGCTTCACGCGGGCACGCTCGGCGCCGGCTCGACCCGCGGCAGGTGCTCGGCGAGTCGGCCGCCGAGCCGCACCGGCTCGATCCTGCGCGCGAGGCCGGTGGTGTCGTCGGTCTCCACGAAGACGGCGCAGAGCGTGCCCTCGCCGTCCGCGGCCTTGAGCCGCTCGCCCGGGATCTTGTTCACGAAGCGGGCGACCGCCGTCTCCTTCTGCATGCCGATCACGCTGTCGTAGTCGCCGCACATGCCGGCGTCGGTCTGATAGGCGGTGCCGCGGGCCAATATCTGCGCGTCGGCGGTCGGCACATGCGAATGCGTGCCGATCACGACCGAGGCACGGCCGTCGGCGAAATGCCCCATCGCCATCTTCTCCGAGGTGGCCTCGCCGTGGAAATCGATCACCACCGCCTGCACGTCGCCGAGCGGATGGAGGCCGAGCTCGCGCTCGACCGCGGCAAAGGGACAATCGATCGCATCCATGAAGAGCCGGGCCATCGGGTTCAGCACCAAGACGCGCCGGCCGTCGCCGAGCTCGAACACCCGCGCGCCCGCGCCCGGCGTGGCCGCCGGCAGGTTGAGCGGCCGCAGCAGGCGCGGATCGCCGCCGATATAGCCGAGGAGCTCCCGCTGGTCCCAGACGTGATTGCCGGTGGTGATGACGTCGGCGCCGGCGGCATAGAGCTCCGCACAAAGCTTGTCGGTGATGCCGAAGCCGCCCGCCGCGTTCTCGCCGTTCACCACCACGAAGTCGAGCCCGAGCTCGCGCCGGAGCCGCGGCACCTGCGCCTTCACCGCCTCGCGCCCCGAGCGCCCCACCACATCGCCGCAGATCAGGAGTCTCATGCTCTGCCTCGTCATCGCCTCGACTACTCTAAGCCCCTCGCCCACGGAGTGGGAGAGGGGCTGATCGACGCTCAGTTGCCAACGATGACTTTGATCTCGGTCACGATTGCATCGAGGGGCGCGTCGTCCGGTCCGGCAGGTACGCGCTCGACCTCCTGCGCGGAGAATGCCAACCCCACCGCCATCGCCGCGCTCGTGCTGCGTAACGCCGCCAACGTCCCGTCGTAGAAACCAGCGCCGTAGCCCAGCCGCCGGTGGGCGCGGTCGAAGGCGAGCATGGGTATCAGCAGCAGCGACGGCACGAGCTCGGGCGCGCTCTCGAGTGGTGCCGCGATTCCCATGATGTCGGGCGCGAGCGGATCGCCGGGCGACCACGCGCGGAAGCCAAGCGGCGTGCCGCGGGCGAGCGAGACCGGCAACGCGAGGCGGTGGCCGCTCTCGGCGAGCGCCTCCAGGGTGGGCAGCGGGTCCAGCTCGTCGCGGATCGGCCAGTAGCCCGCCACTACCGCGCCGCGCGCCAGTGGGATCGAGGGAAGCCATGCGATCAACCGGTCGCACACCACGAGGCTCGCGGCGGCGCGCGCCTCCGGCGCGAGCGCCGCGCGGCGCGCGCGCATGATCTTGCGGAGCGCCGCCTTCTCGGCGGCGATCGCATCGGAACTCATCGCGGAGGAAGAACGGATGGAGCCGCCTTGGCCGTCGGCATTGACGAACCCTCTAGGCCCGCTTGCGCAGGTGGGCGCCATATGCCGGAACCAGGGCTCCGGCAGGGACAGCTCCCAAGAGGTCGTAATCGGCCCCGGGGTTTGTGCCACCTAACGCACCAGGCAGCCCCATCCTACGAAGCAATGTGGGATGATTCCAACCGGACTGCAATCGTCTCGATCCGCTTGGCGAGCTCCTCGAGACCGCGCGCGAGCGCCGTGGTGTCGATGCCGTTGCCGCCGCCGGCGGATTGCCGGCGCAGCGTCGCGTGAGCGTCGGCGAGTTCGTCGGTGATCACGAGCGCCGCCAATACGAGCAACCGCGCCTCGCCGATCTGGCCGAGCTTCGCCACGAACTCCTGGGTCTTGCGGTCGACATAGAGCGCGAGCTCCTTGATCCGGTTTTCCTCGCCGGGCTCGCAGGAGACGGGGTAGCTCCGGCCGTTAACCGTAAGGTGGATTTCGGGCATTCAGCCCTCCAGCACCCGGTCGATCCGGCCGATCGCCTGGTCGAGGCGGCTCGCGACGGTCTCCGTCACCCGGCTCAGGCTTGCGTATTGCGCCTTGGCGTTGGCGAGCGCCAGCTCGAGACCCGCGGGATCCGCGGGTGTGCGCCCGCGCTCCATGGCGGCCTCCAGGCGCAGCACCGCGCGCTCGAGGCGCTTGGCGGCTTCGACGACCCGGCTGAGATCGCTCATGGCGATGGACGCTTCCCCCGACTCGCGCTCACCTTACGCGCGACGCAGAGGAATCGTCAATGCGCCGCGAGGCGCGAACGCTTGGCGAGACCGTGCCTCGCCAAGCGCCGAATGTCGCGCGCGTTTCCTTTCAGTGGCCGGCGGGGTTGTACCAAGCCGGCAGCAGGACCAGGCAGTTCGGGTTGAACCCGGCGTCCTTGAGCGTGTCCATGCTCTTGACCACCGCCTGCTTCTGGAGGTCGACGACGGTCACCGAGCCATCGCTCATCCCCGGCAGATTCAACAGGGCATTTTGCACGAAGGCGTAATGCTCGTCGGGCGTGATCCCGACGTGATGCGCGCCTTCGGCAATCGGGATTGACTTGATCAGCTTCGGTTGCTCCAAGCCGCCGCTCACATCGAAGATATGCAGATTGCCGGGCTTCGCGGTCGTGACATAGAGGCGGTCCGCCTTGCCGTTGAAATAGATCTCCAGGGGCACGCCGCTCGAGACGGTCGCGAAGTCGAATGCCTGCGATGCGTCGAAATCCTTCTTCTGCGGATTCCACCTGAGGATCCAGAGCGTGCCGCCGTACATGTTGGTGACATAAGCCGCCGGCGGATTGGAGCCGGGCGCGAACAGGAGCTCGACCGGCGCATCGCCGGCCGGCGACACCTTCTTCGAGACCTTGATCGAGCCGAGCGACTTGCCCGTGCTGAGCTCGACCACGGAGACCGCCTCGCCGGCGTCGCCGAGGTCGGTCGCCCGCACCGTGCTCGTCGCAAGCAACCGATCGATCTTCTCCTCGACCACGACGCCGTGAGGATAGGGCTTGTCCAGGGCAATCGACCGGAGCGGCTTGTCGGCAACCGCGTCGCCGACCACGATGTTCTGCGTGCCCATGCAGCTCACGTAAAAGGTCTTGTTGTCCTGGGAGAACACCACGTCCTCGAGCACCGAGCAGCCGGGGGTCTCGACCCGCACGGGCGTATAGGGCTGCTTCTTCATGTCGATGACCTGCAGCTCCGACTTGCCGAGGGCCGTGACGTAGGCCTTGGTGAGATCCTTGTTGTAGAAGATGTGATGCGCGACGAGATCGGCCGGCAAAGGAATGTCGGCGATGATCTTGCCGAAGGCCGGCGACGCCGGATCGACATCGATGATCGCGATGCCTTCCCGCCGCTCGGCGGGCGCCACCGGCGCCTTCAGCACTTTCAGCGACTCTTTCGACTTGGTCTCGTAGTTCATCATGCCGAGGATCTCGCTTTGCGCGAGGCTCGGAACCAGCACCACTGCGCCAAGCGCAATGAGTGCCGCGCAGGATCGAGCAATCATGGGACCCCCGTGTTGATGCGTCGGGATTTGGCACACCCCAAGATTGTGGCGTGCACATCAAGTTCTTAAAAACGAGATCTTCAAACAGCACCGATAAGTAATTCTTATCATACTTGAGCGAAACAGCCCAACGAGACGCGTGGGCAGTCGACTATAATTAGTCAGCGAAGCTTACTCGATGAAGCGATGGCAAACGCTCAAGGCGAATACGGCCGACCGTCGACGCCTTTGCTGAGGCTCGGACTCGCGGGCCTACTGCTCGCAACGGCCTTGCCGTCACCGCTCCATGCACATGGATTCGGTCAGCGCTACGATTTGCCCGTTCCACTGTGGCTCTATCTACTCGGCGCCGGTGCGACCGTCGCCTTCTCGTTTGTCATCGTCGCGGTTCTCACGGCCGCGCCTCGTTCTCGGGATCGGGAATTTAGCTTTGCGCTGCCGGCAACCGGGATCGCCGGCAGATCGTTGACCTTGGCAGCGCGAATCATCGCGGTGGCGCTCTTCGCCCTCGTGGTGATCGCGGGCCTGGTCGGCAATCAGAGTCCGTTCAAGAACATCGCGCCGACCATGGTCTGGGTGATCGGCTGGGTGGGTCTCTCCTTCGCGGCGGCGTTCGTCGGCGACATATGGACGGTGATCAATCCGTGGGACAACGCGGCGAGGCTCGTCGAGCGGTATTACCCGCGGCGGCGGCGATCGAGCGGCGCCCCAACCTCCTGGCCGGGGCTCGACGCGTGGCCTGCGGTTCTTTTGTTCGCGCTCTTCGCCTGGTGCGAGCTCATTTGGGACGGCAGCGACCGGCCGAGAAGCGTCGCGCTGGCCCTCCTCGCCTACTCCGCCGTGACTTGGACGGGAATGCTCGTCTTCGGCCGGTCGGAATGGCTGCGACAGGGCGAGATCTTCTCGATCGCATTCGGGCTCTTCGGCCGTTTTGCGCCGCTGGAGGCCGACGACGGCGGCGAAGGCGTACGCTGGTCCTTGCGCCCCTATGCGGCCGGCCTGCTGGCGCGGCAGCCCGCGGCACCGGCGCTGACTTGCTTCGTGCTGCTGCTTCTGGCGACGGTCACCTTCGATGGCATACTCGAGACGCCGAGCTGGGCGGCCCTCGCCGCATGGTTCGCGTCCCGTGGCGTTGACTCGGCGCCCCTCGCCACCCTGGGCCTCGTCGGCCTTCCCCTGGTGTTCCTCGGCATTTATCTCGTCACGATCGCGCTCGCCTCTCGGCTCGCCCGCGGCTCCCGCAGCGTCGGCGAGCTCGCGGGTTGGTTCGTCACGACCCTCGTCCCGATCGCCCTCGCCTATGACGTCGCCCACAATCTCTCGTTTCTGGCACTCGGGACCCAGTACCTGATTCCCATTCTCTCCGATCCCCTGGGCATCGGCTGGGATCTGCTCGGCACGAAGCTCTATTTGATCGACACGGGCGTGGTGACGGCGAGCGTCATGTGGTACGTCGCGATCACCGCCATCGTCGGCGGCCATGTCGTCGCCGTCTACCTCGCTCATGCTCAAGCGCTGCAGCTGTTCCCTGACCGCGGCGAGGCGCTGCGGAGCCAGCTTCCCCTGATCGCCCTGATGATTGCCTACACCATGACGAGCCTGTGGATCCTCGCCCAGCCCATCACCAACATTCGACCCTAGGCACGCCGAAGCCCTGCGAAGCTCGTCGCCCCGATCGGAATCGGCAGTTTCATGCGCGAGGCGAGTATGTTGCTCCCAGCGACCCGCGCAGGTCACGAGACGGCGATTGACGGAGACCCCCCGCGCCCGGCAAGGTGCGCCCCGTGCGCGCCGCCGCTTCATCGAGCAGCCATGTCCACGCAACAATCGCCTAGCGCCGAGGCGCCGCCCCTGCCGGCGCCGCGCGACCCCGAGCTTCGCGAAATGGCGAATGCGATCCGGGCGCTCTCGATGGACGCGGTC
>Ga0126378_10002031_pt1 | contig 15013 bp, 10 predicted proteins | sample PanSoiMetPlot_23_FD_92587 | JGI IMG/M metagenome (GOLD analysis project Ga0126378, IMG submission 92587) | Tropical forest soil microbial communities from Panama - MetaG Plot_23 | ecosystem: Environmental > Terrestrial > Soil > Tropical forest > Bulk soil | place: Panama | collected 2016-02-17 | reverse complement strand
GGGGGTGCGGATGGTCGGCGAGCTGGTCGGAGTCGAGCCCGAGCGGGTCGGCATCGGCATGCCGGTCCGGGCCGGGTTCGCCAAGATCGACGGCGAACTCACCCTGCCCGTCTGGCGGGCTGTGCCCGAGCAGGACGAGCCAGCCCCGCCTGGCATCCCCGAGCTAGCCATCGACGTCACTCCCACGTTCGTGATCGCTTCCGCCCTGGCGACCAGGGACTTCACTCCCGTTCACCACGATGTGAACGCCGCCGCCGCCAACGGTGGCAAGGACGTCTTCCTCAACATCCTCACCGATACCGGGCTCGTGCAGCGCTTCGTCACCGACTGGGCGGGGCCCGACGCACTGCTGCGCCGGATCAGCTTGCGCCTGGGCGTGCCGTGCTACGCCGGTGACACCCTCGTCTTGTCGGGCCAGGTCACCGGGCACACTCCCGGGTCCGACGCGGACAGCTGCGAAGTGGCGGTCACCGGCCGGTGCAGCCTGGGCGAGCACGTGATCGGCACGGTTCTCCTCGAGGTGCCGGGCGGCCCGCCGTGACCGAGCGAGACCGTCCGGGCGCAGCGGTCGTTGGCATCGGGGCCACCGAGTTCTCCAAGAACTCGGGCCGCAGCGAGCTGCGGTTGGCCGCCGAGGCGGTCTCGGCCGCGCTCGCCGACGCCGGCCTGCGCCCGGCCGACGTCGACGGTCTGGTCACCTTTGCCATGGACGCCAATTCCGAGGTCGCCGTGGCGCGCGAGCTCGCCATGGCGGGGTTGACGTTCTTCGGCCAGATCGGTTACGGCGGCGGCGCAGCGTGCGCCACGGTCCACCACGCGGCGATGGCGGTCGCGACCGGCGCGGCCAGGGTGGCCGTCTGCTACCGGGCGCTGAACGAGCGATCTGGCCGTCGTTTCGGCCAGGTGTCAGCCGCCGCCGCGGCGGCGCCGACGTCCGCGGGGATCGACAACAGCTGGCACTACCCGATGGGGCTAGCCACTCCCGCGGCCATGGTGGCGCTCGCAGCACGCAGGTACATGCACGTCTACGGGGCGACGAGCGCCGACTTCGGTGCCGTGGCCGTGGCCGACCGCAGGCACGCGGCAACGAACCCGCGTGCGTGGTTCTTCGGCAAGCCGATCACGCTCGCCGAGCACCAGGCATCGCGGTGGATCGCCGAGCCGCTGCGACTGCTCGATTGCTGCCAGGAAAGCGACGGCGCGGTCGCGCTCGTGGTGACCAGCCTGGACCGGGCACGTGAGCTGCCGCACCCACCGGCAGCCATCCTGGCGGCCGCCCAGGGCGCGGGTCCAGCGCAATTCACGATGACGAGCTACTACCGCGACGAGCTAACCGGGCTGCCGGAGATGGGAGTGGTGGCCGGGCAACTCTGGCGGCAGGCAGGGATTGGCCCAGCCGAGGTCCGGACCGCCATCCTGTACGACCATTTCACGCCGTACGTGCTCATGCAGCTTGAGGAACTGGGGTTCTGCCGGCGCGGCGAAGCACGGCACTTCATCGCCGACGCTGCCGTTGAGATGGGCGGCCGGCTGCCGTTGAACCCGCACGGCGGCCAGCTCGGCGAGGCCTACATCCACGGCATGAACGGGATCGCCGAGGCGGTCAGGCAGGTCCGCGGCACCTCGGTGAACCAGGTGCCCGGCGACGGCCCGGTCCTGGTCACGGCCGGCACCGGCGTCCCCACGAGCGGCCTGATCCTGGGAATGGCCTGAGGTGGGCCGGCGCGAACGCGATACCAGGATGAGACCTCCCAGGTACGGATATCCGCGCGGCTGTTCCGTAACGTGATTCGCACCGGAGTCCGGTTCATACTGTGCCTATGCGCCCTGCATTGTGCCCGGTGCTGATCGGGCGGGACGATGAGGCCAGGCAGCTAGGTGCCGCCATGGCCGGCGCCCGCGCGGGCCACGGCGGCACGGTGCTGCTCGCCGGCGAGGCGGGAATCGGCAAGTCACGACTCGCCCGCGAGGTTGCCAAGACCGCCCGTGCCCATGGGTGCACAGTGCTGACCGGCCGAGCGGTGGCCGGGGGGGTGCCAACCCCGTTCCGGCCATTCGCCGAGGCGCTGGCGGCGGCGCTGCGCTCAGCCGAGCGCCAGGTCAGCGCGGAGCTCGACCCGTTCCTGCCCGCTCTCGGGCGGCTGGTTCCCTACCTGCGCCCGGTCCCGGCGGCCGATGAGGCCGAGTCGTCGCTAGTCTTCCTGGGCGAGGCGGTGCTGCGCTTGCTCCGGGCGCTGTACCCGCACGACGGGTCGCTGCTGCTGCTCGAGGACCTGCACTGGGCCGATGCCGAGACGCTGGCCCTGGTCGAATACCTGGCTGACAATCTTGGCACGGAGCGGCTGCTGTGCCTGGGCACGTTCCGGCCTGATGAAGGCGGCGATGTCGCCGAGCTGGCTGCGAAGCTGGCGACCAGAGGTTCGGCCGAGATGGTGCAGCTGCGACGGCTGGATGACGCAGCTGTCGCGCGGATGGCGCGGGAGTGCCTGGGTATGGGCGGGCCGCCGACCGAAGCCCTGGCGTTCGTATCCGAGCGCGCGGAGGGAAACCCGTTCCTGGTGGAGGAACTGCTAGCGGGCCTGCTCGACGAGGACGTGCTGGTCGACCGAGGCGGCCGGTGGGAGGCGATAGGCCCGGTCGCGACGCGAGTGCCCGCGACATTCGCCGACGGGGTCGCCGCGCGCATGGCGATCCTGGATCCGGACGCGCGGCTGGTAATCAGCGCGGCTGCGGTGCTCGGGCGCAGGTTCGAATGGCCGCTGCTCGGGTCGGCGGTCGGCATGGACGACGCCGCCGTTTCCGGATCGCTGCGCGCGGGCGTGGGCTTGCAACTGCTCGCCACCACCCGGCAGGGGTTTCGGTTCCGGCACGCGCTGACCCACGAGGCAGTTCTCGCCGGGCTGCTGCCTCCTGAGCGATCCAGGCTGGCGGGACTGGCATTGTCGGCCGTCGAGGCGGCGCAGCCCGGCCTGCCGGGCAATTGGTGTGCGCTGGCCGCCGAGCTGGCTGAGCGCTCGGGCAAGGTCGGGCACGCTGCCGAGCTGCTGCTCGACGTCGGCCGCCGGGACCTGGCAGTCGGCGCGCTCGTCAGCGCGGAGCAGGCTTTGACCAGGGCTGCTGAGCTGGCCGGGTCTGGCCACGCAGCTGACGAACTGGTGCTCCGCATCGACGAGGCGCTGACCGAGGTGTACGTGACATCCGGCCAGGTGGACCGGGCCATCGAGAAGGGCCGCCTCGTGCTCGCCCGGATCGGCACTGCGGAGCCCGCGCGCTCGGCCGAGCTGCACCTGCGGATAGCAGCGGCGGCAATGGCGGGTGGCAGATGGGCCGAGGCCGATGCGAGCGTGCGGATGGCGCGGCAGCTGGCACCGCCCAACCTGGCGCGGGTGGACGTCTGCGCGGCGCAGGTGGCCGTCGGCCAAGAGGACCTGGCGGCGGCCGTGCGCCTGGCAAACGCGGCCTTGCGGGCGGCCGAGCAGGCTGGGTTGCCGGCCGTGCAATGCGAGGCGCTTGAGGTACTTGCCAGGGTCGCCCGGCAGAGTGACCTGGACGAGGCGGAACGCTTCCTGGCGCGAGCTCAAGCGGTAGCCTCGGCACACGGCCTGCGCGTCCCGATGCTGCGCGCGATGGCCGAACTCGGCGGCATCGAGTTGTTGTACGGCGGCCGCCTGGACCGGCTGTTGGAGGCCCGCAAGCTCGCCGAGGCGCACGGCGCTCTCTTCATCGCCGCTTTTGTCGACTTGCAGCTCGTGACCGCGTACCTCAAGCTATTCCGCGGCGACGAGGCCCTGGCAACGGCGGCTAGGTGCGCAGAGCTGTCGAGGCGCTTCCGCCTCGCCGCGCTGCCGGAGGCACTGATCTTCTGCGCCGCGGCGCACGCGATCCGCGATGAGCGCGCAGAGATGGAGGCCGGGATCGCCGAGGCGATCGCGGCGGACCCGGACGACCTGCACACCCTGGGCAGTGCCTGGGGGCGCTGCCGGGCGACAATGTCACTGCTCGCCGAGAATCTGGAGCAGGCCTGGACCGAGCTGGATCAGGGTGCCGCGCTGCTGCTCGCCAGCCCAACGGCGCCTGCCCCGCCGTTCCTGGGGCTATGGCCCCTGGTCGGCGCACTGCTCGGCAGGGATGCCAAGGCGGCGGCCGCCCAGGTCCAGGCGGGTCACCTAACTCGGCACCAGCTGATTGCCGATCTCCTCGGCTATGCCGACGCGATCCAGGCGGGTCGACAGCAGCACGCTGCTGCCGCGGAAGCAGCGTTCGCGGCGGCCGGAGCCCGGCCAGGCGCCCTCGACGTCTGGTTTCACCAGTACGCCAGGCGTGTGTGCGCGCAGGCGGCGCTCGCGGACGGGTGGGGTGATCCCGTCTCGTGGCTGCGCGAGGCTGAGGCATTCTTCCAAGATCGGGGTCACGACCGAATCGCGGCGGCGTGCCGGGGGCTGCTGCGCCAGGCGGGCGCGCCGGTGCCGCGACGGCGACCCGGTGACGCCGCGTTGCCCGAGCGACTGCGCGCGGCGGGCGTGACCGGCCGGGAGGCCGATGTGCTCGCCCTGGTCGCAGACGGGCTGACCAACCGGGAGATCGCCGATCACATGTTCCTGTCGCCGCGCACCGTGGAGAAGCACGTCGCCAGCTTGCTTGTGAAGACGGGCCTGCGGCGCCGGGCCCAGCTCGCCGGCTATCAGGCCGACATCGACGGCTAGTCGCGCCGCGGGCTGGTCGCCGGACGCGAGGTCGCTCGCGCAACGTCGGGAACGGCTCATACTGTGCATATGCGTCCGGCCCTCTGCCCGGTGCTCGTCGGGCGAGACAGCGAGATCGGCTTCCTTGAGGCCGCCCTGGTTTCGGCCCAGGACGGGCACGGCGGCGTGGTCTTCATGGCGGGCGAAGCCGGGATCGGCAAATCCCGGCTGGCCCGCGAGATCTCGCAGAGCGCGCGACCACGCGGGCATCCCGTGCTGATTGGCCGGGCGGTCGCCGGGGGAGTGCCGACTCCGTTCCGCCCGTTCGCTGAGGCGCTCGCGGCGTCGCTGCGACCCGGAGGGCTGCCCGAAGGCACGGAGCTCGACCCGTTCCTGCCTGCGCTCGGGCGGCTGGTTCCGCACATGCGATCCGAGCCCGCGGCAGCCGGGGATAGCTCGCTGGTCTTCCTCGGCGAGGCGGTGCTGCGTCTGCTCCGGCTACTGTCACCGGCTAGCGGCAGCTTGCTGGTGCTTGAGGACCTGCACTGGGCGGACACCGAGACGCTCGCTCTGGTGGAGTACCTGGCCGACAATCTTGGCGCGGAGCGGGTCCTGTGCGTGTGCACCTTCCGGCCAGAGGACGGCGATGAGGCGGCCGCGCTCGCCGCCAAGCTGGAGGCCAGGGGCTCGGCAACGGTGCTTGCGCTGCGGGGCCTGGATGATCTCTCGGTGAGGCTGATGGCGCAGGCGTGCCTGGGCCTGGACGGGCCGCCCGAGTCAGCCGTCACCTTTGTCGCCGAGCGCGCCGAGGGCATTCCGTTCCTCGTCGAGGAGCTGCTCGCGGGCCTGCTGGACGAAGAGGTTCTCGTGGAGCAGGCCGGCCGGTGGGAGACGACGGGTCCGGCCGCGGCGCGGGTTCCCGGCACCTTCGCTGGCGCGATCGCCAGGCGCCTTGAGGCCCTGGACTCGGACGCGCGTGAGGTGATCTGCGCCGCCGCGGTGCTGGGGCGACGATTCGACTGGCCGCTGCTCGGCGCGACCGTCGGCATGGCCGATGACACGGTCGCCAGCGCGTTGGGCGCCGCCGTCGGCATGCAACTGCTGGCCACAGCCAGCGACGGGTTCAGGTTCCGGCACGCGCTGACCCACGAAGCGGTGCTTGCCGGGTTGCTGCCACCGGAACGCGCGCGGCTCGCAGGCCTGGCGCTGTCAGCCATCCTGGCAGCCCATCCTGGCCTGCCGGGGGACTGGTGCGCGCTCGCCGCCGACCTGGCGGAGCGAAACGGAAACCCTGGACGCGCCGCTGAACTGCTGCTTGAGGCTGGCCGGCGGGACCTCGCTGTCGGCGCGCTGGCCAGCGCCGAGCAGACGCTGACCAAGGCCAGGGACCTGGTCGGCGCGCGCGCGGCGAGTGCGGATCTCGCGCTGCGCGTGGACGAGGCGCTGACCGAGGTATACGCGGTGTCCGGCCAGGTGGACCGCGCTATGGAGACCGGGCAGCGGCTGCTCGCCAGGATCGGTGCCGGGCCAGCCGCCCGCCTGGCCGACCTGCACCTGCTGATCGCCCGCGCGGCGATGGCCGGTGCCAGGTGGGCCGATGCGGACGCGAGCGTGCGAGTCGCCCGGGAGCTGGCCGCTGAGCTCGGGCAATCCCAGATGGCACGGGTCGACGTCTGCGCTGCGCAGGTCGCGGTCGGCTACGAGGACCTCGCGGAGGCAAGGCGACTGGCTGAGTCCGCGCTTCGCGCTGCCGACCAGGCAGGCCTGGCTGACCTGCAGTGCGACGCACTCGAGGTGATCGGCCGGGTCTTCCGTCAGATCGACCCCGACGCGGCGGAGCGGGTCTATGACCAGGTCGCGGCGATCGCCGCGGCGAACGGGCTGCGCCTGGCCCACATACGCGCACAGGCCGAGACCGCCATCTTGCACATGCTGCGGACCGGAAGCCTGGACAAGATCCGGCCGGCCCGTGATCGGGCAGCCGAACACGGGGTCCTGTTCACCACCGTCCTCCTGGACTTCCAGATCTTGGCCATCCTGCTGAAGGAGTTCCGCGGCCCGGAGGCGCTCGAGGCCGCCACCCGTTGCGTGCAGATGACCAGGCGCTTTCATATTTCCGGGCTGCCTGAGGCGCTGATGGGCCAGGCGGCCGCCTACGCGATCGCCGGCAAGCGCCGGGATATGGAGGAGCGGGTCGCCGAAGCGATGCGCCTGGCGCCCACCGATCGCGATGTCGTGGGATCCGCCTGGGGGCGCTGCCGGGCGACCCTGTCGATGCTCGAAGAGGACCTCGACCGGGCATGGTCGGAAATGGACGCCGGAGCCACGCTCATGCTGGTCACGGCTGCCGGGCCGGCCCCGCCGTTCCTCGGCCTCTGGCCGCTGCTCGGCGCCGTTCTCGGCCGGGACGTCGTGGCGGCCGCCGCCCGGGTCCGCTCATGCCAGCTGGAGCGCAATCGCATGATCGCGGGTCTGCTCTGCTACGCGGATGCGATCGCGGCCGGCCAGCAAGGTGACGGTGGTGCCGCCGAGGCCGCGTTCGCTACGGCAGACGAGCAAGTCAGCAATCAGGGGACGTGGTACTGGCATTACGCCAGGCGGATCACGGCCCAGGCGGCACTGGCCGACGGGTGGGGCGATCCTGCGTCGTGGCTGCGCGCGTCGGAGGCGTATTTCGCGGCCCGGGGCGACGACCGGATCGCCGAGGCGTGCCGCAAGCTGCTGCGCGAGGCGGGCGCGCCGGTCCCGCGGCGCAGGCCCGCTGATGCCGCCGTGCCCGGGCGGCTTCGGGCGCTCGGCGTGACGGGCCGCGAGGCCGACGTGCTCGCCATGGTGGCCGACGGCCTGACCAATCGCGAGATCGCCGAGCGAATGTTCCTGTCTCCGCGCACCGTAGAGAAGCACGTGGCGAGCTTGCTCGGCAAGACCGGCCTGCGGCGCCGGTCTCAGCTAGCTGGGTACCTCGCCGGCCTAGATGGGTAATGGCGGCGTCCGCCTTCGGGTAGAACCCCCGATGCCGCCGACGGCCGGTAGCGCCGATGCTGGCATCAGTCGCGGGACACCGGTCCCGCCAGCACCGGAGGTAACGACCATGCCGCTCGGCACGGCGCCGCCCAGCCACGCCACCGGCGGGCCCGCCCTTCACCCTAATACCGACGACATCAGGCGCGACGCGATCGTCGGCCACCGCCTCGAGGGCGGCTTCTTGTCAGTGCACGCGCCCGGCGAGCCCTGCGGCCTCTGCGAAGCCGCGTCATCCATCCCGGCGTCGTGGCGACTGGCGGGGACGACGTCAGGCGCGCAGGGGCGATGACCGCCATGAGGATTCCTGGCGGCGTCGCGACGCGGATTGCGCTGATCGTCACCTTGGGCATGACCGCGTCTGCGCCTGAGTCGCGCCTGACCGCCGGGCGGCGGCCCTCGGGTGCCGACACCGCTGAGGCTCCCAGTTACATGAGGCTCGCGGCGTCAGCGCCGGCCATGTCGAGCGCGGCGAGATAGCCGAACGTCATCGCCGGGCCGATGGTCGCGCCAGGGCCGGCGTAGCTTCGGCCCATCACCGCCGCGCTCACGTTGCCCGCCGCGTACAGCCCAGGAATCTGGCTGCCGTCCGCGCGCAGCACCCGGGACCGCTCGTCGGTCCGCAGCCCGCCCTTGGTGCCCAGGTCACCTGGCACGATCTTGATCGCGTAGAAGGGCGGGCGCTCCAGCGGGGCCAGGTTCGGGTTCGGGCGGCACCGGGGGTCGCCGTAGTACCGGTCGTAGGCCGAGTCGCCGCGGCCGAAGTCGGCGTCCGTCCCGGCCCGCGCGAGCTCGTTGAAGCGGCGCACGGTTTCGGCGAGCCCTCCGGGCGTGATCCCGGCTTGCTCGGCGAGCTCGGCTACGGTGTCACCGCGGTAGACGGCGCCCGCGGCGTACCACCGGCGGGGCAGCGGGCGGCGCGGCGGCAGCCCGGCAAAGACGTAGCGGTCCCGGTACCGCTGGTCGGCGATCAGCCACGCCGGGATGTGCGGCGCGGCCTCGCTATGCAAGTTGTACATCGCGTGCACGGTGTCGACGTACGGAGCGGCCTCGTTCATGAACCGGCGGCCCGCACCATTCACGATGATGCAGCCCGGCAGCGACCGTTCGGCCAGGCAGAAGTACGGCCCCCCGGGCAGCGGGATCGACGGGCCCCACCAGGCATCGTCCATCAGGTCGAGGTCGGCGCCGGCTGCCTGGCCGGCCGCGATGCCATCGCCGGTGTTGCCCGGCGAGCCCGTGGTCCAATCGGCGCCGATGGGCGGACGCTGGTATCGCGCGCGCATCGCCGCATTGCGCTCGAAGCCGCCGGTCGCCAGCAGGACTCCGCGCCTGGCGCGGATCGTCAGTTGTTCTCCGTCGCGGGTCGCCAGCATGCCCGTCACCTGCTCGCCCGCGATCTCCAGTCCGGTCATCGCGGTGCCGAGCCAGACCGGCACACCGCACGCCTGCAGGCCGGCCCGCAGGGCGGCGGCGAGTGCCTGGCCCAGGCTCAGCGTGCGCTGGCCTGCCATCCTGGCCCTGGCCGCGCGAGCGGCGACCCGGGCGGAGGCCCAGACGGCTCGCGGGTGCCTGGTGCCGAGGCTGAGCCAGCGGTAATCGGCCTGGGTGATCGCGATGCCGTCCGGAGCGGGCAGATAGGGCGGATTCAGCCAAGCGAGCTCCTCGCCCAGGACCCGCCCGTCGAACGGGACGGGCTCAATGCTCCGGCCGCAGGCCAGGCCGCCGGGAGCCTCCGGGTAGTAGTCGGCGTAGCCAGGGACCCAGGCGAACTTCGCCGGCGTGAGCGACCGGATCAGGTCCAGCATCACCGGACCGTGTTCGAGCAAGGCGCTCCGGCGCGCCGGGTCCACCTCTTCTCCGGCGACGTAGCGCAAGTAGCGACTGGCCTGCTCCGGCGTGTCCGTGACGCCAGCGCGATCGAGCACCGCGTTGCCCGGCAGCCAGATGCCGCCGCCGGACCTGGCCGTCGAGCCGCCGAAGTACCTGGTCTTCTCGATCACTAGGGCGCTCAGGCCGAGGTGGGCCGCCGTGAGCGCCCCGGTCATGCCAGCCGCGCCGCTGCCCGCCACGACGACGTCGAACTCGTGCTGGTCCGCCATCACCCGCCCTCATCCGCAGCCATCGCGCCTCTAGGGACTCGGGGCTAATGTTAGAACACGTTCTAGTCTGCGGCCGAGAGGCAATGGCCTCGCGCCGCGGATCTGGGCCGACTCACGCGGGGAGGCGTCATGGCGGTGGCTGGCACGGCACCTGGCGGGCAGGTGCCGCCGGGTCCGGCAGCCGACGTGGTTGTCGTCGGCTTCGGCGCCGCAGGGGCATGCGCGGCCCTCGAAGCGTGCGCGACCGGGGCGAGCGTCGTGATCGTGGAGAGGTTTTCCGGCGGTGGCGCCACCGCGTTGTCCGGCGGCGTTGTCTACGCCGGCGGCGGCACCGGGCCCCAGGTCGAGGCTGGCGTGACGGACACCGTCGCGGCCATGTTCGATTACCTGTCGCTCGAGGTGGGCGAGGCGGTCACGCGGGCCACGCTCGATGAGTTCTGCGTGCAGAGCGCGGCAATGCTGCGGTGGCTGGCCGGCCACGGGGTCAGGTTCGAGGGCAGCCTGTGCCAGGACAAGACGTCCTACCCGCCGCGACGGCAGTACCTGTACTACTCGGGCAGCGAGCGTTCGTTCGCGCACGTCGCGCCGCCGGCGCCGCGCGGCCACCGCGCCGTCGGCCGGGGCACCTCGGGCCGGGCCATGTACCGGGCGCTGGCCGCGGCGGTCGCGGAGCGGCCGGGAATCACCGTGCTCGCGCAGACGGCCGCCAAGCAGCTCGTCACGGACGGGGCCGGGCGGGTGACCGGGGTGGACAGCCTGACCCTGCGCGGCGCGCCCGCATGGGCGGCCTTCGCCCACCGGGTGCTGCACCGGGCATCGAAGAAGCCGTACCTGTACCTGCCGAAGGTCGGCCGCGCGCTGCACAGGCGGGTGGCGAGGCTCGAGGGCAGATACGGTCGGCCGCTGCGAGTCACCGCGCATGGCGGAGTCGTGCTCGCCGCCGGCGGCTTCGCCGCCAACCGCGCGCTGATGCGCGAGCATGCGCCCGCCTACCGCGGCGGGCTCGCGCTGGCTACGCCGGGCGATGACGGCAGCGGCATCGGGCTGGGCACCCAGGCGGGCGCTGCGACCAGGCTGCTGCACCGGGTCTCGGTCTGGCGGTTCATCAGCCCGCCGTCGGCGTTGGTCCGCGGCGTCATCGTGGATCAGGCCGGCCAGCGGGTCTGCGACGAGTCCCGGTACGGGGCAGCGATCGGCGACGCCATGGTCAGCCGCCACGGCGGCCGCGCCTGGCTGCTCGCTGATCGCCGCATCGTCGCCGCGGCGCGGCGGGAACTGCGGCAGTCGGCGCTCGGCCCGAACTCGGCGCTGTGGTTCCAGTCGCTGCAGGGCTGGTACCTGCTGAGCGCGGCCAGGGTCTCGGCGACATCGGTCAGCGACGTGGCCGAACGGGCGGGGGTGGACCCGGCCGGCCTCGCCGCGACCCTGGAGGCCTACAACGCGGCCGCGGCGGCAGGCCAGCCGGACGCCCTGGGCAAGCCGGCCGACCTGGCCCGCGTCATCGATCAGCCGCCGTATTCGCTGATCGACCTGTCGATCCGGCCCAGGCCCGCGTACCCGGCGCCGATGCTGACCCTTGGTGGACTGGTCGTCGCCGAACGGTCGGGCCAGGTGCTGCGGCGCGACGGGTCGGCCATCGGTGGCCTGTACGCCGCGGGCCGCACCGCCGTCGGGCTGTGCTCGAACTCATACGTGAGCGGCCTCTCGCTCGCCGACTGCGTGTTCTCCGGCCGGCGCGCGGGCCGGCATGCCGCCCTCGCCGCCCCAGCTGCCGCCGCTGGCAAGTGAGCAAAAGCGGTCAAGCGCTTCGCAACGTCGCGGTGCCACGATCGCCGTATGTTCACAAATCAACTCGAGCAACTCGCGAGGCAGCGCCTAGCCGAGCTATCACCCGGCCAGGACGCCGCCCTCACTTCGGACCTCAGCGCGCGAGCACCTCGTCGAGGCGCTCGTAGCCTTCGACGACGCCGGATTCCATACCGCTGGCCAGGATTGCGTCGCGGGCTTCGAACGAGTCGACCAGCGATGTCACAGTGAGCCGGGTGCGGCCGTCGCCGATGTCGTCGAAGACCGCCCGCTCCAGGGCAACCCCGTCGGGCACGCCCTCGTAGGTGAAGGTCTGCACGATCACCTCGCTGGGCCGGACCTCGTGGAAGCTGCCGTGAAAGCCGAACTCGCTGCCGCCGCCCACGTGCAGGTAGCGGTACGACCCGCCGGTACGGCAGTCGTAGTGGTCGATCTGCATCGTGTACCGGCCCGGGCCGAGCCACTGAACGATCAGGTCGGGGTCGATGTGCGCCCTGAAGACCTTGGCCGGCGGCGCGTCGAATTCCCTGGTGATCCGGATCAGCGGGACCTTCGGGTCGGCGGTGATCTCGGTCGAGTGCTTGGCTGTGCTGGTCATGTCACTGTTCCTTTCCCTGGGTGGACTCGGCATGGTCAGGCATCGTGGCGAGCACGTGGTCGAGGCGCTGATAGCGCTCCTCGGCCAGACGGCGGTAGCGCTCGATCCAGGACGTCATCAGGTCGAAGACCTCGGCCTCGAGGTGCACCGGGCGGCGCTGGGCCTGCCTGGTGCGGCTCACCAGCCCGGCGTCCTGGAGCACCCGCAGGTGCTTGGAGACTGCCTGGACGGTCATCGCATAGGGCCCGGCAAGCTCGTTGACGGTCGCGTCCGCGACCGCGAGCCTGGCGACGATGTCCCTGCGGGTCGCGTCGGCCAGCGCGGAGAACACCATCGACAGTGTGTCTGCCGCCATCGCCGTCCTCCCGTGCTGCTCCTCTGTCCTCAACCAAACGGTTGAATACACTGTAGGCACGGGATGGCTTAGTTGTCAACCAATCAGTTGAATACGGTGCTCGTCCTGCCGGGACGGCGGCGGTCCCGGGCCATGCTGCGGTACAGTCGGCCGGCGGGAACCTCCTGATACGCGGGGGTTCGGCGGCAAGCACGGGAGCACGACATGAGAGCGCTGGTCAAGGACAAGGCCGAGCCCGGGCTGTGGCTGCGGGACCTGCCAGTGCCAGCGATCGGCAGGGACGACGTGCTGATCAAGGTGCTGCGCACCGGGGTGTGCGGAACCGACCTGCACATTTACGAGTGGGACGGCTGGGCGCGGGCTAACGTGCCGGTGCCGCTTGTCATCGGGCACGAGTTCGTGGGCGAGATCGTGGAGCTCGGCTCCGACGTCCAGGATCTGGCGGTGGGCGAACTGGTGAGCGGCGAGGGCCATCTGGTCTGCGGCCGGTGCCGCAACTGCATGGCGGGCCGACGGGTCATGTGCGCCAGGACCAAGGGCGTCGGCGTTAATCACCCGGGCGCCTTCGCTGAGTTCATCGCGCTGCCCGCGGGCAATGTCTGGCGGCACCACCCCGACATCGACCTCGACGTGGCCGCGATCTTCGACCCGTTCGGCAACGCCGTGCACACCGCGCTGACGTTCCCCGTGCACGGCGAGGACGTGCTGATCACCGGGGCCGGCCCGATCGGCATCATGGCTGCCATCGTGGCCAGGCACGCAGGCGCGCGGTTCGTGGTGATCACGGACGTGTCGGCGTACCGGCTGGACCTGGCCAGGAAGATAGGCGTCACGGTGGCCGCGGACACCAGGCAGTCGCCGCTGCCGACGATCATGGGCGACCTGGGCATGCGCGAAGGATTCGACGTCGGGATGGAGATGTCGGGCAAGCCGTCGGCGTTGCGGGAGATGCTCGCCGCCATGACGCACGGCGGCAAGGTGGCCATGCTCGGACTGCCCGCCGAGGACTTCCCCGTTGACTGGGCGCACGTCGTGCTCAACATGATCACCATCAAAGGGATCTACGGACGTGAGATGTTCGAGACCTGGTACTGGATGTCAGTGCTGACTCAGTCAGGGGTAGACATCAGCCCGGTGATCACGCACCGCTTCGCCGCGGACGACTTCGCCTCGGCATTTCGGACCGTGCGATCCGGCGAGTGCGGCAAGGTAGTGCTCGACTGGGCGACCAGCTAACGCCAGACCGGGAGGCAACGAATGTTCTCGAGCGTCCAGCCCCAGGTGGCCGGCGAAATTGACCAGATCCGCGCGGACGGCCTGTTCAAAACGGAAAGGGTTATCGCCACCCCGCAGCGAGCAAACATCGCCGTCGTCGATGGCACGTCAGTGCTCAACATGTGCGCGAACAACTACCTCGGGCTCGCAGACGACCCGCGGGTGATCGCCGCGGCCAAGGACGCGCTCGACCGCTGGGGCTACGGCCTGGCGAGCGTGAGGTTCATCTGCGGCACGCAGGACGTCCACAAGCAGCTTGAACGCCGGATCTCGCACTTCCTCGGCATGCCGGACACGATCTTGTACTCCTCGTGCTTCGACGCCAACGGCGGTCTGTTCGAGACCATTCTCGGCGAGCAGGACGTGGTGATCAGCGATGAGCTGAATCACGCCTCGATCATCGACGGGATCATGCTGAGCAAGGCCAAGCGGAAGCGGTACCGCAACCGTGACATGGCCGATCTGGAGAAGCAGCTCAAGTCGTGCGGCGACGCGCGGCGGCGGCTGATCGCTACCGACGGCGTGTTCTCCATGGACGGCTACGTGGCGCCGCTGGACGAGATCTGCGATCTGGCCGAGACCTACGACGCCATGGTCATGGTGGATGACTCGCACGCGGTCGGCTTCGTCGGCCCGGCCGGGCGTGGCACGCCCGAGCTACACGGCGTCACCGACCGGGTGGACATCGTGACCGGCACGCTCGGTAAGGCGCTCGGCGGGGCGAGCGGCGGCTATACGAGCGGGCGCCAGGAGATCATCGACCTGCTGCGGCAGCGGTCCAGGCCGTACCTGTTCTCGAACTCGGTCGCGCCCGCGGTTGTGGCCGCGTCGCTCAAGGTGCTCGACCTGCTCGAGCACAGCGACTACCTGCGCTCGCGGCTCGATGAGAACACCGCGTTCTTCCGCGAGAAGATGACCAGCCTGGGGTTCGACATCCTGCCTGGCGATCATCCGATCGTTCCGGTGATGATCGGTGACGCCGCCAAGGCCGCCCGGCTCGCCGACCTGCTGCTCGGTAAGGGCATCTACGTGATCGGGTTCAGCTACCCGGTGGTCCCGGTCGGGAAGGCAAGGATCAGGACGCAGGTGTCCGCCGCGCACACGCAGGAGGATCTGGAGCGTGCCGCGACCGCGTTCGCCGAGGCCCGGGATGAGCTGGCGCAGGCTGACCAGG
>Ga0126378_10002029_pt1 | contig 15019 bp, 12 predicted proteins | sample PanSoiMetPlot_23_FD_92587 | JGI IMG/M metagenome (GOLD analysis project Ga0126378, IMG submission 92587) | Tropical forest soil microbial communities from Panama - MetaG Plot_23 | ecosystem: Environmental > Terrestrial > Soil > Tropical forest > Bulk soil | place: Panama | collected 2016-02-17 | reverse complement strand
GCGGAGTTCACCACCCCTAAAGGTGATGACCGTCACACCCATCGCGGCGGGTCACCGGTCGCGCCGCGTCAGCTGGTACTGGCGCGACGCCAGGGAGGGGGCCGGTCAGCTCGGCACCCCCGTCGTCGACTTCCCAGCGGACCACGGCGGGTTCGCGGCCGTCCCGGAGCAGTTCGGCCGCCTCCTGGACCAGGTGCTCACCCAAGCGCGCTAGCAGGCGGACGGCTTGGCGGGGCCTGCAGCGGCTGGAACCGGAAGCCTGGCGAGGACGTGACCGGTCATGGTGATCTCTTCGATCGTCCTGGGCATGGTCCCGCGATAGTCACCGCAGCGCTGGATGATGAACATCCACGACGCGTTGCCGTCGCGGGGATCGTAGATCCAGGTCTTGCCGTCCGCCAAGATCGCGCGGACAAGCTGGAAGTCCCACCCTGCCACGTGTCCGGCGACGACGGTGAACAGGCGGCCGTGACTGGCGAACGTCGAGACGACGGCGACCGTGAACGTCCGCTGCCAGTGGCACGCCGGGCGGGCGGGCCCGGCCTGGCGCAGCGGCGGCTCGAACCAGTGCATCGTGATCGAGCACGTCGGCGCTGAGAACGTCCACCTGATCGTGCTCAACGGCGCCTGCACGACCAGGTGCTGCGGGTCGAAACGCTCCAGAGCAGCATTAAGGAACCCAGGTGCGCGCAGGGCGGTGGCCGGGTGCGGCACCGGCGGGTGCGCGCCTAGCCGCTGCCAGGTGCCCTCCGGGTTGCTGCCGTTGTCGGCGTTGATGAACGTCCATTCGATGCATCGGCCAGGCGGCCGGGTTGGCGCAGGCGCTGGGCTGGCCGACCTGAGCGGAAGGAATCGTGGCATCGGGCACGGCCCTGGAGGCCCACTGAAGCCCCAGGCCAGGACGTCGGTCACCGATGGCGGCACCGTGATCAGTCCGAGCCGGTAGCTCAGGTACGGCGGGATGGTCCTATTCCGCAGCCCCGCTTTCAAGCCAAATGACGCGTTCCATGCCTGCCGTGCCGTCAGCCTTGGAATGGCCGAGGCTGGCGGTCGCGCGAAGATCTCGCCGCCTGGGCCAATCACGATCACCGATGTCACCCGCGCGCCGCGGATCACCGGCCAGGCGCTGCCAGGACCCACACCATGGTGCGGCTCGGTGCTACGCGCGGGCGGCGCACCCGTGCACGCGGATCCGAGCAGCCCGGCCAGCAGCAACGTCACGGCGATCCGCGCGACCTCGCGGCGCATGCCCGTTAGACGCTCAGATCTACCCGTGGGTTCCGTGCCCTTTCCTCGGGCTCCTGTCGAGGCGCTGCTTCCCGGCACGCAGGCACCCGCCCTGCTGGCGAGCCCATGACCAAGTCGTCGCTGCGCGGCATCCGGCCGCGACAACGGTAAGGATGTGGGTATGCGGCCGCTGCGGCACAGTTACACCAATCGCACGCTCGGAGACGGCGCGACGGTCGTGAAGTGCTATCAGGGACCCGGCGCGCTCACCCGGTTCCAGCATGAGCACGCCGTTCTCAACGTCCTGCAAGGACGGCTCCCGGTGCCGCCAGTCCTGGGCTCGGAGGAGGGCTGCCTGACCATGCGGTTCATGAGCGGCATCCACGGACAGGAACTGCTCGAAACCGGCCGCGGCGGCCGCGTCCTGCGCGCCTGCGGCACCACGCTGCAGCGCATCCACCAGCTTGACACCGGCGAGATCGCCGCCGCCCTCGCCAGCCGGGCGGGTGAGGGGCAGGTTCTCGTGCACGGGGACTACGGCCCCCAGAATGTCCTGCTCAACCCGGCCACCCTGAGGATCACCGCGGTCCTGGACTGGGAATGGGCCCACATCGGAGACCCCGTCGAGGACCTGGCGTGGTGCGAGTGGATCGTCCGCATGCACCATCCCCGCCAGGTGAGCTTGCTCGGCGCGTTCTTCGACGCCTATGGCGGGGCAATCCGGCCATGGCCTGACCGCCACGCGTTCATGCTCCAGCGGTGCCGATCGCTGCTTGACCTCTGCCACCGGCAGGAACCAGGAGGACCCGGCGAAGCGCAATGGGCGCACCGCCTCGCCGCGACCGGGGCGTGGCAGGAATGACCACGCACATGTGCCCGACAGTTGTCGCGCACGCACCCGCCCGCATTCACGTGGCCTGACCAGGCAGAACACGGAATCCAAGATCACGAGCCTGAGAGAAAGGCCCAAGAGCCATTTCCAGGACCTGAGCCTCGCGGTTCAGTCGTTCCGCACGACCAGCATGGCCGCCGCGCTGATACGCAGCAGCAGCGCATTGGCGCTCGGTGATCTCGCTCCTGACGATCCCAGCCACGTCAGCGCCGCTCAGGCTCCGGCGCGCGGCCTCACCCGCGCCGATTCCCGCCAGCGCCCCCGCGATCGGCCCGCCGCCGATCCCGGCGGCGGGCACGTGGTCAGGCGGCACCGCCTCGGCGTTGCCGATGGCGGCTAGCGCCGAGCGCAATGCCGACGTCGCGACGAGGTCCCGATCGCGCAGCGCCTGCCGCAGCGACGCGGCGAGCCGTTCCCTGACGAGGTCGTCGGTGTCGCCGTCGGTGCTGCCGGTCCCCATGCGCTCCACACTATGGTGGCGCCGTGACCGTGATCGTGGTGACCGGCATCCAAGCGGCGGGCAAGTCAACGATCGCGCAGGCCCTGGCCGAGCGGATGGACCGGTCGGTGCACGTGCGCGGCGACGTGTTCCGGCGGATGATCGTCAACGGGCGAGCGGACATGGGAGCAGCGGACCCTTCCGCCGAAGCCGTCCGCCAGCTCAAGCTGCGGTATGCACTCGCGGCGCAGGCCGCCGATGGCTTCGCCGATGCCGGGTTCACCGTCGTGCTGCAGGACATCATCATCGGCCGTCACCTCGCCGGCATGATGGCGGCGATCGGCAACCGGCCCTTGTACCTGGTGGTCCTGGCACCCCGGGCCGACGTGGCGCAAGCCCGCGAGGACGCCCGCAGGCTCGCCCGCGGCAAGGTCGCGTACAAGCCAGGCGACCTAGACGCGGCCGAGCTCGACGCGGCCTTCAGGCGCGAGACGCCGCAACTGGGTCTGTGGCTGGACACCTCCGGGCAGACGGTCACCGAGACCGTCGAGGAGATCCTTGCCCGGCTGTGGGCCGAAGGCGAGATTCGGGACCTGCCCGGTCGCGGCGCGCCGGATCGGATTACGGACGGCTGAAGAGGGGAATGGCCCGTCCCAGCCTCGGCGGCGTCGGCTTGATAATCTCGCCGAGATACCAGAGGCGACATTGGCACATGGGGGAGTGCGATGCTTCGCAAGACGGCGACGGTGTTCCTTATGGCATCGGCCCTGGTCGGGCTCGGCGTGCTGCCTGCCACGGCAACAACGGCGACGACGGGCTCGGACTCCTGTCCGCACGGCAGGGCGGCGGTGATCGATGTCGCCTATGTCATCTTCCATGCCGACGGCACGAGCAACAACGTGACCACGCTCCGCGGAAACGTGCGCCTCGGAGACACCGTTAACGCGCTTTTCAATGTGCCCGCATTGCCGTCCGGCTGTGCGCAGGTCGAGATATCGCTAGCGTCCTATTCATCGAGCGCCGGCCCGGCCATCCGCAACCTGGCTCTGTTCTCCTCGGAGAGCCTTGAGTTCTTGCCCGGCGGCCGTTACGAACTGAGCGTGACGGTCGCTCCCGCACCGCCGGCCGGTGCGCCTGCGGTGTTCTTCAGGCTTTACTTCGCCACTGGCCCGGTGCTGATCCCGCCGCATTACGGGCCGAACCGCATCGCGTCGGCCAAGAACTGAGCGGCTCGGCTGGCGGGCTCGATTGCGCTACGCTAGGTCGCATGCAAGCGGCTGGACTGCTTCTCAAAGTGCCGCGCTGACGACCTAGTCAGCGTGGCGACCCCTCCTGCGCGAGGGGTTTTTTATTGGCAAGACGAGAATCGCGGCGAGGGAAAATGCGGCGAAACGCTGACAGTTCTGAGCGATCGGATCCGAGCATGGCCCGGTCAGGCGGGACCGGTGCCGGTCCGGTCGGCGTGACTGACCACCCCAGGTTCCGTTATAACGCCCAACTGGCGAATGAGATCGAGATCCGCTGGCAGGACTATTGGGAGTCGGCTGGAACGTTCCGGACCCCGAATCCGGCAGGGCCGCTCGCAGCGGGTTTCGACCAGGTCGCCGGCCGCCCGAAGTTCATGATCATGGACATGTTTCCCTACCCGAGCGGCTCCGGACTGCACGTGGGTCATCCGCTCGGCTATATCGCCACCGACGTCTACGCCCGGTTCCTGCGCATGACGGGGCACAACGTGCTGCACCCGTTCGGCTATGACTCGTTCGGGCTGCCCGCGGAGCAGTACGCCATCGACACCGGGCAGCATCCCCGAGTCGCCACTGAGCACAACATCGCCAACATGCGGCGTCAACTGCGGCGGCTGGGCCTCGGCCACGACATCCGCCGCGAGTTCGCGACCAGCGATCCGTCGTACTACAAGTGGACGCAGTGGATCTTCCTGCAGATCTTCGACAGCTGGTTCGACGGCGATGCGGGCCGGGCGAGGCCGGTCGCGGACCTGGTGGCCGAGTTCGAGTCGGGCAGCCGGGCTCCGGTTAGCGACACCAACCCCGACGGGCGGCCGTGGGCCGAGCTTGGCCACGCGGACCGCCGCAAGGTTGTGGATAGTTACCGGCTCGCTTACATCTCCAATGAGCTCGTCAACTGGTGTCCGGGGCTCGGCACTGTGCTGGCGAACGAGGAGATCACCGCGGACGGGCGCAGCGACATCGGCAACTACCCGGTGTACCGGCGCCCGCTCCGGCAGTGGATGCTGCGGATCACCGCTTACGCGGAGCGGCTGATCCGCGACCTCGATCAGCTCGACTGGCCTGAGCCGATCAAGAACATGCAGCGGAACTGGATCGGTCCGAGCGACGGCGCCAGCATCGACTTCCTGGTCGCGGGTCCGGCCGGCGGGGTGATCACGGCGTTCACCACCCGTCCCGACACGCTGCCGGGGGCCACCTACCTGGTGCTGGCCCCCGAGCACCCGATGGTCGGCGAGGTCACGGCCGCCGCGTGGCCCGAGGGGACCCCGGCGGGCTGGCGATACCCGGAGTCCGGAGCCCAGAGCCCGCAGGCCGCGGTCGGTGCCTACCAGGACCAGGCGGCACGGCTCAGCAACCGGCAGCGCGCCGAGCACGCCGCCGCCAAGACCGGCGTCTTCACCGGCTCGTATGTGGTCAATCCCATGACCGGCGAGCCCATCCCGGTGTTCATCGCCGACTACGTGCTCATGGGCTACGGGTCCGGCGCGATCATGGCGGTGCCCGCGCACGACCAGCGGGACCTGGAATTCGCCCGCAGGTTCGGCCTGGGGACCCGGGCGGTCCTTGAGCCGCCCGCGGAGTGGTTCACCGCCCGCGGCCTGCCGCCCGCCAGCCCGGCGGACGCCTGGCCCGAGGCCTTCGCCGGCGAGGGAAGCTACCTGGACCTGGGCGTGCCCGGCTTGGCCTGCGCCGGCCGGGACAAGCAGGCCGGCATCGCAGCCGCCATCGGCTGGCTGGAAGCCGCGGGCAGCGGCCAGCCCCTGCGTTCCTACCGGCTGCGAGACTGGCTGTTCTCTCGGCAGCGTTACTGGGGCGAGCCGTTCCCCATCGTCTACGACGAGCAAGCGCAGCCCATCGCGCTGCCCGCTGAGTCGCTGCCCGTGACGCTGCCGGAGATGGCGGACTTCAGGCCGCAGCCGCTGCCGGACGAGTCAAGCGACCCGGTACCGCCGCTGGCCCGGGCGACCGACTGGGCCGAGGTCGAGCTTGACCTGGGTGAGGGCCTGAAGAAGTACCGCCGCGAGCTCAACACCATGCCGCAGTGGGCCGGGTCCTGCTGGTACTACCTGCGCTACCTGGACCCGGCCAACGCCGAGCTGCTGGTGGACCCAGCGGTGGAACGGTACTGGATGGTGCCGCCCGACGCGGTGCCGCCAGAGGGCGGAGTGGACCTGTACGTGGGCGGCGTGGAGCACGCGGTGCTGCACTTGCTGTATTCCAGGTTCTGGCACAAAGTGCTTTACGACCTGGGGTACCTGTCCACCGCGGAGCCGTTCCGCCGCCTGTTCAACCAGGGGTACATCGTGGCCGATGCGTACCTGGACGGGCGCGGCATGTACGTGCCGGCCGCCGACGTCGTGATGGAACCGGACGGGCCGCCGCTCTATCAGGGCGAGCCGGTCACACCTCGCGCCGGCAAGATGGGCAAGAGCCTGAAGAACGGCATCAGCCCCGATGCGATCTACGCCGCCTACGGAGCAGACACGCTGCGCCTGTACGAGATGGCCATGGGACCGCTCGACGCGGACCGGCCGTGGCGAACCGACGACATCGTGGGCGTCTACCGGTTCCTGCAGCGGCTGTGGCGGACCGTCATCGACGAGGATTCAGGCGCGCTGCGAGTGTACGACCGGCCGCTCGACCCCGAGACCGAGCGCCTGCTGCACCGCACGGTCAAGGTGCTCCGCGCGGACCTGCAGGACCTGCGGTTCAACACCGCGATCGCCCGCCTCATGGAGCTCAACGGGCACGTGGCCAGGCTGGCCGCGGAGGGCGGCGGACTGGCGCGAGCGCTGGCCGAACCGCTGGTGCTCATGGTGGCCCCGTTCGCGCCGCACATCGCGGAGGAGCTGTGGTCCAGGCTGGGCCACAATGAGTCGCTGGCATACCAGCCGTTCCCGCAGTTCGACGAGTCGCTCGCGGCCGAGCAGGTGATCACGCTGCCGGTTCAGGTCGACGGCAAGACCCGGTTCCGGATAGAGGTCGCGGCTGGCGCCGGGGAAGACGAGATCGCGGAGGCGATGGCCAGCCACCCTGAGTACGCCCGCCACATAGCGGGCGCGACCGTCAGCCGGGTGGTGATCGTCCCCGGCCGGATCGTCAATATCGTGACCCAGCCCTAGCACCGCTGCCGGTCAGCGGCCGTTGTACTGGCTGTCGCTGACGTGCTCGCCCCAGTCAGTTTCGGGTTGCTCGGCCGCCGGGACGGCCTCGGTGATCGACAAGTGGGTCATGAAGTGGGTGGGCGCCGCCCCGTGCCAGTGCCACTCGCCGGCCGGCGCAGAGACGATGTCGCCGGCCCGGATCTCGGCGATATCGCCGCCGCGGGCCTGCACGAGGCCTCGTCCTTCGGTGACGTAGAGAGTCTGACCGACGGCATGTCGATGCCAGGCGGTCCGCGCAGACGGAGTGAACCGGACCGCGCTGACCCGGACCCGCGACGGTTCCTCGCCCCTGACGATGCCATCGATAAAGACGTCTCCGGTGAACCATTCGGCCGGGCCCTTCGCCGTCGGCTGCTTATTGATGATGTCCACAGTCCGAGGTTACGCAGGCGGCACGAGCGCCGCGCCGTCACGGCGCTGCTGCGTCCGCAGCCCTGCGCGGTTAATCTCGAACAGTGGCTCCCACGACCTCGCCCGTCATGGCCTCCGATGCCAGCCGGGGCAGCTTGCGGAAGCCGCAGACCAGCATCATCGGCCCAGAACCCGAGGAGGGCCTGCCGCCATGACCGACCTTCCCTCGCGACCCGATGACGCCTCTCGGACGGGCAGCGTGGCCGACCAGGTGGACGAGTTCCTGGAAGCCAGCATCAGGGACTGGACCGGTAAAGCGGCCCGGATGCTCGCCGCGACCCCGGAGCTGGCCGGGTACGACTTCCGCACCGCCGTGGTCCTTGGCGAGGCGGATCGGGTGCGCGGGATGCTGGAGGAGGACCCGGGCCTGGCGACCCGGGCCGATGACCGATGGCACTGGACGGCGCTGCACGCCGTGTGCGGGTCCAACTGGCACCGCCTGGACCCGGCGCGGGCGCCAGGATTGGCGGCCGTCGCCCGGTTGTTGCTCGATGCCGGCGCGGACCCCGTGGGGACGACTGACGGCCCGCGCGCCGGCTGGACGCCGTTGCGCTGCGCGATCGCCGGCTCGGCCAACCCGGCGATTGCCGGGATGCTGCTCGAGCGCGGCGCGGTGCCAGAAGATGGCGACCTGTACCTGGCCTGCTTCGGCGGCGATGACAACCAGAGCCTGCGGCTGCTGCTTGAGCGCGCGCCACAGATACCGCAGACCACCGCCTTGTCGGCGCCAATCAGTACCGACGACGCCGAGGGAGTGCGGCTCCTCCTGGACGCGGGCGCGGACCCGAACCGGCCGCTGCCTCCTGAGGACGACTCGGGCGGCCCGCCGTGGCCGCCGCTGTACTTCGCGGTCCGGTCCGGATGCTCGGCCGAGCTGGTTGAGCTGCTGCTCGGCCACGGCGCCGACCCCGACGCGGCGGGCCCGGACGGGCACTCACCATACCGGCTGGCGATGAGTCAGGCCCGCGATGACCTCACGGCACTGTTGCTGCGCTACCAAGCCCGCAGCGATGCCACCGAGGCCGAACGCCTCGTTTCGGCCTGCCTGCGCGTCGATCATGACAGCGTCCGGCGGCAGCTGACCAGCGATCCCGGGCTTGTCGGTCGGCTGACCGATGCCGATTGCGGCGCGATCGTGCACGCCGCCGACACAGGTAACACGGCCGCGGTCGCGCTGATGCTCGACCTTGGCTTCCCCGTCGGTGCGCGCGGCGGTGACCATGGCGGCACGGCGTTGCACGCGGCCGCATATTCAGGCAGCGCGGCGGCGGTGCGGCTACTCCTGGACGGCGGTGCCGACATCGAGGCCCGCGATGCCACCTGGAACAGCACCCCGCTGGACTGGGCCATCGTGGGCAGCGGATACCGGCCGAGCACCAGCCCGGATCCGGACTGGATCGCGACCATCCGGACGCTGATCGAGGCCGGGGCGTCGACCGAGGAGGTCACGCTCTCGTCCGATGACCTCAAGCCGCCGAGCGATGCGGTCGCCGAGTTGCTGCGCGAGCATGGCATCGGTCACACGTAGCCGGCCATGCGCCGAGCTACCTTGTGCATGAGCGGCGAGCCAACCGATTCCTGCACGCATCTCGCGAACAGCCACTGCCGGACCCGGTCGGTGTCCATCCCGGTGAGGCTGGCCATCCGGTCCGCCAGCGCGGTCGGGTCGGCGGCTAGCCGGTCCTCGCAGTTCAGCATGTGCTGCAAGAGGTCGTAAGCGGGGTCACCGAGGTATGGCTTGGGATCGATGACCAGCCACGGCTCCCGCTGCGCGGCGAGGATGTTGTCGCCGTGCAAGTCGGTGCACAGCAGCGCCCGAGCATCGGCGGTCTTCGGCAGTTCCCGGAAGACCGCGATCCCGATCCGGGCCAGGCCGGGATCGATCCGGTCCTGAACCGCCGCGGTCGCGTAATTCCGCTCGAACTCATCTGCCCACGCCGCGCACATCTGCGCGAGCGGACGGAACGGGTGGCTCTCGTGCGGGCTTGCCCACAGCCGGCCGAGCAGCCCGGCGACGACGTGGTCCTGCGCGGGTTCGGCGAGCCGATGGCCAAGCCGGGTGCCTGGCAGGCACCGCTCGAGCAGCAGTGCATGCGCAGAGTCGAGGTCGACGTCGGCGTGCAGCAAGACGGTCCCGTGCCCGTCCCACACCCGCAGCCCGGCTGCCTCGTCCCGCTCCTCGCGGCTCGTGGACTTGAACGCCACCTTGAGTACCAGGCTCGCGTCATCCGGGCCGCTGGCCGGTGCTGTCCACGAGCACTGGCCGCCCGGCTGGAACGGCTCGCCGACCCGCAGCGACCATTGGCCCGCGAGGTCGGCCACGAGTCCGGGCAGGTCTGCGATCCAGTCGCGCACATCGTCATCGCCGCGCGCGGTGTCGGCCAGGTACCTGGGAACCGGGAACGTCGCCATTTCCCGCCGCCTCCCGTCCCGGCTCGTCCAGTCGCAGGCTATAAGCGTGGGACCTGCCTCGGGCCCGAAGCCAGGCTAGGGCTGAGCAGGGTTCGCCACCCAGGCCATCATCAAGGGCTCGCCGGTCAGCATGTCCCTGATGATCAGCAGGTACGGACGGTCGAAGATGAGTGGCAACGTAAGAGCTGACGGCTGGATGCCCGCTGCTGTCGCCGCGGTGGCTATTGCACCGTTCTCATTGATCTCCAGAGTTGCCGCGTGCTGCACAAACCGCAGACGCCAGGCCTCCGGCGAGATTCCGCTGAAATCTGCCTGGCCGGAGAACGCCAGCCCCATCCCTAGCCTGGTCAGCACGCCCCTAAGCGGCTCGCTGCTGGCCAGGGTGACCTTGGGCAGTGCGATCTTGTGGTCCTCGCCCGAACCACCGAGCCCGCGGGCGAGCGCGCGCAGCTCTTTGACCGTGGGCACCTGGCAGGCACCGCGCGTGCCGGGGCTAGCCGAGCTGGCGGGCGGAAGCAGCGCGAGCATGGCGAGCTGGCCGCCCCGGTACCTCAGCTCGGTCGCCGTCCAGCCGCTTGCCGTCCTGGCAAAACCGTAGCCAGAGCCATGCATGTACCGTGCGGTCACGACGGTGCCGTTGCCGGTGCGGAATGGCCCCGGCGCCGTGTTCGCCCGGTCGAACCTGTGCCTCCAGGCTGCCTTCAGGTAGAGCGCGTTCGTGAGCACCCAGCCGGTGGAGTCGGGCGGGATCGAGCCGGCCGGCAGCAGGTCCCGGATATGGCCGCGAGTCTGCGCCGCGACGGCCGAGTTGATCTCGGCGCGGGCCCGCTCCGGTGCGGAAAGCAGCGGCACGTGGGTGACCCCAGCCCGGTAGCTCGCCCGCAACGCCGCGCGGTAGGACCGGTTGGTCCCCAGAGACGGGTCGGCCCAGAGGCTGTTGCTCTCCGCGAACGTGACGCCTGGCCGGTTGAGCGAGGCCAGCAGGGCCCGGCGCGCGCTCAAGCCGGCGATCAGGCCTGTCCCGGCGGCCGGCAGGTGAAGCACCCGAGCCATCGCGGTCGCGGTGCCGCCCCGAGCCCCGAGGTAGGCCATGCTAAGCCCGGTCGCCACGCTGTACGGCGAGATCAGAACGTTCACCCCGGGCTGGCTCCGGCACAGCACTGACAGCAGGTTCAGCCCGAACGAAGTGTCGCCTGCCCCGAGTGAGCGGAGCGTTGCGACCTGGCTCGACGTCAGCCTGATCGGGTGGCTGCCTGGCTTTGCGGGAGCATGCGGCCCGGCCGCGCAGCCGCCGACAGCAGCTGCCGAGACGAGGGCCGCGCACAGCGCGGCGCAACGGCGCAGGCCTTGCATGCCTGTTGGACGTCCCGCGGTGGCCGCCGGTTCCGGCCGCTACGGCAGTCCGACTGCTGGACGCCGCGCCGCGCGACTGCTCGCATCGGCCCCGAGAGCGCCATCTACGGACCGTTAATGGCGCTACGACCCCATCAACGGTCCGTTGATGGGGTGGGGCAGCGGCGCGGGACGGGTGAGCAGCGGCGCGCCCGGCACACGGGTGTGACTGGTGAGATTGGTGAGACTAGTAAGACTGATAAGACTGATGAGACTGATGAGACTGCAACCATCGCAGTGGATGAGGCTTCCCGTCGCAATTGCCGTGACCTAGGTGTTCAGGCCGCTCGCGATGTTCCACGCCCTCGCCAAATCGTCGCGCGCGACATGACTGTGTTACGACCACATGCTGCTGAGATGGCATCCCGCTCGACCTTGGGCGCGCGCAATCACTGGGCTGGCGGCGCCCACCCGGGGTCACGGCCGAACCAGCCTGCGAGCTGCTGGTAGATGGGAGCGTCCGGGGCTACTGGCACCTCATGCGCGAACGCCCTGTCCGGCCCCCGGTGCTCGGGACGCAGCAGGCCACGGGACCAGTTCAGGGAATGCTCGGCAAGCTCCGGATCCAGGCCGGCCAACTGGCCGGTGGCGATGGCCAGGTCCCAGTCGTGCACAGAGAGCTCGGCGATCTGCTGATCGGCGCGGGCGCGCAGCGGCGCTTGCCCGCCGCCGGACATGCCGAATTCCACGTCGAGGTTGGCCGACCGCCACAGTGCCCGCAGCGGCGCCGCACGGTCCCTGAACGTGGCCGCCCAATCGTCGCCGAGCTCCTCGGCCGGGGCCTGCCAGTCCGCGGTCTCTCCCTGCAGCGCGATCAGGAAGTTGCGCAGGTCCTGCCCCGCCAGGTGGCGGACCAGCGCTTGGACGTCCCAATCCGTGCAGGGCGTCGGCAGCCCGGCCTGACCGGGGTCGACCGCCGCGATCAGGCGTTCGGTTTGCTCGAGGGCGCCCTCGAGCAGCATCAGGGTGTCGGCATCCGAGCTCACGAACGCCATCCTCCGCCCGGCGCCCGGCCGAACCCCAGTTGGGGGTCCCAACTTGTGCCAGAACCCCCGTTGGGGGTCCCAACTTGTGCCAGAACCCCAGCTGGGGTTGCGGGAGCGGCTCAGGGGCAGGGGAGCCGGCCGGGACCGCCTGGGACGCGCCGATGATGACGCCTACGGAATGGTGGACGATCCTCAGTCATAACGACTGAGGATCGTCCACGCTATGGTCCCCGCTGGAGCAGCGCCCCGCTGACGCGATCGCGTTCGATAGCGGGCGCGGGCGCCATAGCGTCCGCCCTCGCACCCTCAGCGAACGCCGTACAAGTACTCGAGCGCGAGCTGGTCGAGCCGCTCGAACGCCATACCCCGCCCGCCCAGCGCTTCCGCATCGACCGAGAGCCCGGCGATGTCCCGCCAGGTCTCGCCCTCGCCCAGGGTCGGCAACGCGAGGTCGGGCACCCGTGCCTCGGCCAACGCCTCGGCCACCTGCGGATCGGCCCGGAACGCCCGCACTTTCTCCCGCAGGATCAGGTAGTTGCGCATGCAGGCGGCCGCCGACGCCCAGACCCCGTCGTCGTCCTCGGTGCGCGGCGGCTTGTAGTCGAAGTGCACGGGCCCGGCGTAGCCGCCGGCCTCCAGCGCGTCCACGACCCAGAATGCGCCGCGGGCGTTGCCCGCCCCGAACCGCAGGTCCTGGTCGTACCGCGGGCCGTGCTGCCCGTTCAGGTCGATGTGGTAGAGCTTGCGGTGCCACAGCGCCTGGCTGATCGCGTGCGCGTAGTTCAGGCCCGCCATCTCCTCGTGCCCGACCTCGGGATTGACCCCGACCAGGTCAGGATGCTCTAGCTCGGTGATGAACGCGAGCGCGTGCCCGAGCGTCGGCAGCAGGATGTCGCCGCGCGGCTCGTTCGGCTTCGGCTCGATCGCGAACCTGATGTCGTAACCGTGGTCGAGCACGTACTGGCACAGCACGTCGAACGCCTCCTTGCACCGGTCAAGCGCAGCCCGCACGTCCTTGGCCGCGCCGGACTCGGCGCCGTCCCGCCCGCCCCAGCACACGTACACCTTCGCGCCCAACTCGGCAGCCAGGTCCAGGTTGGCCATCACCTTGGCCAGGGCGAACCTGCGCACGTCGCGGTCGTTCGCGGTGAACGCGCCGTCCCTGAACATCGGGTGGCTGAACAGGTTCGTGGTCGCGGTCGTGACGACCAGGCCGGTCTCGTCGAGCGCCTTGCGGAACGCGCGAATCCGCTCGTCCCGCTCGGCCGCACCCGCGCCGAACGCGAACACGTCGTTGTCGTGGAAGTTCACCCCGTAGGCGCCTAGCTCGGCGAGCTTGCGCACGGCGCGCTCGGCGGGCATCGGCGCGCGCACGGCCGAACCGAAGACGTCGACGCCCTGCCAGCCGACGGTCCAGATGCCAAAGGAGAAGCGGTCCTGGGGGGTCGGGGTGAGGGCGGGATGGGTGGGCGGATCAGCTGTGCTCATCAGCGTGTCCTCTCGGTTCGGGTGCCGCGGCTATCTGGGGGCTTGCAGGGCTCGCGGGTCACGCCCACGCGGCGGTGTCCTCCTGCAAGGATTCATAACGCTGCCGCACGTCCGGCTGCGGCGGCCCTGAGTACTGTGCGGCGGGGCTGGACGGCCAGTCCGGCGGCTCCCTGGTTCCGGCGAGCGCCCAGGCGGCCTGCCGCGCGGCGCCGATGGCCACGTACTCCGCTGGCGCGGGCACAAGCACCGTGGAGCCGAACAGGCCGGGCGCGACCTGACAGACGGCCGGGGAACGCGCGCCGCCGCCGACGAGCAGCACCCGCTTCCGCTCGACTCCCTGGGCCGAGAGCAGGTCCGCAGCCTCGGCCAGCGAGCTGAGCACCGCCTCCACCGCCGCGCGGGCCAGGTTCTGTGGCGTCGCGTTGGCCGTCGTCAGCCCGCGCAGCACCCCGGTGGCACCGGGACGACTGGGCGTGCGCTCGCCGTCCAGGTACGGCAGCAGCGTCAGGCCGCCCGCGCCCGGCGCGGCGGCCAGCGCCAGCGCGGAGAACCGGTCCAGGTCGGCTCCGAGCAGCGCCGCGGTCGCGGACAGCACCAGCGCCGCGTTGACCGTGCACACCAGCGGCAGGAACCGCCCGGTCGCGTCGGCGAACCCGGCTACCGCGCCCGACGGGTCCGCAGCCGGCAACTCGCTGACCGCGAACGCGGTGCCCGAGGTGCCGATCGAGACGACCACGTCGCCGGGACCCGCGCCCAGGCCGAGCGCCGCGCCCATGTTGTCGCCGGTGCCTGCCGACAGGACCGCGCCCCATTCGGTCTCGCCGACCACGTCGGCGGGCCCGGCGACCCGCGGGAGCATCGGCTGGTGCCCGAGCGCGGACGCAGCGACCTCGGGCAGCCACCGGCCTGCCGCGGGCGAGAAGTAGCCGGTCCCTGATGCGTCACCGCGGTCGGTCGTCGGCGCGGAATGCCGGTCGGGAGCGGCGCGCCCGTGCCGGACTCCGCCTGGTCCGCGAGCCGCCCGCTCCCGCTCGCCCATGCCCCCGCCGAGTCGCCAGGTGAGCCAGTCATGCGGCAGCAACACCATCGCGGTCTCGGCGGCGTTGGCCGGCTCCTGAGTGGCCAGCCAGCGCAGCTTGGTCACGGTGAACGAAGCCGCGGGCACGCTTCCGGTCTGCTCAGCCCACCATGACCCGCCGCCCCGCTCGCTGATCAGCGCGGCCGCCGCGCCCGCCGAGCGCAGGTCGTTCCATAGCAGCGCGGGGCGGATCACCTCGCCGTCGGCGCCGAGCACGATCATCCCGTGCTGCTGGCCGGCCACGCCGATCGCCGCGGCGCGGGTCAGCAGCCCGTCG
>Ga0126378_10002027_pt1 | contig 15019 bp, 11 predicted proteins | sample PanSoiMetPlot_23_FD_92587 | JGI IMG/M metagenome (GOLD analysis project Ga0126378, IMG submission 92587) | Tropical forest soil microbial communities from Panama - MetaG Plot_23 | ecosystem: Environmental > Terrestrial > Soil > Tropical forest > Bulk soil | place: Panama | collected 2016-02-17 | reverse complement strand
GTATATTCCCTCGACCCTACAATTTAAGAGGTAGCCTGCGCCAGCAGGCCAAGAGTTGGTCGCCAAAGGCTTGTCAGGCCATTCGGCGCCACCCGCTGGCGAGCCCTGGTTGTTGCCCCGGAGGAAGCCCCACCAGAAGGTGTTGTTGACCAGAGGCACCCTCGTGAAGAACACCGTCCGCAACTCGCCGCCGTCTTCGATGGGATTGTCTACGTTCATCGGAGTGAGTGCGACACCTTGGGCACAGTAAGCGCGCTGCACAACGTAGGGGCCGTTGGGTGTCTGGAAGGCAACCGCGATATCAGTGAGGTTGCTGTTGTTCCCGTTGGTGATGATCAGGAAGCCGCCGATGTCAGCCGCGATGGCACCGTCAGGGCACCCCAGAGGCGTGATGTCGCAAGGGTTCCAAATGCCAGGATCGGGGATAGGGAGTGGCTGCAGAACACCGCAAAGTGACCAATATCCTGTCGACCCGACCGGATAAAATGTCTGATCATCCGGGTTGACATAGGAGGTGTTGAAGAACACCGCAGGGTGTTCGATATTCGCCTGCGTCGGCACATAGATCGATGTCGCTTTGGCCCAAGGCACTATGCAGCCCTCCGCTGAAGCGCGACCTTCGCCTCGAGATAGGTGAGGAGATCGCCCTCCCAGACATGTGCACCGACGTGTTGCAGATTGATGTCCTGCAGCACGAGCACTTGGCCGCCGAGCCGGCGCCAGCGCTCGCAGAAGGCGAAATCCTCGCTGAGGCGGCGGCGGTTGAAGATCATCGGCTCGAAGACGCCCACCTCCTCCTTGCCGTCGGCGGTGACGAAGGAGAGATCGCGGTAGCTCTGCTGCATCCGCTCGGCGCAGTGCTTGCTGATCAGTGCAAAGGCAAGGCCGGTATTCGAGGCAATAAGGCACCCCGTCTCCATGTCGGCCTTGATAGGCGTCGCACGGCCGTAATCGTCAGAGACGTTCCACGCGAACTCGACGGGCTTAACCTTGCGCGGCCCTACACCGACCACGAAGTCCTTGCGGAGCTCGAGGAGCCTGACCGCATCCTTGGCCTCCCACCCCATGTCGTCATCGATGAACAGCATGTGCGTGTGATGCGAGCGCAGGAACTTGCCGAACAACTTGGTGCGCGCGAGCGAGATGTCGCTGCAATAAGGCATCTCGGCGAACTCGGCAGATGCTCCCAACCTCTTGAACTCGTTCAGAGTATTGATCAGCCCCGAAAGGAACAGGCGCTCGTAGCGGCCGTCGGCACAAGGCGTCGCGATCATGACCGAGACACCATCGAGCACCGGCTTGTAGACCGGTTCGCCCTTCTCGCCCATGAGCGCCTGGACGCGCTCGATGGCTGACCCGAGTTCCTCGGCGCGCCACTTCTGCCACGCCTTCTCGTCGTTATCCCAGCGCGAGTTTGCGAGCTGAGTGACCTCGTCGGCTTCGTGGGGCAGCACGGTCGAGTGTCGGTGTCGGACCATCACGTCCATCAGCACCCGCCAGCATCCCGCGTGGCGGCCGATCTCCTCCCACATATCGTCGAGGTAGAAGTGAATGCAGCTCGGCACGGTGAGATAGCCGACCGCACGCACGAGATCCATGCTCCACGCAGTCGCGCCGTTCATGCGCTTCGGCGCCTTGTTGCCGTCATTGGTCGAGACGACGTTCCAGCCGTTCAGGGCCTCGATGACGCGCCGGTCCCAACCAGGGGTCTCGGGAACGAGGTCGTTCTGGAGGTAGCCAAGCCACTGTGTTTCACGTGAAACATCAATAGCTTCGGACAATTTTTCGGAGACGGATCGGCCATTCGTTATCTTGAATTGCCAATGCGCCGGACGTCGCAGGCCATGATACGCGTCGTGGTTCGCCTCGTAGTCCTCTTTGTCGACGAGGATCAGGCAGGCTGTCGTCACGTCCGTCCGGACGCAGGCCTCAAGGAAGCGCTTCAGCCCCGTCTCGATGCGTCCGAGCGTCGGGAGGAGCCACAGGCCGGGTGCGTCAGGATCCATCTGGAGCGCGTCTCCTGATCTCGAGCACCACGACGGGAAGCACGATGCCAATCGCATAGGCGCAGAGCACATAGAGCGCCATCATGGTCTGCGAGGACATCGCCTGGACCGCGAGCACGAAGGCACCGACGATGGAAAGGAGCAGAATCGCTCGGGCCGAGAGCGCATAGCCGGCCGCGGCGAAGGCCGACAGCACGAGGTCAATCGCTCGAGGATCCTTCGGCTGCTCCACGATCGGGATCGTCAGAGGCAGGCTCTGCTGCGCCTGCGGCATCGCTTCGAGCATCTGGGCCTGGCTCGGCACCAGCCTCGGCTTTGGCTGGCGCGGCGGCAAGGCCTCCACGCTGACCCTTTCGACCGACGTATTTTCCTCTGAGGAGTTCAAACGGGGCCACCTTCGCTTCGGTCTGAGGCTTCAGCCCCGACCTCACCTTGGCCCACTCCGCGACCGCCTCGAACGCCTTCACGAAATCGCCGACGGAAGTGGGCGCTGCTTCGCTGGCAACGCTACCATTTCCGCCGACGCGCGCCAATAGAGCGACGGCGGCCTTATCCAAAGCCCCTACGAGGTCATTCGATTCGCTCATAGTTATACCCTGATAGGACGCTTCTTACGAACCCACCCTTGGATCCCGACTCCATGAGGGCATTATAGGTGGACTCCTCGACGCCTAGATACTGATAGACTGCGCCGCCCCGGAACTGGATCTCAAGCACCTGCTCGTTCGGGTCATACCCGACGGAGACGACGTGGGAAGAGGAAACCTCTTCGCGCTCCATCACTTCCCCGCTCGTCGCTGGTTCTCCAGGAACTCCCTCACCGAGGGATCGAGATAGGGCATATATTCGCCCTGGCTACCCCACGACACGGTTTGCATGTATTTCATTTGGTCGTCGACCGAAAAACCTGCGACCTCCTTGGGCGTAGGGATGTAGTAGAGGTCGCGCAATTCCTTGTGGAGTCCCGGAGACAGCCAAGCCTTCTCGCCAAGGCTGGCGCGCTCGAATATGTGCCTCTGGTAATCAGTCGGCAGGCGCTGGAAAGGCGCGAGCCCTTCGGGCTTTGCCCACATCTTCATCGACTGTCGCAGTGCCGCGCCTCCCTTGCCGAGATGCTCGGGGTATTTCTCGGCGTATTTCTCGACCGCGACCTCGTAGGCGATCTGGTCATCTTCGCTGCGGGTCTTCTGCCACTGTTGGTAGATTTGCCTGAGCGAGCGAAGGTCGTCGCCTCTCTCCACCTCGCCATAGGCGTGCTTTGTCGGGAACAGGCGACCGTAGGTAGAGAGGATGTCGTTCACCGTGCGCGAGCGCGAGACGTATTTCGGGGCCGGGCCGAAACCGCCCATGGCGAGCGCCTGCTGCGCGGAGGTCGGCGTCTGCCCCGAGGTCACGCTCTGGATCGAAATCGGTTCCATCGTCACCTTGAAGAAGTGGCCCATCCCCTGCATCACCTGGGTGAAGGGATTGGCCATCGAGTCATAGACCTCGTTGCCAAAATAGTCCGAGTTCTCAACGAGTTCCGATACGGCTCGAGCTGCGGGGGATAGTTTGCCGGCGAGCAGTTTTGCGGTGCCGACTCCCAGGCCCTCGCTCATGATGTGGTATGCGATCGAGCCGAACTCGCGGGTGAACCACATCGTATTCAGGCGTGATCCATCGGGCAGACGGGGATAGATCAGGTCTTTGAGATCCTTTGGGGCATCTCCCGTGAACGCCATGGTCATCATGCCGCCGACGATCAACGACTGCAGCACATAGGTGCCCGCATAGATCATGCGGTTCGTGATCTCGTTCTGGATCTTGGTGTTGAAGAACTTGTTTGAGATCGCCTGAGACGGGCCCCTCACGGGATCGACGAGAAGCCCCATTCCGAACTGGCGCACGAACCCGAAATTCCATCCGACCGAGAGCAGCGTTCCGAACATGGCCTTGCGCCATAAAGGCTGCCAAAACTCCTTCTCGTACTGCATCTCGCCATATCGGTCGTCGACGGTCTTCCGGATCTTGTTGAGTTCCAATCGCAACTGGTCGGCCGCACCGCTCTCGCCCGAGACGAGTTCGGGTTTAGCCTGGATGAGACGCAATGCCTCCTCGACGTAGGCGGCCTGCTTGATCGCCGGAATCCATTCGCCGAACATCGGCTTTTGGATCTTCTCTATGCCCTCGGCGATGTGGAGCGCCGCAGCGCGGGCAAATTCCGGTGTCGTCTTCCAGGCACGCGCGAGCATGCCTGCACCGTCCTTGTCGAGCTTCTGGCGCAGCGACGGCATGACATCGTTCATCTGGCGGCGGAGCGCCTCGTGGGCCCTGATCTCGTACACCGAGGGAATGCCAGGAGTGTAGCCGCCAGCGATCAAAAGGTTCTGGATCAGTCGCTCGACCGGGGAAAGCTCGGAAAATGGCCGTGGCCAGTTCTTCGATTGCGCCTCGCCGAAGGCGAATCTCTGCGTCGGCTTGTAGGAGGAGAGCGCCTTGAAGAACTGCTCCTTCGTCATCCGGCGATTGAGAGCCTGAGTGAAGATCCCCGCATAAGGCTGCGCCGAATCGATGCCCGTGACGTGCAGCCCGTGGAAACCGGAGAGAGCGAGCGTCGTCGGTATGGTGAGGTTGCGGAGTTTCATCCACGCATCCCAGATTCCCGCTCCGACTCGGTTGACGAAATTGTTCATGTCGAGCGCCTTCTGGAACTCAAGCAACGAACGCTCCAGAGCCAGTTTGGCTTCCGGATGGACGTAGTAGCGGGTGCCGCCGACATCGACGGTCTGCCAGTCGCTCATGTCCTTCGGGAGGCGCTTCGTATCTCCCATCTCCTTGTTGACGTCTTTTTCAGTGACGGCGAGGCCGTCCTCGACGAGGTCGCGCATCGCGAGCACGCGCGTAATCGCAGCGTTGCCAGCCTCCTGGCGCCAGGCCCAAAGCACGGCAGGGTTGCTGCTCTTGAGTTCCAGGCCTGCGTCGATGCCCTCGGTCGGATCCGCGAAAACCTTGTGCCTCGTGAAGAAGGGACCGCCGACACGCGATGAGGACTGAAACGCCTTGGCCGCGCTTTCGTCTTTCCACATGAGCGGCCAATAATTGTAGTAGAGCTCGTAATCGATGTCGGCTCCGACTCTCTCGGCGAAGGCCTGGAACTCCTGATGCTCCTGCGCCTTGGCGAACCAGTCTCGGATTGCCTTGGCAAGGTTAGGCTCGATCAGACCTTGCGCCGAGATCGGATCGTCGGGAGCGCGCGGGTCGGTCGGGCGACGAGGGACGAACTTCCCCATCAGCCCGTCGAGAGGATCCCTGCCGTGCATGACGTTGCTGATCATGCGGACGCGGTCGACGTCGGGAATGCCCTTGAACAATTCTTCGCCCACATCCGACAGCATGTGCGCGAAAGCGTTGGCCCGGTCGCGCTGAGCGATGACGACGGAGATCGTGGCCTTGGCCGTTTCCCACGCCTTGTTGATAGACCCGGTTCCAGTGAACCATTCCCAGAAGGTCTGCTTCCCGCGCGGCATGCGCTTCGGCCAAATAAAGGTCGGCTTACCGGAAGGATCGGGGCGCTCGCCGATGAGGCGCATTCTCTGGATGTCGCGCCACTCCGCGTCAGTGATGCCCTCTGGGCGTTGCCCGATGCGCTTCGGATCGCGGTGCCCCTCGGGAAAGCCTTCCCATTCCGGAGGCGGCGGCTCGCCCTCGACGCCTCTTCCAGGCTGCGGGGCTGGCGGCCCGCGGCGCGCGTCCGGAAGACCACCCTTCTCGATAGGCGGCATCGGAGGTTCAAACCGTTCCGGTGACGGCAGACCAGGAGGGGGCGGGCCCATCGCGCGATCGAACTCGCGCTGCCGGCCGCTCTCTGCCGTGGCGCTGCGCGCGCGGCGGATGTCCTCGACCGTCTCGAGGCCGTTGATCTTGACCCGCGCTCGGTTGCCGTTGCGTGTGATTCGGATCAACTGCCCGGTCGAGGGCACGACATAGAGATCGTCGCGTCCGAGATAAGCCCTGTTCGATGAGTCGAGCTTGACGAGCTTCTCGCTTTTCCAGGCGTTGCGGTCGAACGGAGCGCGCTCACGCGGCTCGGCCTCAAAGCCCGAGGGCGGCGGGAGAGCGGGCGTTTCACGTGAAACATCTCCTTCCGGCTTCGGCAGCCCCTCGCGCGGCTTGGCAGGTTCCCACTGCGCCTCCTCGATGATCTCCTCGTGCGGCGGCCCTTTGGGAGGAGGACCTTCAGGAGACGGCAATTCGTCAGCGTAGATGAACCCTTCCGGCAAATCGCGATTGCGGAAAGAAAGTTCTGCAGCGTGGTGCGTCGCGTCTCCCGAAGGCTGCGGGTATGCGAGAGGATCGCGCTGGCGCGCGGCCTTCGCGACCTCTGCGGCGACCTGGGGATCCTTGATCAACGCATCGAACTGGCGCATCGCGCCTTCGAAGTTCCCTGCGCGTGCGGCCTCGCGAGCTGCGTTGATGACGTCCTGAACGCGCGGCTGCAGTTCCCGGCCGACCGCTCCCATGATCGCGCTGGCGATTGCATTGATACCAGCCTCGGTTGTGTCGGCACCTTCAGCGACGGACTGTGCGCCGGAAATCGTTCCGAACGCGAGCGCGTTCATGACGCGGCCCCATTCCATGCGCGACGCGCCACCCATCAACATCCGGGCCACGCCTTCGATACCGGCATCCCACACTTTCTCTCCGAAGGTGGCGGTGCGTCCTTTGGCTTGAGCGATCTCGTCAGCCGTCTGGAAGCCCGACATGACCGCCAATGGGAGGCCGCCGAGATATTGAACAGTGCCCGGGATGAACCCACCGATGCCGCCGGCGATGATTCGGCCCACCTTCTGCCCTTCGACCGTTGCCGGGGGCGGCTCTGGGATAAGCTTCTCGAGCTTCTCGGCGACGCCGCGCGGCCCCCACTCGCTCGTATCCCTCCCAAGGATGGCCTCGCCGGGACGGTTGAGCGCTTTGATGAGGTGCGCCGTACCTAGCAGTGCGCCACGACCGACCGCCTGAACATCCGTCTTCGCTTCCTGGACGTCGAAGTCCTTTTCGCTCATGCCGGCGAAGGACGGATCGAGACCGAAGGCTGGCGTGTAGGGCTCGTCGAGCGGCTTCAGCTTAGGGTCGGCAGGCGCGGGAGCGGGAGCGGGCGCGTCGTCGACCGGGACGAGCTTGCTCGCGCGCGCGGGCGTAGGAGCAGGATCGTCGATCGGCCGAAGCTCCGACATATCTTACTCTACGACTTGGTAGCGCTTCCCGCCGCGCACCACGACCCATCTGCCCTGTGCATCTTTCGTGGCGTCCGGATAATCCGCAGGAGGCTTATCGCTGGCCTTGGGAGCACCCTCTCCGACGATCCTGCCGATTATCGCTCCTCCCGTGGGAGCGGCGGGTGGATGCGAATCGAACATGTCGTGATCTGGCAGACGTGTTTCGTCCTTAGAGCCGGGACTGCGATCGGCGGGAGCGGCAGGGGCTGCTGCGGGAGGAGTTCCACCGCCAGGAGCAGAAGCTCCAGGCCCCACAGCACCTTGATCACCAGGCTTCCTGGGCCTGACGGTTGGCCAGACATCTTTGTACCACTGCACGAAACCGCCTTGCGGTTCCTTTCCGGGGATTCCCATCAGCGGGAATTGCGCTTTGTATGCCCTGAGCGCGAGCCCCATATCCGACCGTGCCTCTTTGTCTTCGTCGGGGCCTTTCTTCTTCTCTGCCGCTTCCGCAGCGCCTGACGCCTCGCGGGTGAGCCTTCCCATCTCGCGCGCTTGTTCGTCAAAACCCGCGTCGGGATGCTCCTCCCGGAATTTCTCCATCCCCTGCTCGATGAGTTTTTGCTTGTCGGAACCGCCCTTCCCAGGAGTTGTCTTGTAGCGTGATGCTATCTGGTACAGTTGCTGCGGGCTCGGGGGACGACCGCCGTTCTTGGCCGTTAAGTCGGCCACTTCCTGATTGTAGGCACCGACCTGCACCGCCTGGAACCACGAACTGTCCGCGGCCTTCCTCATCCGGTCGAGCCTCGAGGCATCCTGCTCGATCTGCCGCGCGGCTCCGTCGACGCCCCGCAACTCTGTCTGCTTCGCGGTAAGCTCGTCTCCGAAAACGCGGGCCAAGGCCAGAATCCGAGTGCTCGCCTCGCGCTCCGAGAGATTGCCGATGTTGGCAATGGCATTGAGTTCGGCGGTGTAGGTGCGAAGCCGGTATTCTTCCGCGGTCTTGAGGTTCTCGTTCTGCGCCTTCCACGTCTCCATCGAGCGCGCAAAGCCATCGGCATCGCTCTTCTGGAAAGCGTTCATGACTGCGGCTGCGCCATTCAACGCTGCGGTCGCGTGGCCTCGCGTCATGAGCCCACCGAGGCCCGCCATGAGCATCGCCATCGATCCCCACATCTCGATGGGGCTTGTCGTCTTCTGTTCCGGAGGCGGGATGGGCTTAAACTCAGGCGGGCGCTGTGTATCCTGAAGACCGCCTTTTCCGCCGAGGATGCTTTTGACGTAGTCCGACCCTGCGCTCAGATGGCCCATCTCCCCGCGAATCTCGGCTTCGCCACGCTTCGCGATGTCCGAGGCTTCCTTGCCGATCTCCTCGGCTCTTCCCGCGCGGCGCGCGACGTCCTGGGAAACGCGGTTCGTGTAACCGGGCAGCGACTTGTTGTAGGCGTCGGCATCGTCCGATGCGCCGGGAGCTAAGTCGCCCTTGCCGAAAAATCCCTCAGGCATGTCATGCCGCCGCTTGAGTTTGGTTTGTGTTCGACGCCGCTAGGCTAGGCAGGCTGCGCATGCCCGCACCCGCCGCAGCGCCCGCGAAGTTCGAGATCGCCGAGGACAGCGCTGCGTCCTGCGCCTGCGCATTCTTCATCAGCGTCTCGTAGAGCTGCAACTCCTGCTGCTGCGGTGCCAGCGAGGCGGTTTGCGTGTTCGCCGCCGCGCTGAGCGTGCCGGCTGCGGCGCCTTCGGTGCCTGCTGCCCCGGCCAAGGTGCCTGCTGCTGACTGCAAGGCTCCAAGTCCCGACGTCGCCTCGCCTTGCGCGAACTGAAGCTCCTGCAACCCAGATGTCCACAGGTTTTGTGCGATGGTCGCAGCCTGACCGACGGATTGCCTCGTGAGGTTGGCAATGTCGGCGGCTTCCGAGCTCGACCCCGACATGCCCATCTGCGCGTAGCGCGATCTCGTCGAGGCGATTGCGGCCTGCGTCGCGGCATCGAGGTTGCTCTGCACACCCTGCGGCAGGGCACCGGACGTGAGGTAGCTCTGCATGCCGAGCGCCGCCGCACGATCCGCCGCCGATCTGTCCGCAAACGTCTGAGCCGTTGAAAGCTCAGGCTGCGCGACCGCTGCCTGCTGCCCCGCAAGATTACGCTGCTCTTGCGAAATGTCCTGCTGCTGCCCCGAGATCTGCTGCTGCGTTCGAGAGACGGGCTGCATACCGGCGACGGCCGCCTCCGCAGCCTTCTGAGCCTGCATCGCCTGGTTGCCCATGAGCAGGTTTGCGCCGATCCCGCCGACGCCGAGCAGGAGCGCCGGGTTCTTCAAGAGGTAACCGCCGACATCTTTCAGGCCGCCCGTGATGGTGTCGAGGACACCACCGCCGCCTTGGCCCCCTGCCGCCGCAGCCGTCCCGGGCGTGATGTCCGCTGCCGCAGTTCCGCCGCCGGCGAGTTCTGAGCCCGCCGGAATAGACGTCTCGGCGACGGACTCTCCGATCGCGCCTGTCGGGACACCGACGCCCGCACCCGCAGGCGCACCAGCCGCACCCGCTCCCTCGGCCGATGGCAACGCCGCCTGGACACCGCCCGGAAGTTGCGAGGTGATGTCGGGCAAGGTCGATCCGGCGAGAGGCGACGTGATGTCGGACCCGACGCTGATGCCCGCCGGCGCAGGCGCGATGCCCGAGACGGCCGTGCCGCTGCCTGCGGCGCCGGCACCTGGAACGGTCGACGAGACCGGCGAGATATCGAGCGGCGAGGTCAGGGCACCTGTGCCGAGTCCGCCGCCTCCCACCTGGCCGCCCGCGACCGAGATCGGCTGCGTGACGGGGGCAGTAACACCGGTTGCCGGGCCCGGCAGCGAAGTGTCGGCAATCGCCTGGGAAATCGATACTGGTGGAGGCGGAGCCGCAGCGGCACCTACAGCGGGAGCCGCTCCTCCTATTCCGGCGCCGCCTGACAAAGCCGCATCGGCAATTTGGGAAAGCGTTGCCGTCTCCGGCGTCGCGGCCGGGAGACCAGCTGCCGCCGCCTGATCGAAAGCCTGCCCGAACTGGCCGAGTTCGGCCGCTTGCGCTGCCGTGAGGGCCCCGCCCGCGAAATCAAGGCTCGGACCTGCGCCGATGGCGCCGAGCGTACCGATGTCGGCCGCTGTCAGCGCGCCCGGCGCACCAGCCGCAAGCGCGGTCGAACCGAGTTCTGCTCCTCCAGCCGCGAGAGATGCGCCGATGTCGGAGATCGCAAGCGGGGCGGCGCCAGCGGCCAAGGCACCCGCCGCCACTTCCGGAGCCAGGAACGCCGCTCCGATATCGGAGATGGCAAGCGGCGCGGCGGCTGCCGCGGCACCGCCTCCGAATAAGCCGAGTGCTCCGCCAATCAGTGGATCGAGGATCGCCTGGATGCCCATGTCAGCCTATCCGTTTCGACCATCCCTGCTCGATATTAGCATAGCCGCAGGCCTTGAGGAGGTATCCCAGTGCGGGCTGCGCGGTCTTCGCATTCACATGCACGACCGCGATGCCCCGATCCGCGAGGTCTAGCTCCCAGATGCGCACGAGCTCGCGCCCCACACCCATGTTGCGGTGCGCCGGGTGCAGCCAGATCACGTCGTTCACCGCCCACGAATGCTGTTTGTAATGCTGATGCTTACGGACGAAGAATATCGAATAGCCGATCAGGTGCTTCTCCACGCCGAGCCGCACCGTGTAGGCCGCAATGGAGCCCATATCGTCGAGCTTGCGGTAGATCTCCCAGTCCGGATCGAGCGGGATGTCGTCATAGACCGAGTTCTCGGCCCAGTGAGCCGGGAGCAGCACCTTCAGATCCTCGACGAGTTGATCATAGTGCTCGACCGCGAAGGTCACGTCATCCACGATTGCGGTATCGTTCATGAACCAATTCCTGCTTTGTTTTCAGCAGTTTGGTGCTCAAGAAAATGCGCGTACACCCACGCTTGCTTGGTGTTCGGATTACTGAAATCCGTCTCCTGCAGATCGATGGTCTGAGCGCCAAGCACTGCATTCATTTCGATGTGGAGTTGCGAGTTCCTCTGCAGGAAATCCTGCATGTCGCGCTGATTGATCGGGTCGATCTGGTAGTCGACTAGGTTGATGTCGCGATTGCGCAGGACCGCCGCGCGAATGGCGTTATGGGAGAGGCGGTGGTGGAACGACCAGACGTTCCACTCGTCCTCGGTCTGCGGATTGTTGAGGAGCGCGACGAGCACGTCACTCCCCAGTTCTGTTGTTGCGCTTAGGTTGCCACGCACCGCCTTCGCGTGCCTGCGGCATCCGGTAGTCGGGGTACTGCCTGTTGTAGCCGGTGCCCCGCCAATAGGCCGTTCCGTTGGGAGTCTGCGCGCAAAATCCGCCCGGGTACGTCGGATCGCCCTCGCCCTTGGCGATGAGCTTCTCGAAGTCGATGTTGCGCTGACCTTTCATGCCGAGACTCCTCTGGTCTGGGGCTTAGATGAAGCTAGGCGATACCTCGTCCAAAGTTTCATCACTATCTTCCGCTGCTTCTTTGACAGGGGCTTTTCAAGCCCTCGCATATTGTCGTTCGCTGGGGAACTCACGTCGCTATCCTGAGAAGAGGGCGGTCTGTTCTTTGTAGCCTATCATCAAGTTGCCGATTGCGAAATCTGGCGAGGTCGAGGTCAGGCGGGCTCCGACCGTGACGAAGGGGAGGCCGGTGGTGCCGGTGCCCCAGAGCGGCCAGGCCGGGAATGCGGCCGTGCCATTGAACTGCGGCTGCCCGATGAGCGGCAGATACACGCCCGAGACCATCTGCGCGGTCTGAGGCGTCGCGCCTGACGCCTGCGGCTCGAGGCCCGACATCGCAAACGAGGCGGTTAACGCTATGCCGACCTGGCCCGCCGAGCGGTCCTGCGCCTGCACCCAGAAGCCCATCATGTCCTTGATGATCATCATGCGGTCAGCGCCGTAGAGCTTGGTGTCGAGGCGCTTGACGAGCGTCGAGGACGGCTGTGCGAACATCGGGAACAAGGATTGCCCGTCAGTGCCCCAGACCTGGAAACGCGACTCCACCTTCTGCGGCCCGATGTAGATCAGGTTCGAGGATTGCGAGGTGATGACCCAGTCCTTCTCGTTCCAGGTCACCATCACGGTGCGCAGCTGACCGCTGTCCGGATCGGTGATGGTGACGAGCATCAGGTAATGCTTGACATCGAACAATGTGCCGATGGCGGCGGATGGAGTGACCGCGCCGATCGTCGGGGGGAAGACCGCGCCGACGAAGAGCTGATCGAGCTTAGCCGAGATCTTCGCGACCGCGCCGCCGTAGAGGCCGTAGATGCCGGTCTCGTTGCCGAATACGAGGGAGCGTCCGAAGTCCTGGCGCGAATCACGCCAGGAGAGACCCGTCTGCGGATCGACGTTCTGGTAGTTGAAGGTGGTGATTGGCGGAGCGCCGGAGGTCAGGACGTTCGATATCACGCTGACCGAGCCGTCGCCGAAGACGTAGAGGTAGCCGTTGCTCTGCCGGATGCCCGTGAACTTAGTTTGCAGGAAGCCGTCCGCTGATGTGAACTGCACGCCGCCGTCTGCGGGCGCGAAGTCCGAGAACGAGGATGGCGCCGAGACGAGCATGTTGCCGCCGGCGGGCAGCGTGCCGAATTTGGGGTCTGCCGGATCGACGAGCCAGACGCGCGAGAGGAAGGTCTCGATGGCCGCTCCAGAGACCCCGAAGGGCATGAGGTTGATGGTCGCATAGGCTGAGTTGTTTGAGCCTGCCGAGACGATGACGGCGGGCGCGCTGCTGTAGTCCTGGCCGGCGGCCGATATCGTGACGCCTGCTATCCCGACGGGGACCAGCAGCACCTGGGCTCCGGCGCCCGAGCCTGGATCGCCTGGCTGTGGCTGGAAGATCACCTGCACGTTGCCGGTTATGCCGGCGCCCGTGTTGGTCAGCACGACCTGGGTCACGGCGCCGCCCGAGATGACCGCCGTCGCCGCGATCCCGTAGGACGATGGGTTGAACAGGACGTTAGGTGCAGTCTGGTAGTTCTGGCCTGGCGCCGTCACTTGGATGGACGCAGCGTGGGTCGCGTTCAAAACGACGACACCCGAAGCGCCCGCGCCGCCACCGCCGACGAAAGCGACGTTCGGGACGCTGGTGAAGCCCGAGCCAGGGTCGGTCACGGTGACGCTCGCGACGCCTGCTCCCGAGAGGACGGCGGAAGCCGTGGCACCGGAGCCTGCGCCCACGGGGCTGATGGTGATCGTCGGCGCGGAAGTGTAGCCAGAGCCACCATTGGTGATCGTGATGCCCGTGACGATGAAGTTCTGCACGGTCGCGGTCGCGGTGGCACCCGTGCCGTTGCCAGAAATCGTGACCGTCGGGCCCGAGGTATATCCCGTGCCGGGGTTGACGATGACGAGACCCGTGACGACGCCGCCAACGATGGTCGCCGTTGCGGTCGCGCCAGAGCCAGCGCCGCCGGAAAACGACACCCCTGCGGTCGTGTAGCCCGAGCCGCCCGCGGTGACCGTGAGGGTCGCGATGCCCGAACCGATCGTGACCGTCGCTGCGGCGGATGAGCCGCCACCTCCCGAGAACCCTGCCGTCGCGCCCGTGGTGTAGCCGGATCCCGCTGCAGTGACGGTCGCCGCAGCGACCGACCCCGATCCCAGATTTGCCGTGAGGATCGCACTCGAGTCCGAGCCCCCGCCCTCGAAATCAATCTGGACGACATCGCCAGGCTGATATCCGGAACCGGGATTAGTGATCTGGACGTTGACGACGCCGCCTGCGTTGATCGACGGCACGAGCACCATGCCCGATCCATGACCGCCAAAGGCGGTGAGCGTCGGGAGCGAACTGTAATCTCGCCCGACGGAGTTGATGATCACCCCATTCGGCGCGGCCGTGCCCGATGTATAAAGGAGAGATCCGTCCCAGATCCAATAGTCGTTATTGGTATTCCGGTTCGAGATCAGGAGATACTGCGTTCCCCATTGCACGCAGGCCGGCAGCGTCTGGCCGTTCACATAGAAGGTGCCGGCACCTGCGATGGTGGTGACCACGCCCGAGCCGACATTGACCGACACCGCCGAGCCGTCCGAGAAGAAGATAGCGACGTAGAACACCGACGCGATGTTGAAGAAGAAGAAAGACACGATGGTAAGATTGGGCGTCGAGTTCTGCGTGACTCTGTAGAGCGGTGCGGCCACGTCCCAGGCAGCGCGCAGGTAGCCGTCGCCGAGCTTCAGGAAATTCTCGACATAGATGAACTCCTGATCCCTGACGGCGATGCCGGAGGACTGCGCATTCATCCCCATGAAGGGGAACGGTGAAAACGCCTTGAATCCTATCGGAAGCCCGAGGGATTGCTGCGCCTGGCCTGCGGTCTGCGGATTTGCCATCAGTAGGGCGCGCTTGTGGCGCTCTCATTACGCTCATTCTCGGCGACCTTCACCTGTGCGATGAGGCCGGCGACGGTGCGAGGCGCCGAGTCCTCGAGATGCATGGCGCGGGGCTTCGCGGCGGCGAGCGGTGAGGGAGCGGCGCGGCCGAGTTCGATCAGCGTGTCGAGCAGGAGGGCGAGCATGTGGGTCTGGACCGGCGTCTCGAGCTTCGAGAAGTCGATGGCGGCCCGCTGCGCAATTGCGAGATTGACCAGTGATGCGATGCGGTCGTGGAGCGGCATCAGATCGAGGTCCAGTAGTAGTTCGGCACCTTGCCACGATCGACCGCCACGCGACCGACGCCGAGGCGCTCGGTCATCATGTCCATCATTAACTGCGCCTGCGCGTAGTTGAACTTGGTGAGGAAGGCGAGCCCCGCCGCACCGTACTTCACGGCGTT
>Ga0126378_10002026_pt1 | contig 15021 bp, 18 predicted proteins | sample PanSoiMetPlot_23_FD_92587 | JGI IMG/M metagenome (GOLD analysis project Ga0126378, IMG submission 92587) | Tropical forest soil microbial communities from Panama - MetaG Plot_23 | ecosystem: Environmental > Terrestrial > Soil > Tropical forest > Bulk soil | place: Panama | collected 2016-02-17 | reverse complement strand
GAAATCCTCCGGACGCGGACGCGCGTCCGCCGGGATTTCCCAATCGGTCTTCTCGGCCATGACGACGATTTTTCACCCGGACTGCGAGGCTGGCAAGCCCTTCACGCGCGCGTCTCTCACCGCACCGCATTCGCGATCAGATAATCGGCGAAGTCCGCGGGCTTGAGCTTGATCTCGATCCGCTCCGCTTCGCCCGCGAGCGCGCGGCTCACGAGAATGTGGTTCTCGACATGCGCGGGCAGCACCTTGAAGACACCCACCGCGCCCTTGAGCCGCGGATAGATATTCGGGTCGATCAGCTTCTCCTTGCGCGCCACCCGCTCGACCACCTCGGCCTCGGTCAGACCGTCGACGGATTGCTTCTTCACGATCTGCCAATCGGTCTCGCCCGCCCAACCGGCGGCGGCCAGCGCCTTCGGATCCTCGTCGGTGCAGCCGAGCTTGAAGACGTGCTTGCTGAGGCCGACATCGGACGCCCATTTGCCGAGCTTGCTGCTGCGCGCCACGTAGATCGTCGTCATGCGCGAGCCCCCTCAGGCCGCGAGCCACTGCCGCAGCGCGCCGGTGACGGTGACGGGCTTCTCCAATGTCGAGAGGTGCCCGCAGTCCTCAACGACCACGAGCTTGGCACCGGGCACCAGGCCCGCGATCTCCTCGTGGAGCGCGAGCGGGGTCAGCGCGTCTTGTCGGCCACACAGCACCAAGGTCGGGCAAGCGATGCGGCGCAAATCCTCGCGGCCGTCGGGCCGGCCCATGATCGCCTTCTGCTGCCGGAGGAACGCCTCCTTTCCGACCCGCTCGGCCATGCCCATCACGGCATCCGTGAGCGGTTCGTCCTCATGCCGCGCCGCGTGGATCAAGAGGGGCAGCAGCCTCGGCGTGACACCCTTGAACTCGCCCTTCTCCGAGAGCTCGATGAGACCCCGCCGGCGTGACGTCTGCTCGGGCGTGTCCGCGCGCGCGGAGGTGTCGAGGAGCGCCAGCTTGATCACGCGCTCCGGCGCTTGGCGCATGACCTCCTGGGCGACATAGCCGCCCATGGAGAGGCCCGCGAGGGCGAAGCTCGGCGGTGCGGCGGCAAGCGCCCTCCGGGTCATGCCGCCCAGCGAATCGTCGCGCGTGAGATCGATGATGATGGGCTCGATCAAGGGACCAAGCCCCGCGACCTGCGGGCGCCAGAGCGCGGCGTCGCAGAGCAGCCCCGGCAGCAGGACCAGCGGGATTTTCTGTGTCATGGCTTGATCTTGGCGCCAAATCCGGCCTGGGCTCAAGCCCGCGCGAAAGATGCCTCGGGCCGGCGTGCCCCGTGCGGCGCGCATGGGCGTGCGTCATTATTTTGTCCCGAAAGTAATTGACAATTAAGGACATCGGGCCAAATAAGAGCCGTCCCAAACAGGATAACAATGTATGGAAAGTAGTATCTCTCGATGAGTTTTGCCGACCTCGGGCTTTCGCCCGAAGTTCTTCAAGCCGTGCGCGACGCCGGCTACGAGACCCCCACCCCAATCCAAGAACAAGCCATCCCCTACGTGCTCATGGGCCGCGACGTTCTGGGCTGCGCCCAGACCGGCACCGGCAAGACCGCCGGCTTCACGCTCCCCATGCTCGACATCCTGGCCGCCGGCCGTGCGCGGGCGCGCATGCCCCGCTCGCTCATTCTGGAGCCGACCCGCGAGCTCGCGGCGCAAGTCGCCCAGTCCTTCGAGACCTACGGGAAGCATCACAAGCTGACGATGGCGCTGCTGATCGGCGGCGAGAGCTTCGGCGATCAGGAGAAGAAGCTCGACCGCGGCGTCGACGTGCTGATCGCGACGCCGGGCCGCCTCCTCGACCTGATCGACCGCGGCAAGATCCTGCTCTCGGACACCAAGCTCCTGGTGATCGACGAGGCCGACCGCATGCTCGACATGGGCTTCATCCCCGACGTCGAGCGCATCGTGAGCTTCATCCCGAAGATCCGGCAGACGTTGTTCTTCTCGGCGACCATGCCGCCGGAGATCCGGCGCCTCGCCGACGCCTTCCTGATGAACCCGAAAGAAATCTCCGTCGCGCCGCCGGCCTCGCCGGCCGAGACCGTGACGCAGGCGCTGCTGGTGGTCGACACCATGGACAAGCGCGAGACGCTGCGGCGCTTGCTGCGCCACGAGGACGTGAAGAACGCGCTGATCTTCTGCAACCGCAAGCGCGACGTGGACATACTCTATCGCTCGCTCGCGAAGCACGGCTTCGACGTGGCGGCGCTCCACGGTGACATGCCGCAGCCGAAGCGTACGGAGACGCTTGAGCGCTTCAAAAACGACGAGGTCCGCCTCCTGGTCTGCAGCGACGTGGCCGCACGCGGCCTCGACATCCAGGGCCTGTCCCACGTGTTCAATTTCGACGTGCCGCACCATGCCGAGGACTACGTGCATCGCATCGGCCGCACCGGCCGCGCGGGGCGCGACGGCCGTGCCTATACCATCGCGGCGTCCGAGGACGGCAAGGCCGTCGCCGCCATCGAAGCGTTGATCCGCAAGCCGATCCCGCGGACGCAGCTCGACGATGTGCCGGCGGTGGAGCTCAGCCTGGAGGGTGGCGACCATCGCCGCCGCGGTGGACGCGACCGCAACGGCCGCGGACGCGGCGAGGGTCGCAGGCGTCGCGAGGCTCAGGCGCCGCGAGAGCCGCGCCGCGACGATCGGCCGAAGGCGCCGGCACCGCGTCAGCCCGAGCCGGAAGGACCGAGGTTCGCGCCCGCGCGGCCAGTCCGGCCCGAGGACGCGCTCGAGGCCGAAATCGCTGGCGCGCCGATTGCGCTCGCGGCGCATCGGGAAGGCGCACGGCCGCGACGGGACGGCCAAAACGAGTCACGGGTGATCGGCTTCGGCAACGATCTCCCGGCCTTCCTTCGCAGGCCTGTGCGGGTCGCGGGTGCCTGAGTAGAATGGTGCGGTCGGCGCCCGCGGGCGCCCCGCGATCCCCGAGGGAACCCGGCCCATGAAAACAATCTTTGTCATGGTGAAGTGCGAGCTCGGCCAGTCCTACAAGGTCGCCGACGAGGCGGTGCAGCGGCTGGAAGAGGTCTCCGAGGTGCATTCCACCTCCGGCCAGTACGACCTCCTGATGAAATGCTACTTGCCCGACGACGCGGACATCGGTCATTTCGTGGTCGAGCGGCTGCAGAAACTGCCCGGCATCAAGGACACCTTCACAATGACGGCCTACAAGGCCTTCAGCGAAGATAAGTCGATGTAGCCGGGGCCGCGCGGCCTCAAACCGTCGCCTCGCCCTTCAGGACCAGCACGCAGGCGCCACTCACGGTCGAACGGATGCCATCCGAGGCTCGCCGGGCGGTGACGCGCAGCGCACTCGGCCGCCCCATCTCCACGCCCTGCACGATGTCGTAAGTGGCGCGGTCGTCGCGCGAGAGCGAGAGCAGCAGGGGGCCTAGCGCCGCGTTGGCGCTGCCGGTCGCGGGGTCCTCGATGGTGCCGGAAAGCGGCGCGAACATGCGGGCGCGGATGCGCGCGCCGTCGTGGGCATAAAGGTGTAAGGCGAGCCGCCCTTTGAGCGCGGGGATCGCGGTTTCGGTGCTGCGAAACTTGGCGAGATCGGGCGCCGCCTGCGTGAGCGCCGCGCCGGTCACCTCCGCGATGATGAAAGGCATCCCCACCGAGGCCATTACCGGGTTGTGCGCCCGCACCAGCACGTCCGCCGCGTCAATGCCGGCACAGGCGGCCACCGCATCCGCCGGCAACTCCAGCCCGAACGAGAGCGGCTGCGGTGCCGCGATCGTGGCGCCGGTGGGCGCGCCCGCGCGGTCGCGCTCCACCTTGATCTCGACCAGGCCCGCGATCTCCTCGAAGCGCAGCACGCCGTCCTTGTCGCGGCCCTCGCGCGCCAGGACATAACCCGTGCCGACATTGGGATGGCCGGCGAAAGGCATTTCCGAAGTCCGGTTGAAAATGCGCACGCGCGCGGTGTTCGCGGGATCCTCGGGCGGCAGGACGAAGGTGGTCTCGCTCAGGTTGAACTCGGCGGCGAGCGACTGCATGTCGGCGTCGGACATCCCGCGGGCATCCGGAAATACCGCGAGCGGGTTGCCGCCGAAGCGGCGGTCGGTGAAGACGTCGACGGTCACGAAGGAGAAAGCGGTCATCCGGGCCTCCGTTCGATGGGGCCGGACTCTTGACATAAATTAGGCAATTGGCAAAGTGCCGAAATGTATCCTTCCAATCTGTTCCGCGCGCTCGCCAGCGAGCGCCGGCTACTGATCCTGCACTGGCTCAAGGACCCGCGGGCGCATTTCCGGCCGCAGGTGGACGGCGACCTCGTGAAGGACGGCGTCTGTGGCGTGTTCATCGCTGAGAAGCTCGGCGTCAGCCAGCCCACCCTCAGCGAGCACATGAAGGTGCTGGTGCAGGCGGGTCTGGTCATCCCGACGCGGATCAAGCAATGGACCTTCTACCGCCGCAACGAGGCGCGCGTACGCGAAGCGAAGAAAGCGATGCAGGCGAGCCTCTGAGACATTGACTCCGCGCGGGTTCGCCCGTAGGGTCCCGCCGCCATGACGCGCGACACGCGACTCTCGTTCTGCATGACCATCGGCAGCTCCGAAGGGCCGGGAGGTTTGCGCGCGCGTTGACGTAGTCTCGGAGAGCGCAGCCCACCAGGCCCCGCCGGCACCGCCCGCGGGGCTTTTCGTTTGCGCGAAGGGAGATCGGACCATGGCGGCGATTGCCGTTGAGCACCTCAGCAAGACATTCCGCAGCCGGCAGCGCGTCGCTGGCGCGCGCGGGCGGCTACGCGATCTTCTGACGCGGCAGGTGCCGCGCGACGTCCCCGCCGTCAGCGATCTCTCTTTCGAGATCGCAGCAGGCGAGCGCGTGGCCTTCATCGGCCCCAACGGCGCGGGCAAATCCACTACGCTGAAGATTCTGACGGGCATCCTCGATCCGACCTCAGGCCATGCGGAGGTGGCAAGGCTTGTGCCCTGGCGGCAACGGCGCCAGCTCGCCGGGCATATCGGCATCGTCTTCGGGCAGCGGTCGCAGCTCTGGTACCACCTGCCGGTGCGCGCAAGCCTCGACCTCATCGCCGCTATCTATTCGATCGATCGCGCCACGTACGTGAGCCGTCTCGCGGGGCTGGTCGAGCGCCTGGAGATCGCCGACTTGCTCGATCGGGCGGTGTCGCAGCTCTCGCTGGGCCAGCGCATCCGCGCGGAGATCGTGGCGGCGCTGCTACACGCGCCGAAGATCCTGCTGCTGGACGAGCCCACCATCGGCCTCGACGTCACCGCGAAGGCGGCGCTCCGCGACCATCTGAACGCGCTCTCTCGAGAGGAGCGCACCACGGTGCTGCTGACCTCGCACGACACCGGCGACATCGAGCGCATCTGCGAGCGGGTGATCCTGATCGATCACGGCCGGCTGCTGCTCGATTTGCCCTTGGAGCGCCTACGCCGCGACTTTCTCAAGTTGCGCACGATCGTGCTGGCGACGGACGAGGAGCATCCTCGCCTCGAGCTTCGCGGCGTCGCCACGGTCGTGTCCGAGCCCTATCGCCTCAGCCTCGCCGTCGACGTCGCCGTGACGCCGATCGAGCGCGTGGTCGAGACCGCGCTGGCGCAGCTTTCGCTGCGCGACATCGTGATCGAGAATCCGCCGCTCGAGGCGGTGATCGCCGCGATCTATCGCGGCGAGACCGGTCCGCGCGTGCCGCCATGACGCCGGGCATCCTTCACCCTCTGCTCGCCTACGCCCGGCTCGGCTGGAAGCGGACCGCGGGGAACCCGCTCGGCCTCGTCGGCAGCGTGCTGCTCTATTGGCTAATCCTCGCGATCTTCTGGGGGCTCTGGGGCGCCACCCCGCTGCACGAGCTCGGCGCCGCCGGGCTCACGGAGGAGCGGCTGCTCGCTTACCTCGCGGTGACGGAGTGGATCGCCTTCGCGGTCGGCTTGCCCTACCGCGAGGTCGAGGCCGAGATCCAAGACGGCACCATCGACATGCGCCTGGCGCACCCTATCGCCTTCGGGTTGACGACGCTGGCGGTCTGGATTGGCGAGGTCGGCTGCCGCTACGTGGTGCTGGGGATCGCCGGGCTCGCGGCGCTCGCCTATGCGGCGGGAGCAATCGCCCCCTCTCTTCCAGGGGCCGCCGTTCTGCTCCTCTCCGCGGCCCTGGCGATGCTGCTGGTGTTGCTGTGGCATTTGCAGATCGGCTTCGCTGCGGCCTGGCTCGGTATCTCGGCGCCGACATTCTGGATCTGGCAGAAGTGCCTGTTCGTGTTCGGCGGCCTGATCATGCCGCTCACGATCTATCCCGCGAGCCTCGGCGCGATCGCGCGGGCGAGCCCGTTCGCGGCCATGCTATTCGCACCGGCCTCGCTGATGCTCGACGGCGGGGCTGACGGCGCAGCTTCGACGATCACCCTGCAGGTCACGTGGCTCGCAATCTCCGTCCTTGCCGCCGTGGCGGTCGAGCGCGCCGCGCTCCGCCGCTTCCTCGAGCGCGGAACCTAGCTCATGCGCTACGTCGGCAGCTTGCTCAGGCTCACGCTCCAGTCCCTCCGCGCCCGTCCAGCGGCCGCGCTTAGCGCGGCCTTCTTCATGTTCGCGAACAACCTGGTGTTCTTCGTGACCTGGGCGATCTATTTCGCGAATTTCTCGGCGCTCAAGGGCTGGCGCATCGAGGACGTGGCGCTGCTCGCCGGCATCGTCGTCTGGGCCTATGGCGTTGCCGTGTTCTTCGCGGGCGGCGTGCGCACCCTCGCGCGCACCATTGTCGACGGCGGTCTCGACGCGCATCTGGGGCGGCCGCGCCATCCGCTGCCGAGCCTCCTGCTCGGAAGGCCGATCGCGTCGGGACTCGGCGACATGGCGAGCGCTCTGCCCTTCTGGCTGTGGCTGGGTCAGCGCAGTGTGGCGGACCTGCCCCTGCTGCTCCTGGTCGCGACCGCCGCGGCAGTCATTCTGGGATCGGCGATCGCGATCATGCAGTGTCTGGTCTTCTGGTGGCCCCGCGCGGTTGGGTTCTGCGAGCACCTCTACGAGATGTTCGTGATGGTGACTTACTATCCCCAGCACGCCTACGGCTTCGGCGCCCGCGTTCTCTTGCTGACGGTGTTTCCGGCGGCACTGATCGGATTCTTGCCGGCCGAGGCCATACGTAGGCACAGCGCCCTCCTCGTTGCCGCGGTCATGGCCGCCGCGGCGATCTACGCCGGGCTCGCGCTTGCCGTGTTCAATCTCGGCCTGCGCCGCTACGCCTCGGGCAACCGGTTCGTCGACCTGCGCTAAGGGACCCCCGCTTGTCCCCGCCCGCGGTCCGGCTTAAATTAGTTTAGGACTAAAATATCTCGGGAGCCGAGGGTGCGTGGCACCGAGGCGCGAGCACTCGATGGAATGCATGCGGCCGTAACGGGTGCGGGCAGCGGCATCGGCGCCGCTTCCGCGCTCGCGCTCGCACGGGCGGGCGCCAGGGTTATCCTGCTGGGCCGCCGGCGCGAGCGGCTGGAGAACCAGGCTCGCGTGATCGCGGAGGAACGGGGCACCGCCGCAGTGGCGGTGCTCGATGTCACCGACCCCGGAGCGATACCGGCCGCGTTCGAGTCCGCGGCCCGGCGTTTCGGGCCGATCGACATCCTCATTAACAACGCGGGCGACGCCAAGAGCGCGTCCTTCGGCAGGACCTCGCTCGAGCTCTTCGAGCGCATGCTGCGCGTCAATCTGACGGGCGCTTTTCTCTGCACCCAGGCGGTGCTGCCGGCCATGGTACGCGCCAAGCAAGGCCGCATCGTCAACATCGCCTCGACCGCGGGGGTCAAGGGTTATCCTTACGTCAGCGCCTATTGCGCGGCGAAGCATGGGCTCGTCGGCCTCACGCGCTCGCTCGCGCTCGAAACGGCGAAGACCGGCGTCACCGTGAACGCGGTGTGCCCTGGGTACACGGATACCGAGCTGGTGGATCAGGCGGTCGCGCGGATCTCCGCCAAGACCGGACGCAGCCTCGAGGCCGCGCGGGCCGAGCTCGCGGCAAACAATCCCATGGCGCGGCTGGCGACGCCCGAAGAGGTGGCCGCGACCGTGCTTTATCTCTGCCTGCCGAGCTCGTCCGCGATCACGGGACAGGCGATCGTGGTGGCAGGCGGGGAGGTGATGCCGTGAACGACGCCGCTCCCCTGCCCGACCGCGAGAGCGCGCTCGCGACCGACACCAAGCTCGAGCTCAAGGTCTGGCTCAGGCTCCTCACCTGCACCACGCTGATCGAGCGCGAGGTGCGCCAGAGCCTCCGCGAGCACTTCGACACCACCATCGCGCGCTTCGATCTGCTCTCGCAGCTCGATCGGGCGCCCCAAGGCCTCACCATGGGCGAGCTCTCCTCGCGCCTCATGGTGACTAACGGCAATGTCACGGGGCTGACTGACGCGCTCGTCCGCGAAGGCCTGGTGAGCCGCGCGCCGGAGCCCGATGACCGCCGCAGTCTCCGCATCCGCCTCACGGGCGCCGGCACGCAGTTCTTCGACACCATGACGCCCGTGCACGAGCGGTGGATCGACCGCCTCATGACGGGGCTCACCCGCGCCGAGATGGCGCATCTCTTGGAGCTGCTCGGTAGGCTCAAGCAATCGCTCGCCGCAGCGGGAGCGCAGAAATGAACGGCCACGACATCAAGACCGCGCATGTCCGCTGGAGTGTCGAGGGCAAGGTCGGCACCATCACCATCGACCGGCCCGAGCGCAAGAACCCCCTCACCTTCGAGAGCTATGCCGAGCTGCGCGATCTCTTCCGTGCGTTGACACGAGCGGACGACGTGAAGGCCGTGGTGCTCACCGGCACAGCCGGGAATTTCTCCTCCGGCGGCGACGTGCACGACATCATCGGCCCGCTCACCAAGAGGGACATGAGCGGGCTCCTCACGTTCACGCGTATGACCGGCGACGTCGTGAAGGCAATGCGGCTCTGCCCGCAACCGGTCGTCGCCGCGATCGACGGGGTCTGCGCGGGCGCGGGCGCGATCCTCGCGATGGCCTCCGACCTGCGCTTCGGCACGGCGCGCAGCAAGGTCGCGTTCCTGTTCGTGCGCGTGGGGCTCGCGGGTTGCGACATGGGTGCCTGCGCGATCCTGCCGAGGATCGTGGGTCAGGGCCGCGCGGCGGAACTGCTCTACACCGGCCGCTCCATCGGCGGCGAGGAGGCGGAACGCTGGGGCTTCTTCAATCGCCTCTGCGAGCCCGAGGCCGTGCTGCGCGCCGCTACCGAGATGGCGCATAGCCTGGCGAGCGGCCCCAGCTTCGCCCATGCGCTCACCAAGCGGATGATGCACGAGGAGTGGGACATGGGCGTCGAGCAGGCGATCGAGGTCGAGGCCCAGGCTCAGGCAATCGCAATGCAGACGCGAGATTTCCGCCGCGCCTACGAAGCGTTCATCGAGAAGCGCAAGCCGGTGTTCGAGGGGAACTGATGGCCGACCGCAGCTTCCTCGCCTGGCCTTTCTTCGAGCCGCGGCATCGCGACCTCGCCGCGGGCCTCGAAGAGTGGGCGCGGAAGGTGGTGAGCCCCCACGTCGAGGAGGACGAGCGCGACATCGACGGCACGTGCCGCCTGCTCGTGCGGCTCCTCGGCGAATCCGGCTGGCTCAAGCAGTGCGTCACAGCTCCTTACGGCGGCTCCGCCGATCGCCTCGACGTGCGCACGCTCTGCCTTGCGCGCGACATCCTTGCGCGTCATTCGGGCCTCGCCGATTTCGCCTTCGCCATGCAGGGGCTCGGCAGCGGGCCGATCACGCTGTTCGGCACGCCGGAGCTTAGAGCGGCCTATCTGCCGAAGGTCGCCGAAGGCCGGCGGATCGGCGCTTTCGCGCTCTCGGAGCCGGAAGGCGGCTCGGACGTGGCGGGGCTCCGCATGACCGCACGCCGCGACGGCAATCATTTCGTCCTCGATGGCCGCAAGGCTTGGATTTCGAACGCGGGGATCGCCGACCACTACGTGGTGTTCGCGCGTACCGGCGAGGCGCCGGGCGCCAAGGGCCTCTCGGCCTTCGTCGTGGACGCGAACAACAAGGGCCTCCGCGTCACCGAGCGCATCGAGGTGATCGCACCGCATCCGCTGGGCACCCTCGCCTTCGAGAACTGCCGCGTGCCCGCCTCGCACCTCATCGGCAGGCCCGGAGATGGCTTCAAGATCGCGCTCTCGACCCTCGACGTCTTCCGCTCGACCGTGGGCGCGGCCGCTCTCGGCTTCGCGCGCCGGGCGCTCGACGAGGCGGTTACGCGGGCGGGCTCGCGCGAGGCTTTCGGCCAGAAGCTGGGCGCATTCCAGGCGACGCAGATGCGGCTCGCAGACATGGCGACGGAGGTCGATGCCGCGGCGCTACTGATCTACCGCGCCGCCTGGACCCGGGATTGTGTCGCCGAGCGCGTGACGCGGGAGGCCGCCATGGCGAAGCTCTACGCGACCGAGGCGGCACAGCGCATCATCGACGGCGCGGTGCAGCTCTGGGGCGGGCTCGGCGTCACCCGCGGCGTTCCCGTCGAGCGCCTCTATCGGGAGATCCGGGCGCTCCGCATCTACGAGGGCACCAGCGAGATCCAGAAACTCGTGATCGCGAGCCAGGTGCTCGCACCGCCAGGAGCGAACGCATGAGGCTCCTCGAGCCCATTACCATCAACGGACTCACGCTGCCGAACCGCGTGTTGGTGCCGGCGATGGTGACGCGGCTCTCCGGAGAGGACGGCTTCGTCAACCAGGCCGTGCGCGACCGCTACGTCCGCTATGCGGAAGGCCATGTCGGCCTGATCGTGGTGGAGGCGACCGCGATCCACGAGAGCAAGTCGGGCCCCCTGCTCCGGCTTTCGCGGGACGAATTCATCTCCGGGCATCGCGACCTCGTGCGCCGCGTGCACGACACATCCGACTCAAAGATCCTTCCGCAGATCATCCATTTCATGAAAGTGGCGCGCTCGGGCTGGCGTCAGAAGATCGACAGCCTCAGCATCGAGGATATCGACGCGATCATCGAGCAATTCGGGACCGCCGCGGCCCGTGCGCGCGAGGCCGGTTACGACGGCGTCGAGCTCCATTCCGCGCACGCCTATACGCTCTCGTCTTTCCTGTCGCGGCACAATCCGCGGCGCGATCTCTACGACGGCCGCACGCTCGAGGGGCGGCTGCGGCTCTTAGGCCGCGTCATGGCGCGCGTGCGCGAGAAGGTCGGGGCGGATTTCCCGGTGGGCGTGCGCTTTCTAGCGGAGGAGGCCATTAAGGACGGCTATGCGCTACCGGATGCACAGCGGATCGCGCTTCGGATGGCGCAGCTCGGCGTCGATTACATCTCGCTCTCGATCGGTGGTAAATTCGAGGATGCCATCCACAAGCCGGGACAGCCGCTCTACCCCTACACCGGCTACTCCGGCGACCGCTGCATGCCTGGCGACTGGTATCCGTCGCTACCGCATGCCGGCCACGCCGCGGAGATCAAGCACTACATCAATGCCAAGGGCTACGCGACGCCCGTGGTTTCCGTCGGCAAGATCAGCGACCCCGACGAAGCCGAGCGTCTCTTGCAGGATGGCAGGGCCGACCTGATCGGCATGGCGCGCCAGCTCCTGTCGGATCCCGACTGGGTGCGCAAGGTCGAAGAGGGCCGGCCGGAAAAGATCATCCGCTGCATCTACTGCAACGTCTGCAAGCAGCTCGACGAGAATTTCCGTCTGGTCTCGTGTTTCCTCTGGCCCAAGGGTGCGATCCAAGCGCCGGCGGAGGATCGCGCTGGCGTCGGGCCTGCTTGGGGCGCGGATGATGCGCTCTCCGCCACCCTCGAAACGGGCCAGGTGCGGCTCTCCTGGCGGCCCGCGGTTGGCACCGGCATCGCCGGCTACGACGTCCACCGGGCCGAGGACAACGGCGAGGCCAGCGTGATCGAAGCCGTGAAAGGCGCCCGCTTCCTCGACCGCAACGTCCTCGGCGGCCTTCGCTACACCTATCACATCATGGCCTACGACAGTTCCGGCCGGCACAGTCCGCCCTCCAACAGCGTGACCGTCGAGATGCCGATGCCGGAGGCGGCCCCCACCCGCACCCCGCAAGCGACCCATGCCGATTGATCCTAGCGGCCCGCTCGACCCGAGCGGCCACCTCGACACTTTCGCCCGCGATCACCTGCCGCCGCGCGAGCTCTGGCCGGTAATGGAGTACGGCACCGTGCCCGAGCTCGACTATCCCCGGCGCCTCAATGCCGCCGTCGAGCTCCTGGACCGCATGGTGGAGAACGGCCATCGCGACCGTGCGTGCCTGCGCACCAACCAGGCCGCATGGACCTACGGTGATCTACTGGAGAAGGCGAACCGGATCGCCAACGTGCTTGTTCGCGACCTCGGCTTGGTGCCGGGGAATCGGGTGCTGCTTCGCGCCGCCAACACGCCAATGCTCGTCGCCAGCTGGTTCGCGGTGCTCAAGGCAGGCGGCATCGCGGTCGCCACGATGCCTTTGCTCAGAGTCCGAGAATTAAACCAGATTATGAGCAAAGCATATGCTAGATTCTCAATATGTGACAGCACATTAAGAACTGAGCTTGATAATACAGTAGAGCACCATAAAGGCCAAATTCGGACGATGTACTTCAACACCGATGCAGCGGACGGCCTCGAGGCGCGCATGCGGCTGCAACCCGCGAGCTTCGAGAATGTGGTGACGTCCCACGATGACGTCGCCCTGATCGCGTTCACCTCCGGGACCACCGGCGTCGCCAAGGGGACCATGCATTTCCACCGCGATGTCCTCGCGGTCTGCGACACCTTCCCGCCTTATGTGCTGAAGCCGCGCGTGGACGACATCTTCCTGGGCAGCCCGCCCCTCGCCTTTACCTTCGGCCTCGGCGGCCTGGTGCTGTTCCCGATGCGGGTCGGCGCCTCGACCTTCCTGCTGGAGAAGCCGAGCCCCGACGCCCTCCTGGAGACGGTCGCGCGTCATCGCGCGACAGTCTTGTTCACGGCTCCCACGGCCTACCGCACCATGGCCGACAAGGCAGGCCAGCACGATCTCAAGAGCTTGCGTGAGTGCGTCTCTGCTGGCGAGACGCTGCCGCCGCCGGTCTTCGAGGCCTTTCGGCGCGCGACCGGCATCCGCATCATCGACGGCATCGGCTCGACAGAGCTGCTGCACATCTTCATCTCGGCGGCGCGGAACGAGATTCGGCCCGGCGCCACTGGCAAGCCCGTACCGGGCTACCGCGCCGAGGTCGTGGACGACAATGGTGATCCGGTGCCACCCGATACCGTCGGGCGCCTCGCGGTCCGCGGGCCCACGGGCTGCCGCTATCTCGACAACCTCGAGCAGCAGCAGAAATACGTGAGGAATGGCTGGAACCTCACGGGCGACGCCTACCGGCGGGACCCCGACGGCTACTACTGGTACCAAGCGCGGACGGACGACATGATCATCAGCGCCGGCTACAACATCTCGGGGCCCGAGGTGGAGGCGGCGCTCCTCGATCACCCGAAGGTCCTGGAGTGCGCCGTGGTGGGCTCGCCCGATACGGGCCGCGGCGAGATCGTCAAGGCCTTCGTCGTGCTGCGGCCAGGCTCGGTTGCGAGCGACGCCCTCGTCGAGGACATCCAGAACTTCGCCAAGGCGGAGATCGCGCCCTATAAGTATCCGCGCTCGATCGAGTTCGTCCCGGACCTGCCGCGAACGGAAACCGGCAAGGTCCAGCGCTTCAAGCTCCGCGAGTTCGAGCGCGAGCGGGCGCGACAGAAGACGGGGCACTGACCTCGCCCGACGCCACCTCGTAGTGCCGGGCGAAGTCGTCGAATGCGGCGAGCACCGCCCTCGCCTCGGGCTCGACCACGGCGGTGTCGGGGTTGTCGCCCGCGAAAGCGCGGATCGCGTCCATGTTGTCCCAGAGGGTGAGCGCCAGGAACTCGGTGCGCCCGCCCGCGGTTCGCTTCAGGAGATAAGCGCCGCGATGCCCGGGAATGCAACGCAGCGCGGGAAACACCGTGTTGGTGGCGTGGCGCTGATAGGTGTCGGCGTTCCCGGCGGTCGCGACGCCGCGCCAGAGTCGAGCGATCATGTGAGGGCCTCCCGGATTTCGGCTTGAGCTTAGGATCGCTATGATGCGCCGGGGGGTATTGGCGAAAATTGCGAGCGTCGGCAGGAACACTTGAAAGATGGCGCGCGTGGATCCCCGGAACACCACGCAGTACTGGTGGGATCGGCATACCAGCGGCCTCAGCCTCATGCGCGCGGATTTCACCACGCACGAGTATCCGCCGCACACGCACCAAGCCTTCGTCGTGGCGGTCACCGAGCAGGGCGGCTCGATCATCAAGAGCCGCGGGCGTGTCGAGGAGGCCGAGCGTGCCGCGCTCTTCGTCTTCAATCCGGACGAGCCGCACGCGGGCTGGATGGGCCGGAGCCGACTCTGGCGCTACCGCTCGCTCTACCTCGCGCAATCCGCAATCGACACGCTCGCGGCCGAGCTGGGAATCGAGAGCCTGCCCTATTTCACGGAGAACCTGTTCCGCGACGGCGATCTCATCGAGGGATTTCTCTCGCTCCATCGCGCGCTGGGGGCCGGTCGCGACGCCTTTCACGAGCGCGAGCTCCTGGTCGGAACCTTCGGCCTGCTGTTCCAGCGACACGGCAGCGGCGGCGGACACATCGTGGCGGCGCCACGGGACAAGGTGCTCTTGCACGCCGCGATCGATCAAATGCGCGCCCAATACGCCCGCGATCTCCGACTGCACGACCTTGCAGAGCCGCTGGGGGTGACGGCGTTCCAGCTCATCGGGCTCTTCCGCCGCACGACCGGGCTCACGCCTCATGCCTACCTGACGCAGGTCCGGCTCGGCGCGGCCTGCCGAGGCCTCCGGCGCGACCTTCCCATCGCCGATGTGGCTGCGGCATCGGGCTTCTATGACCAGAGCGCGCTCACGCGACACTTCAAGCGGTGCTACGGCATCACGCCCCGGCAATTCGCGCGCGCAGCCGCCGCCCGGCGTTCAATTTTCGCCAATACAGCGGTCGCGCGATCGCCGTAG
>Ga0126378_10002021_pt1 | contig 15033 bp, 10 predicted proteins | sample PanSoiMetPlot_23_FD_92587 | JGI IMG/M metagenome (GOLD analysis project Ga0126378, IMG submission 92587) | Tropical forest soil microbial communities from Panama - MetaG Plot_23 | ecosystem: Environmental > Terrestrial > Soil > Tropical forest > Bulk soil | place: Panama | collected 2016-02-17 | reverse complement strand
CCGCCGAGTTCAGGGAAAAAGCGCCACGGATAGACAGCAGGCAGGCGGTAGTGAGCGGCGAGCGCGATAATCTCCGCGCGGTGGACGTTGAGGAAACCATCCGGCATCACGATCAGCCCACCATTCGGCTCGCGTGCCTGTTCGGCAATGACGGGCTCGAGCTCGGACTGATCGTGAACAGGTGCGGCCATCGCCTTCAGTGCGACGGAAGCAGCGGCTGCTTTGAATGGGTTGTTGGCATATGGCGTCGTTGCCGGATTGAACAAGAAAGCCGCCCTGTTGACGTGCGGCGCGATCTCCTTGAGCAGCTCGATCCACTTGCCGACAATCGTCGGCTCCATAACGGTGAAACCTGTAGCGTTGCCGCCCGGATGCGGCAGGCTCTCGACGAAACCGCTCCCGACCGGATCGGCAACGATCACAAAAATGATGGGAATGGTATGCGTTTCTTGCAGCATCGACGCGGTTGGGGGTGTGTTTTGCGTAAGAATGAGGTCGGGCTTCGACGCGATGAGTTCCCTTGCGGATTGTCGCCTCGACCACGCGTCATCGAGTGCCCCCCAGCGAGACTCGATTTGGAGATTGCGGCCTTGCGTCCACCCAAGCTTGTTGAGTCCTTCCTGGAATGCAGCCAGGTAAGCCTTAAATTCCGGGTCCTCTCAGGATGCGCCATCAGCACGCCGATGCGCCGCACCCGGTCCGGCTGCTGGGCGCGCGCCGCAAGCGGCCACACTGCCGCCGCGGCGCCGACCAGCGTGACGAATTCCCAGCGTTTTATCCTCGCGGTCATTCGATCACTTGGTCGGCCCGCAGGAGGAACGATTCGGGCATCGACAGTCCGATGGCTCTCGCAGCGGTGAGATTGACGACCAAGTCGAATTTCGTGGGTCGCATCACAGGAAGGTCGGCCGGCTTTTCGCCTTTGAGAATGCGGCCCGCATACGCGCCGATTTGACGGTACATTTCGGGAAAGCTGGCTCCGTAGCTCATGAGTCCGCCCGCCTCGGCGAATGGGCGCGACTCATAGATCGCCGGAATAGCATAGCGAGCCGCCAGCAGAGCAAGCTGATCGCGCCGTTTGAGGAAGAACGGATGAGCTTGCTGGACGAGCGCCTCGGCTTGCAATCGGGAAAGGGAGGCGAAAGCCGTGTCGATCTCAGTCTCGGTCGCCGCCATCACGATCTCAAGCTTCACCCTTTTGACGCGCGCTCCTTGCTGCATGGCGCGCACCACGCGCTCGGCCTGCGGGCTGTCCGGATTCACGAGCAGCGCGATCACCTTGGCGTTTGGAACGAGTTCGGAAATGAGTTCTAGCCGCTTGGCATGCAGCTCCACAACCAGAAGGCTGAACCCGGTGAGGTTTCCGCCTGGGCGTGCGAGGCTGGCAACCAAGCCCGTCTCGGCTGGGTCGTCACCGCTGGTGAAGACGATCGGTATCGTTGAGGTTGCACCTTTCGCTGCGCGTGGCGCGAGGTCGCCGCCGCTCGCTGCGATCAAGTCAACCTTCCCCTCGACGAGCTCTACGGCCAACGCCGCCAGCCGGTCATAGTGACCCTCGGCCCAGCGGTATTCGAACGCGACATTTTGCCCCTCGACATAGCCGATTTCGCCCAGTCCCTGGCGGAAGGCAGCTAAAAAGGACACAAACGGGCCGTCGGGCGCGCCGCCGCTGAGATAGCCAATCACCGGCATGGTGCGCTGCTGCGCGCGCGCCGCACGCGGCCACGCCGCCGCCGCGCCGGCGATGAGTGTGATGAACTCGCGACGTCTCATCCTCGCACTCACTCGATGACCTCGTCGGCGCGCGCGACGAGCGTCGGCGGCAGCGAGAGACCGAGCGACTGCGCGGTCTTGAGATTGATGAGCAGCTCGAAATGCGTGGGCACTTCCATCGGCAGGTCGGCCGGGCGCGCGCCGGAGAGGGCGGGCGACGAAATAGGCGGCCCTTTCTCCGATTTCGCTCTCCTTGGGGCCGTACGACATCAACCCGCCATCGCGCACGGGCGCCACGCTCTCGAAGATCGTCGGCAGGCGGTTGCTGCTTGCAAACTCCACGACGCGCTTACGGTTGAGGATGGTCAGCGCGTCGGACACCATCAGGATGGCGTCGGGCCGCTCGCGCCTCATCTCGGCGAAGGCATGCTCGAAGTCGTCGGGCTCGCGCACGCCCAAGGTCTGCACCTTGAGGCCGAACACGCGGGCGGCGTCCTCGGCGGATCGGTAGCGCATCGTCATGCCGAGATCCGCTGCGTTCCACAGCATGGCGACGTGGGTGAGCGTGGGCAGCGCGTCGCGCAGGATTTCGAGGCGCTTGGCGCTGAGCTCGGTGCCGAGCTCGGTCACGCCGGTGATGTTGCCGCCGGGCCGCGCCAAGCCATCGACCAGGCCAGTCGCGACTGGATCGCCGGCGCCGGTGATGACAACGGGTATGTCCTTGGTCGATTTCTTGGCGGCGAGCGCCGCGGGATAGCTGAAGGTAACGATGACATCGACGTTCTCGGCCTTGATCTCGGCTGCGAGACTGTCGAGCCGCTCGGGGCGCGCATCGGCGGAGCGCTGCACGACGACGAGATTCTTGCCGTCGACGAAGCCGCGCGCGCCGAGACCGGAGAAAAGCGCCTGGCGACGCTCGGGTGCCCCGGGGCCGTTGGCAAGGATCCCCAGGCGATAGGTTTTGCCCGGCTGTTGCGCGCGCGCGGCGAGTGGCCAGGCGGCGGCGGCACCGGCGAGGCGCGAAATGAAGGCGCGGCGATTCACTCGGTCACCTCGAGCCAGGCTGCCACCTTCATGCTTCGAGACGCGTCGCAGCGGGGGCGCTGCGACGCTCCTCAGCACGAGGGCGGAAGAGTGACTCACTCGATCACCTCGTCGGCGCGGGCAACGAGCGTGGGAGGGAGTGTGAGGCCGAGCGACTGCGCGGTTTTGAGATTGATGAGCAGCTCGAAATGCGTGGGCAATTCGAGCGGCAGGTCGGCGGGGCGCGCGCCGCGCAAGATGCGGGCAACGAGACCGGCCGCGATTTCGCCGATGGCGCTCTGCTTGGGGCCGTACGACATCAGCCCGCCGTCGCGCACGAGCACGCCCGTTTCGAAAATCGTCGGCAGACGGTTGGTGCTGGCAAATTCCAGAATGCGCTTGCGGTTGAGGATGGTCAGCGCGTCCGACACCATCAGGATGGCGTCGGGGCGCTCGCGCGTCATCTCGGCAAAGGCATGCTCGAAATCGTCGGGCTCGCGCACGCCCAAGGTCTGGACCTTGATCCCCAGCACGCGGGCGGCGTCCTCGGCCGAGCGGTAGCGCAACGTCATGCCGAGATCGGCTGCGTTCCACAGCATGGCGACGCGGGTGAGCCCCGGCAGCGCGTCGCGCAGGATTTCGAGCCGCTTGGCGCTGAGCTCGGTCGAGAGCTCGGTGACGCCGGTGATGTTGCCGCCGGGCCTCGCCAACCCGTCAACCAGGCCGGTCGCGACCGGATCGCCGGCGCCGACGACGACGATCGGCACATCTTTGGTCGCCTTTTTGGCCGCGACCGCCGCGGGATAGCTGAACGTGACGAGGACATCGACGTTCTCGGCCTTGAGCTCGGCCGCGAGACCGTCGAGCCGCTCGGGGCGCCCATCGGCCGTTCGCTGCACGAGGACGAGGTTCTGTCCGTCGACGAAGCCGCGCGCGGCCAGCGCGGAGAGAAGCGTCGCGCGGCGCTCATCGACCGGACCGCCCGCCCGGATCGGGGCGAGCAGTCCCACGCGATAGATTTTGCCCGGCTGCTGCGCGCGCGCCGCAAGCGGCCAGGCGGCGGCGCCGGCGAGCAGTGTGATGAATTGTCGGCGTTTGAAAACGATCGCGCCTGAGTCGTCATGCGCGGGCGTGACCCGCGCATCCATCTTCTTACGAAAAACGATGGATTGCCGGGTCAAGCCCGGCAACGACGGTATGAGGCACCGTTTCATTCGACCACCTCGTCGGCGAGCTGCTCGAGATGCAGGGGTACTTGGATGCCAAGTGACTTCGCAGTCTTGAGATTGATCACCAGCTCGAATGTTGTCGGCTGCACGACCGGCAGGTCGGCCGGCTTTGCGCCAGCGAGAATCTTGGCGGCGTAAACGCCGATTTGACGATACGCCGCGGCGATGCTGGGGCCGTAGCTGATGAGGCCACCGGCGATTGGAAATTCGCGCCAGACCGACATCAATGGAAGCGATTGGCGTGCCGCGAGCGCGACAATTTGATCGCGCCGGCTGGTGAAGAACACATCGCTATTGACGAGAAGTCCGCCGGCCCGCTCTCGAGCAAGAGTCGCGAACACTGTCTCGAAATCGCTTTCAACGGCTGCCCGCATGACGAGGATTTGCAGCCCGATCGCGCGCGCCGCGTCTTGCACGGTTGTCGCATCGTGCTCGGCATTCGCGTTGCCGGGATTGATCAGGACGGCGATGGTCTTGGCCGCAGGCACCAGTTCATGCAGAAGCCCGAGTTGCTTCGCCTGCAACGGCCCGGCAATCAGGTTAAACCCGGTCAGATTGCCGCCCGGGCGGCTGAGACTGGTGACCAGACCGGCCTGGACCGGCTCGATTCCGGTGTTGGAGACGATCGGAACCGTCGTGGTCGCCGCCTTGGCCGCCAGCGCGGATGGCCCGTCGCCGGCAACGATCACGGCGACTTGCCTGCGAACCAGATCCACCGCCAGTGCGGGCAGGCGATCGTATTGACCGTCTGCCCAACGGTATTCGATTGCAACGTTCTGGCCTTGAACATAACCGGCTTCGGCAAGCGCCTGGCGGAAGCCGGCCAGCAAGGGCCTGCGCTCCGCGAGCGATGAACCGCCGAGAAACCCGATGACCGGCGTCGCCGTCTGCTGCGCGCGCGTGGTCGCCGGCCACACGGCGCTAGCGCCGAGCAGCGTCACAAACTCCCGCCGCCTAATGCGTGGCGTTCCCGGCATTCTCTCGCACCGCTCAAAGCGAGGCACGAGCCGACGGCGGCTCGCGCGGACGGTCTCCAGCAGGATGAGCCTAGCGCAGAGCGCAGGCGAGGTCTTTGGCGCGGCGCTGAATTGTTCTGAATCCGTGGAGGGAAGGGTCGCGGGCGCAGGCAAAGCCGCGTCGCTGCACGCGCGCTCTCCGGGAAATGACATAGGCATCAAGGCATTAACCGGCGCACGGCCGGAGTCCGCGGGCAGTGGGGCACGGAGCCCCGTCTGCGTGAGACGAATCAGAGCGAGCCGCAAACTCGGTCTGCTCCCTCTCCCGCCTGCGGGGGAGGGCTGGGGAAGGGGCGGGCGAAAATGCTCTTATCATTGTTGCTGCCCCCTCCCTGTCCCTCCAGCCGAAGTCGGATTTATCCGACTTCGGCCCGTGAATAAGTGACCGAACTCGGGTAAACCCGAGTTCGGTTGCAAGCGGGGGAGGGGACGATGTGGCGCCGCCCGTTATAATCCGACGAACAATCACTCAGCGGTAACCGCTCTAACGCCTGCTGGCGCGGGCGAGGGGAGAAAACATGCGCAGCAAGATCGAGGCGACATGGGTGGTGGGCCATGAGCGCGGTCATCACACGCTCCTGCGCGACGGCGAGGTTGTCTTCGAGGACGACAGGATCCTCCACGTCGGAAAGGAATTCGAAGGCCGCGTCGACCGCACCATCAACGCCAAGGGCAAACTCGTGTGTCCAGGTTTCATCGACACCCACGTGCATTCCGGGCATCGCGCCTCGCATCGGCTGATCACCGATACCGGGCGGCCCATGTATTACGGGCAGCCGTTTCTGGAAATTTCCGTTCCGACGCAAGGCAAGATCGTCAAAGGCGATCCGCGTTACCTCAAGGACGGCGATAAGGGATCCGCGGCCGCCTTCGCGCTCAACGCCGCCTTCACCGTGGCCGAGCTTTTGCGCAATGGGGTGACGACCTTCGTCGAATACGGCAGCCAATCGAGCGTGCAGGACGCGCTGCTCGCCGAGGTTGGCCGCCTCGGCAGCCGCGCCTATCTCGCGCCGGGTTACGATTGCGGGCGCTGGGTGGCGGACGAGAGCGGGCGGCTCGTGCGCGTGCGCAACGACGAGCTCGGCCGCGAGGGGCTCAAAACCGCGCTCGCCTGGATCGAAAAGAACGACGGCGCCGCAGACGGCCGCGTGCGCGGCATTCTGGTGCCGCGCGAGGTCGAGACCTCGAGCCTCGAGCTCCTGCGCGACACCGTGCGCGCCGCCGACGCGTTGAAGCTGCCGATGGCGACGCACGCCGCCTACAGCGTGATCGAGTTCTACGAGGTCGTCAAAGAGCACATGAAGACGCCGATCGAGCTGTTGCATGACATCGGAATGCTGCGCCCGACGCTCAACATCGGCCACGGCAATTTCGTCTCGAACAACCCTAACCTCAACTATTCCATGCACCGCGATCTCGAGCTGATGGGCCGCGCCGGGGCGAGCGTGTCGCACTGTCCGATCAATATCGTTCGCCGCGGCCGCACGCTCGACCACTGGCAGCGCTACCAAGATGCCGGCGTCAACCTGTGCCTCGGCTCGGATACCTATCCGCGCGACATGATCATGAACATGCGTACGGCCTCGTACCTCGGCAAAACGATGGGCCACACCTATTTCGCGGCGACATCGGCCGACGTGTTTCGCGCCGCGACAGTGGGCGGAGCGATCTCGCTCGGCCGCGACGACATCGGGCGGCTGGCGCCGGGCGCGCTCGCCGACATCATCACCATCGATCTGTCGGGGCGGAACACGCTGCGCTACGGACCCGTGCGCGATCCGGTCAAGAGCGTGGTCGAATGCGGCGTCGGCGACGACGTCGACACGGTCATCGTCGACGGGAAGATCGTGATGGAAGGCGGTATCATCCCCGGCGTGGATTTCGCCGCGCTGCGCGCGCAAGCCCAGGCCGCGGCCGAGCAGATCTGGGACACGCTCGCGGAATGGGACCCGCTGGGGCGAACCGATGAGCAGGCCTGCCCCTGGTCTTATCCGGCGGCGGATTGATACCAACCCAGACAAGTTCTGAGTCGTCATTCCGGGCGCCGTCGCGGCTCGGCCGGAATGACGAATTGGAAGGATTGAGATTATTCGGGCGGCGGCTTCGATTGCGTGGCGGCAACTTGATCGCCAGTGTCCACGTTCGTCAGCGTGAACGGACAATTAGGTTTCGCAACGGCACTCGGCGTTATCGTGATAACTGTTCCAGGAATCCATTTTTTTGCGCGCGCAAGGTCGTCGGGCGCGATCCGCCAATAGGTGCCGTCTGCAAGTGCGGCGATCCCGCCAGAGTTTATCGCTACAAGCTGACTGCTTATCGGCATGCAAATGCTTTTCCTTGCAGTGCTGATATACGCGTTTCACGTCGCGTTTGAAGACTTAAGGAATGCCCCGCTCTCAATTGACGCGGTACTTTGCCTTCGCAGGCAATGAGTAGCTGAAAGGGTGGGTAACGACAATGTCTCCTTCGGCTGCAAGCGGGAGGTCAGCAAACGGCGTTGATCACATGCGCTCTGATGCGGCCCTCGATGTGACCGCGTCCAAATCGATGCGCCAGGGCTTCAGCCGCTTCCTGCGTCGCATCTTCCAGGCGCGACGCATCACGCGCCTCGATTTCGTTCCTCAGCGGCGTTCCTTGACAGTAGGCAATCGCAGGATGCCGCGCCGAGGAGCCCCTGCTTTTGTGCTCCACGCTTTCGACTGAAATTTTCGCAAATCCCGCGGCTGTCAGTTCCTGACGGATCGTCGCCACATCGTGATAGCCATGCGGGATGCGGGCCATGAAGCGAGGCGGATCTTTTGGAAAGACCCTCGCCAGCGCTTCCGTTACGACATCGGCGAATTCATTCTCGGAGATTCGATCCCACACATTGAAAAAGAAATGGCCGCCCCGCTTGAGGACGCGGCGCGCCTCGCGATAACCCTGGGCCTTATCGGGAAAGAACATCGCGCCGAACTGGCAGGCGACGACATCAAAGCTTTGATCCTCAAACGGCAGAGCGAGCGCGTCGGCCTGGCGCCAGGTGATGCGACTATCATCAGCCTGCCTTTGCGCCGCGCGATCTAGCATCGGCTGATTGAGATCGGTTGCGACAATGCGCGCTTGCGTGGGAAGCCGCGCTGCGATCGCGCGTGTGAGCACACCGGTCCCCGCCGCCGTCTCCAACACATCCTGCGGTTCAACGCTGGCCACCTGCGCGGCAAGCTCGCGCGCATACGATTCGAAAATAAGCGGAACCAAGAGCCGGTCGTAGATTTCGGGGATCGATCCGGCAAATAGCTTGTCAGTCGCCACCACGGCACGGCCCCCGTCACATGATCGATGATCCGAACCGATGCACGCCCTCGTTCGCTCGCCGCCCGTATACAAGCCGAGGCCTTTGGTGACAACAATTGACAAGCCGCCTGGAGGGCGCAAACGTCCGTTTGGAACCAGGGGCTGCCATGTCACTCAGCGAAAAAAGCCGCGCCAAGTTGAGCGCGGTGTCCACCGCGACGCTCACCACCGTTTTGTTCAAGCGCGGCTTTCGCAACACCTTCATCCAGGGCATCCACCGGCTCAATCCGGGCGGAGCGGCGATGGTCGGCCCGGCCTACACCATGCGCTACATTCCCGCGCGCGAAGATCTCGATCATCTCGGCGCGTTCGAGGGCCGCAGTCACCCGCAGCGCAAGGGCGTCGAAGAATGCCCGGCAGGCCATGTGTTCGTGATCGACAGCAGGCGCAACGCCGCGGCCGCCTCCGCCGGCGGGATTTTGGTCACGCGGCTGTGGAAGCGTGGCGCCGCCGGCATCGTCACCGACGGCGGTTTGCGCGATTCGCCGCAGATCGCGCGGCTGCCGTTTCCCGCCTATCACGCAGCGCCCGCCGCGCCGACCAACCTGATCAAGCATCACGCGGTCGACCTTGACGTTCCCATCGCCTGCGGCGAAGTGCCGGTCTATCCCGGAGATATCATCGTCGGCGATGACGAGGGTGTCGTCGTGATCCCGCAGCACCTCGCCGAGGAGGTCGCGGAGGAAGCGTCCGAGCAAACCGCGTTCGAAGATTTCGTGCAGGAGCAGGTTGAGCAAGGGCGCTCGATCTTCGGAATCTATCCGCCCGGGCCGGAGGCGCGCGAGGAGTTCAAGCGCTGGCGCGCAGCCAATGGCCGTTGACGAGAGCCGCGTCCGCCGTACGCGCCGACTCCATTCGACACGGACAAGCTCTAGTCCCTCGCCAGGACGCCGCTCGCGGGCACCACCAGCGTCCACCGCACGCCTTCCTGCTCGAGCTGAAGCGATGCCCGGCCTCGCAACGATACCGGCACGATGTCGGTGATGATTGTGTGTCCGAAACCGTTGGCCTGGAACTCGTTCACTGCAGGACCGCCGCGTTCGATCCACCCAATGTGCAGATGTCCCTTGTCGGGCCCGTCATCTTCAAGTTGCCATTGAACCGTCACCGTACCCGCCGGCACTGAGAAGGCTCCATATTTCGCGGCGTTCGTTCCGAGCTCGTGCAGGGCCAGGCCAATTTGCTCCGCGGCTTTCGGCGTCAGCAGAAGGGCCGTCCCTTCGCATGTCAGTCGATCTTCCTTCGATTCGACGAAGGGGAATAGCTGCATCCGAACAAGGTCGCGAATGTCCGTGCCATGCCACCCTCTTGTAACCAGCAGGTCGTGCGTATCGGCGAAGGCGCGAAGGCGGTCGGAAAACGCCGCGTCGAAATCCTTGAAATTCTCCGTTTGCCACGCAAGCTGCCGGGCCATGCCCTGCACGACGGTCAGCAGATTTTTCGAGCGATGCGATAACTCGTGCATGACGAACTCGACATGATTTTCATGGCGCTTGCGCGTCGCCACATCGGCGCTCAGGGCCAAGCTGGGAACCGAAATGCTGATCACGAACGCAAGCAGAAGAAGAAATGAGTCGTTTAGGTTGCTGCGCGCGAAAGGCCCGCCGTTCGATGCGGTGCCCCATATGGCAAAGCACACGAGAATGAGCGCGGTCGTCGCGGTGTCACGCTGATTGCAGCGCAGCGCCGCCCACATCAGGGGCAACACGGCCAGAAACGCCAACGGACCCCTGCTCGGCGTTTGCTCGATCAGCGGACTGAAGGCGATGAGACCGACCACGATCACCGCGCCGAACACCGCGCACGATTGCAGCCACTCCTCACGCCCGGGACGACCGCGCATCGTCCATAAAAGGATCACGGGTGTGAGGACGAGAGCGCCGGCGAGATCCCCCATCCACCAGGTCATCCATATAGATATAAAATCGACCCAATCGGCGTAACCGCTCAGGCTCAAGGTCCCGACGCCCAACGTGGCGCTGATCATCGTGCTCGGTACGCAGCAGATCAGCGCGAATTTCGCCACGCCGGTGGGAGTGTCGAATGTGCCGAGGCCATTGGACCACCGATTGATGAGGTAGGCGCCGACCACGCTTTCGAGCGTATTTCCAGCCGCGATCGCAAGCGACGTGTAAGTCGAGCCCGCGGTCGTCACATTCGCAATAAACGCCGCTAGGAAGATCGCCGGCCAGATGCGGTGTCCCAGCAGCAACACCACCGCCAAAGCAAAGCCGGTGGGCGGCCAAATCGGAGTTGCGCTGGGGTGGATGGAGGCCAACGCCAGACTGAGTTTCGCCACCGCGAGATAGATGACGGCAACGCTTGAAACTTCGACAAGGTATTTCACCAACGCGCCGAAGTCGGTTATGGGCTTGATCAATGACGCCGACATTGGCAGTCCCGCGCCGAGGTGCCGCGAGCTTAGCTTTGCCACTCGAGCTTCGCAGCAAAAATGTGCCGCTTCATCGAGCGCATGCAAAACTGCGACGAGGCGCGCAATTGCGAAGCGCGCAAATCGGGCTAGGATGCGAGGCAGAAGGAGAATGTGATGAAGCATCTTGCAGGACTAGTGTTGTCGCTGGGGATCGCGTTGGCGCCGAGCATGCTGCGCGCGCAGGATGCGTGGCCGGCACGGCCCATCACATTCGTCGTGCCCTATGGCGCGGGCGGCTACACCGACTTGGTTGGCCGATTGACCGCGCGTTACGTCGAGAAGATTTTGGGCAAGCCGGTGATCGTGGACAACCGCGCGGGCGCCGGCGGCATCGTGGGGACGCAGGCGGTCGTGAATGCGGCAGCCGACGGGTACACCTTCTGCGTTTGCAGCATCGGCGCCATCTCGATCGCACCCTTCGATCCGAACCAGAAGGTGGGCTACGACCCGTTGCGGGAGCTCGCACCTGTCGGCGTCGTCAGCTCAATCGCGCAGGTGGTGATCGTCAAGAACGACCTGCCGGTGAAGACGTTGGCCGAGCTCGTGTCCTATGCCAAAGCTAATCCCGGAAAGCTCAACTATGGCTCCAGCGGCGCCGGCGGGCTGACCCACTACGCGGTCGAGCTGTTCCAGGCCCGCACCGGCATCAAGGTGGTGCATATCCCGTTCAAGGGCGGCGGCGCGCACTCGACGGCCGCGGTGGTCTCCGGTGAGGTCGATTTCTCCTTCGCCAACATGACGGACGGTCTGCCGCAGGTGCAAGCGGGAACGGTGCGCGGCCTCGCCGTGACTTCGCTCAAGCGCAGCTCTTACTTGCCCGATCTTCCTACCGTGAATGAGACAGTCCCCGATTTTGTCGTGGACACGTGGAACGGCATCATGGCCCCGGCGAAGACCCCGGAACCGATCATCCGCAAGTTGTCGGAGATTCTGATCAAGATGGCCGACGATCCAGAGGTGAAAGACATCATGCGCAAGGCCGGCGCCGACACGGTCAAGACCACGCCCGAGCAGTACCGTGCGCAGATCAACCAGGAAATTGCCCAGTGGAAACCACTCGTCCAGGAGATCGCCGAGAGGAAATAGCCGCTCAGCTTGGCGGCGGCGGCTAATATCACACGTTCTCCGGCAGCGGTTTCGCCGTGGTCTCCGGCAGGAAGGGGGCGGCCAAGTCGCCTCTTCCTGGAGCGATGATGCGCCGCCGCGTCAGGATCGCACGGAGAGGGCGAGCACCGGGCAGGGCGCGTGGCGGATGACGCGCTCGGTGGTGCTGCCGCGCAATGCGTCGAGAACGCCGTGATGCCCCGCCGTCGGCATGCCGATCAAATCGCTGTCGAATTCGATGGCCGCCTCCACGATCGATTGTACGACAGGACCGGAGCGAACGATCACCGGTGGCAAGCCGGGCGCGTTCGCGACAACCGGCGGCGGCGCCTCTCCGACGTGAAGGAGATCGATGGCGAGGCTCGCGCCGGTCAAGAGCCGACCGAAGCGCAAAATAGTTTCGACCGTTCGGCCTGCGGGCGGGGAGAAATCGACCGGAACCAAGGCACGGCGCAGCTTAATATGGCCACTGACCGGATTGACAAAGCCGCGGGCGCCTGGCGCGATGAACAGCGTCGGGATCCTCGAGCGGCGGAACACGGCTTCCGCCACCGAACCCTCGAGCCAATGCGCAACGCCCTCGCGGGCGTGCGTTGCGAGCACGACAAGTTCACTGTGATGCTCGTTCAGAAAATCGGCGATGGCCCGCGTCGGCTCCTGCAATTTGAGACGAATATTTTCGACCTCGATCCCGAGCTTGCCGGCGACGACCCATGGAGCATCGCCCTCCTCGGAGAGGCCCCATTGCGTCAGCAGGCGCCGCGCGTGCGGGAAGGCCAGCGCCTCCGCGGCGTCGTACTGGGAGACATGAAGGAGAGAGAGTTTGGAGCGCGCCGCCAGCGCGATGCGCAATGCGTGGGCGAATGCCGTGGCGCTCAAATCGGAAAAGTCCGTCGGATGCACGATCGAGCGGATGGCGGCCATTGCGATTGCTCAGACTAAAGTTTTTGCCAAATAGAATCCAGGCGAGCGGCAAACTCGGTCTGCTCCCTCTCCCGCTTGCGGGGGAGGGTTGGGGAGGGGGTGAGCTTGCTCAGATGAGCCTTGTTGCGTGCCCCCTCCCTGTCCCTCCCCCGCAAGCGGGGGAGGGGACGATGTGGCACACGGTTCGTCGTGGTGGGGACGATGCGGCCTTGCGGTTGCCAGCGATTCGATGTGAGAACTGAACCATGCGCAATCTGCCGGCCTTGCGCCAGAATTGCCTTCTCGATTCCGCGCTCGCTCGGCGCGCGGCGCTCTGCACGGCCCTCGTCGCGTTCGCTCCCGCTGCAAGCTTCGCGCAGAGTAGCGCCCCCTCCCAGGTCGGGCTCAAACGGCTCGAATATCTCGCCGACGGAAACCGCCATCTGGCGCTGGCGATGTCTATCCCGCCGCGGTTCGCGCGCGCTCCGCCGCGCGTTTCGTCATGCCGTTCTTCACCGGTCTCGAGCTCTACAAGGACGCCGAGCCCGCTTCGGACGCCACGAAGCGTCCGCTCGTCATGTTCTCCCATGGCCGCGGCAGTAACGGCCTCTACTACGCCTGGTTCGCCGAGTTTCTGGCAGCACGCGGCTACATTGTCGCCGCGCTCAATCATTATCGTGCCAACACCGATGATTCGACGATTGCCTATCTCGCGAACAGGCTCTGGCAACGGCCGCGCGACATCAGCCTCACCGTCAGCTTTCTGCTCAACGATCCATTCTGGGGCGGCTTGATCGACGAAAACCGGATCGGCGTTGCCGGCCATTCGCAAGGCGGCTTCACGGCGCTGTGGGTCGCCGGCGCAAAAATCAATCCGGAAAAATACCTCGCGTTCCAGCGCGGCTGGCGCAACAATCCGATGGTGCCGGATTATCTGCGCAGCGAATTGCCGCTCGACGCCAAGGAGGCGCTCAACGTCGACGACAAACGCATCAAGGTTACGTTTGCGATGGCGCCCGGCATCGTGCAGGCCTTCGGCATGGATGAAGGCGGATTGCGGCAGCTCAAAGTGCCCGCCTACATCACGGTCGGCGCAGCCGATATCCAGGCGCCGCCCGCGGAGAACGCCGAGTTCTGCGCATAACGTGAAAAAGCCCCGGAAAACCGGGGCCTTTCATCGAATCTGCTACCGGATTGCTACCATTTTGTTCGTGACCCGTTCGTAACTGTTCCCACTTTGAGCAGGCAGCTACGAGCGCGCTCCGAATGCCGCGTCCATGATCTGCGCGGCCTTGTCATCAGTGCCGTGAACGAGATGGCCGTAGACGCCGAGCGTGATCGTGGGCGAGCTGTGACCGAGCCTGCGGCTGATCGTCAGGATGTCCACGCCACTCGCAATCAGCATCGACGCATGAGTGTGCCGCAGCGAGTGCAACGTCACGCCCTTCATGCCGATTGCGGCCATTGCTACCGGCCACGCCTTCGTCACAGCGTTGGGGCTCTGCAGCTTGCCGTCATAGGTGGCAAGGACGGGGCTGTCGGCTGGCGCTCTGCCCGCACCCATAGCGAGCCGCTGCTCTTGCTGCTCGCGCCAGTGCTGCCGTAGCTCGGCCACGGTGGTTGCCGGTAGTGAAATCGTGCGCCGGCCCCTGCGTGTCTTCGGTGCCTTGACGCGGATGCCCTGTCCGCGCGTCTCTTCAAGAGACTGCTCGATCGTCAGCTTACCGCCATCCAGATCAACGTCACGCCAGCGCAGGGCCAGCATCTCGTTCCGGCGCATCCCGGTGGCTAGGGCGAGCGAGGCCAGTAGATAGAGCGGACGACCACGAAGCCGCTCAAGCAGTTCCCGCGCCTGATCTGGCTGTAGCATCTCGGTTTCCCGATCCGGTGCCTTTGGCGGCTTTACATTGTCCACCACGTCGTCCCGGACGAGCCCCCACCGCTTTGCCTCCGTCATGGCGCGATGCAGGACACGATGGATCAACCGAATGGTGCCCGGCTCCAAGCCTGCGCGATTCAGGGTGGCGTAAAGGGAGGCGACATCGGCAGCTCGGGCTTTCTGTAGCTGTAGCTCGCCCATATGCCGGCGCACATGGTTTAAGGCACCGTGATAACGGCGAGCACTGGCGGCGGAGACATGGAGTGCAGTCCAATCTTTCTCAAAACGGTCCAGAAACTCGGCAACCGAGATCCGGGATGGATCGACGGCCCCACCGCCCTGCAGTTCCATGATCAAGCGAGCACGCTCGATCTGCGCTTCCTTCTTGGTGCCCTT